>JAABUH010002789.1_pt1 | contig 16177 bp, 19 predicted proteins | sample 5559121 | NCBI WGS metagenome assembly JAABUH01 (sample SAMN10711871, study PRJNA513364) | rock metagenome | isolation source: Antarctica rocks | place: Antarctica: Victoria Land, Battleship Promontory nord | collected 2015-12-28
ACGCAGTCTTCTGTGCTGTTCTGAAGTCGATTGATGACTTGTTCTTTTCATGTGAGTTTGCTCTTCGATTTATCAATCAAATTACTGTCTGAATTGATGATTCTTTCTTCTGTGTTGATGAACTTTCGTTTCGCCGTCGATTTTGACCTGCGTGAGCGCGAAAAATTTCAATTTTCGATTTTTGACTTGTGACGCAGTTATCTGTGAAGTTATTGAGTCGAATAAGAGCTTGTTTTGATCTTACAATTGTGCTCTATAACTTGTTGATCGATTTGATATATCATATGCTTCGATAGGTCGCTGTTTACTCAGTTCACGAAAAAGATAAAGTTTTCGCGTACAAATAAGTTTCATCGCTGATTGAAAATAAGTATTGAATATAAATTAGAAATAGAATGAACGAAATAGATGAATCTTGCAATATTTCTGTGATTATTTTCTTTGATTTCTGACGTTTGTCATTAAATGCTAAGTCAATAACTCAATTTTGTAAGAAGCATTTTACTTAATTGATTAAATTGATCAATATTTTCAATTTAATCAATATTTTGACTAGCTGTTTCAACGTAACATGATCAAAAGCTTCTTTGACATCTAGAAGTAGATAAATAAGCGTGTTTTCGCGACTTTTTGTCATTTGCGCATCATGTACTAGATTTAGTACTGCGTTTATAGCTGATCTTTGTTTTCTGTCTTTCATTTGATCAAAATCTAGCAGCTTGTCGTTAATTTCAGCTGTGTAAGACAGTCATACTGCTATTATTTTTTCTGCTACTTTGTTTAAACAGTTTAGCAGCGTAATAATTCTGTATGTCTTCAAAATTGAATAATTCAACTTGTTTGATTTTTTCAGAATAATTTTTGTGTCTTCGCGTCATATTTTCGAATGATAATCATTTTTAATCAAATTTGAGTACACTAAATTAAAGATTTTCAATATGCTTTTGTACGCTCGTTGTATGATTGCAAATGACATATCATCTGATTCAAGTGCTTTTCTGAGTGCTGAGAAGTTAATAGCGTGCTTGATTTTCTCTTTGATAACTCTTGATCACTGTATGCTTTCGTTCAATAGTAATTCTTCATTGATTTAAATTTTCAAAGATGATAAGTACATTGCTTTCAGAAATGTCTTGCACTTTTCATTGAATTTGATTTTCAATTCTTTTTGCAAGTTTTGTATTGAGAATAACTTTTCAATTAAACATGATTTAGTGAACTTGTATGTTTGAAACACTTCTTTCTTCTAACGTTGTTCAAAAAATTGGTTCAGAATTGATTTTTGATCAGCTTTATTGCATTATGATACGAATTTCGCATTTGCACTATCTCTGCTCATGCGTCGTTCTTTCTGCATCTTTTTCAGATTCGCTTTTTTGATGACAACGTCTTTTGCATTTCAATGAGTTCATTGTTTCATCAGAGTTTTGATTTTGCACATATTCGCTGTTTAAATACGAATAATTTCACTGTATTCTTGATGCATTCAGTCAAATAAATAACTTTTGCTTCTAAACTCATGATTCTTTACATCTTGACAATCATTTTGTCTTTCGTCTTTTGCAAATGCTCATCAAAGTCTTTTCAGTCGACTTTTTGCAGATTGTATGACGCGTTCATTGAATTTTCGATCAACTTCATCTTTTTCATAACTATTGTAAATAGAATTACTTCATGATTAAATTCTGTGTTTACATTCTCGTCTATATGTCAATTCTTGATGTGATTATGCATATTTTTTGATGCAAATGCTAAATCAAGTATTAAGCTTGACTGATTCAAATAGCTGTAATATGTGTCTATATCAGAAGTGTTAATCAAATTGCATTTATGTAAATTTACTCAATTTATGAACGCTTTTTTTTTAATTCTTACTTGATTCAACACTCATTAAAAATCTATGCAAGATTCTATATACTGTAGCGAGCGCTGCGCTAGCGCAGCGCTTTTTTCGCATCAAAAATCACTTCTTTCTGCGCTTGATACTATAACTGTTTTCAATGCAAGAACTTTATGAGTCTGTTTTCTTTATTTTCTTTCTCTTTTATCTGATTCTTTGATGATGTCACAGCTTGAAATTGATTTAATATGCTCATTGAGAGTATCATTTGAATAATCATCATCGCTGCGCTCATGATTTCTAAGAGCTTTCTTAAGTTCGTGATGTTCTCTTCTCATTGCATTGCTTTTCGTTCTACTTTTCATCTGAAACATGTTAATAGAATGTGCTTGATCAACATTTGATCTTTGTCACACTTGCACGTCGTCATAACAACATCAAATACTCATCTCTCATGTAGAAATTAATTGAAGTCAATTTTTCTTATGCATAGCTGCGTCAGTAATGCGCTGTGAGACTTTGCATGACTCTTGCGCAGTTGCAAATGTTGATGTGTCATCTCTGATATCAGATATTGAAAATGAGCTGTGTTGAATTTCTCTTGTCAGACTATTCTTCATGTTTATCTGATTTGTTTCTGTATAAGAATCAATCTCATCATCACTTCAGTGCATTGATGTTCAGTCAGTAATAAAGACAATTCATATGCATCATCAATCATCTTATTCATTGCTTTATTTTCAAGTACTTCTGCATGTCTTGTCACTCAATATAACTTCAACATGACTTCTTAAGATTAAATGCTTTCATATGCAATCTGAACTCGTTGCAGACGTGTCTGATCTTTTGTTGATATCATAACTTTCACTGTTTTCAGAGAAGTCTGACTATCACTGTATACTTTGTATATCTTTTCATGATACTTTCGATTCTCTGTTGCTATGTTTGCAAAATGTTTCACTTTCGCGATCAATTCTTTCAGTTCTTCATGATGAGTGATGACTAAAGTTAATTTTCTCAATCTCTTATTTAGCTCTCAGTTAATTCTCATTGCAGTCATTGTAACATTCTCTTTACTGTTGCTATCATTTAAGTAAACTCTTTGCTTCAACATGAATGTGTTGAGATGATGTTGACTTATTGACATTTTCTTGTTTGCAACTATAACTACTCTTAATGACTTTGATCAGAAAGTCATCATGTAAAGATGACTTCACTTCATCTTTATTTATTCAAGTATTTCTTTCATTCACTTTCACTTCAGCTGCAGAGATGTTTTACACAGCTTTGATTTTCAACTTCTTTTGAATATCAAGTCGTTGTGAATTTGACACATCATCATCTCAATAACTTCATCTAATTTTCAAGAGTTCATGTTTATTATTGACTTTTATATCAACATTTATAAATAAATATCTATCAATGCTGTATTTGTTTCTATCTGTAGAATCTCTGTTGATGTTGTATGATAAACATTAATAATTTGTCATAATGCTCTTTCTTGTACTGATTTCAGCTTGATGTTCAGATTTTTTTGATGATTCTTCATTCTCTGTAACATGTATCATATGATGACTTCGTGACTAAGCAAAGAGCGCGTCATCACGAAGTATATTTGCTTTCTTGTCGTCATTGATGAATCTTAAGTAGACTCAATGATTGTTTGCATGATCTTTTGTTTAATCACTAGTTTTGCTTCAACATGATGCATGTAAATCACTCATTTCAGCTTGAAGTTCAATTGAACTCTCAAAACTCTGATATTTGATTTTAAATCAATCTGATGTTTTATTAACTTTACATCAACGTTCATATTAAATCACTTAGAGATTTTCATAAAGTGAATCAGCTCATGCTTTGTTTTTAAAAACTTGATGTCGTGCATTTTTGATCACTGTTTGCATTTATCATAAATCTCGCTAAGAACTTTGCAATTACGTTTCATGAACTTCTTATATATTAAGATATTGATGTCATTTACAAAATTTGTGAAGCTTGTTCTCAATCTGATATCATTATATGCTTTTAACAAGTTCACGTTGTAGAACAGATATAATATTAATGATAGCAAAAAGTCTTGTAATATGTTGATATTTACGCTGCATTTCATCATCATGTAATCATTAATTGTGATCGTGATGCATCAATTTCTCAGAAAGTTCTTCACAAATTTAAGAAGCAGTCTGAGAACTCTTCTCTTTTTCATGTCATGCAAAAGTCTGCTATGTGTTACATTGTTAAACGCATTCTTCTTATTCAGACTCAGTAATGAGATTACTCTTCTTCTTGTGTCACTTCATACAATGTGTATCTTTTCTATAATCAGTTGCAAAGTTGTATTTATTGATCTGTCTTTGCAAGTCTTCATTTGAATGTTCAATATCAAGTTGCATGCTTTTATGATGTTTTGCAAACATTTAAATATGATGAACTTCAATATTTTGCTCAGCATGTTGAATAACACAATTGATTTATATATTTTTGCATTAAAGTAATTCTTCTTGTCTGACTTTCACATCACTATTGTGATCACGCTCTTGAACTGAGTTGACTGTATTTTCTTCTGCAGACATTTTTCAAAAAGAAAGTGTATTTATTCTGATGTATTATCAATGAGTTTGCACATTATTTTATTTATATATTTTGTATGTCTTGAAGTTTTGTTGAACATTATTTTGCAATGTGTCAGCAAGATATCATTCTCAACTGAGAGCGAATACTTGAAGTTTTTTGTGTTTAGCATAAAATTTTTTGAAGATGATGAAAAGTGAGTCTGAAACATCATCTTCATCTTATTCTGTGCTATCATAACAATGTCAAAGCACTCTGACTTGATCAGAGAGAAAATTGTTGCTTAAGTCAATATGTTTGCAACTGCATTTCTTACTCATTTCGCAGTTTTGAACAGTTCTTTTGAGAATTGTTCAACGTTCTGCATGATCTTTCAATATTCACTGCATTTCTGTTTTCTAATGATCTTGCTCTTCTTGTCACATGCTTGAATGTACTCTGTTCAGTCATCAATCATTCAACAGCTTCTTTTCATTCATTGCATGCTCTTGATGATTTTCATACACTTCTTCGTTCATTCTGCTTTGATCATTTCATGTGATCTTGCTCAAAGAATGAAAATCTCAATGATCTTCTTCAGTGCATTCAGCAATTACTTAGTGTACTTATTTATGCATCAACGTTTCATTTCATGATTCAACAGTAATTTCAACATTTGTTCTTTCAGAATATTAATGAACTTCTCTTCATTCATTATCTTTTAATTACAACGCGATTTTCGCGCTAAATCTTTGCAGACTTCGAAATTTATAATTGTCTGTATCAACAAATGATCTGAGAAGTTTTTCATTTCTTCATTGATTTCACATCATATTAATTGATTCATAATGTCATTTATCATGAAGATCAGATTTATTGTCATTTGAAATCTTTGATAATTTCTTGTAATTATGTCTTGAAATAACATCAACGATGCATTAACATTTGTGATCATTTTAATTAAATCATTTGACAATAAATGTTATCTTGAATAGAATGATTCTTTTCATGTGAAATGATGCAGATTAAAGTCTTTTACAAGAACGCATTCTTTTGACATGTGTAACATCTTTTCGATGTTTGAAAGACTTTTTTTTTCATGAATGATTTTATAATTTCTGAGTGATGAATTATATGCTTCGTGAATATGTATAGCTTTCTGAGTCATCTGTGTGTTGTCTGTTAATGTTTATAATGTAATCATGTTTACATTTTTGAAGTATCATGTTGAGTATCAGATGTTGTTGTCAATTCTCTTATTTATGTAGAAACAGATTCTATTTTCATTATTCTTCAGCGTGAAGTTGACAGTTGCTGAGCAGTACGCTCTGAAGTTCTCATCAAATCATCAGAGTTCTTAAAGAATCAAAATGTTATAATTCTTTATCTTTTTCTCATGTAGTAATGCTATCATCATCTTTTCTTTGAACTTGTGAACGTTGTACTGTAGTATTCAAAGCTTCTTTTGCTGAAACATTAAAGTTCACATTCAAAGCTGTTTGATATTTTCTTGAGCATTTGCAATGTGCTTACTTTTCTTGTAAGATTTTCAAAAGAAGATGATACTGAAATTGATGTAATTGATGTTGATTTCAACTCATTTTTTTTTGAATTCTTACTCGATTCAACACTCATTATGAGTCTATGCGAGATTCTATCGAACGCTGCGCTAGCGTAGTGTTCTTCTCGTATCTACTATCGCTTTTCTCTGCGCTCTATACTGTAACTGTTTTCAATGCGAGAACTTTATGAGCTTGTTTCTTCTCTACTTCTTCTCTCTTTCATCTGACTCTTTGATGACGTCACAGTCGTATATTGATTCAGTATGCTTGTTGAGAATATTATTTGAATGATCGCTGTCATCACGCTCATGATTTTTAGAAGCTTTCTCAAGTTCATGATGTTCTCTTTGCATTGCATCGTCTTTCGTTCTATCTTTCATTTAGAACATGTTAATAGAATGTGCTTGATCGACATTTGATCTCTGTTGCACTCACACGTCGTTGTAGTGATCTCAAGTACTCATCTTTTATATAGAAATTGATTGAAGTTAATTTTTCTTGTGCGTAACTGCGTCAATAATGCGCTGTGAGACTTTGCATGATCTCTGTGTAGATGCAGATGCTGATGAGTCATCTTTGATGTCAAATATCAAAAATGAGTTGCATTGAATCTCTTTCTTCAGACTACTCTTCATGTTTATTTGATCTGTTTCTGTATGAGCGTCAATTACGTTGTCATCTCAGTGCGTTGATGCTCGATCAGCGATAGAGATAACTTATATGCATCGTCAGTCATCTTGTCTGCTGCTTTATTTTCAAGCACTTCTGCATATTTTGTCACTTAATGTAACTTCAGCGTGACTTCTTAAGATCAAATGTTCTTATGTGCAGTCTGAACTTGTCACAGACGTGTTTGATTTTTTGTTGATGTCATGACTTTTACTGTTTTCAGAAAGATCTGACTGTCACTGTATATCTTGTATATCTTTTCATGACACTCTTGATTCGCTGTCGCTACGTCTGCGAGATGTTTCATCTTCGCGACTAATTCTTTCAACTCATCATGATGAGTGATGACTAAAGTTGATTTTCTCAGTCTCTTATCTAGCTCTCAGTTCATTCTCATCGCGATCACTGTAACATCATCTTTGCTGTCGTTATCATTTGAATAAACTCTTTGCTTCAATGCAAATGTATCAAGATTGTGTTGTTTTATTGACATTTTCTTGTTTGCAACTATAACTATCTTTGATGATTCTGATCAGAGAGTTGCTGTGTAAAGATAACTTCAATTCATCTTCGTCTGTTTAAATGTTTCTTTCATTCACTTTCGCTTCAGCTGTAGAGATGTCTTACACAGCTTTGATTTTCAATCTCTTTTGAATGTCAAGTTGTTACAAATTCGACGCATTGTTGTCTTGATAACTTCGTCTGATTTTCAAGAGTTCATGTTTATTATCAATCTTTGTATCAGCTTTTGTAAGTGAATATCTATCAACATCATGTTTATTTTCATCTGTAAAGTCTCTGTTGATGTCACACGATAAACGTTGATGATTTGTCACAATGCTCTTTCTTGCACTGATTTCAGCTTGACGTTCAGACTCTTTTGATAATCTTTCACTCTCTGTGATGTATATCATATGATGATTTCGTGATCTATTGAAAATATGTTGCATACGTTGCATGCAACATACATAAGACACAATCTCTATGCTGATTTTCGCTTTAGTGAGAAATAGTTTCTTGCAGCAGATTCACAGTTCAAGATGAGCAAAATCTCTCACTGCTCAGATTTCGACAGTTTACTTCTTAAGCATGAATCGCAAATGTTTCGTCAGCGATACGCATGTGTATTGTAGTCAATTTCTTCTTTAATCACATCAATACATACTATTGTTCTCTTGAATTATACAGATGATGTTTTCGACTAAAGATTGATTCTATCATCAAGACATTCAAGAGTCAAAGCTCAGTGAAGAGATGAGATTCTTGAGATCAACAGTTGTCATCATTGTATATCATATCTTGCAGACGCTTGCTTCGCTTGTAAGATGTGCAATTCATCTGTTTCGTGTTATCTGTAAAGATCTCTCTCATGCAGATCAATCATGTCTTGCAAAAATGTTCATATGCTACACTTCTAATCAAACAGCGTAGTTCAATCATTCTTTATTAACTCGCTTGTGTTTCTCTTCTTTTAACGAAGTTTTCTCGTCAGCGTATTACTTACATATAAAATGTCTGTATCTAAACATTTATTAAACGATATTAATAAGATTTTTGAGTTTACTCATGTTGAACTTAACAAGTCTTGTGAGTTGCTTATGTTGTAGTAACAGACACGCAGTCTTAACAAGATCTATACATAGTTAGCATGTAAATTTAAAGAATGTTTGTGATTCAAGTTCTTTCTGCTAATCATTCTCAACAGATCAAACGCGAGAGTGTTCTATTTCAGTTCTTGTCATCACGATGACAAGATACTGAACCGAATGATTTTCATAAGTAATTTTTCTTGTAGTTCTGCATTTTATTTGACTTTCTCATTTGCATGCAGATTGCTTTTGTAGTATACGCATTAAAATTATCAAAGTTTGCGCGATCGCGAAAACTCTGCACGCGATCAACGCACAGCGCTTTATCATCACGCAGCGTCTTGATGTCATTTAAGCTTTTGATAATCTTTAAACTTTACTGTAGCTAAACAGTAAATTCGTAGTCAGCATCATGTACAGATGAGTTTCATCACTGATTGATTTCAACTCATTTGTTTTTGACTTCTTAACTAAATGATTCAATATAGTGTTTTTGAATGTGATAATCATGCTAAGCAGATGACTTTCATTTGTTGAGCATTTCTATTTTCTCTTCAAGTCATTGTTTATCAGCGATTTCAGACTGATAAATGTTTCTGTGAATGTTTTCAACATTATCGCTTTGAGTTCTCTCTATTCTCGTACAACGTGATATAAAGATCTGTGTTTCGTGACTCTCTTTATTCTCTCTTTTTCAAGATGTCGTTTATGACATTGAGAGTCAAAGACTCTGTGTATACTTCAACACATCTTACATTTTCATATGTCTCAAGTTTGTTTATGAGAACAGTGCTTCAAGCAATGATTTAGCGTGCAGTAAATGCATCTTTGCTTGTTTCTGCATTCATATGTCTTATGATCATAGTTTTAATACTTTAAACACTGATGTGTTTTACAACTTGAATCATAGAACTGCGTGATTTTTATGTTGATCTCATGATATACTCTCTCATCAATTAGCTTGTTCATCATCTCAGCGCTGATTACATGTATCATCAGCAAAACATATTTCTTTTGTTCACTATTCTTTGTGAGTCATTCAACTTTCTTAATCATCATTTTCAAGTATATATCTTTATTGATCTTGATGAGTGCTTTCATCTTCATCTTCTTTATATCTTTAAACATTTCTTCAACTTTAATTTCATGTATCACTATTTTAAAACTGACTTTATGCAGACTTGTGTTCAATGAAATTTCTTTGATTCAAAAATCGTTTTTCTTCAGTATTCTTTTACTGTTTTCAATCTTGACTCAAAATATCAGTAAATTTGATCATCTTTTCATAGTTTCTATGTTCTTACGCATTTATCAAAAATATGTTGTATACGTTGTATGCAACATACATAGAGCACAATCTTTATGCTGATTTTTTTCTTAAATTCAAGAAGTTACTCAGAGAGAATTTCTTATGACAAATTCACAGTTCAAGATGAATGAAATCTCTTACTGCTTAAATTTTGACAGTTTACTTCTTAAGCAAAAATCGCAGACGTTTCGTCTGCAATACACATGCATATCACAGTCAATTTCTTCTCTAATCACATTGACATGTGCTACTGTTTTCTCAAGTTATACAAATAATGTTTTTAACTAGAGATTGACTTTATTATCAAGACATTCAAGAGTCAGAACTCAGTGAAGAGATAAGATTCTTAAGATCAACAGTCATCATCATTGTATATCATGCTTCGTAGACGCTTGCTTCGCTTGAAAGTGTGCAACTTATCTGTTTCATGTTATCTGTAAAGATCTTTCTCATGCAAATCAATCATGTTTTGCAAAAATGTTCATATGCTATACTTTTAATCAAATAGCGTAGTTCAATCATTCTTTATTAATTCGCTTGTGTCTCTCTTCTTTTAACAAAGTTTTCTCATCAGCATATTACTCTCATATAAAATGTCTGTGTTTGAACGTCTGTTAAACGATATTAATGAAACTTTCAAGTTTACTCATGTTGAACTTAATAAGTTTTGTGAGTTGCTTATATTGTAGTAACAGACATGCAGTTTTAACAAGATTTATACATAGTTAGCATGTAAATTTAAAGAATGTTCATGATTCAAGTTTTTTCTGCTAATCACTTTTAACAGATCAAACACAAGAATGTTCTGTCTCAGTTCTTGTCATCACAATGATGAGATACTGAATTGAATGATTTTCATAAGCATTTTCTCTTATAATTCTGCATTCTATTTGACTTTCTCATCTGCATGCAGATTGCTTTGTAACATGCATATTGAGATTATCAAAGTCTGCGTGATCGCGAAAACTCTGCACGCGATCAATGCACAACGCTTCATCATCATGCAACGCTTCAATGTCATTCAAACTTTTGATAATTTCTAGACTTTACTGTAGCTAAACAATAGATTCGTAGTCAGCATCATGTATAAATGAGTTTCATTGCTGATCTTTATTAACGCTTTCATTCTAATAAAGTTTGAAATTTTTGTGTTTCATCAGCTATGATGTGCATTAAAGTCTTCAATGATAATAACTTTTTACTCAGAATTTAGCATAACTTTTGCTAATTCTCGCTCAATCATGTATAATTACTCATCATTTGCGTTTTGTGACTTTTCATTGTAAATATTGAACAATAAAATTTCTCTCTGAATTTTATTGTTCGCTATTGACTATGTTTGATCTTAATGTGCATGTAAATTTCTTTATGTTTTTCACAACAAATATTAGTACTCTGACATGAGTATTCTGAACATCTGATTTGATGCAGATAAATGACGAATGCAAAATTGTTATATTTTCATCTTTCATTCATGATTCTTGTAGTATAACAATATCTGTCTTGTTTTTCGCAAATTTCATGCATGCATGCATAATTTACGTTGATCTTACGCAATTGTGTTGTAGAATTTGAATATTCAACATGTTTGCAAAGCTTTCATCATTTGCATTGTTTTGTGACATTTCAAATGCAATACTTATTAGACTAAATGATCTTTTTGTGAGTTAATAGACTGAGCTGTTTGATATGTTTTGCACATTACGCTATTTACAAAGTGCGAATTTTGACAGTTACAGCATTTAGAAATCATGTGATTGCATGATTGCTTGTCTTTGCACGTAGATAATTGACATTTATGATTTCAGATCTGATGATTTCGCTCGCAGTACAAGCATCTTGATGATTTGTTGCATTTGTTTTGCAAATGCTTGAATGTTTGACATTTTTGACATTGATCATTTGATCAATAATCTCAATATTCGACTGTTTGATATGTTGATTTCGCAGTTAAAAGTCATCTTTTCAGATGTCTTTGCACTTCTGCTTTGATTCTAAATGCTAAGATCATCGATGCATGTTTATTTCGTGATTGATTTTCGCTCTTTGATAATCATATAAAGTTGATTATTAGTTTCAATTCAAGATTGTACGACTTTAATTTTATTTTTAGATTTTTCATTTTAGTTTTCGTGTTGAAGGTTTCAATTTTCAGACTGTGTATAACTATTTTATGTCATTTCTCGTCTTTCTTAATGCTTTCATGATGTCAGATCATCAACTCAATTTAGAACATAAATCATCAATATCTTAGATAATCTCGATTCATTGAACCTGTTTTGCAGTTCAATGAATCAAGTCATCAATCTAGTCATCATCATCTTAATTTAATCTCAGCAATTCTGTTTCAATCATCTTAGTCATGTGCGTGAACTTCTGCAATCTTAAGTCAATAGAACTACTGTCTAGTCTTGATTCTGCTTAATTCATGTATATAGAAGTCGAGCTTTCATTCTTTTCTTTCACTCTTTGTCTTTCATCTTATACATTATCTGATGTATTGTCTTGTATTTAGATTCTATCAAAGTAATAATAATATCAGTCTTTTATATTAATAGTATCTTTAGTCTAGCTCAGTTTCTGACATTATGAAAGATCTACACTTTCTGCAACGTTTTCATACATTGAAATCTCATCTAGTTACTCTTTCACTTAAATAAAGTTATCTTACAATTTCTTGATCAACAATGAGCGTGCTGTTGAACAGTTTACTCAAAGTGTGATTGAAAATTTAGTTAAGATCTTTCGCGTAATGCAAGAGCTTCAAAATCAAGTTCAACAATATGATGTTATTATTTCATCTTCATTCATCATTTTTAGTTCTTCAATCTATATAAAATTGAATTCTCAGTCTCTTGTGATGATAACTCAAATCATTGCACAAATCTTGAACAATCAATCTTCTCTTGTCATTCATCTTTTTGCAAATTCTGTTGCTGTCTTCATTGCTTCTAGATTCAAGAAGCTTTTTGACATATCTGAGTATGAGAGAAACAAAGATCGATTGAATGCATGAAAGCAGAGTCTGATACAGCGCATGAACATGAACAATGATCATTACTTCTCTCATCAAGTCAAAATTATCTATGTTAAGTCACGACTCATCATAGATAAGAAGACTCACAATCTAATAAGTCAATATCAAGTCAATGATCTTTGTATCATTTTCATCTTTGCAAATTGATAACATAAGTTGCATCATTACTGCGACAATTCTTTCAAGACAGAAGATGCTCATCTATATTTTCATGAAACTTTGAAGCAAGACATGAATAACTTTGTTGACTATTACAATCTCTTTTATCAAAAGAAAGAATGTTCTTTGATGAAAGATTTCTCATTGATTGACTGTCTGAAGCGTAATGTCAATTATTTCACTCAAGTTGTTATTTTCTTCTGACGAAATCTCAATGAAACTTGATCATTCATCTTTCATCAATGAGTTCAAGCATTCTTTGACATCAATGAAGAGCTTCAGCAGCTTAAGCATCATCAATCTTGCTTCATCTTCATCATCATTTCATTCATCAAAGTCAAGAGCATTTCTGCATCAACTAGTAACTCTTTAAGTTCAAAGATCATCATCTTTGTGACTGTTGTTTTGACAATATCTTCATCTTTTTCTCTTTTGTTTCTCAATGAGTCAATGAATTTAAGCTTCATCATTATCATCATTCAAGATAAGATTCTGATTATTTTTGAAGTTAAGAAAATCTGCAACAAGTGAAAGCTGTGCTACTATTGCAAGTTGCAACATTCAAGTAAAATTGTTAAAGAATGCTTAAATAAGAAGCTCTTCACTCTGCGTATTGTTAAAAACGAGATACGTATGCACATACATATGAACATACGTATGCTCATACATATACTTTGACGAGTAGTTATTTTTGCTTCGATCGAAGCGACTTGACGCTAAAGATATTTATTCATTCTCTCACTTCTTTCTTCATCTGTATGCTCTATCATATGTTCTATCTATTGACTGATAACAATATTTATCTGTACATGATGTTGACTACGAATCTTTTGATTCTATTCTGTTTTGAATAGAAGTTAGAAGAGTCAAGAGATCTCAATTCGACGCAGTTTGAACAATGTTAGAACATTACGTGATCAGAAAAGTCATCATGCAAAGTTTTCACTCATGTGACAACATCTCTTCTAACAGTCACAATTGATCTACGAAGAAGATTAATGACATGTCGATGTCAGTAAGAGATGAGAAGATACTACTAGTGAAAAAGACAATTCAGATGAAGAGTCTGCGAGTTGTGATTACAAGTGATTGAAGAATTTGCAACTCGTTGACTGTGTTGATATTGAAACATCTTCATTACATCGACAGTATCATCAAGTAATTGATGAAAAGATATCAGATAGAATAGTCGTTTCAAGTATTGAAAGACGTGACTACAGTGCTCGAAGAAGTAGTGACTTGTTGATCACGCTGATATACTGAGAAAACTTGAGCTCATCTTCTTTACTTGACGTCAAGTCATTCATCTATTCACATGAAAAATCGAGAGCTCAAGAGAACAATCAGAACGCATTCTCTTTCATTAATCAGAGTCAAACATTGAACGATTGTGATCACACGTCTATACTAACAATTCATTCAACGTTTACGTGACATAAGTTAAATCAAAAGAAGAAAAGAATTATTCAATATAATCACACTTTATCTTCTCATCATGTGCATCTCTCTTTCATCACATATTTCTCTGCTCAATGAATGACAATCATTGAGTAAGAGAATGCAGCTCTATGTACATTACAATCACAAGCATCATGAATGCAAAGAAAATGTCTTTTATCTTCAAATCAAGAATCGAATCAAAACATCGTTGTATAGAATATTGTCAATGAAAAGCAGAGCAAAGACGATGCATCATAATCAAACAGCACAGACACTTTCATCAAGAGTTTACTCAAGCGTCACGCGCTGAATAGAAGCTATAGATTCATTACTTGATAACACAGTGTCAATCTCATTGTTTCAACTGCGTGAAGCAGTCATATAGACGACAAGTGATTTTCTCTTTCAGAGAGTTTTGTTCACTCGATATAAATAGCATAGAGTTTCTCATGAGTTGAGTCTAAATCAATGTCACAAGAATGTATGAATTACAATTACAATCACAATCACAATGTTCTATCTACTAGATAGTCAATATATCTACATGCACATATTCGTTCTGATTCTCATATATCAATATATTATGAGCTTGAATTAGCTTTATTTCGCTATCGCAAACAAATCTAAGAGCAGAATTTGAAGCATTGAACTCACTGTCATCAAATCGACGAAAATTTCTCTATCAATCATATTTCACAAAATAACTCTTATATCTCAATCACAATGAAAGATTTGAAGAACTATCATGTTTCGAAGCTAAAGAGAAGCGAGAACTATGAGGCATGAAAGAAGAATATAATCAATGTCTTGAAAGTCAAAGATCTCTGAATGATCATCTCAGAGAAGCTGAAGAAATCAACATCACTGTCATTTGACGTTTCAACAGCAGATAAAAAGAAGTATATCACTGATGTTCAACATTGAAAAGATAGAAACGACAGAGTCAGCGATATAATTGACTTCAGCTGCAAAAAGAAATTCAAAATACATATAATCAAAGCAGAAAGCATCATCAAAATGTGATTTATTCTGAAGACTTAATATGAGCAGTTGAATTTGATCACTCTATTTCTGACAATCAAGAAACTGACTCAAACAAAGCAATTAAATTTCAAATTCATTCAGAACTATGCGAACTCGCTCAAGTAAATCATCATCAAGTGCTCAGACATCAAAAAAACAATTCAATCATGAATGCTGAGCAATCTCTTTCTTTTAGATCTTAACGAAAGTCTAGATTCATACATCTTTGATCTGATACAGAGCATCAAGATCAACAAATTCAATCTATTAATTGATGATATAACTATCGTCTTAGTCGATCATGACAAGCGATCAAATTCAGAGAAGAACTTCAGCTTCAAAAGTATGATAGCTCAGTTTGATGACAAGAAGCGAAAATTCGAAAACAACAGCGAATTTCGAAGAAAATCGAAAAAATGCGCTCATTGCAAGCAAGAGAGTCACAGCGAACAGAGCTGCTGACTTCTACATTCGAAGCTTCGTTCATATGAATGAAAGTCTCTTCAGAAAAGAAAGAATCTGATCAAAGAAGATGACTTTGAAAAAAGCTTCGAAGTCAGAATAGTCAGAACAATGAAGATTTTTATCGTCTGTTGAGCTGACAGTCACACAGATGTCTGATGAATAGACATTGAAGCTGAGAATCATGTCTGTTATGACATAAGCTTGTTCAATGAACAGTCATATCAAAAGATCATCGATAACAGCATTGTTACTGCAAATAATGAGACAGTACTCATCATTGAGAAGAGTTCAATTATGATTGACATTTTGCTGAACAATCAATCAACCAAAATTTGACTAATCGATGTTTATCACTGTTCAGAACTACATTATAATTTGATGTCAGTCGATCAGATGAAAGTCAAAGAGTATACATATAGTATAAAGAATGACGAATTTCGTTTCATGAACTCTAGAGATGTCGTCGTTCTCATTGACTCAAGAAACGATGAAAAAGTATATTTCGTGAATACATCAATTAATCTTTCAAATTCT
>JAABUH010002790.1_pt1 | contig 16176 bp, 23 predicted proteins | sample 5559121 | NCBI WGS metagenome assembly JAABUH01 (sample SAMN10711871, study PRJNA513364) | rock metagenome | isolation source: Antarctica rocks | place: Antarctica: Victoria Land, Battleship Promontory nord | collected 2015-12-28
GGCGGCGCGGGCGCGCGCCTGGAAGCGGGCCTGCAGGCTGCGCGAGTGGTGCAGGATGTGCTGGCAGGCGGCGACGGGGCGCTGCGAGTTGCGGAAGGCCAGCAGCGTGGCCTCCGCCTGCGGCCGCGTGGCCGGGTGCTGCGCCGCCCGCGCCGCCAGGCTTACCACCAAGAGGTTGGCCTGACGCAGTGCTACAACTGTACCAGTGCGTGTGCTTGCATACAGCATGTGTCTGCATAGAGCATCGGTGAAGTCTTACAGGGCCGCTTCTGCGGCCCTCCCGAGCACTTCTGCAGAAGTGTGTTGTTGCCAGTCTGCACGAAGCTCTAACACACACCCAGGCACTTACTTTGGATGGGCTGCAAGAATGTGGAACAGCACTGCGCATTCCCTACACTGACTGTGGCTTCATGCATTACTTGAGCGAACATGGTGGACTGCTGTGAATGAGCAAAATAGCAGGCCAGGAAACAAGACATACCTCAAAGTCAGTGCAGGCGCGCTCGATTGTAGCCTGCACAGCCTCCATGCTGGGGGCCTGGCCGGCGCTGCCCATAGGCCTGCCTGCAGCTGCGCAGGCAAACTAGGGGCTGCTCACGGTGTTTCAGCGGTTAAAGAGTAAAAGTTGCAGCTGGGCTTGTACGGTTAGCAAGTCCATCACAATAATGCACTGCGCATTGAGCGCTTGATGCCCACCTCACCCCCGCATGATGAGCACTAGTGTACACCATATTCTGCATGTCATGAGCTGCATCCGACCTTGCAGTCCTGCATGTCACGAGCTGCATGGCGCAGCTCAGCGGGTGAGTCATGTGATGCATCGGGGTCAGCCATGAGGTTGCACTCTTCGGCGTCATGGTGTGGGTGCTTCAGACAGACTGTGCTGACCTGACGCTCACATTGTGCTCAGGTCACCTTCCGTGTGTGATCATCGTGCAAATACACTGCTGACACTGTGCCCCTTGTTGCGCTCTCGTTCACACTCTCTGGGCAACGCCTGTGCTGGCACGAGGCTGCGCGCTCGCCGTGCTTGTGTGCGAGCTTGGGGAGGCTGGGTGCAGGGAGGCACATGCAACCCCACCCAGCGGGCGCGTGCGGCCTGGGGCATGCCAGCAGGCTGTTAGCCCCAGCGGTACGGGGCCAGGGCTGGCGGGGCTGGACACAGGGATGCAGGCGCTGCTCTGGCAGGCCAATGGCGAGCAGCAGCAGCGGACGGCCTGCCAGGAGAGCGCGCAGGCCAGGTGCGGCGCAGCGGCTCTCCACACGCAAGCGGAGGTCAAGCAACAGAGTTGCCCCACTGTGTGGCGTGGGGCTGCCAAACCACGTGGTGTGGGGGCCGCAGGCTTCTTTGAGGTGAAGAAAATCTCGCCACCTGCGGAGAGCCTGGGCATCCACGAGCTGCCAAGCAACACGCATAACGGCGACCAGATCAGCGTGCGGGGCGAGGTGCGACGTCTGTACCCTGCAGCGTTCCCTTGCGTATGCGAGGGAACACGCGCACATAGACTTGCAGGGCTTTGCTGTGCAGCGTATTGCGCCTGTGCACAGCGCTAGGATAGGCGCGCTGCGCGCTTTGCACGGCAGGGACGCGCGTGCTTAAGCGGGCGCGAGCCCCCACGCAGGACTTTGTCGTGCGCACGCTGGTCCTGAAGTACAAGCTCGTGGGCGGGCGGTACGAGCGCGACCACTGCCGCCTGGACTGCACCAGCACCAGCCGCTTCATCGTGGACACGTACTTCGACCAGCTGCTGTCACGGAAGAGCAGCTGAGCTCTGTGCGGTCAGCGGCGGGTGAGCGCGTTGCGCTGGTTGAGTGTATTGGTGTGATGTTTGATCAGTAGCACATGTTCATGTACTTCTGATACTGAAGGGTGCTGTTCAGGGGTTGATGAAAGGCGTCATGATTGGTCGCACGCTAGGTGCCTAGTCTTTCAGGCAGCAGGCGGCAGGCTGTGTGGAAAGGTGAGCCTAGTATCCTCTGCCGAGTGCCACAACTTACACATGCCGCTTGCAGAAATGGCAACCTGCCCAGCATATGAATTGTCCGCAGCCGCAGCACGCTACATGTCGTCCTCTGCCAGAGCTCCGCGCTTGTGCACAAAGACAAGGGAAACGCGCCGCGCCGCTCGAGCGACGACATCGCCCAGCGCCGCACCCGCCTGTAACAAGAACACTATTTAGCCCAGCAGATCCTCGAGGCCTTCCTGCATGCTGCAAATTTCACCAACTTACGCATCCCAGCATCACTGTAGCGCCCTGTGTGTGCCCTTACGGGACAGCACCAGCTCGGCAAGCAAGGTCATGACCGCGCCTGGGCCTGCGCCATACTGCAGCAGGCCGGACCGCGCCTGAGCCATATTGCAGCAGGCTGGACCAACCACGTCCTTGCTGCGTGTGGGGATGCTGTGCTCGCAGCGCTGGTACGCCTCGCCGCCAACCGCGAGCAGGCAGCGATCGCGCAGCAGGACCTGCGCGCACCAACAAGAGCCGTGCGTCGGACATCTCTGCTGACCTCACAGACGCCTCAGGGCCTGCCAACAGAGCCTGCGGTCAGGCAGGTGCCTGCCATCTGTCACCAGCGGCAGCACGCACTTTCAGACCTGAGTGTTACGCAGCCATTGCTTCAACAGACAGGGACATTTGCAGCTGCCAGACGGCCCGTGTATTTATTGAGCATTTGGGTGTGCTCAATAAATACACGGGCCGTCTGGCAGCTGCAGCTAAGCATGCCAAAGGACATAGGCACTCAGAAAGAGAATGGCACAGGACTACTGTGAGCGCACCTCGGCAACCAGGTCGCTGGTGCGCCCGGCGCGGGTGAAGCAGAGCAGCGCCGGCCCTGCCAGCGAGACTGTGACCACGCGCGGCCAATAGAGGTCCCCGTCGGCGTGCGGTGGGATGCCGGCTCCGCCACAATACGCGTTGACGAGCACATGGTTTGGAGCGCGGGTGGCCGGGTACACGCCCGCGGCGACCAGGCGTGCGACCAGAGCTGCCAAGAAGGCCGGCAGCGGCTGCGACCAACATCCACATCAGTCGATGCCCCGCTCTTTCTTTCCACGTCGCTGAAAATGATAGACATAAGCAGGCGTCACCTCCGTCACAGACGCGCAGCCTGGTCGCCCGCCAAAGTTCTGGCACACACACAGAGATAAATTTAGCGGCAGCGTCCCTGTCTGGGCTGCCTTGCTGGTGTTCTCCCACAGCCTTGACCAAGCACAGCGTAGCAGCAGCCAGAGAATGCACCATAATGCGGCGCTCGCCAGATGTCACCCAGCGCGCTTGATCCATCTGGTCCAGGGAGCGGAGCACGGCAGCCTCCTCCGAGACAGACAGGAAGTCAGCGACATAACTGATGCCCTGCACAGTCCTCTGAGCAGTCAGCTTGCAGCCTGTGACGCTCAAAGCCTTAACAACAACCTGGCTTGGTAGCATCAGGCGCCAAGCCACCCATGGTTGCAAGCAAGTGCGCGCCTCCACTGCATCGGCACCAACGCTGCACGCTGCCAGGTCTATGGGCCCCTGGTCAACCGCCTGCACGCCAGAGGCATCCTCCCGGCAGTCGCTGGTTGCGGCAGACAAGTGCGCGGCCTGGCGCCGCTTCCTTTCCTCCTGGATTACGGAGCGCAAGTCCAGCGCTACCATATTGGTGTTCTGTGCGGTTGCAGATCTGCGCAATCAGCAAGTTGTGGTTATATACTGCGTCGTTAAAGGCAAACACGAAGTACACACGAGTGGCAGGGAAGGATGTTTGGAAGGATGGTGGGTGGTCGCCGTCGTGCATGAGGGTGTCAGAACCTGCATATGGCAGCACTTGTGTCATGCGCTGCCTGTCCAGAGCTCCCATCTCATGCGCAGACACCGGCAGTCATAAGCCTCGCAGCAGTCGCACTTGATGCATGCTTTGTTCGTCCCTCACAATATATTGCGTCTGAATAAACACTGTCTTTTTTCCATCACCCCAAGAAGATAGTCAAATCTATGCGGTGCTTACCGAGAAATGTGCCAAGCGCAAAGCTGGGGCAACAAGGCTAGCCACGCTGCTGACTGCACATTGTGCAGTGCACAACTCTCCACGGCTCTCCCTGACCAGGGGGCTTGACAGGGATTCAGCAAAATGCATGCATGCAAATATAAATTTCGTTACATTGTGCAGGAACGTCCAGCATTCCAGAACGCAGAGGGTCTGTGGGATCCCAAGCAGGTCCGCTTTGCGTTGGCCTGCATGAGCGACAGACACCATCCTTATCTTCAGGTACGCAGTCAGCCTCATACGTTGGTCCATGGCAGGCTGTAAGCGCAGCATGCCACAAGGCGAAGCCTGAAATGTGGGGGGAAGGCGCGGCAGGAAGCTGCGTGTGCTGAAATCACTGAATAATGTGCATCTGTCACACCACCCCGCAGGGCCATCAACATCCATGGGCAGGAGAGCCGGCAGCCGGCAGCTCCAGGTGCAGCAGGGACATGCGCATGGCCGAGGCTCTGCTACACTTGCGCGGTCGTGACGCAGCCGGCATTGGTCGGCTGCGGGTAGTAGGTACACGTCGTGCCCACGCCGTAGTTGGGCGGGTCGTAGCACACGTTGGCCGTGCCGGAGATGGTGCACTGGCAGGCGTTGGCATCGCAGCTGGCCAGCGGGCAGGTGCCAGCGGACACCACGGTGCCCTGCGCGGCCCCAGCCAGGCAGTACTTCACGCGGCCATGCGGAGATGCGGGGCGAGCTGCTCTTGCTCGGTCCTCTTAGGAGCACCCACACGCTTCCCTGCCCTGCTCCACGCACACTCCTGCCAGCAAAGAGGCACTGCCTTACAAAACGGGGGCTGTACAGAGGGACGGCAGCAGCACACGGACACAGCTCACAGCAAGAGTTCCAGGCACTCAGGGCAGCCAGCCCACGCGCGCACCGTGTTGCAGCAGGTGGCCGGCGTGGTCTCACTGGCCTGCGTCGCGAGCGTGCCGCAGAGCTTGCTGGTCGCGGTGGAGTACGAGGGCGTTGCCTGCTGGCACACGCCGCCGGGTACCTGCGCGTGTGCAGGCGCGCCTTGGATGCGGATGCTGTTCAACGCCTCCTCATAAACACCTGTGAAGTGTGGCCGTGCAGTCCTCTTGTACGAAGACGCATGCTGGCCGACCTCTCAGCCCGTCTCGCTGCTGCCGAGCCAGCCTCAGAAAGCAGGCCGATGCATGAACTCAAAAGCTTGACGCTGCAGAGCGCCTGCGCGCACATGGCTGCGCACGCGCAACTCTGGGCTGCTGGTCTGTCCTCAATGCACAAGGCCACCGTGAGCGCACCAAGCGCAAGATTGCCGCAGATGATGCAGTTTTCCTGCTAGACCCGTGCAGCAGTGCCAACGCGCATTTAGCATGCATGACAGCACCGGACATGCCTGCATCGGCGCCACTGGCTGCTGCTCCGGCGCGTGGTATGGTGGCTGTGCACGCGAGGTGGTGGGCACAGCCGGCGGGCTAGGAGGGGTGGCAGTGCGGAATTGCTGCCTGTATTGTGCCTGTGCTTGTGCGGAGGGGCGCCCGCATGCGCATATGGAGCTCGCCGCACCGCGCGATTGGACACCGCGCAGCTGCCGCCCACGGAGTTGACGCAGAAGCTGCCGGCGTCGGGCTGCCCGGGCGCGAGGTTGACGCAGCCGCCGTCCGAGAACGCGCAGACGAGCGACGTGGTCTGCGCGCACGTCGTGTCCGGAGCGCGGCACGTGTTCTGCGCGCGCGCCTGCCTCATTATTGCCCGGTGCGGCCATACTCTGATTGCGGCGCAGCAGGACGTCATTGACGACAACTTGTAATAGCTGCTTGTATGGTTGCATTCTGCAAAGCGGTGCGCAGTGTATGTGATCGTAGGTGCATGTGAGCCGGGAGATTCAAGGCATTGCCCTGCACAGGGCTGCATCCGTATGGGTAAGGTGAGCATAATGAGGGATGAAGCTGCCATGAGAAGCAAGGGCGACAGGCTGCAGCATGGTGCTGGCGCAGGCAAAGGGCAAGCAGGCATGCGGTCAGGGGAAGGGGTTGCCTGCGGCAGTGGGGCGCCGTTGGAGCTCACGCACACGCCCGTGCTTGCGGTCTTGCAGCCGCCCGCGGCAATTAGCGCTGCCGCACAGGCGCTACATGTCAGTCTGTGCAGGCTCTGCCATACTCCAGGCCTGTCGGCTGCTGTGAAGCACACACTATTGCTGCCGCCCAACAGGACTGGCATGCAAGGTAATGCTGTGCGGCGGCATCAGACTGCTTGGGCAGCAAGCCTCCCGGCCTCCTGCCTGACCGACCGCATGCACAACCTGCCTGAGCAGGCCAGGCTCTGATGTGGAGGGGCTTGTCTGACCCTGAACACCCTCAGGGCGCCGGGCTCGAGGTACCCCTGGCGCCCCACGGCCAGCACCACCAGGCCGTCTCGGGCCTGGCAGCTCCGGGATGCGCGGCGCGCACTGGTCTCGTTGACGCAGTAGCCTGTTCTGGGGTCGGCGCACAGGTTGTTGGCGCCAGTCGTGCCGTTCGCGGCGGTTGTGTAGCACAGCAGGTTGGTCGAATTGACGCATGTGAAGGCGCCGCAGGGCCCGGTCGCCCCCGTTGCGCCTGCGCAGGCGGACGACGCGCGGTTAATGTGCCCGCGTGGCGCATGCGGTCTGCATGCGCGTCCAGACGAGGAGCCCGCTCTCAGTGCCGCACATGGGCGCGACAAACAGCTTGAGCTCGTGAGCACCCGGCTCGAGTATGCCTGGTCACGCTGGGGCAGCGGCCGTGGCTCAAACATGGCGTGGCAAAGAGGCGAGGCAAGAGGGGCGTGCACAGCGCACAAGCGCAAGCGAGGCCTGGCAGCGCGTGTCAGCCTCACCAGTCGGGCTGGCGCCGGTGGCGCCTGTGGGCGAATTGAAACCCGTGGCGCCCGTGGGACCTGCGTCGGGCAGTGCACGTAGAGCATTAGAGCAAGCGCTGTACACCTGGCCTGCAGGCCCAATGGCCCGAAAATGTATTTCTAGCTCTTGCACTTGCCTGACACCCAGGCTAATGCACCTTCCCTGCACATCGCTAGCCGTCGCCGTTGCCCTGCTGACCAGCCACTGTGCATACCCACACCTGCGCATCTCCAGCGCTTGCCGCGCATGTGGCGCACAACGCCCGCAATGCAGCAGGGAGGGCTGTACCGGGGCCCGAGGCCGTTGCGCCGGTCGGGCCGGTGACGCCCTGCGCTCCGGCTGCGCCGGTCGGGCCGGAGGGTGAAACGCCCGGCAAGCCGACGCCGCCTGTGACGCCCTGCGCGCCAGGCACAGGGACTCTAAAGCCTGCAGCTGAGGATGCCAAGAACATGTACCCACTCGTAGATGTCTTCTTGGGGGCTCTAATTGCTGTGTCAATTGCAGGCAGTGTCTGTTATCAAGGAGTACACAAATGCGTGAGCTCAAAGGAATGGTGAGTGGGCCAGTGTGGCGACGGTGAGAGAGCACCACCACTTTGAGTACAGCAATCGCACATAACTGCAGCACAAACGTGCTAGTTATATGCGGCCTGACCCATGATTCAAGCGCCTGTAAACTGAAGGGACCTTACCGCGAGACCAACCCCGGCGGGACCTGTTGCACCTGCCGCGGACGGCCCTGCCGCGCCAGTGGCTCCAGAGGCCGCCGTAGTGGTTGTCGTGCACCTGCACGTGCAGCATGCCTCGCATCTTAAGGCTGTCAGGACGTCATGTCATCTGGCCCTATGCGAGCCTGCCTGCCATGAGCGTGCTTCATGCCGCAAGCGCGCATGCAAATTTGCCTGAGCATGCGGCTCCACATACAATGCATATACTTGCGGATCTCAGCATTAGCCTGGCAGAGCAAGCTCCGGCAGAGAAATGATGGTTTAAGTGCAGTGGCAAGGCAGCAAGGTAGAGTGCAACTAAGAATGTCCGCGGCCAGAGCGGGAAGGGGCGCGGCACGGCGCACGTTGTGCCGTCAAAGCTGGTGCCGGCCGGGCACGCGCAGGTGTTGTTGACCAGCGCGTATGGCGCCACGCAGCCCTTGTAGATGCCCGTGTACGTGCACCAGGAGCAGTGCGCAATGGAGCTTGGGTCGCTGCGCGCACATAGCGGGCGGGGCATGTCAGCGCTCCTTGTCGACTCGTGCCTCCCTTGTGCTGTTGGAGGCGTTAGATCGGCCGCAGCGTACCCTGCACTCTCAGCACAGGCGGGGGCAAGCACAATCATGTGGGGCGAGTGGCCACTGTCATGCGTGATGGTTGCAGTCTGCAGCGCGGGAGGCAGCATCCAAGCGCACAGAGGCAACAAGAGCCATGCGCATGCATGCCAGCACAGGGCGCACAGCACGCATGTGCCGAGGGGCCAGTCCCTGCTCCAAGCATGCCGCTGCGGGCAGGCAGCGCGAGGGGCGCACCACATGCACTTGCCGACGCTCCCAACCTGGTCGACAACCTCTGTGACCTGGAAGTTGTACCCCGGCAGGCATGGGTTGCATGTCTGCGCACACACCGGCAGGGCGTCAGGCGCATCCGCTGCCACCCGCAGCATCGTGCCTGAACAACTCCTGTTTATGATGCGCAGCCCATGTACTCAGGCCCACATGCAGCTGTGTCATTCTGCTCCGGGATTGTAACGTTGGCCAGCACTGGCGAGGAGCGCGCATGCCCTGCCCTTGTCGAGTACTCGCAGGGGCTTGCTGGTGAAATCTCCATTATTAGGAGTATTACTGCTAAAGCTGCCTGGTCTCCTGTCCCTCCGCGCATCAGCCCGCACCTGCCCCGCTTGGAACACGGTCCCGCCTGGCGCCGAGAGCACGACGCCGTGCAGGTTGACGACCAGCGCGGCCGCGGCCGCGGACTGCGCGGCGCTCAGCACGGGCCCGCATGTGCCGGGCACCGCGCAGAAGCAGCACCCGGGCCCCGACACGATCGGGTCGCAGATGCAGCGCCCGTTCACGTCGGGCGTGAAGCCCTGCGCGCGGCACGCCGCCCGCACTCTGAAGCCCTCCCCGGCGGCGCTCCTGCATGTTGAGTGCTTGGAACGGTGCCTGCAAGAGCGAGCCCATGGCGCATAGTGCTGTCCACGGGGCAGTATGACTGAACCGGGCGGCCCGAGCGCGCCTCAGTGCAGTACAGGCAGGTCGTGCTGTTGGAGCAGATCTGGCACAGCGGGTCGACGCTCGTGCAGGCCGTCTTCGCGGCCGACAGGCGGATGGCCGCTATTGCGCTGTTGGTGTCGTTGACGATGGTCTGCCCGGCGGCCGTCATCGAGGCGATCGTCGTATAGTTGGTGTACGAGCAGGTCTGGTCCTGCATGCATGCGCGCTCACCCCCCAAGCTTCAGGAGGCCAGGGCATGTGTGAGGAACGCAATGTGTCGCACGTCCAGCACAGACTGTTCGGCGCATCCAGCTAGCATACAAAAGCCTCGCTGACGGCCTGATGACAGGGTTGTCCAACTGCCGGCGCATGGCAGAGCGTGTACTGCTCGCCACGGTCTGAACATGGTGCAGCGATGCATGCATGACTGTGCTATGAGTTCCTGCTCACGCCGGAGGGGGCGCAGCGTATGCCTGGCCACCTGCATGGCCCACGAGGGTGGGGTGGTCTGCATGCGAGGGCAGGCGCACCGAGGTGTAGTTGCTGCCCACGGGGCAGATGCATCCGCCTTCACGGGTCAGCATGAAGGGCGCGTTGCATAGTTTGCAGGCATGCGTCACCACGTCACAGCGAGCGCAGTTCGGGTGCGCATGCCTACAAAAGCCCTGCCGCAAGGGGCGCCAATCGTGAGCAACGCATGCCCCGCAGATGCCTGCAGGCCTGTGCAGCGCGCACTGCTCCATGCATGGCCGAGCGCAGGCGTGACCAGGCGCATGCTGAGCACGCTTGCTCCAGTGCGCGTTGCTCTTCCAGCTCTGTGTTCCTCATCAGGGCATATCTTGAAGATGGACGTGCAACAACAATGCAGAGAGTACATGTTTCGATGGAAAGTCGCCTCAACTGCAATTGCGATCTCTAATAAGCTGACAATATATGCGCCGCACGTAAAACACTGCACGTTGCACAGATGTGTACACATATGTGCGCCCGCACAGTGGCGCACCGCGACTGCATCAGACACGTCGTCCTTGGCTGACGCAATGGCCTGCGCGGGGTTGACGTTTGACGGCTTAGCATTCACTTTGCCATCCCAGAAAAGCCCGCCTCCGTCCGCTGAGGGCGTCCACGTGTAGTTAACGGACCCGTTTGCGTGCAGTCCGCCCCACCCCGGCGGTGGCAGCGGGCCCCAGTTGTGCGGTAGCTGCACCTGTGCGCCTGCGGCGTACGTAACAGGTCAAGGCGCAAGAATAAGTGTGCGAGCGTGCGCCTTGGCGCGTATGGCTGTTGCGTCATTCAACCTGAAGCCCGTACCAGCGAGCGCCTTCAGAAGTCCCAGCGCTGCGCACAGCACTGCCGTGCTGACGCGCCGACGGCGCCGCACCATGCTCGGCTCGCCTGTGTGTAGCCACACGCAATGCGCACCACCGCCAAGCGCCCCGTGCGTCTGTGCTAAGAAGGTAGCACGCAAGCAGGCACCATGCAGCGCGCTACATTACAAGATCATGCAGCGGCTCCGTGCAAAACCCCCTCCTCTTTGCCGCCTATGCTCTGCAACCGCGCGCGGCAGCTTGCAACAGGCGGGCACCACAGGGTGGGCGCCCCAGCTTGCACGGCCGCGCTCTTTGTACCCAAAGCGCACGGAGACGCACACGTGCTCTTCGGAGCAGGGGGCCGCAGAGCAGAGGGTGCGCAACGACACTTGCCCTGCACTTAGCTATAGCTGGCCTTTTTCTTTTTGCGTGGCACAGACCCCACCGGGTTATTGGCCGGGGCTGGCTAAGATGGACTAAGACACGAGTCCCTGTATGATGCGGCTCCTGTCAGAGAGTGTCAGTGCACAAGTCTACTGTATCTGCAGCCTGAAACAGGTCACAAGCATGCCCATACCGTTCGCACAGTCGGCAGCGACCCAGCAAATTACATGCGACATTGAGAGCTTCTGAGCCTGCCAAGGCTGGCCTTGATGCGCTCTTATGCAAATGATGCGGATGATGCCTTCATGAGTTGCTGCGGTACATGCTGAGCTTCTTTATGTACGCTTGTGCAAGCCGTCAGAATTGACAGGCCTTGCTAGCTTTGTCGGCATGTGAACGAGCTGTGCAGGGCAGCAGCCTGCCAGGTGGAATTGTTCACAGCGAGTGCAGAGCAACAAGGCGGATTGCTCAACATGCATGCTCGAACTTGACGACGGGTGTCTTGATGAAGCTTTTCCACATGCTTGCACTGCCATTATTGGTCTGCCACACGTATCATGATTAAGACCCCACACGCATGCCAGGGTTTATGCGCAGGGCCTGTAACACCGGTGGCCCATCAGCACTTGCAGGCACTCCAGCGTACTGCCTGCGACAGTGCCACGCGCTGGCCCTGTCCGCAGGCCATGCTATCACGCACATGCAGGCATGCCAGCAAAGTTGCTAATGCACTTGGCAGCAGTCCTGAGCAGGAGCGCAGCGAGGTGACTTCCCTGACGCGACTGGCCCCTCTCAATAAAAACACACTGTATTGTTGCGCCATGGCAGTACATGCAAAAAGGGCTTACTGCTGGGGGCCATGCAATATCCTGCTTCGGCACTCACTGCCCAGTGCAATACGCCGCAAGCGCTCTCGGAAAATGTGCATCCAACCACGGTCCTTGCCAGGCAGGTCATCAGCCTTGGTCAGAGGCATGGACGGCGTGGTACGGCGGCCTATAGAGGCCCCGCTAGAGTCAAAGCAGGCAGCAAGTTTGCACAGACAGCAATGGTGCAGACGAAATGGCAGCAATGAAATAGCTTGGCATTCATTCATCGGCCGGGTCGGAGCAGGCCGATCGCGGGCACACGCCCTCGACAAAACTATGGCGCGGTTGCCGCCGTCGGCCCCGTGGAGCCGGTTGCGCCGGTGGCGCCCGTGACGCCCGCCTGCGCGCTCTCTCAGCCTGTCGGCATCTGCGCTGTGCAACGCGTACGGGCGTGCGGCGCCGTCCCACAGAGGCGGCGCGACAGCCACGTGGGGCGCCTGACCGGAGCGGATGTCCTGTGACCAGAGACGTGCAGCGAAAGCATGTGGTGGCCGTCCAATTTGCCTGCCACGCCTGGCCGAAAGAGAGCGGGGAGCGCACCGTGCCAGTCGCGCCGGACGCCCCAGTCGGGCCGGTCGCTCCTGTGAGCGAGAAGCCAGCAGCGCCCGTGGCCCCCGAGGCCCCTGCAGCGCCTGCCGCGCCTGCACGCAGCGCACACGTCTGCGCTCAGTGGTCAGGAAAGCTGGCACGCCATATGGCCTGCTCTGCCCACCTCGACTCTGGGACCCCTGCCCCGCCATTGCACATCGTGCATCGCCGCCATGCCTGGTGGCGGGAGCATGCTCTGGGCAGCATGACATCCACGCACCCCAGACCTCATTGGCAACCAGGCGTCATGCACAGCGCGCCGCTTGATAAGAGGTGTAGCCGGGCTGTGGCCAGACGCCGCTGCAGATGGGCGTGCTGGCGCCCAACTCACAATCATCTTAACACACAGTCACAATCACTGGCCCAAGCTCACACCCTGACCAGCCAAGAGCCCTCAACAACGGATCAAGTCGCAAAGGGACAGAGTTGCTTGGGGAGCGTGCTGTTAGGCATAGAGCCGCGGGTGCACTGGGGCGAGACAGGGATGGCGGGTGCGCACCCACGCCGCCCGCAGCGCCCGCGGTGCCCTGGGGCCCAGTCGGCCCAGTCTGGCCGATCGCCGCGGCGCCGGTCGCCCCCACCGTGCCCGTCCCGGCCGGCCCTGTCGGGCCCGTGGCTCCGGCCGGCAGGTTCGGAATGCACCTGCGCGCGCGCGTGTGGCACTTGTCTGCTGCGCTGTTGCAGTGCGCGGCTGAGACATGGGTAGGGTATACCCTACCCTATACCCTAACCCCTATACCTGACCGCTCTACTGACCCAGACTCAGCCTTCCACTGCACTGCATCTGAACGCGCTCTGCATGCATGCCCAACACAGCTCACATCCACCCCCCGCTCTCAACAACGCGGCGCGCTGCAGGAGCAATTGGAACATGGACAGTTAGGACGTACGCAGCATGCCGCCGGTGTTGCCAGCGATTCAGGGCAGGCTGCGACGACCACTATCAGACCTCTGAAGAGCAGCAGGCTATGGGGCGCGCGCGGGAGGCTGAGCGGGGCGCACGTGGAGCCGCTGCTGACGTAGCCGGTCGGGCAGATGCAGGTGTTGTTGGACAGCGCGAAGGGCGCGTTGCAGGCCTCGCACACGTCCGCGTACTGGCACGCCGCGCAGTTGGTGATGGAGCTCGGGTTGCTGCGCGCCGCGCCGGCAGGCCGGGGTCAGCATGGCGCCAGTTACTAGCGGCGCGCATGGTGCAACTGCGCCAGGCGCGCTGCCGCTGCAGCCGCCGGGTGTGGCGCGCTTGGCCCGTCAAGTAGCGATTGCACCTGTTCTGCATGGCGGTGGGCATGCAGAGTCGGTCTCCGTGCGCATACCCCCTTTGTGTGCACACGGGGGACCCTGCTTGCTGGCTGTGAGCCGCCGCATGGCACGGGCCACCCATGCTATTGTGGCAGGAGCTCTGCTGTTAAGGTGCTTGCTGGCCGGGCGCCGCGGCGTACCAGTCACAGCGGCCCACGCTGCCGACGTTCGCGATGACCTCCGTCACGGTGAAGTCGTACTGCTTGAGGCACGGGTTGCAGGGCGAGTTGTCGCCCGTCTGGTACAGGAACTGCTGCGTCACGTCGCCGTGCACGCCCTGGGTGGTCTGTCACGCGCCGCGCAACGGCAGAGTCAGCGACCTGCGCAGGGATCAGGGTGCACATACGGGCGCCTTGCGGGCCATCACACAGCCAACACGGCCAAACCCGGCTCGCTCACCGGCACAGCGCTGCTGCTAAGCGGCATGCACAGCCGGGCCTGCCTCCGTGCGCACGCAGGCGCAGCAGCTGTGCAGGCACGCGAGAAGCACCGCCGCAGCATGCACGTGTGCCTGCGGCATCTGCATCCGGTGGGCGTACCTCGTAGGCGAGCAGCGCCTGCGCGTCGGTCAGCTGGGGGCCGCAGGTGCCGGGCGTGACGCAGAAGCAGCAGCCCGGGCCCGCGTTGATGGGGTCGCAGATGCACTTGCCGGACTTGGCGGTCACAAAGCCCTGCGGCGGCGGCCGCGTGCGCGCGCTCGTCACCGCCGGCCTCAGCGCAGTTCATGCTGGCACCCGGGCTCGCACGCATGACCCTTTGGAGGCGCCCAGCGTTGTTGAACACACAGCACGTCCACAGCCACAGCAACAGCGCCATTCTCAGGTCCCAGGAGCGCAAAATCGCAAGGACAGACCAGCTGCAGCTGCCCATGTGATGATAAGCAGCTGGGGCAAACACATACCCCTGCTGCAGCGCCTCGCTGGTGTCCGCAAGCGGGGCTGCAGGGGGCGGGGCCTGCGCACCGCCTTGCAGACCGAGCAGACGCTGGACGTCGAGCAGACCACGCAGTTGGGATCCAAGTCGAAGCATGCTGCCGCAGCCGCGTTCGCCTGCGCATACAGGAGGATGCTTGTTCAGTGCCAGCAAGACCTGCAATGGATCACCAGATGTCCCTTCCCAATAATCATCATCATGAGCAGAGTGCAGTGGCGATTCATGATCAGGGCGCTTTCAGGCAGGTCCCTGCATTGTGCCTGGCCGCACTGTCATGCAACACCCCAGCTATGTGGTCCTGCATGCTCTGCATGCAGAGCGTCGCACGGGTCACAGGGAGCGAGCGTCCCACCGTGCGAAGCAGACCGCCGCAAAAGCACACGCCCACCCCCTGCTGTCCCTGGTCCACCATTGTTGGGGCCCGGCGCGCGGGGCGCGCCGCGGTGATGTTCTGCACGAGCGTGGTCAGGTTGGTGATCTGCTCCGTGATGTTGGCGACCAGCGGGTCCAGCACGGAGCCGGGCGCGAGGCAGGTCGTCTCGCCGAACTGGTTGGTCGCCGCCTGCCAGCCGATGGGGCAGACGCAGTGGCCCTGCGGCGTGACCGCGAATGGCGCGTTGCACGCCACGCACTTGCTCTTCTTGTGGTCGCAGCGCGCGCAGTGCTGGAACTTGAAGAAGCACTCGTCCTGCGCGGCGCGGCGGCGCGGGGTCAGGGAAGTCTGGGTAGACTTTGCTGCACGGATGCCATGCTGCAGCGTGGACGGAGGAGCAGATGGACACTGCTCCTCCCCAGGACGTTGCGGCGATGGGTGACGGCCGCGCGTAGCGGGCGCCTGCTCGGCCCGACTTGTGGCGAGCGGCGCGCGCGCGCAGCCGCGAGCGCGAGCGAGCTTGCCTAGAGCGTGACGGCCTTTGCCAGCAGCGGCGGCGGCCCTCGGTGCAGTGCTCGCGGTGCTGTGACGTGGCGTCAGCACCTAGGCAGGTCCGCGTGCGCTGGGGCTTGGCAGGTCAGCCCGGGCGCGCCACAGTCAGGCGACCAGGCCACGGGGCGCGACGCTGCGCCGCTGGCACAGGCGAAGCCGCGCGTCGTAGGCGAGCAGCGGCGGGCGCGCCTGCTTCTCGTTGATGGCGTGGCTGACGGCGCCGGTGACGGCGGCCTCCACGCCCGCGTTCACCACCTTGACGGCCTCAACTGCGCCGTCGACCGTGCCCTCCAGCGCGGCATTCTTCACCGCCTTGGAGTTGTTCACCGCGTTCGGCACCATCTCAGGCGGGCTGAAGTTGTTCGGCGCGCCGCCGGGGACCACGCCGCCTTGTGCCAGGCTCGCGTTCAGCATCAGGCGCCGGCCGCGGCGCGTCAGCTCCTCCACGACAAAGGCCGCGGGCGCCGCCGGCGCGTGCGCGGCCGGCGGCGCCGCCGCTTCGAGGGTGTAGGGACGCGCGGCGAGCGCGGGCGTGCGCGCCAGGGCGGGCGACGCCGCCGGCGCCAGGCCGGTCATGGCGCGCGCGTCCGACGCGTGCACCCACCGTGCCGCGCTGCCGAGCGCGGCCCCGGACGGGAGGTGCGGCGCGGACTGCAGGTGCGGCGCGCAGTCTGGGCCCGCGCAGGCCTGGATGCCGTGCGGGCCGTCACCTGCACGGTGCCGCCCGCTCAGCACGGGCGGTGCAAGTGGCACAGCCCTCCTTGGACGCGCGACGCAGAGGCTGCACCACAAGCAAAG
>JAABUH010002791.1_pt1 | contig 16175 bp, 26 predicted proteins | sample 5559121 | NCBI WGS metagenome assembly JAABUH01 (sample SAMN10711871, study PRJNA513364) | rock metagenome | isolation source: Antarctica rocks | place: Antarctica: Victoria Land, Battleship Promontory nord | collected 2015-12-28
CTGCATGCGCGCAGGACAGCGGAGCGGCCGGGCTGCAGGAACTCCTGAGACGACGCGGCCTGCGCCAGGCGCGGCCGGCGCGCGCCCCGGGGCATGCGCACCGGCGCCGAAGGCCTGCGAGTGGCTGGCCACGATCTGCTCCACGAGCGTGCTGCCCGAGCGCGGCATGCCCACCACGAACACGGGCGTCGGGTCCGCGAAGCCCGCCCGGCCCTCCAGCAGCGCCTGTGTGGTATTTCCAAGCCACGTCGAGAGCGCGCACGAGGGAGGTGACACGTGCGATGACTCCATTGCGCAGATCAGAAAGTCCGCGGCGCTCGGCCGCAGGCAACGTCCTTGCAAAGCACAGATGCAGCAACAGACTGCGGGGGCACCGAGCTGGCAAAGGGTACCGCCGCTCCCTCGTCACCGCTCAGCCGCGTCGCCGCCTGCCCGAGGCGCGCCGCCGGCGCGCACCCTGAGCGTGGCGCGCGCGCTGCTCATCTCCGCGGCGTCCGCGCCGACGCCGCGGCCGGCGTCAGGCGGCATGAGGAACAGGTCGCGCAGCGTGCGCAGCAGCGCGTCCGCGCCCGCCGGCGAGTAGTGGATGCGCGCGCGCTGCAGGCGGTTGGCGATCTCCAGGTGCTGCCACGCCCGGCTCGCGTCCCCCTGACGCGCGCCCCGCAGTGCAGGGCCGGTTGTTGCCCTGCCCTGCTTGCGTCTCCCTAAGGCGCGCCGGGCGAAGCGAGGCCGTGGTAATTGCGGCACCTTGGCTCTCCTTCTGCAGCCAGCCGCCGCCGTGTCAGTGCGAACGGCTGTCCGGGCGCAGACGCGAGTCAAGCAAGGACACCGAGCCGGCACGTGTGATGCCGGGGTGCAGCGCCGCTTGCTGCGCCCCAGACATACCCTCTTGATTGTGCGCAAACCCTATGCCGTCCAGGCGCGCCTGCGCCTGGAAGCCGTTGTACAGCGCAAAGTGCATCCACGAGCGGTCCTCCGGCGAGATGCCGTCCAGCCACTCCCACTCCAGCTGCAGCTCGGACAGCGGCTTGGCGGCCGCGCCGCCGCCGCCGCCGTCGGCGCCGTCGGCGCCGGCGCCGCCGCCCGAATGCCGCCGGCGCCGGCGCCGCGCCGCTGCCCCGCTGTCGCCGCCGTCCTCCGCGCCCGCGTCCTTGATCTCGCCTGGTGAGATCGACAGGGGTTGTGAGCAATAGGGAGCACTTCACAGGAAGCAGAGCAGCAGGCAGGGCATGGACGAGGTTGTGCATCCGCAGTGAAGGACAATTGCATAAACCTGCCTGCGACCCCATGTGCAGCTCGCTGCTGTGCAGTGCAGCGGCGCTGAGTTGGTCACCTCCTTTGCACTGCATAACATGTTCAACCCGCAGCTATGTATATGTGCTTTGGCACATAGGCAGCATGTCTGTAAGCAGCTCGCCCTTATCAGCCACGCAAGGTAAGAAAAGCAGTCTGCTTGCATGCTTAGAGCTTAGGTGGGTCAGGTCTGCATTAAGGCACAGGCGCGCCAGCGCGCAGGCCGAGGTAGCGCGTCGCGTCCACGAGCTCCGCCATCTGCGCGCGCAGGCACCAGCCTTCCTGGGCTGCACTGCATGACTGCAGACGCGGCTCGGAGACATGCTCGCGCCCTGGTACGAGTTTCCGCCTGCGGGTGCACGCCACTGTGCCGCCAGACACAGTGTGCTGGACCAGTGAGGGGCACGACTGCAGAGCTTGCGCGCTTTTGAGAACATGTTGAGACGCGCCTCGCGCTCCACGCCTGCCTGCAGCCGCTGCCGCCAGGCCCCACGCAGAATGCACATTCAGATCGCATGTCACTGCACCAAGGACGCGCGCCGCGCTGCACCGCATGCGCTGCAGCCCGCCGGGCCGCGAGCGCGCCTGCTCCTCGGAGAGCGCCGTCTGCGCCGCGCACGCCTTGGCGTAGCTGCCGGGCGCGACGCGCTTGGCCGCGTCGGCGGCGTCCGCGTACGCGGCCTGCGCCTCCTGGTGCCGCCCCAGCATGTCCAGCGCCTTGCCGCGGTTGAAGTACGCGCCTGCGCGGGCGGGGCGCGGCATAGGGTAGGGCTGTAACCCCACCCTGCCCTAAACCTACCCTAGCACGGGCGTGGGTTCGGGGGCGCCCCAGACCGCATGCATGGCCAGCACCCCCGGTCCCGCAGGGCCGCAGCGGCGGCCTGCTGCGCTGCGCGCGCCGGCGTCCCGGTCCACGCCGCGCTCGTGGAAGCGACGCTTCACAGGTGCACTGGTGTCGAGCTGTGCCCAGGCCCGCTCAACACCACGGCAAGCTTGGGGGCTGGTAAAAAGGCGGGCTGAGCGTGGGCCTGCTCAGGCCGGCCTGCTCAACCCGCGCCCTATGTAGCGCACCGGCATAGAGCGGGTTCGCCACCAGCCGGGCCTCCGAGAAGCGCTTGATGCTGCGCTCTATCAGGTCCAGGCTGTCCTCCACGCGGCCGGCCACGCCAAGAAGGAGCGCGCCCAGGTTGCCCAGCACGCCCGCCTCCATCGCGGCGTTCGGCGCGCGCTCGATGGCCATCCTGCTCAAGGGAGTGACACGTCACGGGGCCGGCGCAGAGCGCGTTGAGAGCGTGCCGCAGGCGGACTGGGGGCTATCGCGGCATTTGGGCGCGCGCGCTTGCACTCGCTGTCTTTCTCACCAGGCAGGCCTCCTGACTTTCAAAAAGTGCTGCTTGGCACCGCAGCAAGCAGTCACAGAGCGTGCACGGCCACTTGGCTGACGGCCAGGTGCTGGGGGCTGCAGCCTATGACACGAGCTTGAAGGACCTGCGCACATGTATGCCTGCTCGGCTTCCGCGATGCGGCTGCCGCCGTCTGGCGCGATGTAGTCCGCCTTGTGCAGCAGCGTGGCCAGTTCCACATGCCGCAGCGAGTCGCCCGGCTTCTGCCGAATCTCCTCTCGCGCCTTGACAATCGAAGCCTCCAGCGCTTGCAGCTGGAAGGGGGGCGGCAGGACACAGCAACAAGTCACAGACCAGCTGCACAAGAGACTTCCTGCACTGAGCGGGTGTATGTGTCCCCGCGCAAGCCCGTTCCGCACACGTACAGGATCATCAGCGCACCTGCTCCGCCTTTGTCCCAGGGGTGCTGTTGCCGCGGCCATCGTTGCCCAGTGCGCTGCGTACGCACAGCCCCAGCAAGAGCACGCGCGCTGTGCAGCGCATGCTGACTACGCTTTCGCCGCACGGCTACCCCATAACTCCTATACGCACGTCTGCTTCAACACGGATCCTCATGTTTGTCACCAGGACGTCCGCCTGCTGTCTTGCGCCCACAAGGACTCGGGACTCTATCTGAGTGGCTTGACATCTGCCTTGTACCAGGCAGTGTCTGACTCAGGATCCTCCTGCTGATGCCCATGACTTGACAGGCTGTCGTCGCAAGCTTTTAGTAGGAGCTGCATGCCTTGCACGGCTTGTTCAACCGTGCATGTTGGTGAAGCGCAAGCACCTGGCACACCAGACCACACTGCTCGCAGGCAGCAGGCGGCATGCCACAGTGCGGCTAATTGCAGGCACACAGGCGGCGTCACAGCTCTGTTATCCCCGGCTGCTGCCGCCGCCTGCCTCTGCCAGAGCTGCGGCGCGCTCCACTCTGTGCTGCAGGCACTCCAGCACCCCTTCCCCTCGCGTCAACCCCCCGGTCCCCACCACCTGCGCCGCCTCCCTCGTCGTCGCTGCTTTCTTCGCTGTCGCTGTCGCTGCCCGTGCGCTCCTCCTCCGTCGGCGCAGCGCCGCCGCGCACGGCGCGCTCAGCCGCGGCCTCCGCGGCAGGGTCCCTCAGGTCCATTACGCCACAAGCCAGGTCCATCGCAACGTGCGGCGCGCCTTCGCCCTCCAAGTGCTCGATGTCCAGGCTCTGAGCGGGCTCGGACTGGAGCCGAGCCTCCAGCGCGGCGTTTGCGGCCTGCAGCGCCGGCAGGAACGCGCGCGCCCGCGCAAGCACGCCGCTGGCGGGGAGCGGGCCAATGTCGGGCCGTGCGGGCGGCCTGCTGTCGCCTTGCAGCAGCAGCCGGCTCTCTGCGGGCCAGCCCCAGCAGTGTTTGAGACAGAGGTAAAGCTCATGTCTCTCACAACTAGCAGTCAAGGCAGACGCTGCCGCTTCAGACACCAGGCTTGCATGTTTAAGAATGTTGCCGTGCGTGCGCGCGTGCGCACGAGCATGAGCACCGCAAATCTATGGCAGAGTACGCTGCAAGCGCTAGGCACCCCACCTAGCGCAGGAGCACACGGAACCTCCAGGCGCTCCCGCTTCACGCCCTGCGTCTTGGACATTGCAGTGACTGCAGGCGGGCGCGTGTGTCCGTATAGCTTTACTGAAGCCGGTGCAAGACAGCCGCGACAGGGAGCCGCACTGCTCTTGAAACAAAGCCCTCAGAAGGTCTGCAGGGCTCTTCAAATCCAAAAGCAGCTGTCGCACCTGCTGGCTGTCTATGGCGCGCCAAAGCTTGGAGGTCGCTGAACGTGCGCTGAGTGCTGTGTATGCTCGGACAGAGCCTCAGGCAAGAGACACGCCGAGCTGAGGGCAATGGATGGACGTCCAGCAGGCCCCGCAGGCGCGGCGGCCCCGCCGCGGCCCCGCGGCGCCGCTGCGCTTCAAGATAACCGTCCGGAGCTGCGTCGCGCAGCACGTGATGGCCGCCCGCGGCTGGCAAGAGGTCGCCGCGGACTATGACTGGGACATCTTCTGGCGCGGCCCGCGCCCGGCTGCCGCGCTGGTTGGCTGGCCCTCTGCCGCCGCACCAGGGCACCCGCGAGCCGCGGTCCTGCGCGCAGGGCTGACGTGCACTCGCTGACCTCTGAGGCGGGCTTTGACCACGCGCGGCTGCTGGAGCACCAGCGGCTCAACCACTTCCCGCGCCACGTCGAGCTGACCCGCAAGCACGCCTGCGGCCTCCCTACAAGGCCGCACGTTTTTTTTGTGGTGTGGCTCTGTACCCTGCCTGCCCTGGCCGCACCCGAGCCCCGCCCGGTGGCTGGGCAGCCCTGTCGGAGCGCCGCGCCGGCTCTGTCCACAGCTGTGTGTGGTGCACTGATATGACCCCGGGCCACCTGATGGAGCGTGGCGGCCTGCAGGGACCTGCTGGTGAAGAACCTCAAGCGCGCCCGCAAGGCGCTGGAGAAGGAGGGCCGCGCGCACGAGTACGACTTCTTCCCGCAGACCTTTGTGCTGCCGTCCGAGTACAACCTGTTTGCTGAGGAGTTCCGCCGAACGCCAGGCGCGTGAGGGGAGATGCTCGGGGGGGTTACAAGCGCGTTCAAGCCGCCGCGAGCAGCCGCATGCATGCTTGCATGCTGCTCTTGGCTTCGGCGTTTGTTACGTTTACGGTGCACCGTCCCAAAGAGCAGAGACTTTACTACGCAAGCCTTTGCTTGAGAGCTGTGAGGATGTCATTGCCTGCGATCAGTCCTGCCCGGCGCTGAGACTCATGTTGCTCTAAAATTCATTTGGCGCACCTGTGGCTGTAGGGCTGAAGTGGATCATGAAGCCATGCGGGCGAGCTCAGGGGCGGGGCATCTTCCTCATCGCAAGGCGCGGGCACCGCCAGCACGCCGCGCTCCTCGCGCTCGCGCCGCCAGGCGGCCACCTACGCCTCAGTCCGCTCCTGACCCATGCATCTGCGAGGCTTCCGTGCCGGGCTGGCCTGTCAGGGTCTGCACGGCCATCACACCGCATCACGTTGTGCGCTAAGGCCACGTCGGGCGCGAGCGACCATGGCTTTGGCTGGCAGCCTGTCGAGGCGCACCTGGCTCATGCGGTCGCGCGCCGGCCAAGCAGGCCGGCGCGGGCGGCGCGGACCGCGGCGCGCTCGAGGGTTTTGTGGTGTCGCGCTACCTGGAGCGCCCGCTGCTGCTGGGCGGGCGCAAGTTCGACCTGCGCATCTACGTGCTCGTGCTGTCCTTCCAGCCGCTGCGCGCGTACCTGCACAGGTACTCCACTCGCCTGACGTCTCACATACCAAGAACAGGCGTGCTGAGACTTGTCCGTGTGTGTGCTCATGTTGCGCTGCGACAGCCGCTGCACACATGCGCGTACTATTGCCCGGCCTGTCTGTCATGATCTTACGTGCGCAGCTTCACCAACCAAGCAGACAAGCAGAATATCTCATCACCAAAGTTTGCCATGCCTGCTTCTGTGTGAGACACCGCCACAGAATAGTATGTAAGGCCTGGCATGCACTCACCGACACCCGATTGTGCTTCAGAAGCAGCGCATGGCGACCGGCGAGCCCTCTAGCGACACAGCGGAGCATATATGAAATAACAGCAGATCACTGAGCTGCCCTGCTGTGCGGGCAGGGGCAGCTTCTGCCGGCTGTCGAGCGGGCAGTACACCGCCGACCGCGCCAGCATGACTGACCTGCCCATGCACCTTACCAACTGCGCGGTGCAGCGGCGCGCCGCGGAAGGCGGCGACGCGGCCGCTGCCGTCAAGTGGCCTGTGCGCAGGCGTGCACACCGTCTCTAGCACTCTCAGAGCGGCAGCGCCCATGCTCTCGAGAACTTCCAAGCCCCGCTCCCGCACATGCGCTGATACATGCGCTTTCACCTGGTGTCGGCCAGTCCTACCAGTGCCACGCGCGCTCATGTGCGGGGTGCTCATGCATGCCGCGTCACCGTGCGGCGTGCGTGTTGCAACATGCAAGGCCGAGACTGACATAGTGATTTATGCGTGCTTGTGCTTGCTTCCAAGCTGTACGGCATGCCTCCCCTGTTTGCAAAACACGCCGCGCAATGCTGACACACACGCCAGGCTTGCGCCAGCCTGCGCACCTCCATCTCGGCGTCGCTGGGTGATGCCGTTGCAGACCACCTGTTTGGCGAGATCCGGGCGCTAGTGGCACGCACGCTGCTGGCGGTGCACCGCGTCATCACGCAGGATCGCCACTGCTTTGAGCTTTACGGGTGCGCTGGGGCCTGCAGCTCGGCACCAAGCAGCATAGGCCGGGTGGATGCATGCGTGGTCCGTGGATGGCTGGGACTGGTAGTATCATACTGTGATCGATAAGGTCAGTGCGCGCACTCTGGCCAGCCAGCAGTGCTTCAGTATGGCAGGACCAGCGCGAGAGCCATTTCTCTGCTTGAGGTCGAGGTGCTGCTTCTGAGACACGCCGTGTGCCCGTCTGTGTCTTGTGCACAAGCTGCATTCTATCCCACACAGTTGCGCGGAAGCAACCATGCCTCCCTAACCAGTACAAGACTCCACCGTGCGTCGCAGGTACGACGTGCTTGTTGACCAGGACATGAAGCCCTGGCTGATAGGTGCGGAGCAAGTGCTGCTGCATTGAAGCACCAGTGAGCACTCTCAAGCCAACTTCTCTACATATTTCATACAGACTAAGCTCGTCAATGTGCATGGCAACGCTCAGAAATTCCATCACACAGCTGGTGAGTGACACGCATGTGAATGCTTTCAATATGCATGCATGGTCTGGTGCATGCGTAGATGATGCCCAGCCTGCAGAGTCGCCACGGTAGTCATGCTCGGCGCTGGTGCGGTGCCGTCCTTGTGCTGAGCATGGCGTGGCCTGCGCGACGCAGAGGTCAATGCATCCCCCAGCCTGGCCACCGACACACCAGCCGATCACCGTCTCAAATTTGACATGGTGGACGACGCGCTGACGCTTGTTGATCTGGAGGCCCGCTGGCGTGGCTGCCCGCTGCCAGCGTCCTATGGCGGGTAAGCAGCACAGCAGCCTGATGTGTGTTCCTCCTTGCCCTGTCAAAGGTACCTTGGTGACGTCTGTATCAGCATGACTTGCCACAAGCATATCACTTGACCAACAGGGATGTGGCTGTCCGCTGGCAAAGACAACAGCGTGCCCCGGTCTTCAGCACACAAGTGAGTCTGAGTCAATTGTCACACATATATCCTTAGTGGACTGCATCCACACTGGTGTGCATGCGGAGCAGGTTCGACTTGATATGGGATGCTGGTGGAGCGGTGAAGCCGCTTGCATCTGTGGCGAGCCTGCTGGGCTGCAGCATGCCACGGAGGCCGCGGCGCACCGCCAGAGCTGAGTCGAGGCATCCTTAGCCAGCGTCACCAGTACTCTAATTGGGCAGCAACTTGTCATATGAACCCCCTATTGCTTGTTATATGAGAACCTCTACATCTGTTCTAGCTGGCAGGTGAGCGCAGCAGGGCGATTTGGGTAGCAGCTCCACTGCAAGTGTGAGTGCACACCAAGTGTGGTCATTGCAGTTACCATGTCTTTTCATGCGTTGACACAGATAATAGGTTTTCTTAGCATGTGCAATGCAGTTCTAGGAGACAGGCATCCCAGAACTGAGGCAGCGCAAGCACAAATCAAACAAGAACGTTTGGTCAAACGTTAAAACGGAAGTTCATGACATCGCCCTCCTGCACAATGTACTCCTTGCCCTCCAGACGCAGCTGCCCGCGCTCGCGCGCCTCCTTCTCGCCGCCGGCAGACACAAAGGCGTCGAAGGCGACAGTCTCCGCGCGGATGAAGCCCTTCTCAAAGTCCCTACATGACAGCAGCATATGTCAGCCAGGATGCACGTTGACATGCCATGGTAATCGTATCAAGGTCCCGAACAGCACGCGTCAGCATCTTTCCAGCAAAATGAAAATTCTGAAGCCGCACGTGTGTATTACGCCGGCAGCCTGCGGCGCAGTCATGCCAGCGCGGATGGTCCAGGCGCGCGTCTCCTTCTCACCTGGCGGGTGCATCACAAAGCTACTTGCAAAGGATTGTCCAGGCCCTCTGGTTCATGATCCAAACTGCTATCCAGGCAACATGCGCTCTAACAATGCACTGGCCTGTGCCGCCAGCCCCAGGTCACCACATCAGCAGGATATTGCAGACTCAGGACAGTGCGCGCATCAAATGCTGAGAAGCTGTTCTGAACGCAGCAGCACAGCACGGCCATCTCGACACTCTGGCACCAAAAGCTGGCAGTCTCACACATGCTGCACGCGCACCTGTGGTGAAGTAGGTGCGCAGCCCGAGTTGCGAATAGGACGTGCGGATGAGCGAGGACAGCCCGCTCTCAGACGCGCCGAGCGAGGCCAGAAACTCAGCCGCCTCCGTGCTCTCCAGCTCCTTCAGCTCAGACTCAACCTGCCACAGCGAGTCCCGAGAGCATAAGCATCAGAATTAGTGTGCCACAGGTTAAGAGGACTGCTGGCTACAGTGCACTGCTGACAGGCCACACAGAAGCGCAGGCGAACCTGCATGTAGTTCCATGTGCGACTGACATGCTGAAAGGGTCCCGTGCCAGTGCTGGCTGTGAATCAAAGCACCCCGGACCATGCACAGGCGCACTAGTCTGCAGTACAAAACCAGCAACGCTGGTAGTGTGCCTGCAACAGCCTGCACTCCAGCCTGCAGGACAGCCGAGAGCAGCTTGTGCCCCATGCACCTGTGCAGACACAACAATGACATCGCAGCCCTCCTCGGCAGCCTTGCCGCGCAACGCGTTGGCATGCGAGTTGCTGGCTCCGCTTTCTGCCAGGTCGCCCTCGGCCACATTGGCTGCGTAGGTCACCTGCTGGCAGCGCGGTCTATTTGTGCCTTCCGTCAGCGGCAGACACGCTGCTTTGCCGTGAGGACATTAGTCCTTCAGGGCCCGGGTGCAGCTCTTGTGCAGCGTGAAATGGTGCGATATGGGTGACAGCATGTAGCTCATCAGTTGTATCGACCACATTTGTTCCACGGACCTCCAGCAGGCAGGCCTTGGCACGGCTCTGGAGTATGCAGCCCAGCACACGAGGCATGAAACACTGCAGTGCCAAGTGCCACTCACCGGCTTCATGGTGAGCAGCTGCAGGCCGCGCACGAGCGGCAGCTCGTCCTCGCTGAGCGGCGTCTTGCGCGCCGGGATGTTGTTGTCCAGGCCTGCCATGATCCGCTCCAGCGCTGCCTTCTCTATCTGCATATGGCGGCCAGCTGTCACTGTGCGGCAGACTGTGCTCCGGGCACCATGGTGATGGCTAAATATGGGCTGCGCATCAGCGCCGACAGGCTGCTCAGGTGCACCATCAGGCATTCGGGACACGGTCTGTGCGAGCATCTGTTGTATGTGGCATGCATTGCGCATGACACGAGGGTGACAGATTTGCAGGTCTATGCAAGGGTTGCTCCGTCGCAGGTAGCAGCGCACAGCAGGCTCGCCACAGGCATGGGGGACTCGCCAAGTCGTTTCAAACACGCTATTACACAAGTCGTTGGTACCAGCCTCATGCAACAGCACTGAGCCGTTAGCGTTGCCGCAGAGTGTAACGATATGCACTACCCGGCAAGGAGCCATGTCGGCAGCAGCCGCACCTCGGCGGCAGCAACCTCTTCTTTGCTCTTGGCGCGGCCTTTCGCCAGGCGCTCCAGCCGGCGCTCAATCTGGCCGATGTCTGCCAGCGCCAGCTCAAAGTTGATCACGTCGATGTCCGAGAGCGGGTCCACGCGGCCGGCTACGTGGATCACATTCTCGTCCTCGAAACAGCGGACGACCTGCGCCGGCGCAGGGGGGCTGAGGGGCGGCTGGCTGTTGAGAAGCAGCTGAAGTGAGCACTTATGCATGCCCCTGCTTTGCAGACCGCGCACTGCACATTCCCGCTGGCCCTGCAGGTCGCCAAAGCGCACGCGGTAGGCGCTTGCAGAGAAGCAATGTAGGTTTTCTGTCAGATACGCATGTGCCAGGCATGCGGAGCTGCAGTGGTGCTGCGCGCGCATGGTGCAGGCACACCGCAGGTGCGCGGGTCGCGCCTGCACGATGGAGTCGCACTCCCGGATGTTTGCCAGGAACTGGTTGCCCAGGCCCTCGCCCTTGCTGGCGCCTTTCACCAGGCCCGCAATGTCCACAAACTCCACGGACGTCGGCACCACGCTCTTCGACTTTGATATGCCGCTCAGCACCTGACCAACGCCTCCTACTTGATAACGAGCATACATGGACGGGACGCAGGAGGTCACACAATGTGCTGAAGAACAAGCACAGGCGTGCGAAGTAAAACACACAGCGCAGCAATGAACATGCAGAGCGCGCTTGTGCACCTGCAGGCGGACGTCTGGGACGGCCACCACCCCGCTGTTCGCCTCGATGGTGCAGAAGGGGTAGTTGGCTGCCTCAGCCTTGCCGCCCTCGCACAGCGCGTTGAACAGCGTGGACTGCAGTCGGCCAAGGGCCCCTGTTAGGTGTGCTGCTCGCTGCATGCGCTTCCCGGCAGCCAGCGCTTGCAAGCACCTTCGGCAGCCGCTGTGCCTCACGCCTGGGGTACGCTGAAGCAGGCCTTACCTTGCCGACGTTTGGCAGGCCCACAATGCCGCTCTTCAGGCCCATAGTCACGGTTGTACACCTGCGGAACAGATTATGTTGTGCAGCGTCTTGTTCAGCCTAGCTCTATGACAGTGCCGAACCAAGCTGTGTCTGAGTAGACAGGCAGGCCTACCTGAAGCCACGTGCCAGTGCTGGACTGACGAGCCATGCTCCCAAGTGCGGCCGCCTGCAGTGGCCCAGCAGCAGGCCCGCGCCACACCGTGCAGAAGGTCGCCCAGGGGCGCTCGCGCTGGAGAAGGGGCGGAACCTGCGCCCTGCCGCAGTGCACCTGCACTGCAGCCGCGGCAGGCGTGCCGCATGGTGGCACCACACCTGCCGGCACAGCGACTGCGCCGTGGCGTGTCGGTGCATGCCGCTGGTATTAAGAACGTAAAGGCCCTTAGCTGCTTTGCCATTCGCATGTCCTTGGGCTACAGTTCGTACAGGATCCAGACATAAATGACGTGAAGAAGAACTGGTTGTAATTCATGGCATGACTTCTTGGCTTGCTGTTGTACACCTCTACAGCAGCACCTGCTCACTGACATCCCTGTAGCTGGCCCATATTAAACAGCATTTTAACGTTTCTTTCTGGTCTGGGGTGTGAAGAAGCTGAGGCATGCACTGGCGCATGGATGACTTATTCGTAGGCAAAATCCTGCCATTTGTTCTCTAGCCCTTTAGGTGGCAGTCAGGACTCTCATACGCACGCGTACAGGTACAATGCCAGTGGGTGAGGGAGCCAGGCTGAAAGCCACGGCACTTTGCGTTTTTGCAGGTCGCATGCAATTCACGGCTGCGGCAGCCAAACGTGCATCCACGACAACTACCCTAGGGGCGCCGTCGCTTGGCAGCCTGTTCCAGCTCCTCAGACACACGGCTGCGCATGTTGGCCGAGGGAATGTCATCCTCGGAGACCAGGGACACGCTGCTGCCATCGTCCTCGGAGTCCTCCTCCTCCTCCTCCTCCCCCAAGTCCCTGCTGCCGCTCTCGTCCTCGGCACCCTGCGTGGATGCAATCTGCCAGAGTTTAATTTGCTTGGTAAACGTGGATCTAAAAAGCCAGAGACACGCAGATTCTGACGTTTGTTGATGGAGAGTGTTGGTGCTCTGGTGCCTGGCCTACTGCGCTGCATGAGCCGTACTACTGGTGAGCCCTGGCCCCCAGTGCTGCGGCGGCGATTACATGCACTTGTCCATATCATTGACTCAACGATCATGTATGCTCTTGGCATGGCAGTCTCTGCCATTCGTCTGTCTGATGTGCAAGAGGATGAAGCTTGATCATGGTCACCGGGTCAGCGCACCTCTTCAAAGCCGCTTCCGGCGGTCTGACCCTCGGCGGTGCCTGTCCCGCTGGCATGGCCCTGGCCGTCTGCGCATCCGCTGCTAGCGTCTGGATCAAAGTCTGCATCCTGCACGCCGTCTCGAGCACCTCAACGCATCTGGCCTCCTGCATCCGCTCCACCGGATGGCGCTGCTGTGCAGCCATGCTCTGCATGGATGCAACTCTTAGATCCCGAGGCCGGCTGCAGCACCGTCAGTTGCTGTCCCTCGGTGACCTCGACACATACACCTGTTAAGCATGCGGCTTGACATGACCTGTGCTGCTTCAAGGTGCTGCGGTTGGCTATACAAGCCGGGGCGCGCACCTCCTCCGAGTCTTCATCATCCTCGCCTGCAGGGCTTCTCACAGCATCATGCGCTCGCGCCGCGGCCGCCGCAGCGACGTCTGCGGAACCCACGGGCAGCCGCCGCTCGGTCACATACGCCGCCAGGCCCTTGAGCTCCGCGCGCGGGATGCTTGTGAACTGCGCGCCGCGGCCTGCAGCTGACACGGGGTAGCCGCACCCAGCAGGGACGTGCCACCCAGTGCTACCAGGCGCCATTGCTCGTGCGCGCATGCCATCGATACCTGTGTCAGCGGTGTTTCCACAACACCCGTGCAATCTTGGCACGGCATAACCATGGCGTTATCCCCATGTATTGCTGCTAAGAAGCGCTGACGGCAGCCGCCGCGAGCGGAGGAGCCGCTCTGCCTGACTACGTGCAACGCCAAGTGTGTTGCGCCTCGCACAGTGAGCGCATGTGCAGCACAGAACAAGAGCTCTGCTCGTGCTTGCAAAGTGCCTGGGAAGCACTGCCCCCGCTTTTGTGAAAGTCGGTGCATCCGCGCCTCGTGCGCGGCGCCGTCCCGCGCGTGCAACACCAGGTCGAAGGTGCTGGACGTGCCGGCCGCGCGCGCAAACTCCACGCTGCCCAGCTCGGACAGCGGGATCAGCAGCGCCGGCTGCGCGCGCGCGCACTGCTCTGTCAGTGACAGCACGCCCGAAGGGGACGACAGCACAGCAGTGATCTCAGACAGGGCGGCGTGCCAAGTGCGCGCCGCTGCACGTACCCCCTGTATGTGTACACGCGCCTAAGGGTGGGACATGTGGCATCCAGACAGGGCGGCCTGCTACGTGCGCGCCACAGCACCCGTCCCCTGTACGTGCGCATGTGCCTACGGGTGGGACAGGTGGGGTACGGTCCGGTCCGCGCACCCGCTCCAGGAAGCAGATCGCCGTGGCCATGGGGAAGAGCCAGCCCTGGCTCACCTGCGACCACCTTGTGATGTCAGGCGCCGACGGACAAGCACACACCGTGCGCCTGTGAATGCCTGCCAACACACTGCTTGCTCGCGAATCTGCGCGTGCTCTCAGCGCCGCTCGCTCAAATCGCAGGCCCTACGGCGACCGTCACATACATGCTGTAGCAGCTGAGGCAGCCAGCGAGGCAGGGGGCGATGCGGCACTGCCAGCCTGATGTCCCATCGCCTGGCGTCCCGATCCGCCCTGGCGCGCGACCGCGGGCCGGCGCGCCTTGACGACGGCGCTGACGCCGAGCTGGCCGGCGCTGCTGCGGAAGACGTCGGGCGCGGGCGCGCAGAAGCTCGACGGCGGCACGCCCAGCAGCCTGCGCCAGGCGCGCCAGCGCACTGGCTGCCTTGCCTGGTCACATGATCAGGGTCGGGATACCTGGCAGCAAAGCCTGCAGCGCGGGCGCTGGCGCGCGGTCCCTGGCATGCTTGCCACGGCCACCCAGCGCCCCAACTGCGCTCTCGCCTAGTCTTTTGTGACACGGCGTGAGAGAGCACTCGCACGCTGCAACACCGGTCAGCCGCGCTCGACGTGCAGCGTGCCGTACGATGTTGCAAGCCTGCCCAGCCTGAGCACGCAAGGGCGTGAAGGGAGTGCGAGACCGCTACCCGAATGCCTGGCAGAGCACAACTGGCGCGGGCCCCGCCAGCCGCGCGCCTCCGCCCGCCGGCGAGGGCATGTCCAGCATCGTGGCTGCGCTCGTCTGCGCGGCCGTGGGCTCAGGCTTAGGCGCAGCCCTGCGGCAGTACACCTTGAGTCCGTAGGAGGCTCTCCTGAGCTTGTGGCGGCCGTGATGCGTCGTGCACGTCGCCATGTCACTCCCTTGAGGCTGAGACATTGGCTTTTGACGGCCGTCGCACTCAGCTGGCGGTCCTGGCCAAGTGGCAACAGTAGCCAACATGCAATCAACCAGGACCAGTAGTATGTATGCTGTAACAGGCCGTGCATGACATCTGTGCCAAGGCCATGTAGTGAGTTTGAGATTTGCCAGACTCGCGTGTGCGCAGTGCATGGAAGCCTGAGACGCAGCGCGCCTGAAGGACGATCGCCGGCAGCTGGCTCTTGCCGCGCGTGACCGCGGCATCCCTGCGCCGGCGCCCAGAGCGGCGGCGTCACACCGACGACCATGGTACATCCGCGGGCTAAGCTCCCTCCTGCATACTTGCGGTCGCAGCTGCGCCAAGCGCCGGAGCGAGTGCAATATCGTGGGCTGAGCCTCACTGCCGAGCCATTTCACTGCTGACATCACGACACCAACACTCTCGTCCGCTGTGCTCCATGTCACGGCAACCTCGGTGCAGGCCAAGCCTCCCTGCTGCACGTTCAGGACCGCAGCTGCGCCAGGCGCGGAAGCGAGTGCACTGTTGCACGCCGAGCCTCGTTGCCGAGTCTCACACCACTGAAACATGAGACTTGGACTCTGGTCCGCTGTGCTCTGTGCCGTGGCAGCATCGGCGCACCTGGCCAGGTGCAGGAAGACCAGCACGCGGCTTTTGGTGTCGTTAGGGATGCTGTCGATGATCTGCGCGCCCTCGGGGGGTCAGCCCCTTTGCGCGCTTCTGTCGCCGTGCTGGAGGCGGGGCGCAGCGCACCGCACCGCTATCTCCTGTACGGACTGGTATGGCACGAGGACGTCGGGCTTGCCAGGCGCCCGCAGCACGCAGTGGCCCGGGAAGAAGGCAAGTGTATGCCGGCCCCTGCAAAGCAAAATCAGACGACCTTCCAAGCAGCCGGCAGACGGGGAGGACCTCGCTATCAGCCTCACCTCTCACAGCATGAGCGTCATTTCAAACAGCAGCAACAGAACAAGATTCGGGCATGCATGCAACTCTGGCGCAGGACGGGGGCACGACATACGGCTCCACCTGGGCGTAACAAGCATCAGCGCCTCTACAACGGCCAGCGCTGCGCCAAAGTCGGCGCTCGCAGCTTCGGCAGTAGCCTGCACAGGAGCGCCTGCGAGCGGCGTTTGCCGACCCTCAGCTGCAAGCGCACGCCCTGATGGTGTGCCAGCAGGCGTTGCACCCACCCTTCTTGCCCTCAGCGCTGTACACGCTGAGCAGCGCCGCGACCGCCGCCGCCAGCTCGCCCTGCAGCGCGGCATCATGCACGCGCTCCAAGGCCTGCAGCAGCCGCGGTCCGCCCTGACAGCTGCTCAAGGAGGTGCGCAAACGCTGCATTGGCTCCGGCCTCCCTTCACTCTTGCCACCAGATGTGAGTGAGCATCAGTGCTACGGTGCTG
>JAABUH010002792.1_pt1 | contig 16168 bp, 9 predicted proteins | sample 5559121 | NCBI WGS metagenome assembly JAABUH01 (sample SAMN10711871, study PRJNA513364) | rock metagenome | isolation source: Antarctica rocks | place: Antarctica: Victoria Land, Battleship Promontory nord | collected 2015-12-28
TCCAGTGCCGCTTTCGTTCCGCCATAGACTGTCTGGCCTGAAAACCCTAGACTTGAGGACACGGAAGAGAGGTTGACGATGCGGCCGGATCGATCGGTGGGCAGGTAAGGTAATGCAGCTTGCAAAAGCAAGATTGGACCCAGAACATTCACGCTGTATTGATGGTTGAAGTCTTCGGCGGTGACTTCTTCTACGGGTGCGGTTGTCGCAACCCCAGCATTGTTGATAATGATATCAATTTGGAATTTCCCGCTTCGCGGATGGGAGAAGTGGTTTTTGGCCGTGGTGATTAGGTGGGCGGGACCATTAGGATTGCCCATGTCGGCTTGCACAGCGAGAGCATTGATGCCATGGCTGTCTTCGAGTGAAGCGGCAAGTTGAGAGGTTTTTTCAGCGGAGGAATCCGAGGTGTAGCCTAGGACGAGAGAAACGCCTTTCTTTGCCAGATTACGAGCAATAGCAGCTCCGATGCCTGCATTCTCCGGTCATCATGAGCAGTCGAGGGATTGAGCTGGGGTATATGTACCTCGAGAGCCACCTGTGACGATGGCGAGCCTCCCCTCCAAAGACTTTGTGGCGGCGACGGCTCTTAGGTTGGTCGAGGAAGCTCGTTGGTAGCCGGGACGAGACATGGTGGGGTTTTGAAGGGGGGAAGCTTCGTATGCAATTGGATACGAACAACAATCAGTCTGCTGTTTTCCCACAGGTTTGTGATCTCTATTAGACCAACAGAGCCGGTGTGAGTATTGATACGATTCTCCGAATACTTTGTACACAGTACTTTACTCAGCTGGGATGACAGAAGGCCCCTCCAGGTCCTTGCAGACGGGAACAGCCACGCGCTTCCCCGCAATTTTGACCAGGGTTTTGGATTTTGGGGGCCAACGGACAACGTTACAACGGGTAAGATTCCACCTGTATCTTGGTTGGGACTGTGCCCACTATGCCAGCCAATATTAACAGGTTGAGATTTGACACAATTCCTTTGTGCCCTCCATACTTTAGGACACTCATCATCAGCCCTTGCACGTCAGTTTACTATGTGCGTTGCGTCAGAGACTAGGATAACTTGGGTACCGGATGAAGCGAGAGTGGGCATACGGGCAATGTATCTTCTCGATTATCATTGCAGGCGTGTAAACCCATTACTTGTCAAGAATGAGCAAAATTCCGTACATGTGCCTTGTCAGAATTGGCTTCGTCTGAGAAGATGACTGTGGGAGGGAACGCCATGCAGGTAGAGTTCGCTTGGTAGAGAAAATCAGAGAACAATGCGTTTCGAACAGAGTGCCACCATGTCATACTCCAACCAACCTCAGAGTTGCACCTCGTCATTGACCAGCCTGACCTCCTCGCCCGGCTTGAAAGCTGGCAGCCCAATGTATGGACAGCCATCGCACCTGAAGGCATCGCCCAGAGCACAACTGCCACAGCTGCCAACTTTGCCCTGCACCGTAAAGTCCACCTCGGCCAACTCGTCTGTCTTAAGCTTTACCAGAGCCTGGTCAGCGTTGGACCGTTTCGCTTGATCTTCAGCCTCGAGGCGTTGGGCTAATCCGCAGGTACAGTCTTTGCAGGCGCGGCGACGTTTGCCCGTCTTGGGGCGGCATTCAGGAGCTGCAATAGGAGAGAAGGTCAGTCCATTGATCTAAGACCTGTGACCAAGATCAAGTCGACTTACGCTGTACAACAGGTCGCTTCATGTCCTCTTCGTCCAGTAGTGTATCTTCATCGATTAATTCATCATCGTCGTCATCGTCCTCAACCTCTGGTGTGTTGAAGTCATCGCCGAAATCTACAAATCCGACTCCTTTTGGTTGACTTGCCTCCGATGGACCGTTCTCCCTCTTTCCGTTGAGGTTCAAAGAAACAGCCCCGGTGCCAGCTGCGCTGGTGGATGCTGCCGCACTACCGTCACGTTTCTTCATGCCAAACCGCAAAGAGACTGATTCTGTGGCGCCGTGATTCGGTCTGATCATGTCATCCCCCTCCATCATCAAACCCACGAGTACTGCCTCCCTTCGTTCATCTGCATCGGCTGTCCCAAAGTTGCCGTCCTGGCTACTAATCTTGCCACCAAGCTTTAGCGATTGAAAAATCCGCGATAATAGATCCCCGTTGAGCAGTCTTGTGGATTCTTTTCGCGAACCGTCTGCGTCTAATAATATGAGAATGATGTCGTACGTAGTTTCGGGCAGAGAGACCAAGGAGAGAGATAGTCGGTCCAGCATCTGAATGTCTGTAGCGTTCCGGTCATGGGCAGCGAGGACATTGTCGAGCTTCTCTGGGTGCGAGGACAGAGAAGGCGGAGATAGGAGAAGAGTACGAGGAGTGATCAAACTCCCAGTGACTTTCGAAGGCACAGGGGCAAAGTCTGAAGCATCATTCAAGGTAACCCCAGGTGCCATTATGATTGGTGCCCAAGGAGTGCAAATTTTACTTCTAATTTCAATTCCTGATGGGTAAGTACAAGTATCTAATAAAGTGGACCCAGTATCAAGAGTGACCTTGATATCGATGCACTGGCGTCTGAAATTCTGATGAGAGGAATTGTGCACGTGGACTTCTCACCTGTCTGAGAAATTCAGGAGGGGGTCCGCATCTGTAAGGCTGACCGCTACGGGAGCTAAGCGGTAGGGCTACTCGGACATCCCGCGTGCTAACGCCAAAAACGACCAGCCCCCCCGTCTCGATGGAGTTAGCGCGTTCAATCAGGACCGCGATCGCAAATTGAATATTCTACTTTATGCAGAACACAACACGCTCCCTCACTCCATACTCACACTCCTTACAACCTCCCAGACGGTCACGTCAGCTACTGCAATTGCTTTTCGGACACCCCATACACATTCAAGCTTCGCAGCTGTACATCATTGCTGTATTGACAGTCTCATAAACTTTACTTAATCGCGTCCAGCGGGGCCTTGAGCCTGCCCACGATCACCACCTCAATTACCATACCAAAATTTTCGAGCATCGTCGCAAGACCTCATAATGTATAGCTCTGGTACCCCTGGTGGGACCGGTCCCACAACACCTCACGACTTACGTGCCCCGAGCAAGAACGCAAATATCACCAACACCCACCCACCTTCGATTCCTCCCAATTCCTCTCCAATTCGCTTTAACTCTGGCCTGAGTGTTGAGTCGAATGTTTCCACACCGGCACACAATCTCTCATATTCATTCGAGACCACCAAGAGTCACGTCGACCCCACGTCTACCTCCTCCCGCTTCTCCAACGTAGGTACCATGCCACCCACGAACGCAATGAACTCTGGCCTGAGTGTTGAGTCGAATATCTCCACACCGGGACCCGATCTCTCAAACCCATTCGATGCCTACAAGAGTCACGTCGACCCCTCATCTACCTCCTCTGGCTCCTCCAACGGAGGCACCCTTCCACCCCCAAACACAATGAATCAATCGCTCGAGCTTAAGAGTGCCGACGATCTTGCACGCGAAGCGTTCCTCAAGGATCAAAACATAGAGTCTGAATCGAAGTCCCGTAAAAAGAACCTTAGGACAGTCGATGTCATTGCTCGAATAAAACAGGCCCAAGCGTATGACGTGCGTCTTAACTACAATGTCAAAAAGGCCCAAGGAGAGGCAGCTCAAGCCTTAGCCATCGACAAGGTCATCGCCGAGTACAAGTCTCCTCAATCTCTTGCCGAAGAGAGCCGGTCGAACATTGAAGCTTGTAAAGTAAGACTATTGGAGGAGTTAGAAGCCAACTACAAGGCAACGCTTGAATACGAAGCCATGGAGGCAATCCAGCGGGGAGTCTTTATGAGAGAGGCTGAAATTGCGTCAACGTATGAGCAAAAGATCAGAACGTCGACAAGAGCACGTCTGGTCAGGGACCTTGAGCCTGTCGTCATGGCCGAGTTGAGCGCTCTCCACGCATCGGAGATCAAAGAACAATTGAAGGGGGAGCTTCTGAGTGAGGTCCGATCGGAGCTGATGGCGCAGTATGAGCCTGTCGTCAAGCAACAGCTAAAGTCCAATCTCGATACTGTGGTGCGAAGTGAGCTCCGTGCAGAGCTTCTCGAGGAAGTCCGCAAAGAATTAAAGCGCGAACTCACCACCACTATCCGAAAAGAGGTAGAGGATGCGACGCTTCTTCAGAACTTTGCAACCGGCTCCCAGCACCCTGATTCTACGAATCTGAATGGTGGAAATACTGAGACTATTGATGATTCAGAGCACGATGTATTTGAGATTGCACCGGAGCAGCCATGCGAACGTCCTATCCGCGCCGAATTTATGGCGCAATCGCCTCTCAGCGAAGGATTCAATGCTACGTACATGCCGTTTCCTCCGAGCGATGACCATGATCCGTTCTCCGAGGAAAAACAAAAGACAACACTACCCATCGATCTGATCGAGGAAGACGATTTGCTGCCTACCCACAGCGCTACGGACAAGGATCTCCGAGAACACAATACAGAAGAGGGAGATGTTGCCGCAGGAGCATCACATCATGAGGATTCAGAGCTAGGACAGGGGCGTGAAGAGGAAGGATGCACCCATGAAGAGGCAGACAAAGAGGGGGATGTTGCCGCAGGAGCATCACATCATGAGGATTCAGACCTAGAACAAGGGCGTGAAGAGGAAGGATGCACCCATGAAGAGGCAGACAAAGAGGGAGATGTTGCCGCAGGAGCACCGCACGATGAGGCTTCGGGCCTAGGACAAGGGGATGAAGAGGAAGGACACACCCTTGAGGATGAATCCGAAGAGGAAGAAGAAACCTTCGAAGAGTGGCTAGCCTCCGCTTATAGACCAGTCGATCAGAATAACAACGGAGATGTCTCAAGTCCCTCCGATAGGGAACGTGGTATCGTGAAGCAAGAGTACCCGAGATATCTATTTGGTGGCCATCAGTTTGATGAGAACTATGACTCCGATAATCAAGATGAAGAAGAGGACCTTGCTGGCGAAACTGGTCTCACGTCTGGTCAACTTCTGGAACCCCTCACCACACTGCCCGAGACCTCCCCGACAAACGAAATGCCTCCTCACCAGAGAATGCCATTGGGTGGCCGTTTTATCGATGATAATTACGACTTTGATAGTCAAGACGAAGTGGAAGACGGTGCCGGGCACAATGACCTCGCAGATGAGCAGTCTCAGCAGCCTATTGGGAGCGTCGAAGATAGTCATCAGAGCATCGGGTACCCCGATCTCCTCCCTCAAGGTTTGCAACATTTACCAAGCTCTGAAGATGGCGAGGAGGAACACGATGATACAGGGCATGATATCTCAGCTCATGAGCAGTTCCAGCGGCCTCTAGGCACCTACCCAGAGGACTTCCAGACCCGCGAGTCGCCTCAGCTACCTCAGCTACTCCAGAGAGGGATGAAGCGCTCTTTCAGTGTTGAGGATGAGGACGACGAGGACAGCTACGATCCGCGTTCTTCAAAGCGTATCCGAAATCACGCTTATACTTATCCCGCCAACAATCAGCTCGCTCCGTCAGGCCCATTCGGTGATGATTCCGATAGCTCCAATAACAACGACGGTCAGCAGAACTCTGATACAGAGGTAGATTCCAGCATGGAAGAAGACTCCGAGGAGGAGTATGGGGAGGAAGAGTACTCAAGTGAGGAGCACGAAGGAGGAGTATACGCCGCACAGGGAATCATTACGGAGGCCAACACACAAGAGACTGCGATTACGATTGAGGACTCGGACGAAGACGAGGACCAAACTCTTGTGGAGGATGGGGCGTTGGTGGCCGTGAAGAAGCCACAGGTCTTCGAAGAAGACGAATTATTCGTTCCGGAGTGAACCTCCTAGCACGACAATCACATTTCTCGCATAGCGACGGCGTTTGTTTTCATGATACCCAATTTCAGCGACTGTTCTTCCGATTTCGTCTTTCAGCAGCAGCACCACCACCACGACCTTTTTCCTCCGAATTTCTCTCCGCACCGACCACCACCAGCAATGCAACATCTCGACAACTCCTCAAGCCGTCGCGAGATCTTGGGTGCACTTCTCGGTTGATCCACCATATTGGTGTGATCCCGAGCGGATGTATCCCAACCGCTGGGTGCACTTCTCGGTTGATTCACCACATTGGTGTGATCCCGAGCGGATGTATCCTAGCCCGCTGGGTGCACTTCTCGGTCGATCCACCATACTGGTGTGATGCCGAGCGGATGTATGCCAGCAGATCTCCGGCTTCAAGGAGGCGTTGCTTGCAGGTGGTGGGCGGTGCGGACGAACAACCTCCGCGACACATTGCCTCGACAACCCCCCAGGCCGTCGTATGGTCAATGAGCGCACTTCTCGGTCGATTCACCACATTGGTGTGATCCCGAGCGGATGCGTCTCAGTTGACCATCGGCCTGCCGATAGGGCTTTGTTAGCGGAGGTTGGATTTTCGGATGAGCATCACGTGGGGTGGGTTTTTCGGGGGCGGCGTTGGTTTTTATGTAGTTTCGGGGGAGAGAAGAAATCAAAAGAATTGACAGAGCACATCCATTCCAGATGCAAAGACGTGACTATGTTGAATGAATCACCAACGTCCAGGTTCCCGTATCCAGTTTGCCAGCTCCGGCATGCCCTCGACTAGTTCACCTTCGAAAAACATTAGACCCCTCCGAACCAAGAAACTCAATTGGACTTCCAGGCGCTCTGATGGCGTGTTCCGTGATCATTCCAAGTCGAAGGCTTTCCTTTCCATGCAGGTTCTCTAGCCTAAGACTACCTTTAGACGTCAGACCTGGCCACTACCGCGGACTATGCCACCAACTCCTTTGCCCTCTTCCGTGACATCCACCTTCCCATCTCTCCCAAATGATCCGGTGAAGGGAACCTTCGTCTAATTGGAGAGCGCTTGTCCAATATTCCTGCAGAAACTCGAGGTAGAGTTCTTCCTAGAGGATCCATGCACTTGCAAGAACTCGGGTATGAGGAGTGCATTGGTGTGTGCCGAGGAGGGAACAGAGGCGTCAGAGCTGGCCTTGCATAGACAAGGCTCTCAAACGTTGCATTATACGAGCGTATCAATAAGATGAATCTACGATCTGGTTAGAGGCATGATTGTTTTCATTACGACTCATCTATGTAGCTATGCTATGCTCTGTCTATAATGCAAGAGAATGGATGACCTCCCCTCTGTGCAAATGCTCGCTTGGGCCCGTGGCAGTAACCCTGGTATCCGCTTGGTTGAAAGAAAGAAAAACCCAGTTGCCATACACTCTCATGTCGACTCCTGTAGACAGTCACACAAGGAAAATCTGCGAGAAAAGTACGCCTTTGATGTTGGTTGGACTCAGCATCGACCTCCGTCTCTCCCCTGATCCTGATCGCCAATTCCCCCTTTACTCTTCCTCGCTCTCCTCGCTCTCCTCACTCTCCTCACTCTCCGCGCTTTCCTCGTCTTGCGGGCATGCAGACCTTGCCGGAACAGCCTCATCGTTGACTTTGCTCTCTCTTTCGTCTTGCCTCGCAACTGCTTCATCAGAATTAGACCCATCCTGCTCGGCCTCTGCATTGCTACCCGCTCTCATCTCTGCGACAAACCTCGCCTCGGCTTCCTCAAGCTCCGAGTCAACATCTTCTTCGTCGTCGCCCTTGCTATTGTGGTCAACATCAACACCCTGCATGGACGAGTCCTGGTCCAGCTGGATGTCTTCATCGAACAACGAGTCAAGGTCCATCTCGGCTAGCGGCTGCTCAGGGTTTCGAGAGTGGATATCTTGAAGTTCGGTTGACTTCTTGAGTAACTCTCCATCCAAGGATGTCTGCATTACTTGGCGTTGGGATTGCCCAAGAGGCTTGTGGGTCTCCTCTTGGCGTTTTTGGACTTTGGCTGATCTTCTAGAGTGGTTTTCGATGTTTGGAACGTTGAGTGACGCTTGCGGCCTCTGCTCAGCTTGTTTTTCGAGGGCTTTTTGAGCCTTTCTCTTTTCCCTGTATTTCCTGTTATATTTTAAGCGATCCGCGCGTTTCTTTTCCTCTCGTTCTTCCAGTGTCTGCTCCTTTGACACCCCACTCAAGGCCGCTACCTTTTGGAAGACTTCTTTCGTGCTCTTCGGAGACTTCTTTGGGACTTTCTTTACCGTTGAGATCTTAGTACTGCTGGGCAACCCAAAATTCATGCCATATTCGCTGCTGACTCTGCCTGGGTGGTTCCCGTCCAGCCACTCCAATTTCTTCTTGGAGAAAGCAGTCGCGAATTCTGCGTGTGACTGCGGGACTTCAGGGGTTCGGATCCGTTGGGGTTGCGCATGAGCATGTAGGTCCTGTACAGTAGGTTCCGAGGCGTCGTAAGCGTTTAGCGATGGTGATGATTCATCAGTCAGGTCAATCATGATAGTCTCCGAGGGTGCATTGGCCACTTTTTCAGAACCGCCGACAAAACTAGAAGCCTGTGGATAGAGGTTTGTCGCAGGCCCATTCTGAGGTTCAACGAGTGATAGTTGAGGAGGATTAGTGAAGGGCGACGGTGCGAGGGGTGGATTCGTCCTGTCAGAAGCCTCTGGCGCGTTTTGTATATTGGCCGAAGTAATCTCAACTGTCTCTATCTGGTTAGATGTTGCTATTGACGGTACAATGTTGTCAGGGGTCGAGATTGTGTTGGTGGTCACGTTTCCGGTTGGACACGCTTGGAGAGGTTCCGAAGGAGACACGATGGTCATTTGAGGATTACCTTGATTGCCGCTGACCTCTAAAACTGGTTCGCTGGCGCGGTCAGAACTGTAATCCCGAAGAAGGATATCATTGGCAATTTTCGCATCAGGTCGTCGTCCAGACGCCAATATCTTGTTTTCCATGAGGTGTTCATTCTTTTCCTTCATACATCTAAGATCGTGAAGGAGAGCCGCAATCTTCATGTCATGTTGCTTGCGTTCAAAGTCCAATTCTTGTAGTCGCAGATATCCCTCGCCATTTTCGTGGAATTGGACAAGTCGAATTAGATGACTTTTGTCTCGATGAAGTGCATTGTTCTTCTCTCCCAGTGCCTTGTTCGCATGCTCGCAATGCCGTAATTGCTCTTGGAGCTTGTCTCCACTATTTTTATATTTCGTTAATCGAAGTTTGGCTTCATTGGCAAGATGTCGATAGCGAAGACGCCAGTCTTGTTGGGATCCAAAATTGAATACCGCTTCCTCAGGGGAACTCTCCAAAACTTCTCGCGCCATCGTCTGGCCGTTATGGCCGTTAGATTGCTGCGGTGTGTGCATCATGGTACCGTTGCTGCAGGCTATTTGGCCGTTGATGTGCTGGGGCGCGGACGTCATGACTCCATTGCTGTAAGCTACTTGGTCGTTTGATGGGTACATCACTGGCATCCCAAATCCGCTGTTAAAGGCTGTTTGAAACATTGATTGCTGTGAGCTGGGTGTTGTGGCTTCATTGTCATAGACGTGTTGGCCGGTCGAAATATGTGGAGCTTCAGAGCTGTTTGCTATGTAATGGCGTTGCTGAACGTTAGAAGAATACGCCATATCGTCCGGACCCAAAGAGAAGTTGCCTGGTGTGTTGCAATGCTCTCTACAGGCATGCGCACCTTGACCTCCTAAGGGATTGACTGTCGTAGTGGTTGACATGGAAAAATCGTACGCGTGTGGGTTTTCATTAGTCGTATGCACTATAGTTGAGGCAGAGCCAACAGGACTGGAGAACGATCCCGAGGGCCAGTGATGAGAATTTAGAGTTTGATTCTCGTTTGGTGGACTGGGTAGTGCGGATGCCCCACCGTCGCGGTTCAGATTCATATTCGGTATGCTGTGTGTTGCTGGCAGGTTTGGAAGAGAAGCTGAGCGTTTGTGCAATGAGTGTTGGCGGGATCCTGCAAGTCTTGATTCGAGAGAGTCCTTCCGCTTACAGTCTCCCGACCGGAGTACAGATTGTTGGGAGACCGGTGAGATGCTGTTTAGCAACAGAGCAGATTGGCGCGCACTTGATGATGGCGCTCGTTGGAAGCCTTTGGCAATTTCGGATTGGTGGTGTGCGGAGGATGGAAATTCTGCTCTTGTGGAGGGGGCTGGGTGCTTAGCGTAACGTTTTGCCTTCAACCTTTTCGATGCCTTCGGAAAGTGACTTGTCCAAGACCTCAACACCCGAGTGCCCGATATTGGTAGTGACTGGTAAGACTCCGAGGAGAGATCGAAGTCTACAAGAAGATTTGCACGCTGCTTTGGAATATTGACCGAATTCGACGACGTTGAGTCGAGTAACGTAGTATTTGGATTTTTCGAGTGCTGAAGCCCAATTGGTGGCTTCAAGGCTGGTAAAGCAACCACAAAAGTTTCTTGCAGCAAACTTGTGACGTTGACCGGTTCGTTAACAAAACAAGTAGAAATGTCAGCAGGATCAGACACAATTGCAATCTTTTGAGTCGGAAAAATTGAAGATTTTTTGGGTGACTCTTCAGGTGAAAGTGGGACTCCCAAGACACTAGCACTAGCACTAGAACACTCTTCACCTGGATACTCGGCCTCAACCGAATTATGTCTCATTCTCGTCGGCACTTCGTTTGCTTGCGGCTGCGCTCCAAAGGGTAGGAGTTGGAACCTCCCTGTGACATCGGCGCCTGTAACCTTGCATTGGATTGGAGGGACTCCAGTTCGACTCATACTGCCATCAGAATTCGATGATTGATGCCGAATTTTAGCATTCAACTTTCTTCTTTTCCCATTCGAAAGGAACTCGTATTCATGGTCTCTGAATACCATGTCGTCGGCGCCATTCCGACGGGGATTGGTGACAGCCGAAAGATCGTCCCGACACTGCAGCTTACCATTTTCTAGAAGAGTCGTTTGCTTTTCGCTATTGAGAGCATTATGCGAAGAAGATCTGGGCAGACTGTCTGCCAACGCATCTACATCCTCATCCTCCCTTTGAGTCTGTGATCCGGGGAAAAGTGTAAGCCCCAGATCGCCATTGTGGGAGGAACCCGATGATAGGATCAGGTCTGTAGAAGCATAATTACCTTCCGTTCGCCTCCTGCGTCCCCTCATCTTCTTGAGCGATGAGGGACCCACGGTCTCTCGATTCATTACAGTCGGCGAGGTCATACTTCAGTTTGCCTCGAGAGCCAACCGAGTAGGATTATCGGGACAAGGATTACATGATACAATCTTGTTCGGACAATAGTTCTAGCGGAAGACCGATGGCATGGCCTCAAGCACCTGCGTGTGCACGAGGGTCAAAGTCTGCGTTACAGTGTAATGAGCAGTCAGAACATCACTTCATACTTGTATCTGATTCACACTGTGGGATCATTGGCGCCGGCACGACCGGCACGATCGGTTGATGAAACAGCAGCACGCGCTACCGGGTACTGCCGTTCTGCATTCAAATGGCCGAGGCGCAAGGCGAGCAAGGTTCTAACTAGGAGTTGTTGCCCTTTCATTGCTTACTTATCATTATTGGAGAGACACTTTCCAGTTCTACGGCCACTTCATGCTACGAATAGCGGGGTGAAACGCATCTCCACCATCGCCAGATTCTGTCGATATACTCGGTAGAAGATATCTCGTTTCTGACAGCGGGCCGTTGGGCAAGTGACGAAAACTCTGTTGCGTGCTTCTTCGGGAACAGCTAGCCTGGATTGGGTCCGTTCTCACGCTGTCTCTGCCGTCAACATCACTGAGTGAACGTCCTGCGCCATTCATCTTTCACGGGTGGACCATGGCAATATTTGATTGACAGGTGAAGGGGAGATCAATTGCTAGCTACGACCAATGCGAGATTCGTCATGAGTGTAATCTTATGCACAGGTAATGCAATCTTGCCTGGTGGGAGACTCTCGATGATAGGAACTGCGCACTGATCCTTCCTTGCAGCCGGCTACGACCATACCATTCGATTCTGGGAAGCTCTTTCGGGAATCTGCCACCGCACAATCCAGCATCCTGACTCCCAGGTCAACCGTCTCTGTATTTCGCCGGACAAGCGTTATCTTGCAGCGGCAGGCAACCACAATGTCAAGCTATTCGACATTCGCTCCACAAACCCAGCTCCTGTCATGGTCTTTACCGGACACTCGGGAAATGTCACGGGAGTAACGTTTCATTGCGAGGGCAAATGGATGGTGACGAGCTCGGAAGATGGCTGGGTGAAGGTTTGGCAAACCAAAGATGGCGCAATTCAACGGAGCTATGATCATGGAATTCCTGTCAACGACGTGGTGATTCATCCGAATCAGGGAGAGGTGATTGCCTGTGATCGTGGAGGCAATGTCAGGATTTGGGACTTGGGAGAGAATAAATGCACCCACCAGCTTATCCCCGAAGAGGATGTGTCTGTATCGAGTGTCACGGTCGCAAGTGATGGTACTTTGCTCTGTGCAGGGAACAACTCGGTACAATTCCGCTCAATCATCTAGATTTCTGCTCCTTGCTAACGCGTGTTCTAAATTAGGGAAACGTCTACGTTTGGCGCATGGAGCAGAACCATGACATTACCTCCTTAATTCCAGTAACATCATTCCAGGCACACACAGCTTATGTCACCCGTGTCTTGCTTTCTCCAGATGTCCGTCATCTCGCCACATGCAGCGCTGACCACAATGCTCGTATCTGGTCAGTAGATCCGTCCGCACCCCATAACATCAAAGGCAATGAAAACCTTCCCACCGAACGTGCAGCCGGTGCCTTCCCACTGGAAACAAGCTTGGAGAGCCACCAACGCTGGGTCTGGGACTGTGCTTTCAGCGCCGATAGTGCGTATTTGGTCACTGCGTGTAGTGATCATTATGCCCGGCTTTGGGAATTGGGAACTCAGGCAGTCATTAGACAGTATAATGGACATCACAGGGGTGCGGTGTGTGTAGCTTTGAACGACTATTCAGAGCGATGAGCAGACGCATGAATGATGCCCCAGGCCCTCAGCATCTGCATGCTACGGTATGATTTTAGCGAGGCGCTGGGGTCTGGATTCCCAAGCTGGATGCAATGGTTTTTCAAGTTTTTCTTCTTGAACTTCGTCCATAGGTGCTAGAAAGGCGCAAAACGATTAAAATGCCGCTGCCTTTCCACCCCGGTGGGAGACTGTGACTCCCAGGGTATCATTTATCCATAAGCCCACATGGACACCTGTAATGCCTGGGCCCAAATTACAGCTTGAACGCTAAAAAAGAAACTCTTCCAAGCCCAAAGATCACGCATTAATCCCAGGCATCGCCCCAATCGTCATCTGTGTCTTTGGGCTTTGTGCTGATCAATTTCGGACCAGCAGCTTTGGGCTTTGAAGCTGTACTCGCCAGCTTCTTAAGTCCAGCCCCTGAGCCCACGCTCCCGGTCGTCGTCGTCCTAGTGATGGCTGGAGCTGACGATTTGGCTAGCCCCTTTGGGAGTGGTGCTTTCGATTTCGCTTGGGCTTGTGCTTTCAACCATCCTTCGAAATCCGGCTCGCCACCGTCATCGAAACTGACGGGGGGTGCATTGGCTGGGGTTGAGTCAGAAGGAGCGTCAAAGAAATCATCTTCAGCTAGTTCTCCCCATGCTTCGTCGATCTCCCCATCCTCTTCAAGGGAGTTGGCGAAATACTGCTCTGTTGGCGTCGGGGCTCTGGCAGGAGTCGACGTTCCAGTCACCGCTTGACGGTGGAGATTTGAGGCTGATGCAGTGAGCGTTGAGACTCGAGACGTCTCTGCTGCTGGGGGAACAGATGAGGATCTTTCGTTGGGCGGGAGGTTTGGTTTGCTGACTTTGGATTGCATCTCGCCACTGGCAGTCCCGAGTTTGTTCGTGAATGAGGATATTGCCCAACCAGCCCAGCCTGCAGAGTCGTTGTTTGGTGTACCTATGCGAGGAATACCGCCATTCGTTGAAACTGCACTTGGTGGTGGCAAGATACTGTCTGGCAATGAATTACCATGTTTCCGTATCCGCTGAAGATACACGTCGAAGCATTTGTTTGCTTGATCTCGAACCAATTTCTCTTTGTCAATCAAAGGCAGACAGAGAGCGGGCAGGATCTTGCTCGCACAGTCCTCCTCACTGAACAGGTCTGACGTCGCTGCAAGTGCAAGTAGTGCTGCATTGCGTGCATGAACGAAAGGGTCCCGTAGCGAGCGCGCAAAAGCTGCGATGAGGACCTTTTGCCTCGTGTTTGCACCAAGATTGCGTGCTATTTTCCCAAGACAAATGGTAGTATTAGTTCTGATGCCAGGTTGCTCATCATTGGAAGTCTTTGCGAGGTGTTTCAAGAGCTCGCCATTGATTGTGCGATCGGAGAGCTTGGTTATTATTGTCAAGACCGCTTTCACTGTCTGCTCCCGGACCAGTGGAGCAACGTCGGTAAAGCCTGTGACCACTTGGGGAAAGATCTTATCGTTTACCATCTTCTGTGACAAGTGGTCAATCATGTTGGGCAAGTTGTCGAGCAGGCACACTCTTATGGCCCGGTCTGGATTTGAGAAGAGTCTGACAATGACTGGCGTAATTCTCGAATCCCATTCCTCGTCAGAGAGCTTCTTTCCTATCTTCATTACAGATGCAAAAACCTTTGGGCCTCCGCCTCCAAATTCAACGGATTTAAGAAGCTCTGGCAGGACTTTCATACTGAAATACTCCTCTGGAAAGTCCTCAGAGACTTCATCGAGCTCGCTACCAAGCGGTCAGCATCCCGCAGGTACCCTCTGACTTGAATTACTAGCCTCAGGAATTCTTCCCTCTCACCGTCACTTTTCAAACCGAGACTTTCAATTCCCTCTGACAGCTTGATGACGGGTGTTTCGAAAAATCCACCGCTCCGCCTGCCTTGATCACGAAAATGAGCCACACTCAATCTCGCCTTAGGATTGGCGTTCAAAAGGCGGTTGTAGCTTTGATGCATGCTTGGTGGAATGTTCTTCGTCTGGCCTATCTGATCAGTGTTTACGAAGCAACCATTGAATACCTCAAATACTAAAATTCCGAGGCTATACGAGTCAACAGCAGAAAGAGGATGACGTTTGATTATCTCCCAACCTGACTTAGCAATCTCAGGCGCTACATAACGATTCGCCTCCGGAAGAAAGCTTCCATATCTGTAAACAACGGCATCGTCGTCCTTCATAGAGCTTAGAACCTCGAAGCCTCCTAATCTCCATTCTCCACTCTGGCTAGTGTAGACGGATGAGAGACGAATGTTGCCATGTATGGATGAAGCCTCATCGTTGACGAAAGCCAGGGTGTTCACTATTGTGAATAGGCCCCATTTCGATGTCTCTATGCTGAGGCTTTTCCGGCGGGCAGGCCATTCTAATGGTGTGACTCGTTCAGTCGCCACGTAGATGTATGTTTCCGTCTCCACTGTATCAAGAACCTTTATCACTCCTGGATGTCTCAACGTTCGCATCTTTCGAACGGCATTCCGAGCGAGTGGCAGCCGAGACTTGTCTGATGTTATATCGAAGGAAAATATGCTGCATTCAGAACCGTCTTCCTGGAACGCAAATGTCAGGCGCATTCGTTGAGGTCAATCGGGGTACACACACTCGCTTCGTGCCATTGTGTAAAGCCCAGATCGACTGGTCGACCGTTAATCTGTCGCCAAATTTATACGGAAAGGGGGGGTCTTTGGATATTGCTGAAGCTACTGCCGATTTGAGGAAATCCATGGTGAGAAAAAGTGAAAGCCTGAACCCTCAAACGAGGTCTCAGGTTCCAGGATCTCCTTGCCTGCCGAAGCAAGAGGGTCAAACTGTCGACAAAATATGCCAATCAAGGATTTACGTAAGCAGCCACGCCAAGATTCATCTATCTACATATTCTAGCCAACAGCCCTGCCTCCATGCATCACCAATACAACCTAATGATGATATCACGGAACGCCAATATTTAGACATACAGAGCATTGAAGAAGGCACTGGCGGGCTTGGTTCTAGTGGTCGGTGACTTGCTGTAAGTTGCCTTTCTTCAGTGCTTGGAGTACCCAGTCTTCACAGCGCAAGCTTCCCTCAAACCTTGCCAGTCTCATGCGAGATCGCCAAGAAGTTACAACGGTTTCTATGATGACAGACTGGTAAAAGGTCTGACTGCATCTCAACACTCCCATGGTTCTCGTCGTCCGGTAGGCATGGCACTAGATAACATGCAAACCTCTGGAAAGCCTTGACACTATTGTCAGACGGCGCATCAGCAAGGGAGAATGCCCAAATCTCATGAGCAAATTGCTCTGTATTTGATGTGTACATGCATAGATCTACGATCGCTCCACT
>JAABUH010002793.1_pt1 | contig 16148 bp, 14 predicted proteins | sample 5559121 | NCBI WGS metagenome assembly JAABUH01 (sample SAMN10711871, study PRJNA513364) | rock metagenome | isolation source: Antarctica rocks | place: Antarctica: Victoria Land, Battleship Promontory nord | collected 2015-12-28
AACGGCTTTTCTCTGTCTTTGCCAGCAACCTCACAAGGCAGAAACCTGTTCACAACACCCACCTGCACCAAGACAGCATGAGGAAGTTCATGCTTCAACTTTGAGCATACAAAGAATGAGAAAGGCACCAGCTACGTAGCAACATCTAGCGCACATGAGATAAAGGCGTGACAGGATGCTAACACAAAAGTGCAGAGATGAACGTCATCTGAATGAAACCTTGCACTGAGCTCACCTGCATGTCTAACATTTCAGGGGTGCGAGGCAACAGCTCATTGGGCTGTTGTCTAAGTATGACCGCCTGCTCACTGCTATCAATGCCTCCTCCGTTGCATCTTGAACCCCCAAGGTTGGCTCCTGAAAAGCTGGTTGCCCACCAGCAGTCTGTGATTGAGGTCCTGCAGCGCTGAGCATGAGTTGTCAAGCCACACCTCATCATGAGCAATCCACACATTGCAGAACTTAAAGACTGCCACAGGCTTGTACATATTGTGAATTGCTCAGAGTGAAGTGCAATGCAGGCGTATTTAGGACATATGTGGAACAAGACCACAGCACCAACATTATGCTTGACAAGTCGCACAATATATTGTTATGCAGAGCGGTTGAACTGTGCAGAAGATCTGTGCAGTTAAAACCTGCATTTGTCTGTAGGTGTTTCAATATGCAGACCTTGAGCAATGCAAGGGATGCTGTCATTGGCAGACCAAGTGCGGCCTGCTGCACATCAACAAGCTGCCTTTACATGCCACACTCACTCACTCCTAGCTCCGTTAGTTTTGTGTACCCCTCAGATGTGTGCAGGGCGTTTTGCTGAAGCCACAATGACCAGAAACTATACACTGATTATGGCAATTTCGACATGATTTTATATGGTCAGGCACTGGCGCCCTGCCAGCACTGCAGAGTGGCATATTGGCTAGAGAGGCCTGTTTGGGAGGCTGGATCTGAACGGCCACTTACCCACCTCCACCACTGACCCCCAGCCCATGGGCAAAGTGGGCGAGGTCTTTCACCCCAAACAGGACAGGATTGTCAGTGTCAAGGAGGGCGCCAGGGTACAGGAGTAATGCTGACACCTGCATGCATTGCAGCAAAGTCTGGACAAAACCTTTTGGGACTGCCTGTCAATGTTTCGCCCAATCAACAAACCTGAAAAGCCCCCATCAAAGACGTCTTTCGTTTGCACATCTAGTGGTCAACAGCAGAGTGTGTGCACGCAGCATAATGGCTAACGATACTGTGCAAGCATCCGAGTTGCAAGCACTGCAAGATCACCAAAAATCTGAGCTAGCTTTGTTCCTCTGGCCTAGTAGAACTATGTGCAGCCCTGACTGAGTGGCACCTGCTTCACCAAGATAACTCACTGTGTCAGTGCAGTGCAACGTCGGATGCTGGACTCTACAACAAGCAATACTAGATTGGCAATGCAGAGCCAATCCCCTCAGCAGCCTCCCTTGGACAACAACTGCAGATCCGGAAAGCTTCTGCAAAGCCCTGGAAGCCAAGGCAGTTGCAGATAACTTAACTTAAAGCCTAGGCCTTGCTTGAGGGCCAGGATATATTCCTATTAATAGCTATTAGATGGCATTCTGCACATGTGCATGCAGCCTGCCAATGGTAAAGCCAAGCTCTCCCTTTGAGTCAACGCATGCTATTCACAGTGTTTTAACAGGTTTTGAGAGCTTCTGTCTCATCAAATGGATCAGATTTTTCTGAGGAGAGTTCATTACTGTCTGCAAACTTAGCTGGACTAGTGCATGACATTGTCTGTTGAGAGAGACAGCGACTGCCTTTCATCAAACGAAATGTTCTCTAGCATTACATATTTTTACCAAAAAGAGTCTTGCCAATGGAACATATTGTCTGGCTTGAGTCAGTATCAGTGAGTAAGAGGCTGAAGTTCTGTCCATTCAGAGGTGTTGACAACAGCCTTTTGAGCAAAACAGCAATTTGTAGTAGGCATTGGCAGCTTGCTGTTTGTCAGCTTGCAACACTGATTCGCTCACCCAATGGCTTACTCTGATATCCGCAGCTGACCGCCAGCCAAGTACTCACGATCGGTGTGCATATGCATACACGAAATGTCCTGAGGCGTTTGATAGCGTCTCGTTGGCATTGTGGGACGAGCCACTTGCCGACGCGGACAGCTGCACCATGCGCGGCTACCGGTAGTTAAGATGCAAAGCCACAATGCAACTGTCCTTGCGTTTGATACTGAAGCGACGTTTGCAACCACAGCTATCTCGTTCCGGCAGCCAGACCATTCTAGCGCCTGAGGTGAGCCCTTTTGCCTTGTCGGGCTTGAGTCTGTTTTGCACTTAGCGTTTACGTATGCTGCAGAACCTGACGGACGGAATGCATTCTAGCAGAACTCAAACGCCAACACCGCAAGATCGGCAATTTGTTGACAAGCACAATGGAGATCACAACAGGTACACGGACCACCGGACTGTGGCGGAAAATGAAGCTGCAAGACTGAATGCTCAAGCTGGTGACCTGACACGGACGCCCGTTGGTCTTCTAAACACTAGCTGGCAGAATCTGCAACACTCAACAAGGAAGATGTTGCATCTGTGGTCAAAATCGTTAGAAAGAAGCCCGGTCGGTCAATCAGCTGCGGCAGTGAAGACTTCAGCAGCTCTTGGCCAGGGCAAATCACATGAAATCACACATGAGATCTCACCAGCAGCATTCAGCCACTTAACACTGGGCGAGTGTGCTGTTATGTACTGTCATGAATGTGCATGGAGTGCTTGACTACAAGGCCACACGAACAAGGAGGTTGCATGACTCAAGCTAGCAGCGCTGCGCGTCAAAGTCCCTTGATAGCTATCCTAAGCACTCAAGCTTTAAGCTGTAAGACACACAGAATAAAGCCGTGTGACACACTGAGCATGCTGCAAAATTGCATCACTGCCAAAAAACCTGCTGCTCAAAATTGCGAAGTTTTGATGGGACTTTGAGAGCAGAGCAAACAGAAAAGATAGTTGTTTGCTGATTGTGCAATACAGCTGTAGTCAGGTCATTTTGGTCAAGTTACTCTTGGCAGAATTCTCAAGCGGCTTTTTCTGTCTGTGCCAATAACCTCATAAGGCAGATTAAACTTGTTCACGACACCCACCTGCACAAAGACAGCATGAGGAAGTTCATGCTTTGAGCATACAAACAGACAGGCATCAGCTGCGCAGCAGTGTCATGCACACATAGCCAATTGACGAAGGAGCATGACTGGATGCTGACAGAAAAATGCAGCAGCAATTGTAATCTGAATGTAAGCTGACTTGCGTCATGCTCACCTGCATGTCTAGCAATTCAGGGGTGCGAGGCAGCAGCTCTATGGGTTGGCGTCTAGGTATGACCACTTGCTCAACTGCTACCAGCGCCTCATCCATCGCATCTTGAAACCCCAATGGTGGGCTCTGGAACGCTGGCTCCTCACCAGCAGCTTGTGCTTGAAGCCCTGCAGTGCTGGCCAATGTCATGGTAGAGCATACACACAAATTGCCAACCCGAACATTGTGCTGTACCTGACTTTGAGCAGTCCTAATTGTGTGTAAGCCTGCAAGCGTGTGCATTACATGTGTCAAATAGCACCCAGACCAAGATTTGGCACGACCAGTCACACAATACAATGTCATGCAGGGGTCAGAATGTGCAGCAGGTCTCACAAATGCAATCTGCACACACCTTGCTGGCTTTCAATATTACTGCTTGAGGATGGCTCAACACTGCCAGCCCTTGAGGCACCAAATAGGCCTCCTGGGGAGGGCTCCAGCCCCAGAATGGTCTGGACTGCCCTGGTCAGATGGTCTGGGCTGCTGGTCTTGACAGAAAAGATTGGCACTGCAAAGCCCTTGGCTGCAGTGCGTAACCAGCCACCAGCCTTGATCTTGCCACGCAAGGCCAGCACAGCATCACAGCCCTGCATTATCACAAATAAAGTCAAGATTCAAGATAACATGTAACCAATCAACACTGAAATATGCAGATCTTTGTTCTTCCCAAACAGTGTACGTGCTTGCACTGCAGCTCAACGTTCTTCTCAAACACCTCTTCTCCAGTACCAACATGGTAATTTGCAAACATACATGAATACAGTACAGCAATACCATCTGTAGAATACATTGTTTTCTGGGTAGTGCACTGTCACTACAGCAACAAAATGCAAGTGAAATTCAGCATTGTTCACAAAAACCTCACTGCAACTTGCCTGCAAGCTGTCTTGCAGCTGTATCCTTTCCCATAGTGCTGAGGTAGTCAAGGCAGCCTGCAGCACTGCCTCATCAATACCATGCAGATACACTTGCATTGGCGGCACAGGCGGAAGCTGGAAACTGGCTTGCCCTTGCTGCCCTCCATCACTTGTACTGTTGTCAGAGTCATCCTGCTGAGGGGACTTGTTGGCTGCTCTGGCACGCTTGTTTGTCTGTTTCAGCTTCCAGTTGCCAGCTAAGCTTTGCAGCCTTTGCAGATGAGATGCAACTTCTTCTTCTTCTTCTTCTTCTTCAGAGTCTGACGCCAAGTCATAGCGTAGGATCCCTCCAGAGTCTGATGAGGATGAGTCACGGCGGCTGCCTGAGCGGGCTGAGTCTGAAGCTGTTGAGCTGCTTAAAGAAGAGGAAGCAGCAGCAGTGAAGACGGATTGAGTCTGTGTCTGTCCAAAACTGTTGGTGGTCTGTGAAAAGACGCTCCCATCTGCGTCTCTGTAGCGCAGCACAGGGTGCACCTCCTTACCTGCAAAATCAAACAGCTTTGCCTTTCTGGCTGGAAGATAAATGCACAGCAGCACTTGGGAAACACTGTGTTGCCCATGTGTACACTCAACACATGCTGACGTCTTGGCTGCTCAGTGCACACATACTGACCTGAGAATGCAGATTCTGCTGCAAAATAACAGTCGTCGTGCCTGAAAGTAGATCGTCAGTTGCGGATGCAACATCATCATAGACGTGCCAATGCTCGCGGTCCTCCATTTCAATGCAGCACTCAAAGGTGGGGGGCCCAGCACGCTCCCTCACACTCTTCTGTACCCCCCTCTTCTTGGCTTGCTCATCTCCTAAGGTCACACTGCATTCAGAACATCATCAAAACTGCAGCTTCACACTCCTGTCAGGATTGTTATAGACGGCCTGCCAGCTGGTGTGGGCAGAAGTACAGCTTCTACAAGTGCACAACTTGTCACATTCAAATTGTATGTAATGAGTGATTTGACATGCTGCAACCAGACGCTTTCTCAGCACAGCCTGCAGGATTTAACATCTCTTTCAAGACATTCTCACATCATTCTATAATCATATACACATTTTGAAGTGCAACAGGACGAAAATGAGAAGCACACACATGGGTGGTGAGTACAAGAGGAGGTACAGAGACTGACCTTTCAACACCACCTAACAGGCTCTGCAATGTAGGGTTATTCAAAATGTTTTCTAATCGCTCCCCATGAGCTGTGGCCACTAGCTGAACACCCCTCTGGGCAATGGTGGCTGCTGCCAAAGCTTCAGCCTCGCTTCCAATTTCATCGATGACAATCACTTCAGGCATGTGATTCTCAACAGCCTCGATCATGACGCGATGCTGCTGCTCAGGAACTGGCACCTGCATCAGCGGTGAGTCAGAATCAGCACTAACAAATGACATGTGGTGCTGCAGCTTTGATCCTGCTGCAACGGCACAGCAACCCTGCTTCAAGACAAGGAACTTCCACTGCCTGCATCATGCTGACACATCATGACTTGCTGACTTGAGCCAAGGTATTATGAGGAAGGCTGTGCTGCAACAGTACAAATATGCAGCCCAAATGAGCTTACTTGCATGCGCCTGGCTGACGCTATCCCAGGATGTGGCACATCACCGTCTCCAGCAATCTCATTGGAGGTATCAATGATGACCACCCTCTTGTGAGCAACATGTGCCAACATGCTTGAGATGTCTCTGATGGCTGTGGTCTTGCCTACACCTGGCCTGCCCAAAAGCAGAATGGACTTGCCTGACAGCACAACATCTGCAGCCATGTTTGCGCTGCCAGCAATCGCTCTGCCAACTCGGCATGTGAGGCCCACAATCTGCCCGTCCCTGTTGCGAATGCAACTAATCCTATGCAAGCATCTGTCAATGCCGGCTCTGTTGTCGCCGCCAAAGTCACTGACCTGTGCAGCAGTGAAGGCAGGAGTCAGCTGACTGTCCTGGCAGCTGTGCAAACAAGTTGCACTGTCTGGTGGCCTTTGCTGCGTGTGCCTTGCAAGTAGGTAACGTGCCTTGCTAGTGACTTCCTCGAGTTCTTGCTTTGCTAATGGGGCAGCTGACAGCAATTGATCTGTATCTGCAAAGCGGGCCAGGACAGGCCGGCCCAAATCCAATACCACCTCCACAAGCTGTGAAAGGTCTGGATGCTGCTGCAGAACATTTCTGACTCGCGCAGGCAGCACTTCGATTAGTACAGACAGCTCGAAATCGGTTTGAGAGTTGTTGTCTGGCGAAGAAGCACTGTTTGCGACACGGAAAGGTGTTTGTTCAGAGCTGATCAACGACTGGATACGCTGTCGCGCTACAGGGCGTTCGAGGAGGCAGGAACCAGTGCTGCGCTGAGCATGGCTTACGCAACGTACACAACCAGTCCTTTGCAGAGGCTGGACAACAGGTAGCACGGGCACAGTGTTCAACAGCATAAGGCTGTGGCGTCGCAAATACACAAAATTCACGTCCGACTCGGCCAGCAAGGTCGGTGCTGGAATGACACCAAGCAGCAGAAAAGAACACAGCACGGCTGCCTCATGCAACAAATTGAGTGTCAACAAATGACCAACCCCATAAAAACGCCATGTAGTGAGTGCAGAGGTCTCTCTCTGCAGAGTCGTAGTGACTTATGGCTTCGTGGCCAATCCCCAACCCCTAGCACAGGGACCCCTTTTCACATCGCGAGGCAATACTGATACTTGCGCTTTAACTTGCGCTGCGGCAAGTTGCTTCGCATCTTCACAAAGTCAACGTCCCAAGATGATATCTGCTAGCATGATGCAGCACGTGAGTAATCGTCCTTGCGGTGCTCTGTCGAGCAGAGCCGTTCAAGGTGTGATCACCCGTTGACCCAAGACTTCAGTCGCTTGCTTCTGAACGACAACTTGATGTGTCGACGATCAAACGACGTTCGACGACAGAGTAGATATGTGAGCAGTAAGATGGCATGCCAGTGGCTCCGATTTTGCTTGCAGGGTTATCTCCAGGCTTCAGCAGACAAGCCCCGCTGCTCGCAGTGTTACCAGCAAAGCGTCCTTTGACAGCCATCCAAGTGAGAGTTTTCGCATAAATCGTCGCACATGTGTCTACTGCTGCTGCGAACGATTGCTTTTGTCTGGCAATCATATTGCTGGTTGGCTGTTTCCTCTCTTAAACTTCAAAGCTTAATATAGCCATGTGGCGTGATTCAGAAATCCCGTGGGAGCGTACAAGTCAATGCCAGAGACCTGAATGCTGTTGAGAGAGGAATCAGAGGCTATCAGGCCAATGCTGAGAAAAATGTGAAGAATGGTCAGTATTGAGCATTTCAATGCAAACCACAAGAGCGTCATCCCCGGCAAAGCCTGCTGAGTTTGCAGCCTGATCAGCTTGTGTATGCAGCTGCTGAGGGCAAGTATGCAGATGATGGCAGTGGAGGTGGCAATGGTGTTTCATATGGCCTTCTTGCTGCAATCTCACTTGGCACTGCTGGAATTCTAGCATTTGCCCCACATACAGTAAGCTATGCACAATAGTGAATAAAGCGCTTGCTCATATATTGCGTTTGTGCCTCATACTGCTGCTGGTGGATGTCCTCAGTGTAGCCTGGGCACAATGTTGACCGGTGCTCTAATGCCATCTGTATTCCACATTTTACAATCTGTCGTCACATGTAAAGGCCAGCTTTGAAATAACTCAGATCGTTTTAATGACTGTTATGCTGATGCACAGGTTGCAGACCTACTCTTTGGTGCTGATGCTTACCCACATGATTACCTCCATGAGGTGCTATTCCGGCTGCTGGCAGTTGGTTGGATCGGTGCTGCTACCCAGAATGTTGTCAACAAGGTATGAGCGACAGGCACAGCTTTTTGCTGCTGTGCCTGTAGCACATTTTTGGATCATGGCCTTGACAGCGATGTATTTGCGTATGTCCAGTTGCTGACCAGCTAAACACAATGCACCACAACTTGCTACTAAATGAGTATCCTCCGATCCCATTGCACCAGCTCAAATGTATAGCCATCACCACATTTTGTATATACATACGACACACTCTATATGGCAATGTTGACATCTGCAGGCGGCAGCAGAGAATGACATGCTGGATGATGTGGTCCACAGGCGAGCAAATGCCTCTTTGTCCTTCTTTGCAGCCACAAATGTATTTGTCACTCTTCTAACCTTCATTCCCAACCCCGTGTACCCTCATGCCTTCATCAACCCACCAGCTGCCATTGGCATAGAAGCCCTCTCCCTCTTCCAGTGGTGGGTTGCTGGCAGAAACTATGCCAAGTACTCAGAAGGCATTGGGGCTAACCCCATAAAAATCATCAAGGTGTGTTGCTATGCCTGGATCCTGCCTGCCTCATATGCTGCAGGCTGTTCTTCCTTCACGCTGCAAACTCTGCAAAGTGCAAATGCCAGATCAAATGATTGGTTGCATGTGTATGAGCTGTCGTCATCACCATTTAAATTGCTTGCTAGTGGCAAAATGCCATTTGCCAATACAGCATGATGCACACCACACCTTTGTTCAGAATCAACTGTGTGCTAGTAGATCATGTGCAGACTGTCATCCAATATTTTCTATGAAAAGCAGCTTTGTGTTAATGCAGTCATACATCACAGATTTCAGCACGCTGCTAGACAACAGCGGCCTGAACTCCTGGATCTATGCTGCCTTGACAGCCAGCTTTGTCGTTGCTGGCTTCAGCTATCAATTTGTGCCCGTGGACACCATGAATGCCATCTTTGGTATGTCAGCAGAGAAAGGCCTTGAAGATGTATACCTGTGGCAGCTGATTGGGGGTGGCATTGCAACTGGCGTAGCCCCCATTGCATTCACTCAGAGGGTATGCTTTGCTATACAGATGTTGCCCTCCGCCAGCGCACTCATATACAGTGTATGCTTTGAGTTCTGCACACAGTCACAGTACAGAGCACAACTACAGTGCACAAAGATATATACCCTGGTCCATATCACATGAGATTGCACTCTGAATCTTTGTGCAATCTGTACCAATGATATGAGGCATGCTGGCATCTGCTCAAACAAATGTCTTGATTGGCTGTTTGTTGTGCATGGCATAGTGTGCAACCAACTGACGGATAGCAGAAGCCGTGTCAAGTTGCAGAGACAGACTTAGCTCAATGTCAGTGGGTGTTTGTGCAGGAAGCAGCCAATAACAACAACTTCTCTTTGCCCAACAAAAGGACATTGATGGCTGGCCTGGCTGTCCTTTCTGCAGCTCATGTCGCAGTCTTTCTGCCTCTGCTAAACACAGATCAATCTGGTCCTCTGTTGTTCCCTGTGGGATTCATCTGGGGTGTCTCAGCAGTGGCCAGTACCCTAATTGCAATCAAGCCCAAAGAGTGATGTCAATCACGGTGTATCGCAATATCATTAATGCTAATCACATTCTATCGTGATGCATCAGCAAAGCAGTCTGTCAGCTGAAGGCCAATCATGCCACACAGCATGATAAGTGTCTGGCATTACTGAATGCTGGCTATCGTAAACCGATCATGCCACACAGCATCATAAGTGTCTGGCACTACTGAATGCAGGCTATGGTAAGGAGATCACACCTTTGGTTGCTTCCCAGACAGAGGAGAAGACTTACATGCTCTGTTAGCAGTCAGAGCAGTCACGCAGGCATTGCCTAGGCCTGCTTATAGTCCTATGCAAGTCATTGAATTTGTGCTTTGTGCTGAATCACCTCTGATCTGTGGCAAGGCTGGCAATCATTATGGGTTATGCTTGAAAGCAGTCTGTGCTTGTCTTTGTCCCCCTGTCATGAGATAAGGACTCATACCAGTGAAAATAAAACCGCCAAAAAATGTTTCTTTCAAATGTTGTTTCTGCAGATGAATGGTTAAAATGTTTTTTTAGGGTTTTAAAATCATGTAATGCATTCCTTGATGTAATGTGATCCTGGCTCTGAACCACGCCCAGGGCTGTGCAGTTTGAGCACCCACAGGCTGCCACATTCACAGCGCAGATTCTCCTGGTACATGCTGCGTCAAGCTTGTCTATCGGCGGAGTGAAGCTGATCTGCGTGCACTACAGGAGGGTCTGTGACAGGTACGAGACGTGGGCAAACATACCCTTGTATGCTGCTGTCAGTCACTTTCACTGCATTCTGGCTGCACTGGATCTGTCAGCACCTTCACTCAAAGTCACTGTAAACGTATCTCCGAGATGCACAGCAACGTAGCCCACAACGTATATGTTGCTGCTTGAGAGCGCGCTGTGTGCTTTGATTCACCATGCATTTTCATAAGGCCTAGCAAATCAGCGTATCTTGGGACATGGTTCTGCATCTGATGTCTGTGTCTATGGTTGACTTGCCATTCATGTCTTTTCTTGGGGTCTTTTGGCCGTTTTGTGATAAGGGCCCAAATGTGTTTGAGAAACACAGAGCAATGTAAGCTGCAATAATTCCAACTGTGTGCAATCAGCTCGAGCTCACTTGAGTTTGATGTGAACAGTGGCAGCCCCACTGTCATATGCACCAGCTCAACGTGGCAACCGGGTGAGCTTTCAAGCAGGACGCCTTGAAGGCGTTCAGGATCTTCAAACATGTTCAAATTCGTTTTCGCACAGCTCCAACATCGTGCCCAATCTTGATTCCTGTCCCTCGAAAAGGTCGCTAGCAGCATGGCCTGCCAAGCGGTCGAATGCATAGGCGATCAGATTTCAGATTTCAAATCGTTCATGGTGTGACACATGGCCTGTTGCCCCAGCTGTCCATGCCGAAGAAGAAGCAGCGCTATAGGCAAGGCTCAGCTACGATTGACTCCGACCGCTTTCACAGTACGAGCACGCACGATTGCGGAACGCGCAAGACATCCGGTACGCAGTGTTAAAAAAAAATCTCTTGTTGAGTCCGTAGCGTCATACCAAACTGAGCAGAATTACAAGCTCGTCACCCGTTAAAATTGTCGCAGCGGCCTTTTTAGCTAGCCAGAAGGCATAGCCTGGCCCTTTCGACTGGCGGAAGTTTTGGCTTGTACTCAGCGGAGCAATGAACACAGCTGCAAAGTTTGCGTAGTATGCAGATCTGACAGGCACTAGCGATCACCCCCAACGTTGACGTCCCAAGCCTGTGCTCAGCGAACAACGCCAGAATTTGCCTTGCAAGTTCCATCTCATACGACTCAAAAGGCTGCGTGTGACCCCACTTCTCCAGTTGGTCAGCCTGTTCAAGTGCTCCTGTGCATGGGGTGCGCAAGCTCTAGTGAAGGGGGAAACAAAAACGATGGTGGCACTCACCTCCCGAAGTACGAGTGGGTGGGTGAGCTGGGGTCAGGCCGGAAAGGCGAGATCAAGTTAATGCGTAACAGACGTACACAAGAATTGGTTGCTGTGAAGTACATAGCTCGACAGGTAGGGGCTTCAAGTTTCACAAGCAGCTCAGGTGCAGCAGGCAACAAGCGGCAGCACAGCTGCATGCTTCGTCTGGCCTGTTGCAGTATGATACAGGCTCAAGTGTACGACAGTACCCTCAGAAGCAGACAGTGTCCCTGCTTGTGCAGGCTGGTGTAGGCCTCAGTGTGAATACTGAAAGGGAGCTTGTGAATCATCGAAAACTGTTGCACCCCAATATCATCAGGTGTGTGTTTGCTGCCAGACTGTGTACACCATGGCTCGTTATGCATGCAGCGACACACCTTGGTCTTTGCTTGCAAGGGCACAGTGTGCGCTGATCACCTGCTAGTTGGGCCGCATCCATGTGTTTTGGCCTGCTCTGCTGGTGTGAGGGTTTCTTGTTTGTTGCACACTGTGCAGCCTTGACCAGAATTCAATAATGATTTGTGGATCTCTGTTTTAGGTTCAAAGAAGTATTTTATGATGAAACCTATCTGGCCATTGTCATGGAATATGCGTCGCAAGGTCATCTATCTGCCATGCTGAAGAGGCAAGGCAAGCTCTCAGAAACAGACGCCCGCAGGTGATTGTGCTCACATATAGCTTGTGCAGTGCTCATGCTGCCCATGCTGCCAATTCTTGTGGGATTGTCTGCCGCCGCTAGCTTTGCAGATACCGCCTTTTTGCACAAGACCTGATACACCTTGTTGTTGGTGTGTGGGCTCTCACTGCAGACTCTGCTAGGTTGAATATCATGTCAACTGCTGAGTCCTTTGCGCAAATTTTGTCAGAGCTTGCTTAGACAGTCACTGTGTTGCAGGTTCTTCCAGCAACTTATTGACGGAGTGGAGTACTGTCATAAGGAGGGTGTGGTTCACAGAGATCTCAGAATGGAGCATTTGCTGCTGGACGGTAGCATATACAGCCCCATCCTGAAGATCACAGGCTTTGGCTACTCAAAGTCAGAGATCCTTGACTCACAGCCAAAGAGTCATGTGGGTACGCCGGCATACATCCCTCCTGAGGTCCTCATGTCCAGGGACTCTAAAAGCTATGATGGGCAAGCAATGGATGTGTGGGCATGTGGTGTTATCCTCTTTCTGATGCTGACGGGCGCATTTCCATTCCAAGATAGCGGCAAGCTGACAAGCAAAATGCTGAAGGATATAAACAGCGGTCGCGTGCACTACCCACCAGGAGCTCAGGTGCATGCAGCGGCGCGAGATCTGATCAAGAAGATCTTGAAGCCAGACCCCAAACAGCGTGCCACACTTGCAGAGATACAGCAACACAAGTGGGTCATGGCTGCTCAGGCCTCACCTAAGAAGCTAGGCAGTGTGAGCTCCCAGTCACCAGAAGAGATTGCGCGAATTGTCAAAGCTGCGCGTATTGAGCCTGTTGCTGTTGCCAAGAGGAGCAACTCGGCCACAATCGAGGATGAAGTTACATGGCCAGAAGAGTAGTGACACAACACACAACATTTTGCATGTGGTCACACAAGAGTGGGTCCCTACAGCCAGCGTGTCATTCAACAGGGTTGTTTTGAACATCTGTATTTTTTTGGTCCCCGCTGCATCTCAGTTGTGCTTGTTGATCTTCCTGGCATCTGCTTGTTGATCTTTTTAATATCTGCTTGATGTTGTGAATCAGTCTGAGGCTGCAGCATTTGGCAGTAGGTTGTTGCTGCTGTTATGTTGGATGTATCTTGCAGCACTTCATGTTTCTCACAAGAATTTACGTAGGTATACCTGAGTCTTTTCTGGCAGTACGCATGTTGTGCATGCGAATATGTTAGTGCTACAGCATCACTTTTTGGCATGACCACTAGACATTTTACAAGTCTCATCATTCTGGACAACGAGTCAACTACGGGCAGGATTGGCTGTCAGTGCATGAGTTGTGTGCGTACATGACTGCAAATTTGCGCTCTTGCCTGCAAATTTTGCTTCGTCGGGCACAGCCAGTACTCAAAGCTGAGGTTTTAGGCAAATGCAAGGCCTGCTTAGTAGGAGTAGACGCGCAAGCAAGTCCAAGACAAAAGCCATGCAGACATATTTTGCAACACTTGTGCACCTGGGCTTGCCATGGCAAATAAGCAAAATTTTCGTTTGTCACGGCAAGCCCAAGCGGTTCCTGTATCCTTCACGGTAGTGCCCAAGGCAAAATTTGGAGTGCATCTGAGCCGTGCGGGCGTGATGACGCGCAAATTTATAGCCTGGTCCATGCATAGCTATGCAGTCAACAGATGCATGGCTTAGTCATGACAACAGCAGGTATGTTGTCGCAATTTGTCACCCGTTGCGCCACAGACTCAATACGCTGCTGCGAGCAGCGGCCTGTCTCGAGTGGCTTGTCACGATTCTTAAAAGCAGTTGTTAAAGCATCGCAATAAACTGATCCTGCAATCTTCAAGCTGATCGCTTCCACAGACAAATTGACCTGCAGTTGACTTTTGATCAGCGATGAGCTCCTCTCTGGATTTCAAAGCTTTCAAAGCTAGCAATAATAAGGTCAACTGCGCGCAGCGCTAAGCTGCTAGACTTGTCGGACGCCTGTTTGATTCTAATGGCAGTAATCGTATGTCTGTAGGTGCACCTGGTTGAGTTTCATCCAGTGCAGCCATGGCTTGCGATGGCAGACAAAGCTGGCACCGTGACAGTGTGGAACTGGTCCACAGAGCAGGCATGCACCTCCTGCCTCAGCTCGAAATGCAAACAGTTTGCTTAAGTGCGCCGCTGCCTGACGTCTTTGTTTTCAGGTTGTGTATGAAGCTCAGCTGGAGGGAGGGGACACGCTGGGCATGCAAGATGCCCTTATTCAGAGGCTAGCCGAGAAGGACTCTCAATTTTATGGTCCTCAGATATCAGGAACTCTGACAGTAGCAAAGTCAGCAGCTGCTGGAGCAATCAAGGATATCAAGTTCCTTGACACTGACACGTGCTTTTGGCAGCTGACACAGCAGCAGACCATGCAGCACAAAGCTCACACTGATCTGACACCCCATCTCGGTAATCAGCAACACCCCTTCTGCTGGCTACAGCAATGCCTGAGCCTGTGACATTATGCATGATGTACCTGCTGTGAACACTCCATGCATACTGCAACACATGCATGCATGTAAACATTCAGAATAGCGTCACCCCACCATAGGCACACCGGTTGTTGCTGAACTCTCATTTTGTGCTCTGCGATATATGCTGTATGCAATTGCCATGTCTGCAGGCAAGATCAGAGGCCTGCATAGCCACAGGTGGCTTGTGGTGGCATGTGACACTAAGCTTCTCATGCATGACCTCAGCTCCAACCTGAGCAGGGAAGTTGCCAGAACTGCACTGGACAACAAGGCACCCACCAGCGTGGCCTTCTTGTACATCAATAATCCTGGTCTACTAGGTGAGGCCTCGAGTCTCATTCATCTGCATGTATGCACAAGTGCCTACTTTTCCCTGCTGTGTGACATGTTGTGGTTAAAAGGTGGACACAGCCACATCAGTGACTCCACTTGCGGGTTCATACACACATGTCATCTGCTTGAGCCCAATATGACACAAGATTGCGCTTCACTACAAGCAGGCCGTGTGACACCTGATAATAATAATAATAATAATAGAAACGCTTTCCAGCTCATGATGAGCTCGGTACATGCAGGACAAGTCTTGTCTCTCCAGAGCAGCCTGTCTTGTGCATCCCTGTAAGGCCTACTAATTCGACAGATTTAACAATCACGTAATGCAACATCATTGAAACTAGACCTAGGGCGGCCAGGTGAGCGAAGCCCCTTGACTTCACCAAACAAAAGCTTCTTAGGCAGTCTATCGTTAGGCATCCGGAAAACATGACCTAGCCACCTGAGTCTTTTGCCTTGCAGCTGAGACTCCACAGATAGGGTGCTGCACCTATTCAGTATGACAACACTTGGCACATGATCGCGCAAGGATATGCCACAGATGATGCCGGGACCAAAAATGTTGAATGTCTGTGGAGCAGCCCTGCCTGCATGCCAGTAGGAAATCATTCTGATGGTGGCCGTGTGGCTGTGCAGGCAGCGGCATTGCAAACAACCCCAATCAGCTGGTCATGACACCAGTGATTGCTGTTGGAACTGGCACTGGCCAAATCTATATCATCTCTGTGTCCTCAGGCCAGGTAAACTCTGCCTGTCAATGTATATATGCTCATATGAAAGCACAGCAATAGCTGCTTGTCCTCTCAAATGCATCACAGAACCTTGTCGCATGTCATCCTGGGATCATGCAAACAAATGACATGTGTGAATGTACCTGTAGACAGCATGAAAGCAAGCAAAGCTTCTGCCGACGTGTCCATTTGCTCAGCTGTGATCTATGCACACAAGCTTGCAGTTACACACTGCTCTGTCAACTGCAATATGAGCCATGCATCAAACAGTGCCTGAGCTCTTGACTATTGAACTGTTATGCCCATCCCTGGATACATGCTTGACAGCAACACACTGCAGTGTATATTGAAGCCAGGAGTTGTAAGCTCACTCTGCTGCTGCCTGCAGGTTTGTGCCAAGTGTCAGGTGCAGGGCCAC
>JAABUH010002796.1_pt1 | contig 16129 bp, 21 predicted proteins | sample 5559121 | NCBI WGS metagenome assembly JAABUH01 (sample SAMN10711871, study PRJNA513364) | rock metagenome | isolation source: Antarctica rocks | place: Antarctica: Victoria Land, Battleship Promontory nord | collected 2015-12-28
ACTGTTGAACGCATTGGCAAGACTAGACATCACTTGGTCTGCATGACTCTCAAGGTGCGGGCCTGGCTGGCTTTGCAGGTATATGGAAGCATATGACCGGCTGGCTGGTGACGCCAGTAAGAGGGACAGCTTGTCGGCCAGCAATGCCGCTGAGGCTGCCACAACACTGGCAGCTGTGGCAGATATGCTTCTGAAGACAGGACAGGTTGAAGAAGCAAGTGACAGCCTGGCCACCTCACTTGATCTGCTCAAGCAGCACCCGGGCCAGCTGCCGGCGCTACAGGTGGGTGCCTTCTTTCTGTGACAGGTTGGAGCTGATCTCTGCCATCCCGCAACTTGCTAAGCAAAATTTGCCCGCAGCTGTAAAGACAAAGGGCACAACAGAATGCCCCAAGCCAATCTGAAGACAATCATAGCGTAGTTGTGTCTACCAAGGTTGTTATTTCCCCTGTGTTTCCAACTGATGGCCTGCCACCAAGTCCGTGCAGCAGCAGAGCAATGTATCCGCATGCCATCTGGAATGAACCAAGCACCAACCACACAATGGTTACAGATGTAATACATTCCTATATTCTTACAATATACATAGCAGGCAGTCTGATGTATATATGTGGTCTACAATACAAATCTCTGTGGTGATATGCTGGGTTCTCATACTGTGAGCTGCCCTACCTGCAGGTGAAGCGTACTCAGCTGTACCTGACCACTCTCCAGATGCAGATCCACATCTACAGAGGGGATCTGGCTGGTGCCCAGCACCAACTACAGACTTGCATCAGCCTCACTCAGAAGGGGGCTGAGTACCGGCCAGGCTTCATCAGGTGGGCCTAACTCCCTACGGCTTGAACTCATGGCTAAACTTCTAAAGCACCAAGAGGATTGGTCACATGGCAGCGATTTCTCATTGAGTACACATCAGAGATGGGGTTCACCTCTTGTTATACAGATGACTCGTATTGAGCTTACTTCTGTGCTGATGTCTCATTGAGTGTGTGTTCTGTCTGAGTACAGAAGCTGCAGGCACTGCTTGGCCGAGGCATTTCGTCATCTATCTGGTCAGAGACCAACGTCTGAATAATTGTGCGGTGCAGATATGATGAGGCAGTAACAGCAGCTGCTCAGGGAGAAGTGCAGCTGGCTCTGCAGCTCTTTCAGGCTGCCACTGCAGTCGCTGTAGAGCAGCAAGACAAGCAGCTGGAAACCATGGCTGCCACAGCTGTAGGCTTGCTGATGACTGGCAACAGTCAAGACCTGCAGCATGAAGAAGAGGGCTGGACTTTTCTTCAGCGGTCAGTATTGCAGATCTCAAGCAATCTTTGTTTGTAGGCTGCGCAGGCTTCACTGATTGCTTGGACACTAATACACACAAAGTATGTAGTGTCACTGCTTTTGCTATGGCCCTTTACTCGGAGGCATGCACTTCTCAGCAGTGCACTAGCACGTCACTCATATCATGCCTCACCCCTGAAGAGTGTCTGACTGTGACTGGCTCACAGACAGCTGTGGTGTAGCGTATGGCCATTGTAGTGTGCACTGCAGGGCCATGAGTCTGGCAGTGAGTGTGGGGGACAAGCTGTGTGAAGCTCATGCAGCAGAAGGGATGCTCAAAGTGTTGGCATCTGATGGTCTCGGTAAGAGGTTCAAGAATAAGCGAGAACTGAAACGATCACTGCAGGAGCAGGTCCAAGTCATCATCAAAGACGTAGGCCAGGCTTCAATAGATGCCTCGCGCAGGATGCTGTCCTTTGCTGGGCTGTGAACTGTTTTTAGTGCTGGTATGCCAGCGTATGTTTGTGTTAATACTCATGTGAACTTCGTCCACCATTATTGACAAGGATAGATTTGCAGTGTTGAAAAATGTTGGCAACAGTCTTTTTGCAGGAATTGCGTATTTTTGGCATGATTGCAGCTTATACCAAACTGTACTAGTGTTGTTACTGCGGTCTCCGAGTTTTGGCCTGAAGGCCAATAGGAACGATAAGTTCGACCTGTCAACAGTTAGCTGCAATGGTTTAAGGTCGTACACCACTGGAACAGCATACAGTGTCAGTCAGTGGTACATTGTATTGTAATGCATACCTGCTGGGCATTACACAACATCGGAAACAATGCAAGTGCGTGTATGCATGCTTTACATAATTCAATGGCATTCACAGCACAGGACATGTGTGGCATGCTATCTGATCCCCCGTAATGGGCGACGCTGTGAGGAGATCTGAATGAAGTCTGATAGACGCACTGGCTGAAGAATTTTGACTTCGCCTTCAGAGTTGCCATACTTCCTCAAGACAGCCTCCTGCAGGGCACATGCATTTGCATCAGCTTATATGAGTGCCCTCTTCTTGCAAAAAAGGCAATGGAAGACTCAACAAGCGGAGCAGGTCTCTTTGATTGGCCAAAAGACTGCACCGACACATTTATTTGAGTCTGATGCCCAGGCTGAGCAACACTGCCCACCCAACACTACACTACTAGCATGCAGACGTCACTGCACCACCCTGTATAGCGCTGATGGTCATTGGCGGCAAATGAACATATTTGCCAGGCTGCGCCATGTTCACAGCAGCAGCATCACAGGGGCAGGCTAGGAAGATGAACACAGCTTCATCACAGCGGTCACAGAGGTTGACAAAAGAGTACAGTCAAAAGCTTGCATTGGTCAATCACCTGAGGGCGGCCATCTGGATAGATGTGCCTGTAAAAGCATGAAGTCCCAAAAGGGCAGGTGTTTTCACCAAAGTTCCAGTGGCGGCAATCTATAGAGCCTAGCTTTGCCTTGTAGCCAGCCACAATCCTATCCTTATCTTCCTGATTGGCTGGCCAGATGCTGCTGGGAGTCACAAACCAGCATGGGCTCCGGCACAAAGGACATGTTCTCAAAGCCTGCAAAGCCACTAAACTGTGATACACATGCTCTGGCAACAGACAATGATGTCTCAAGGAGCAAATGAAGGCTTCTCTGCGCTTTGCCAGGCATCGAGTGCTTGCAATGTAGCTGCTCAATGCACTGGACATGAGCTTCTGTTTGTTCACATAGTCATGCAAATCAATTAAGGCAGCTGCCAAACTGACATGGACGCCAACCATGTTTGCCTCCTGTGATTGTCAACTCAATGATGCTGACTGGTTCTTGACAATTGTCTGGCAGATGAGCACCGCTGATGCAGAAGCTGCTGCACCTGACAACAAGTCTTGGATGCAAGTCAAGGACGAGACAGCAGTCTCACTTTCCATGAGCAATACATTCAGACAGATGTGTTGCAGAAGCCCTCACAGTATCGGTGTCTGCTCCGCCTTCATGATGTGAGCGCCACCCCCTGATGCACCCCAAACAGAAGGCATGCTCACAGCTCAGCAGACCAAACTTGCGCTCTGCAGCAGTGGGCTTGTCCAGCACACGCTCTAGACAGACACAGCACTCCACCCCCTGGCTGTGCCTCAGTGCAGCCAGCCTGTCATGACGCGCCTGGCATTCGCTGCTGTGCTCCTTCCGCTGGTCTTCATTGTGGGGATGCAGCATGTATCTGCCGCAGATCTGCATGTTGCGCGATGTAAGCACACCATCAAGGCAAGCTAGTAGACACCGCATTTGCAGCTTTTTGTGCAGCTAACACTCTCAGCTGTAGTAGGATGAGCAATGAAGATATAACTGTATATCTCCCTTGAGATAAAAGCTCTGTCCAGCAGGCACTGATGCAGCTTTTGCAGTAGGCATTCACCTGACACAGGTCACCATGAGCCATATGACAACTTGTACCGCGAGGACAGTCTCCTGACACCTGGTACTGGCTACACAGTGCCTGCTCTGACGGCGTCCTTTGGCTTGCCGGCTTCTTGTCTGAGGCTGCCTCAGAGTACTCATTCTCTGGGTGCTGCATGCACTCTGGCTCTGCTGCAAAGCCAAGCTGATCCCAATCGTCTTCTGCCTCTGGACCATATGCCTCTTCGTCATAGTACTCGACATAGTCATTGTAAACATAAGCTGAGGGGTCATAATACCCATAGTTTTGATTTTGCCATGCTGATATTGGCTGTGCTGTGCTGTCCCTGTTTGGGTCATAGTCAGAGTACTGGTTGCTGTCAGGATGTTGCTCTTGAGTGCTAGCTGCTGATGTGTGAGCGCCAGGGCCAGAATCCCATGCTGTGCTATCCTGTGATGGGTTCAGGCTCAATGACTGCATCTGCCGTGCACATTGGTCTTGATCATTCCTTGGAAGCTGAGCTGGCTTAGAGACAGCCCTGGAGAACACGGTGCTGTCAAGCGCTAGAGCAGAGGCAGCTATGCAGGTGGATCAGCAACTCAGCTCAGGCAGCAGCCAGTGACAGAAGACTCAAAAGCAACAGATGAAAGCTGCACATCCACAAGCAAATGATGTGCTCAATGTGCCAAACTCAACACATCAACCGAGTTTAGGAGAGCTGCAGCAAGAGGATAGCTCACTGCTTCGCTTTGGCAGCTTGAGACCAGTCAGGTCTCTTATGATCATATCTGCACTTGCCTCCGTATGAGCAATGCCCAGCCAGGTAGTATTTGCAGACCTATAGATACAGTGAAATGCTGTAAGATGTGACTTGCTCATGACCAGGCAAGAGACTGCCGCCAAGGTTTGGGTGATCTTTACCATAGAAGGCATTTCTCCCATATCGTGCGAAAATTGGCAGTCCTTGCCATACCGACAACTGCCGTGCATGTAATAACGGCATAAAACTCTGCAGCGCACACCAGCAGACCTCAGCTTTGCGGCACACTTCAGCTCAAAGACAACCACTCCCAGAGCCTGTGCAGCTTCGTTCTGAGAGTACTTGTAGGGCACGTACTTGTCGGTCATGTTGATGCTTTTGTGAGTATTCCGCAGCTGCCCCAACCGCCAGGGGCCACTCCGAGATGCCAAGCATACGCTGGCGTCATGTTGTGGCTTTTGTGGCGTTAAATTAACGCTTGCATAGCTGCGTACTACGGTAGTTGCATAGCGTCATAGCTGCATAGCTGCATTGTGTCATAGATGCCTTGTGTCATAGCTACATAACGTCAGCCACGTTGTTGCAGTCTGATGCACATGTTGCCATGCAAATAGCTCAGTCATAGAGCCCAGTCATGAAGCAAGCCTGCTTGTCCCAAGGTAGCAGTTCACACTCAGCTACAGCATTGTGGCATAAATCAGAAAGACATCCCTCACTTGGTCATCAAGCCATACATGCAGTGTCAAGCTGCAGTTGTTCAAAACACGTCTGCTGTGTATGACAAGACTTGATGGTTAGCACTGCTATCTGGATCTTGAATCTATCTGGCTTCTGATTGTCTGTCTGCTCACAGCTTTCAGAGGTACAATCCGGATGAGTTGTATTCTGTTTGTTGGCGGTTCTACTTTTTGGCATTACTACAGGCATCACTGATGCTGCACTCTGTTCAGAGCAGTAATGCAAGGATAATGACCATGAGGTCAGCAAGCTGAGACTTGTCATTGCAGTTCCCTCGTAGCTGCAGCTGCACAACCTACAGGTTACAACGTGGTTCAGCGTGATGCAATGTAGCACTTGAAGTCCTTCCTTGTCACCTCATCGTGCAACCATATTGTGCCCAATGCACAGCACGCTTGATAGGCCATGAGTACATAGTTGCCACATGGCCACAGCTCCAGTGCAGCAGCCTCACACTAGATATACATTGCTATGGATGTACATGTCTATGACACAAAGTACACGCTGAGCGTGTGCTCTCTCTCACCAGACTTGTCTGCAGGTCAATGTGCCACAACTAGGCTACAACAGGTGTGCTCCTGACACATGCCCCAAACCAATTTCAGACACAAGTCACCCTCACTTGGAGGGAGAACAGTACAAGCTGGGAGCTGACTGCCCCGTCATATAAGACTTGCGTCCTGTTTTGCAGACACGTCACTCCTCATAGCTACAGAGGCAATATGCTGGCAATACGTGCAACTTGCTAAGGCAAGCTACCACTTGCACAAGCCTTATGATCAAGAACTAAACTGGGTGTGTTTGTCAAGACTCACATTTGAAAGCCTCTGCAACATACTACGGGACACGTTGCTGCTGTCGTTGTTTACAGTGTGAGCTCAAGGCGTGTCGCAAGGTCACAGCAACAAAACAAGGTCAGAGATGGGCAAAGATCCAAACAGGCGCGCAAGCTCCCCTTTCAACGGCAGAACTCTGGATGGTCAAGACGGACACGAGAGCATGTGCAACAGCCTGGAGCGCGTCAGAGCGGCAGTGGCAGGCTGCGTGTGAAGCACTTCTGCGAGCTGCTTGAGATTTCGCCAAGGGCAGATCGCCTGATCCTAAGGTGACCCATACCAGGCCTGAGTGCCCATTGCTGACTGTGGCACTTATAGCAGTTGTCGCAGCAAATGACGTCAATGCAGCGGTGTGAGTTGACTTCTCGTAGGTCCTCATGCAAGGCGCTGGGTATCTAGTTCCAAACAATCAGGAGGAACAGCTGTCTAACACCTGTCTGGAACCAGGCAGGTGAGTTCTCCGCCAAATAATCAAACACAATTGAAGAAACTACAGGACAATGCATAACGCAAGCACAATGACAACCTTGTGTCATCAGAGTTTAGACACACTTCTTGTACAACCAGAAAAACATACCTCCGTGGAATTGCAGAGAGACTGTCACTGGTCAGCCACGTCGTTGCAGTCTGATGCACATGTTGCCATGCAAATCGCTCAGTCATAGAGCCCAGTCATGAAGCTAGCCTGCTTGTCCTAAGGTAGCAGTGCACACTCAGCTACAGCATTGTGGCATATGTCAGACATCCCTCACTTGGTCATCAAGCCATACATGCAGTGTCAAGCTGCAGATGCTACAAACACTTCTGCTGTGCATAACAAGCATTGATGGTTAGCACTGCTATTTTGATCTTGATTCTGTCTAGCCTCTGATTGTCTGTCTGCTTACAGCTTTGAGAGGTACAACCAGGATTAGTTGTATTCTGTTTTGTTGGCTATCCTACATGTTGGCATCACCACAGTGATGACAAGGAACTTCCCATAGAATGCACAGAGAGAGTGCCTCGTTGAACACAAACAAAGTTAGCGCTGCTGTACAACCACGGACGAGAACGCATCATTTTGTGGCGGCGTTTTCTTCCCTGCACTAGGCCAGTTCCGCATGGCAGACGCGTTTTAGCTGCACTTGCAAACATGAAACGGAAAGCTCCAGAGGACGATGAAGAGCCAAAGACTCGCAAGAGGTCTCAGCCAAATCCCCCCGGCATAGATTACCGGAGTAAGCCTCAGTTGTACAAGGTTGCGAAGGGTGAGCAGGGAGTGTTGACCGTTGAGCCATATAAAGCAGAGATCCTTCCACACTGGCGCTTCAGGTTGGTGCTCTGTGTCTGCAATTTTACGTGACATTACCATGTGACCATGTGTTCACAAAGGCCTGCTTTGTGACGTGTTTGCCGATCAGAATATTTGAGCGTTGGCCCCCGACCTTGCAGCATAGATCACACAGTGCTGGGGTAGCAAGTACCCTTGAAATGCACAAACACGCGCTGCTGGCACCTACAGCAGCGTGCACTGCAGGACCCCCTCAATAGCAGAGGAGTCTGCAGCGAAAATCTTTGAACTGTACGAGGGGTACAAGGAGCAAAATGACTTTGTTGGCATGGACATGGCCAGAAAGTTTCTGCAAATGGGCTACACACGAGCTATGAGATATGCAAAACACAAGGGAGGGCGGAAGTATGATAGCAACCATGAGTTGCTGCCGGAGTCTGTTAATGAAGAGAAGATAGAGTGTGCACAGGTAAGACAATGTGTTAAACTGGCTGACATGCACATCAGTGTTGCTAATCTTAACAGACATCCAATGACCTATATGGCCGACACTTTACGCAGTGACACAGCATGCAAGGACATACATTCAAAATTGCTGTGGTGTACAGAAGTTCCATGTTGTCTGGAAGCGGTTAGAAGCAGATACTGACTATCAAGACCAAAAAGCCAAGCACAAGCTTCTTGAGAAACAGCAGCAAAAAGCTGTATAAGCAGAAGCTTTTGTCTTCCTTCTTGCTGCGTTCCTTGCTTGTAACAGATAGCTTGTGCATTAGTATTGTCAATCATGATTGCTGGAATCTATGCTTGCTGCAATTTGCTGGTAATGCTAGCAACTTGCTGCTGGGTGTCTTCCAAAGAGACAGACTGCATTTACACAGTAGAGACTTAGAACACTGCATTGCATTGCATTGCATTTGACTGCTTCACATGTGTGTAGGCAGAGTTTTTGTTCTGCTGCTGTAACACTCACCGTGTCTATGATAAAGTCCGCCCGCTGTCTCTTCTCTTCATCGGGCACTTGTCGTCTGAGAATGGCCTGAAATTTGGCTGCAAGCAATGCAAGCCTTGTTCAGCTTTCAGGCATTGTGTCCCGAGACTGGCACTGAGACCGAGCAGAACATTCTTGCCTGGAGTCATGTCTGGCCTGGCAAGCACTCTTGCCTGCTGCACTTCCTGTGGTGCACTCACAACAGCAACACCGTCTGTCTACATGCAGCACCAGGATACAATCAACAATTTGCTTGCACATGCTTAAAAAGTGCCCTCATACTTGGCAAGTCAGGACATAAGCTTTGATTCCTCACCTGATACTCTCCGTGCGTTTCAAATAACAGAGGTATGTCCAACACTACAAGCTTTTGATCAGCCTGTTCTGCAATGCTTTGGAGAAATTTCTGGCGATGTATAGTCACAAGGGGATGTACAATGCTCTCCAGCTTCTTGATGCCTTCCTAGGTATCCATGCAAGCCATGGTTACATGATGACATGAATGGAGAAGTACAATTCTGCTGTGACTGCAGCATCCCACCTCATTGCCTACCACTAATGGAGCCAGCAGAGGCCTGCTCACAGCTGCATTGTCAGATCAAAGATTGTGCAGCCTTTGGTATAAGCTTAGCTCAGCCAGCAAACAGCAAATGCATTTGCGAGTGTCAACACCATTGTCTACAACACATCCAGGGAATGCATCTCCAACGAGCCCAACTGCTCCACCGCCCGCTGAATATAACTCGTGCACGGCCTGTGTTGCATTGCAGGTGTTGCTTTGTCGCAACACCTGGTGCCTACAAATACATTGCAGACAGCAAGCAGGCTTGTGACTTCAAGCTTGCCTTATCAGCATCCCACAACGGAATGCCCTGTCTGACAAACATTCGAGCCACCGTGCTCTTGCCCATTCCTGTGGGGCAAGGCAGTACTTTTCCTGCCTGTCACTGCTACTGTTGGTGCAGTTGCTGGGCACACTACCTATGCTGCCGGTCAGTCCCAACTTATAAACTGCCCTATTGCTGTTGTGAAGCTTCTGCGTAGCCATGCAGCAGCGTTGTGATTGCAATGGTCTGCGACAAAATTGGGTTGGCAGATGATCAGTCTGAACACTGGCAAGGCAAGCGGTCCGACGGGCTGCAAATGGTCCGAACAAGACGCGGCTCGGTCGCAGCTTGCATTGCAGTTGCGACTGATTGTGCCAGCACTGCATGCACGTTTAGCGCACCCGCAATAACGATGCCGGAACAAAAGGTCAACGTCTGCAAACTTTGACCTAATTACCAAAGCACGCATGTCACACCGGTCAGCAACACCAGCAATAACGATGCCGCGCACTCCACATTGCGCTTCTCGATGTGAACCTGCCTGCATTTATATAGCGATGATCGCAAGACACGTCTGTTGGTGAGGTGGGACTAAGATCCTGATCAACTCGCAGTTATGCTCGCAGTACACCACGAGCGGCGCTTGTGGCCCTCGTTGGCTGTACAGTGACATTGACCGTGAAACATGAAACCATCATCAAATCCAGAGAAGGGTCAAAGGTCCATAGCCTCCTTCTTTTTCAAGCCAAAAGCTGGACCTACCCCAAAGAACGGCCAACCAAAACAGCAGCAACGCGTGTTGGGTGAAAAACAAGCTGCTCAGGGACCACCCTTAGTTGCACCAAGCAAGCGGCAGCGTGTCTCACCACCTGAATCACACAGGCAGGAGGATGCTGTGCCTCGACATATATCCTCCTCACCCGCTCTTCACACGCAAGCTCCAACGAATTCAGCATTTCAACCGCAAGCTGCTGCAAGCTCAAATGCACAGTCTGCACATGCGTCTCAGGCTCCCTCCATGCAGCCAGCCACTGCAGCCATAGAGTCACACCCAATACAAGCCCCAGCCAGGGTTGAACAGCGGCACCAGCGCTTTCAGCAAAAGCTAGTGATTGGGGCTGGCAACAAGCCTGAGGGACATTCAAAAGCCATGCCGGCAGCCACCAAGCCAAAGTACACACCCCTAGAGCTGCAGATTGTTGAGCTTAAAGACAGGCATCCAGGGGTGCTCTTGATTGTGGAGGTGACCAGAACGGCAGACCACATCATCCTGTGCAAATGTCGCATTTGGCAAGATGCACATCAGACATTTTGTTGGTTCGGATACAATCAGACACACTCACTGTCTTGTCAGCTGCAAGTGTGGAATTGCAGGTTGGGTACAAAATGCGCTTTTTCGGGGAAGATGCAGGTATGTACTGCCAGAACTGCCACATGCATGCTTCCTATGCATGCAAAATAAGGGATTCCAGTCTCAAGCATCAGTTGTGCCGTGCAGACATTGCATCCAAGGAGTGCAACATATTTGCCTACCCTGATCACAACTTTTTAACAGCCTCAATACCTGTTCCTAGGCTACACGTCTATGTACGGCGATTAGTAGAGGCAGGCTACAAGGTGAGCCTTGGCTTACACAGTGCAACATGACTCAACTGTCTGAGCAGTTCAGATGTCAGCATTGTCATTGGCTTGTCATGCTCATTGCAATGAAAACATCGTGCATCTGGCCCCACCCAGGGTGAAATTTGCACAACTTCGGGCGCTGTGCTCGCTTGCAGAGCCTTGACTATGAGTGTCTCTTGCCAATTTTATGCCTCCTTGATGTTTGTGCTGTGGCTTGTGCACAGGTTGGGGTTGTGCGGCAAATGGAGACAGCAGCCATTAAAGCCTCAGGCAGCAATAAGTACACACCGTTTACCAGGAAGCTCACAGCTGTGTACACCAGGGCCACCCTTGAGGTGGAGTTACATCACTCATGAACAGCGTTGCATGCCCTTACAGGGCCACACCCCTATGCTATGACCACAACATAACCACAAGACATGCCTGCCTCTTGGCCTTCTGCTTTGCAACATTGCCTTGACCTCAGCTACCCAGTCTCACTTTTCCGATGCCAACTTGCATGCAACATGGTTGCACAAAAAGATAAATTTTGTTGACAGGAAATGGTGTACCTTGCTGATGCTGCTGATGTGCATTGTCTGCCTGTGTAGGCTGGAGATAAGGAGCATGTTGGGGAGGGGTCTGTGTCAGAGCGAGCTGATGCCTCATGGAGCAATCAGGAACTGAGTCATTATCTGGTTTGTGTGGTGGAGGCTGAAGCAAGCCATGCCGCCACTGCAAGTCAGGAGTCACCCTCACAGGCTGCTCAAGCAGATGTATACATTGGAGTAGTAGCTGTGGAGATCAGCACAGGAGATGTCTTATATGGCCAGTTCAGGTAAACCCAACACGTGGAACACAGTGCAGCAAAACTTGTGGCATGATGAGCTATGCAGGAGGTGTGGTCTTAGCCACCTTACAAACACCCTGCTGGACCAGACAAGAATCTGATCTACGTGTCTGACCTGATTCGTGCATAAAGTTCATTGCTTGAGAGTGACACCATGAGCTATTGTTCCTGGTCCTGCCGCTTCACATCATCAAAGCAATACCAATACCAGAGGTGAGACATCAATGGCAAGCCTAGAGGAATGCGTGTGGTGTTGCAGAGATGGCCTGCTGCGGGGGGAGCTGGAAGCGTGTCTCATGTTCACACCCCCCAGTGAGCTGCTTGTGGCCCAGCCCATAAGCAGTCCCAGCCAAAAGCTTTTAGGGAGCTATGTTACACAGAGCAGAGGCCTGCGCAGCCAGTCAGTGGCCAGGAGCAAGTACAGCGAAGGTGGCGGATTAGCAGCTGTGACAGAGTTCTATGGCGCCTCAGGTCTGCCATTCTGCATGCAGATAAGACACAAATGCAAGGCGAAGTACATGGCTGTTTAACAATCTTGATGTAACAGAATCCACCCGGGTGTTGCTCATGCTTGTGGACTGTTATGCAGTGTCCATGCGAGCTAATGATCCAACGAGAGATTCAAAAACTGCGGCTTGTTATGCAGGGGGATCTGAAGAGTCTGCAGCTCTGCAAGCAGTGATGCAGCTGCCTGCGCTTGTTGTGCAAGCTCTGGCACATGCCCTGGACTATGTGCGGCCCCTGCACATGGAGGCTGTGTTGCGCTACGGAGCTTCCTTCAAGCCCTTCCATGATGCTCACCAGATGTCCTTATCACCCAATGCTCTCAGGTATGGCATGCAAGCTGGCTAGCCATTCCCGTGCTGCATGCCTGTTGTGTGGACCAGAAGTTGTCCCAAACTGCATAAATCAGGCCAACTGCATAACTTTCAGGCTGCTAGGTGAGGCTGCAATAGCAACAGCCCATTTTGACACTACAATAACGCTCACAGATTGTACCCCTGAGTGACAGGTGTGTGTCAAGAGCCACGCCACAAATGCAAATCTGATCAGAGGGTATTTGCAGGCAACTGGAGGTTCTGAGGAATAATGACGATGGAGGCGAGAGAGGCTCTTTGCTTTGGCTGATGGACCACACCAAGACGCCCTTTGGGGGGCGCCTGCTGCGAAACTGGGTGGCTCACCCCCTCACAGACAGACATCGCATCAATGAAAGGCTTGATGCTGTTGAGGAGATGGTGGCTGCAGGCTCAGCTGTGGAGCAAGGTGGTAGGTCCCCTGGTCCCCCAGGGCTGGTCCCCCAGCCCCCCCCCCCCTTCCCTTCTTCCTCACCCACCTGTTTTCAGCCGTTTCTTTGTTCCCTCTATGCATCTCTAACACCTGGCTGGCCTCATGCAAGGCTGACTGGAGTCACCCATAGTGTTTTTGCTGTAAACATCACAGCATCAGTGCTCTGCATTTTTCAGTGCATGCTTGCAATGTCACATCGCTTGCTGCACTGCTGCTTGTGTGTCTATCTGACGATATGTGCAAAGAAAACTTGTATGATCCTACTCAAAGCTTATGTTTTAAACAAGCATGCATACATATGCATGGAAGTCCATACATGTTCATTTCACCTCATGTATACATTTGGTCAAAACTTCAATGGGAGCAAGATGTACTGCAGACTCTGGGGGGCCTCTGATGGCTTTGCCTAGCCTTCTGAAAGGACTACCAGACATGGAGCGAGGCATCACAAGGATTTTTCATTGCACAGCCAATCCAGCTGAATTCGTACAAGTTCTTCAGGCTCTTATCAACATTGCTCCCAAATTGGGTGTGCAGGTGAGCTGCATCCTGCCCACTTATGGGCATTTGTAACATTGCCAAGCTTCCAGTAGACCTGAGGCCTACTTCAAACTGCAAAGGTCAAGCATTTCCAATTGCAAATCTGCTTGCTGGGGCATGTGCATTCACATGGGCAGTGAAATGTTGTCTGTGTCTACAAAATCACAACCAGGTGGAATGCTGCATGCTCAAGAAATGAATGCCAATTTTGCTAAAACTCCTCTGGTTTTTGTCTTTGCTTGACCACACATGTCCTTACAATAGCTATTATGTTTGCGCAGTGACATGCTCTGCTGCTGCAGGTGGCTGACAATCTGGAGGAAGGCAGCTTTTCAAATGATGGCAATGCTATGGGGGTCAAGTCTGCCTTGCTGTCCCGTCTGATGCAGACAGCAGCAGCTGCGCAGGTGTCTATAACTGCAACCCTTGCATGTAGGCTTGTGCATACAGCATGCCCTTGACAGCTATGCAGCCTGCCCATCATATGTTGTGCAATATGCCATCACAACCTGTGTGATGGTTTGCAGTGTTGCTCTCGAGCAGTGTTGCTCCTGCGCAGTGTTGCTCCAATATTACAATTGTTCCCAAGCTCCTGTGCTGCAGCGTTCTGTGAATCGACCAATCAAAGTGGTGCGCTTTGCAGGTGGCCAACGCTGCACATGATATGCTGTCAATGATAGACACTGGTGCAGCTCAGTTGAATGACAAAATAAATCTGTTCTGGAGTGAAGCCAAATTCCCAGAGGTCTTCAGGTCAGCAACAAGCTTGTCTCGTTCTCACTTGCAGGCGTTGCTATTGGCCCTGTTGTCAAAATGTGACTTCACTGACTTCCAATCACCAGCAGACCTGCAGGTTTGCAATCTGACCATACTCGAGGATTGCACCTGACTGACAGATCCAAACCCAGGAAGTGGCAAAATTGTAGGAGCAAGTAGCAAAGACCGTTTTGTGTTGTTTGGGACAGGTGTCGACGTGACGTGACTGCAGCAGATTCTGCTAGCTATGCGCAAGCTGCTGCACCTGCCACGCCTGGAGTATGTCAGCATCCAGAACCAGGCCGACTTCTTGATTGAGGTCCCAGTCGAGGTGACTGACGTCCCAAAGGTGTGAACTCCTCTGAGCGTTGCAGGCTCAGAACAGGAAGCTAAAGTCAATCGTGAAATGACTGAGCACCCTTCAGCGCAAGACCACATTGCCACAATCATCTTTTTCCTGCTGGAAGGCAGCCATTTATGCATGCATGCATGCATGTCACCAGGGCTTTGTCCTCTTCCCATTGTGTTTGGAACTGCACAAACATATTCCAACTGCTTTATGATCCGGTTCCAATGAGGAATAATTATTTCAAAGATTGATGTACATTCCAGCAGGTGCCTTGTCCCAAAAAGGCTTGGTGTGCAGGGGTGGGAGAAGGTTTGTAGCACCAAGAAGATGAACAGGTTTCATCCCCCAGAGGTGAAGCAGGGTCTGCAACAGCTGGAGATTGCCAAGGAGCATTTGCAAGCAGCTGCGCTAACAGCTTGGGAGGCTTTTCTGGGGGAGTTTGCCCTTCATTATGCACCCTTTAGGGGTGCCGTCATGGCCCTAGCATCCCTCGATGCCTTACATTCCCTTGCTACGCTTGCCTGCAACACTGGGTAGGCTGCCTCCTACCTGTCTGGTCTTGCCTTGCATGCATGGCCTGCACAGCACTGTCCTCATGATTGCATGATGCATGCAGTCATTGATGTGCAGAGATCAATGTGCCAGCCTGCTTGCTGTCACCAATGGTTCCTCTCCCACAGCTGATGGCAGGTGCTGCTTGGTGGCGACTAGCCACAACAGTCACCTTCAAGTCAGCTGGTGAAATCTGCAAGCAGTAGAGCATGTGCCTTAGCCTACACCTTTACTCAGCAAGTAGCACCTAATCTTTCAGCCTGCCCAAACATGTTATGATCCCAAGATTTCACTGTAAATTAGCAACATGCTGCTTTGTTCTTAGGGCGTTTTACCTTAAGCTTGTCATCATACAGGTATGTGCGGCCACACTTTGTGGATGAAGATGAAGCGGCCCAGCTGCGCATTGCCCAGGGCCGCCACCCAGTGCTGGATGTCGCCCTTGACACTCCTGTTGTGCCCAACAACACAGACCTTTCAGCAAGGGGCCCTTGTGCCTTGGTGATTACAGGGCCCAACATGGGTGGCAAGTCCTGCTACATCCGCCAGGCTGCCCTCATTGCCATCATGGCTCAGGTCTGCCTCTCACACCCATCACATACAAGACTTTCTTGCAGGTGGTCCTGCAACAGTGAGTGTCAACTAGACCATGCAGCCAAGCTTCTGAATGTTGCAGTTGCAACTAGGATCATGCTGAATAGCATCATGGCAGAAAAAAGTGTATGAGAGAAGCACTATTCTTGGTCAGCCATCATTCAGCTGAGCCAAATTGATCTGGTTTCTGCTGTTGGGCCACCGTTGGGGTCCGCTGTGGCTCTATGCTGCAGATTGAGCTCAGCATTTGAGGTTGCACAAGTCATCAGCCCATCTCATGCTGAACTTATCCCTCAGAATGTCCGAGTAGTGTGCAAGGTAAATGCTTTGTTTGCAGGTGGGAAGCTTAGTTCCAGCAGAATCAGCAGAGCTGCATGTGCTTGATGCGGTGCACACTCGTATGGGCGCATCAGACAATTTGGCCATGGGCAGTTCAACCTTCCTGGAGGTATCTCTCTCCACTCAAACTGCTGTCC
>JAABUH010002797.1_pt1 | contig 16104 bp, 16 predicted proteins | sample 5559121 | NCBI WGS metagenome assembly JAABUH01 (sample SAMN10711871, study PRJNA513364) | rock metagenome | isolation source: Antarctica rocks | place: Antarctica: Victoria Land, Battleship Promontory nord | collected 2015-12-28
CCCACGCGAAGGCCGTGCCGAGACAGGGAGAACTTGTTCTTCAGGGAGCAGGAACTGGCCCATCTGCCCTCTAACGAGCAGGCGCACGATGGCCACCAGTGGCGACTTTTGTGTGGCCACTGACAAGTGGCTCCTGGTCTGCCTGGCCTTCAATCTCAAGCGCTTCCATACCTTGTCCCCAGTCTATTAAGGAGGAATGGTGTCCTGCGTCCACCCGACGCGGCGGTCATCCGCGACCGTGCCCTGCCGGTGTCCTGCGTTACTCACGCGCGGTCGCCAACCGGGCACCTCATCGAACAGCGGTATCCCAGCCGTGCAAGCCGCAGCGGCGTTCTCTCCGACAAGCTGCTAGAGTACGCCATGGGCGGGAAGATGTCCAGCGCCCAGTGGCGGCACTATCGCTGCTTGCACGGACGCCACCGCGACTACATCGGCGACCACCCGTCGAGTCGCCACGCCGTGAACGCGGCGCATATCGAGCAACGAGTGTGGGATGGGTTGTCCGCGCTCATGACCAGCCCCGAGTCCGTCCTGGACCACCACGCTGAGCTGTCTGACGCCCACGCAGGCGAGGCCCGCGCGCTCGATGCCGACATTGCCCGCCTGGACGCCGACATCGCCGCGCTGGAGACGAAGCGCAATGCCCTGCTCGACCTCGTAGGCTCGCTGGACAAGGCGCGCCTCGTGCAGAAAGACGCCGAGTTCGCCGCGCAGCAGGGCGCGCTCGGGCAGCGCCGCGCCGAGCTAGCAGGTCGGCGCGATCAAGCCACCGCCGCCGTTCGTCCCATTGCCTCCGTGCGCGCGCTGTGTGAGCGGGTACGCGAACGCATGCGGGACACGACGTTCGAGCAGCGCCGCACGCTCGTGCGCCTGCTCATTGACAAGGTCGTCGTTACGAAGGCGCAATACCTCGTGTTCTGCGTTCTGCCCATATCCGACGAGGAGGACGTGGGGGACGATGGTGCTATTGGTCCTACAACAAGGTCGTGCTGCACGTAGTGCTCGAGGACGACGGCGGACCCTGCCTGCGCGCCGACGGCGCGCCCGTCCCCGTGCTTGCCCTCGGCGTGGCCCTCGCAGCGCCGCTCGCGGACGCGCGCGACCGGCGCGACCTGCCCGCCGTCCAGCCCTGCCGCGTGGCGCCACGGCTGACGACAGGGGACGTGCGCGCGATCGTCCGGCGCGCGGGCCGGGTCCGCCTGGAAAACAAGGCGGCGGCGCTGGAGGCGCAGATCGAGGCGCTCGGGGCCGAGCAGGCCCTCTTCGCGGCCCTGCTCGACGCCGCGGGCTACAGCCGCAACCGCCGCCCCTGCGCCGCCCTCGCCGTGCGCGTCCCTATCGGGCAGTTGCACGACCTCCTGGCCGGCAAGGGCGCGGGGCGGGCCGAGGCCATCGCCGGGGCGGTCCTGCTGGGTCTGGCCGGCCTCCTACCCGTCGATCCAGAGGACCCGCTACAGAGGCTTTGGGCGAACTACACCGACCTATGGCCGCTGCCGCCCCTGCGCCCGGACGATTGGGCGCGGGCGAGCGTCCGCCCGGCCAATCGCCCGGAGCTGCGCCTGGCCGGCGTCGCGGCCCTGGTCGCGCGTGGGACGCGCGACGGGCTCGCGCCCACGCTCCTGGCGCCGCTCCGGCGCGGGGACGCCGGCGCCCTGGTCGCGGCCCTGGAGGTCCACGCGGCCGCGGGACGAGGGGCGTCCGACGCGCCATCGGCGAAGACGCCGCCCATCGGGCGGGGCCGTGCCGCCGAGATGGCGATCAACGTCGTAGTACCGTTCGCGCTGGCGCTGGCGCGGTCCGACCGCGACGCGGAGTTAGAGCAGTGCGTCTGGCGCGTCGTGGAGGGACTGCCGATGGGCGAAGACTCCGAGCCGCAGCGCGAGGTGCTGGCCATCCTGAGGGGCTCGGGGCATCGCCTGCGCGCCCTCGGCGCGCTGGACGGCCAGGGCCTGCTGCGCCTGCACCGCGCCCACTGCGGCGTCCACGCCTGCTGGGACTGCCCGCTGGCTAGCGGCGAACCGTGATCGGCGCCCCATCCCCCTCATTATTTTGCGCCTCATTTTGCGCCTCGGTATCATTGACCAGCGCCTCACGGATCAATCTGTCCGCGGCGACGATCAAGGCGCGCACGCGCCTCGCCCGGAGGCTGAGCGCCGCCAGGGGGAGCGCCTGTCCCAGCAACGCGATGAGACGGTCCGTCGCCCGTTGCCCCGCACTTTTGTCCAGGAGCCACCAGAGGATGGTCGACAGATGTACCAGGTAGAGGAGCCGGCCGAGCGCCGCGGCAAGCTCGGGCCGTGGCGCGTCGGTCGCCCCGACGACGGCGTCCTGGAAGACCCGCTCGACGCGGATGCGCGAAAAAGCCGTTTCCGGAGCGAATAGCCCGTCGTCCGTGTCGCCGACCAGGACCGGGACGAGCGCGACGAGCGTCCGCCGGTGCGGGCGCAGCACGTCGAGACTCGTGCGGAGCGCGTAGAGGAACCGCTCGCGCCACCGGCCGCCCTGCATCGTGGCCGCCTGCGCGGCATACGCGGCGGACAACTCGTCGTAGAGCGCCAGGACGATCGCGCGCTTGCTCGGAAAGTAGCGATAGAGCAGGCCTACGCTGACGCCCGCTTCCTGGGCCACGTCGCGCAGGGTCGTCTCGTGCCACCCACGCGTCGCGATGAGCGTGACCGCCGTCGCGTACAGGCGGTCCCGCGTCGCCTTGCCCTGGGCGGTCATGCCGCGGGGACGCCCGCGTCCGCGGTCTATCCCGGTGTTGTCCTCTCCCATTCTCTCCCCCCTTGACTTTCAGTGAACACGTTCACTAATATTATAACAAGAAGGCCCTCACGGACAAATGTGTCCGGGCGGCCGGGAAGGCTCCGACGAACTGGGGGGAATAAGGCAACTATAAAGATTGTTCTCGCGGGCGGCACGGGTTATCTGGGCGAGCTGCTGGTCCGCGCATTGGGTCAGCACGGCCACCAGATCGTCGTGCTCTCGCGCAACGGGGGCGATGAGGGCCGGGTGGCGCGGGTGGCGCGGGTGGCGCGATGGGATGGACGCACTCTCGGGGCCTGGGCGGACGAGCTCGACGGCGCCGGCGCTGTTATCAACCTGGCTGGACGGAGCGTGAACTGCCGGTACACCAAGGCGCACCTCCGGGAGATGATGGACTCGCGGGTCCAGTCGACGCGGGTCGTGGGCCGTGCGATCGCGCAGGCCGCGCAGCCCCCGCGGACGTGGCTGCAAATGAGCACCGCGACGGTCTACGCCCACCGCTTCGACGCGCCCAACGATGAGGAGACTGGTCGTATGGGGGGCGGGGAACCCGACGCGCCGCGGTACCGGGGGGCGAGCATCGACATCGCCCGCGCGTGGGAAGAAGCCTTGTATGAGGCGACCACGCCGCGGACGCGGCGCGTGGCGCTGCGTACCGCGATGGTGATGTCCCCGGACCCGGGTGGCCCCTTCGACGTGCTCCTGGCCCTTACGCGACGGGGCCTCGGCGGCCCGATCGTCGGGGGCCGGCAGTATATGTCCTGGATTCACGACCGCGATTTCGCGCGCGCGGTGCAATTCCTGCTCGCGTGCGAGGACATCGCGGGGCCGGTCAACCTCGCGGCGCCGCATCCGCTCCCGCAACGCGATTTCATGGCCGCGCTGCGGGCGGCCTGGGGGGCGCCCGTGGGCTTGCCAGCGACCCGGTGGATGGTCGAGATCGGCGCCTTCGTCATGCGCACGGAGACCGAACTGGTGCTGAAGAGCCGCCGTGTCGTTCCCGCGCGGCTCGTCGACGCGGGCTTCGCGTTCGACTTTCCGGAGTGGCCGGCGGCGGCCGGAGACCTCGTGGCGCGGTGGCGCCAGGGCGCGCCTGAAACACGGCACGGGCACAGGCGCGGCCACAACCCTGGCGACATGCGACAATAGGGCGTATGCCGGTCATCGCCACCCTCCTGCCGCGGCGCGCCTATCGCTGGAATTTCGCGGTGATGGGGCTGGACTTCAGCGTCTTCCTGCTGGGGCTCAGCTTTGTTTCGGCCTATGGCGTGATGCCGCTCTTCGTGAGCCACCTCACGTCCTCCAGCCTGGCCCTGGGGCTGATCCCCGCGGTACGCTCGGTGTGCACGACGCTGCCGCCCATCCTGGTCGCGCCGTACACCGAGCGGCTACGGCGCAAGAAGCCTTTCCTGCTCGCCATGACCACGTTCGAGCGCCTGCCCTACCTCGTGCTGGCCGGTGCCATCCCGCTGCTGGCCGGCGCGCACCCCACGCTCTTGCTGTGGCTGTTTTTTCTCATGGTCGGCATCGCCACGTTATTCGGCGGCATCGGCATGCCGGCGTGGATCGACCTGCTCGCGCGCATGCTGCCGGCGGATTGGCGCGGGCGCTTCTTCGGGCTCGCCGCCGCCCTCGGCGGCCTGCTCGGCGTGGCCGGGGCGGCCGGGGCGGCGTGGCTGCTGCAGCGCTACGGCTGGCCGGGCGGCTTCGCGCTCTGCTTCGCCTGCACTGCGGTCTGCCTGGCCGTGTCGTTTGCCTTCATCGCGGCCGGCCGCGAGCCGGCGCCCGAGCCCTCGGCTCGAAGAGGACCAGACCCGGGCTACTGGCGGCGCCTGCCAGCCCTCGTGCGCGCCGACCGTAACTTCGCGCGCTACCTGCTGGCGACTGCGCTGATCACGGCCGCCGGGATGGCCGCGTCGTTCTACACTGTCGACGCCCAGCGCACGCTGCGCCTCAGCGACGCCGCCGCGGGCGCCTACGCCATCGTACTCCTGGCCGCCTCGACGATCGGCAACCTGCTGTGGGGTTTTGTGGGCGATCGATACGGCCACAAGCGTGTGGTCGAGGGAGGCGCGCTCTGCACCGGCCTCGCCGCCTTGCTGGCGCTGGCGACGCGCGGCTCGGTCGCGGGCGTCCTGGCCTATGCCGCCGTGTTCGCGCTGGTTGGGCTGGCCACGAGCGGCATCGGGTTGGCCGGGCTCACCTTCGTCGTCGACTTCGCGCCCGCGGAGCAACGCCCCACCTACATCGGCCTGGTCAACCTCGCCGGCGCTCCGTTCTCGTTCGTCGCCCCGCTGGCGGGGGGAGTCATCGCCGACCGCGCCGGTTACCCGGCCGTCTTCGCCCTCACCGCGGGGCTGGCGCTCGCCGGCGCACTCATCGTGCTGCTGCTCGTGGTCGACCCGCGCATCCACAACGTCCTACCCCTGAGCCGCGGGGACGGGGAGGCGCGAGAGCCGGGATCGTGACCCCGGGCATGGGCCTGCGCGCTCACTATCGCCCTATCGCCGTAGACTGTTTCAACTAGCGCCGAGGGCGGCGACGAGCGCGGCGGCGTTCGGCGAGCCCCAGCCGGTGACATGGTCCCAACCGGGCCCCGCCTGCCAGTAGCCGTTGCTGCCTGTCGTGACGTCCCGGTAGACCGTGCCGCGCAACGACGAGTTGGCGAGGGCGTAGAGGAGCGGGTTGGCCGGCGCAAGCCTTTTGCCGGTGCGCGCCTTGTGATATTGTTCGGCCAGCGCCCAGATCGCCGCCCAGCACGGCGCGCCGACGCTGGTTCCGCCCACGATATCCCACTCGCCGCCGATGCGGACCAGCACGCCCGTGCTCTGCGCCGCGAGGAAGGCCACGTCCGGCACGTTGCGGTAGCGCCGATCGAAGTCGCCGGGGCCGCGCTGCCACGACGGGCGCGGGAAGTCTGCGCTGTAGCCGCCGCCGCTGCCCGACCAGGCTGTTTCTCCGCCGTAGCCGCCGCCCGGCGAGAGGGTCAGCGCCGTCCCGCCGACGGCGGTGACGTCGGGGTCGGACGCCGGGTACACCGTGCCCCGACCGCCCGACTGGCAGCGACGGTCGCCGTAGTCGCCCGAGGCGGCGAAGACCGTCACGCCCTGAGCTGCGGCGTCCCGAAATGCGTGGCGCATGCGCGCCGCGGCCAGGACCGTGGAGCAGATGATGCTGCCTGTCCCGCGCAGGGACATGCTGATGTCGGTGGCGCCGTTGGCGAGCGCGGCCTCGACGAGTTCGGCGAGTTGGGCGGCGTAGCCCTTGAAGTCGCCCACGCGTGTGGCCTCGTAGATCTGCAGCCGCGCCGCCGGCGCGAGGGCGTGCGCCCACTCGACGTCGAGCGTCGTTTCGGGGCCGGGGTCGAGCGCGCTGGTCGCGCCCCGGGGCACGTAGATCTCGGGCTGCACGCCGGGCAGCCCGAACGTGCGGTCGAAATAGTCGAGGCCATCCTGGTCGAGGCCGTCGACCTCGATAAAGGCGATCGTCTGCCCGCGGCCCGCGATGCCCCGCTGCAACAGGGGCAGCACGTTGTAGGCGCGCAGGATCTGCGACGGCGTGTAGCCCTGTCCTTGCCCCAGCCCCCGCGCGAGCCTCTGCGCGTGGGCCGGCGCGGCCGTGCGAGCGGCGGGGACGGCCGCCAGCGCCACCAGTACGGCTAATAGGGCGGCGCGCCGCCCTATTAGCCGTTTCCCGCTCGGCTCACGCCGTCGCGCATCCGCAGAATCGACCATCGCTATCTCTCCTCCTCTACCGGGCGTCGTTTTCTACCGAGCGTCGTCTTCTACCGGGCGTCGTTAAAACTAGCCCACCCCAGAGGCAGGAAATATACCAGGGGACGTTTTTGGATCGCCGCCCCTTCCGCGCTCGCCGGGCTGGCGCCGTTATTGCGTTTGCTCTGATGGACATCAGTCGTGCCGCGCTTTACCTTTGTGGAGCGCTGATGCATGGCTATGGCTCAGATCGAATGACTGAGGGAGGAGCGTACCGATGAACCCCAACAGCTACGGCGACATCACCCCCGGTACCCGCGTCGTCGCGGGAGGCGCGCCTATCGGCGTCGTGGAGCGCCTGGAGGCGCGGGACGCGAGCGGCGGCCGGCCCGACCACATGATCGTGCGCTCGCAGGACGGCCAGCAGCACTACAACGTTCCGCTCATGCTCGTCAGCGGCATCACGCAGCAGACGTTCGGCAGCGCCGTCCAGCTGAACGTGAGCACGGAGGAGTTGCGGCACTATCTTGTGGAGCGGACAGGCGGGGCCACCCCGCCAGCGGCTGGGTCCGGCATCGAGGGCGACGACATGCTGCGCATCCCACTCGCGGCGGAGGAACTCATCGCGCAGAAACAGCCGATCGTGCTGGGCACGGTACGAGTGCACAAGGGCATCGAGACGGTGCAGCAAAACATGACGGTCTCTGTCTACCACGAAGAAGCGATCGTCGAGCACATCCCCGTCGACCAGTACGACGCCAACGCGCCGAGCAACCCGGGGGACTTGATCATCCCGGTCACCGAGGAGCAGATCGTGATAGAGAAGCGCTCGGTGGTCAAGGAGTACATCCGCATCCGTAAGACCGTCGTGACACAGGATCAGCACGTCAGCGACTCGGTGCGCCGCGAGTTCGTCGAGTTGACCGAGCAGCGCCAGAGCGCCGGCGACCTCACGCTCCTGCACTACGGTGACGCCGATGGCGCGGCGACGACGGCGAAGAGCGGCGCGTCGTCCTAACCTCTCCCAGCGCCCCACTGTGCCGGGGCCGGCGCGACGATGCGACAACGCGACGACGTAGATGCCCTGGCACATTTTTGCGTTGATAGCCTCTTTCGAAACGTGGCGTCATCGCGCCCTGGCGTCGCGCACTATGTGGTCGCTCCGGTGGCGGGCCAGTCTCCGACCCACTGGTACGGCCCGTGCACACATCGACGGTGAGCCGGTCAACATGGATGCCGGCGCCCAATCGACACTCTTGGGAGGTATCGAGAACATGGCACGAAGTATCGCAGGACTCTTCGAAGATCGGACCCAAGCCGAGCAGGCCGTCGAGGACCTCAAGGCGGCTGGCTTCTCGCAGGACCGCATCGGCATCGTGATGCAGGATAAGCAGCAGACGCGCGCCGTCAACGAAGCGCACGGCACCCACTCGACCGAGAGCGCCATCGGCGGCAGCCTCATCGGCGGCACGGCCGGCGCCCTGCTGGCGGCGACCGGCGCCCTCGTCATTCCCGGCATCGGACCCTTCATCTCCGGCGGTATCCTGGCCACCTCGCTCGTCGGCGGCGCGGCCGGCTGGCTCGTGGGCGGCCTCACCGGCCTGGGTATCCCCAAAGAGGAGGCCGAGTACTACGAGGGTCGCGTGCAGCAGGGCGCGGCGCTGGTGACGGTCGACGCGGCGGGGCGCGACGCCGAGGCGCGGCAGATCCTGCTGCGCGACGGGGCAGAAGACTTGCAGTCCCGCGGCTTCGGTGGCGGCTATGACACGACCGCAGCAACGACCGGAGCCACGATCATCGGCGCGACCGAGATGGCGCAGCCGATCCAGAGCGCGACGGCCCAGACCTACCAGCAGCCGATGCAGCCGATGCAGCCGGCGCAATCCTCGACCGTGCAGACGGCGCAGACGACGAACGCCAACGATGTCCGTGTGCCGGTCTACGAGGAAGAACTCGTGGCGAGCAAGCGTGCGGAAGAGGTCGGCCACGTCCACCTACACAAGGAAGTGACCACGGAGCAGGCGAGCATCCCGGTCACGCTGGAGCGCGAGCAGGTCACGGTCGAGCGCGTCCCGGTCAACCAGACCGTTGACCTAAGCGGCGCGCAGGGCGCGTTCCAGGGAACGGACATCGACGTGCCGGTGATGGGCGAAGAGGCCGTGGTCGGCAAAACGACGCGCGAGGTCGAGGAGGTTCGTCTGCGCAAGCAGGAGGTCACCGAGCAGCAGCAAGTGTCGGACACGGTGCGCCGCGAGCGCGTGGTCGTCGACCGCGACGGTGTCGACCAGACGGGGAGTGGAACGACTAGCTCGACTATCCAGAACAGCGGTACGACGCTCAACGACACGACGCGCTAACCGTACCCGGCGCCGCGCTACGCGTGAACTGGCGCGTCGCGCCGGCAGGGGACGGCCGGCAACCGCGGCAAGGGGCGGGGCAGGTTACACATAACCTGCCCCGCCCCTTGCCATGGTTGCCCAAACGGCATGTTTCATGCTGCCTGATGGTTGGTGACGGCGCGAAGGGGCGATAGATAGGCGTATGCGCCCGCCGGACCTGTTACCGCGACCGGATAGCTATCGCTTGTAGGGTGACGGAACATGGGCGTGGCGCGGCGAGAGCTAGATAGGCGCCAGTCTAGTAGGGAGGAGCGGGCACATGATGGATGGTATCACCGAGGGCATGACCGTCTACGACTCTGCTGGCGAGAAGGTCGGGACCGTGCGCGAGTACAACGCGCAGGACGGCTACCTCGACGTGCAGAAGGGTTTCCTGTTCCACAAGGACATCTATATCCCGGCGAGCACGGTCTCACGCAACGACCAGGACGGCGTCTACCTGTCCCTGCACAAAGACGACCTGTCCGGCGACACCTACAGCCAGCCGCCGGCGGCCGGCTATGGCGCGGTGGGCGCTGCGAGCGTCACGCAAGCGACCGGCTACGACACGACCACGACGAGCGGCGTCGAGCAGACGACGCGGACGACGAGCGCGGCGGCTAACACGGGCGAGACCGCGGGCGCGGGCGATATTCGCGTGCCGGTCTACGAGGAGGAGTTGGTCGTCGGCAAGCGTCAAGAGGAGGAAGGCCGCGTCCACCTGCGCAAGGAAGTGGTCACGGAACAGGAGAGCATCCCGGTCACGCTGCAGCGCGAGCAGGTCACGGTCGAGCGCGTCCCGATGGGAACGGAGGTCGACCTCGGCGCGACGCGCGACGCCTTCACGGGCGCGGATATCGACGTGCCGGTGATGGGTGAGGAGGCCGTCGTCGGCAAGACCGTGCGCGCGGTCGAGGAGGTCCGCCTGCACAAGGACATCGTGAACGAGCAGGAGCAGGTCACCGACACGGTGCGCAAGGAGCGCGTCGTCGTCGACGGCGTCGAGCAGTCGGGCGCGAGCGCGACGACGACGACCAACGCTATTAACGATCAAAGTGTGGCGTACGACGATACGACGCGCCGGCAGTAGCGCGACCAGCCCGCGGCCGGCGGTTATATATGGGCGAGGGATGGGGCCTACGTCGCCAGGTCCTATCCCTCGCATTTTGTCGAGCGCGCTGGCCGCGCTGGCACAGTCTTTGCGTAGAGTTGCGTTGAATGCCGGGCGCCGCGAACGGGCTTGGTATCGGGCGCCGCGAAGAGGTGGGCGTGTCTGTAGATCGGCGCGCCGCTGTATCACGATAGAGGGGGAGCGCACATGGATCAGCAGTTCATCGAGGGCGAGCCGGTTTTCGACGCGGCCGGCGACAAGGTCGGCGCAATCCACGAGTACAACGCGCAGGAAGGCTACATCGTCGTCCAGAAGGGCTGGCTCTTCCCCAAGGACCTGTACATCCCCGTCGACACCGTGCAGCGCAACGACGCCGAGGGTATCTATCTTAGTTTGCACAAGGACGACCTGGATCAGCACGCGTACGACGAGCCACCGGCCGCCGGTTCTTATACGCGCGCCGCTACGCGCGGCGCGGCGAAAACCGCGACGGCCGCGACTGCGCCGGTGGGCGCGCAGACCGCGCAGACAGTGAAAGCAAGCCCGGCGGTCAGCAGGGTCGAGACGGGTGACGAGATCCGCGTGCCCGTTATCGAGGAAGACTTGGTGGTGCGCAAGCGCGCCGAAGAGCTCGGGCGCGTGCGCATCCACAAGGAAGTCTTGACCGAGCAGCAGACGGTCAGCGCCCCGGTCACGCACGAGGAAGTCTATGTCCAGCGCGTCTCGGTGCAGGGCCAGTACGCGGGTGTCGGGTCGGACGCCTTCATCGAGAAGGATATCGAGATCACCGTCATGGGCGAGCAATTGCTCACGACCAAGCGCACCACCGTGGTCGAGGAGATCCGGTTGCACAAGGACGTGGAAGAGGAGCAGCAGCAGATCACCGACACGGTGCGCAAGGAGCGCGTCGTCGTCGACGGCGTCGAAGGGCTGCAGGCGACGGACGCCGCGACGACCGGCAAAAGGTCCGGCTACGGTAGAACGAGCAACAGCTAACAACCAGGCTGTGCGGCACTGTGCGGCAGTGCGGCTTGTAGAGGGTTTTCATCAGAGGGCGGGGGCCGAACGTTCGGCCCCCGCCCTCTTTGTCGCGCCGATCGGGCGCCCATGGACGATGTACGACGATGTACATCGTCGTACATCCGAGACCCTACCGGGCCTCCCCACCGCCGACTTTTTGGTGGCGCAGCGAGGCGTGACGACTGCTATCCCTCGAGGAACGTGTCCGCGGCGCTTTCCCTGGCACGCGGTTTGCCCCGATGGGCATTGCCCCTCGGCGCCACCCCGCCCCGCGATCGCATGATGAAAAGGAGTCGATACCGTGGCAACCGACCAGACGACAGGGCAGAACCCGCTGACGCAATATCCCAAGCCGCCGTTCCCCGCGCAGCACATCGACCCACCAGGCGTCGAGTCGCAGATGAATCCGAAGCCCGACTACGGCGAGCAGTCGTACCGCGGCAGCAACCGGCTCACCGGCAAGGCCGCGCTCATCACGGGCGCCGACAGCGGCATCGGGCGGGCCGTCGCGCTGGCCTTCGCGCGCGAGGGCGCCGACGTGCTCATCTCGTACCTCGACGAGGGCGAGGACGCCCAGGAGACGGTGCGCGTGGTGCGCGCGGCCGGGCGCAAGGCGGTCGCGGTCGCGGGGGACATCAGCCAGGAGGCGCATTGCCAGCAACTAGTGCAGCGCGCCATCCAGGAGTTCGGCAAGCTCGACATTCTGGTCAACAATGCGGCCTTCCAGCGCACTTACGGTAGTATCACCGAGATCCCGGCCGAGGAGCTACAGTACACCTTCGCCACGAACATCTTCAGCATGTTCTACCTCTGCAAGGCCGCCATGCCGCACCTGAAAGAGGGGGCCTCGATCATCAACACGTCCTCCATAGAGGCTGTCCAGCCAGAGCCCATGCTGCTCGCGTACGCTTCGACGAAGGGCGCGATCGTGAACTTTACCAAGGGCCTCGCCAAGGAGATGGCGCCCAAGGGTGTCCGCGTCAACTCGGTTGCGCCCGGCCCGGTCTGGACGCCGCTGATCCCTTCCACGATGCCGCCGGAGCAGGTCTCGTCGTTCGGGCAGCAATCGCCGATGCAGCGCCCCGCACAGCCGGTCGAGCTGGCGCCGGCCTACGTGTTCCTGGCCTCGCAGGAGTCGAGCTACGTTTCCGCGCAGACCGTCGGCGTCACCGGCGGCATGCCGCTGTTCTAGATGGGTTCAATCGAAACGGTAATAGCGGCCATCGCGCCCCTCGACGCGGGCGCGATGGCGGCGGCGCGGGCGCGGCAGGATACGCTGACCAAGCCGCCCGGTAGCCTGGGGCGGCTGGAAGAACTGGCCGTCCAGCTCGCGGGGATCCTGGGCGCGCCCATCCCCGACCTCTTGCGCGACCGGGCGGTGATCGTCCTCGCCGCCGACCACGGCGTGACGGCCCGGGGCGTCAGCGCCTACCCCTCCGAGGTCACGGGGCAAATGGTGCGCAACTTCGTCGCTGGCGGGGCGGCCATCAACAATCTCGCCGGCAGCGTCGGGGCGCGCGTCGTCGTGGCCGACCTCGGCGTCGCGGCCGATCTGGACGATGTGCCGGGCCTGCGCCACCACCCCGTCGCGCGGGGGACAGCGGACATGGCCGTTGGGCCAGCTATGGGCCGTGCGGACGCCCGCGCGGCGGTAGAAGCCGGCATGGCTATCTTGCACGAGGAGGCCGGGCGCGGCCTCGACGTCGTCTGCATCGGCGAGATGGGCATCGGCAACACCACGGCCGCGGCGGCGATCACCGCGGCGGTCGCGGGGGCCTCGCACGTGGCGGCGACGGGGCGGGGGACTGGCGTGGACGATGCGCGGCTGGGGCACAAGCGCGCCGTGGTCGCGCGCGCCCTCGACGTCAACCGGCCCGACCCGGCCGACGGCCTCGACGTGCTGGCCAAAGTCGGCGGCTTCGAGATCGGCGGTATGGCCGGCGTCATCCTGGCGGCGGCGGCGCGGCGCATCCCCGTGGTGCTCGACGGCTACATCGCCGGCGCCGCCGCGCTCATCGCCACGACCATTGCCCCCGCCGCGCGCGACTACCTCGTGGCAGGCCACCGCTCGGCCGAGCCTGGCCACGCCCTCGTGCTGGAGCATCTCGGCCTCGCGCCGCTGCTCGATCTCGGGCTGCGCCTGGGCGAGGGCACGGGCGCGGCGCTGGCGCTGCCCATACTCGACGCCGCGTTGGCAGCCCACCGCGGCATGGCCACCTTCGACGACGCGGGCGTGGCCGGCGCCGATGTCGCCGCCGCGCATGGGAAGGGCGTACAGTGATGGGTCACATGAAAAACGTCGCCTGGGTGTTCCCTGGGGTGGGGGCGCTCCGATGACGCGCCCAATCGCACGCTGATCGAGGATAAAATCGACGCCTGACCCGAGATGCGTAAGGAGTGTGCACCGATGAGTAGCCCGCAGACCAGCCCCCCCGCGCAGGACCCTATCATCGAGACCCGGGACCTGCGCCGCGCGTTCAAGACCCGCCGCGGCGCCGTCGAGGCGGTCGCCGGGGTCGACCTCCGCGTCGCGGCGGGGGAGGTGTTCGGCTTCCTGGGGCCCAACGGCGCCGGTAAGACGACCACGCTGCGCATGTTGGCTACCCTGCTGCCGCCCAGCGGCGGCGATGCGACAGTGGCCGGCTGCGACCTGCGGCGCGAGCCGGGGCGCGTGCGCGAGCGCATCGGCTTCGTGGGCCAGAGCGGCGGCGCGGACCCGCAGGTCACGGGCCGGGGGGAACTCGTGTTCCAGGCCCGCCTGTACGGGATGGGTGCGCCGGAGGCGAAGCGCCGCGCCGCCGAGCTCCTGGACCTGCTCGAACTAGAGGCGGCCGCCGACCGGCCCACCGGCAGCTACTCCGGCGGCCAGCGTCGGCGACTCGACATCGGGCTGGGCCTGATCCACCGGCCGCGGCTGCTCTTCCTGGACGAGCCCACCACCGGCCTCGACCCCCAGAGCCGCGCCCGCCTGTGGGACGAGGTGCGCCGTCTGCGCGAGGGCGGCATGACCGTCTTCCTGACCACCCACTACCTGGAGGAGGCCGACGCCCTGTGCGATCGTCTGGCCATCATCGACCAGGGGCGCATCGTGGCCGAGGGCACGCCCGCGCAACTCAAACGGCAGATCGCCGGGGATGTCGTCACGCTGGGCGTGACCGGCGACCAGCAGGCCGCGCTGGACCTCCTCCAGGGCCAACCCTTCGTGCGCGAGGCCGGCCTCGAAGACGGTGCGATCCGGCTCTACGTCGAGCGCGGCGAAACGGCCATGCCGGCCATCCTCCGCGCGCTGGATGGCGCCGGACTGGAGCTACGGACGATCGCGTTGACCCGGCCCAGCCTCGACGACGTCTTCCTGCGCCAGACCGGCCGCTCGCTCCGCGAGACGGCGGCGTAACCCGATCGGACAAGACGAACAAGAGGAGACCGCATCATGAAAATCCTGCGCGACACCTGGCTCGTGTTCGGCCGCTACCTGGGCCTGTTCCTGCGCAACCCGGTGTGGGTCGTGATCGGCGTGGTGCAGCCGTTGCTCTACTTGCTCCTGTTCGCCCCGCTGTTGAAGTCGATCGCCGCCATGCCCGGCTTCCCGCCCGGGGGCGCCTACAACGTCTTCGTGCCCGGATTGCTGATCCAGCTGGGTCTCTTCGGCGCCTCCGGCGTGGGCTTCAGCCTGATCGCCGAGTTGCGCTTCGGGGTGGTCGAGCGGCTGCGAGTCACGCCGGTGAGCCGCCTCGCGCTGCTGCTCGGGCGCGCCCTGCGCGACATACTGACCCTGCTCATCCAATCGCTGCTGCTCGTCCTGGTCGCGCTACCCTTCGGGCTGCACATCCACCCGGTGGGCTTGCTGGTGATGTTGGGCCTGCTAGCCCTAATCGGCCTGCTTTTCGCCTCGGTCTCATACGCGCTAGCCCTGTGGCTCAAGAGCGAGGACGCGTTCGCCCCGCTGCTCTTCACGGCGACGCTGCCGCTGCTGCTCCTCTCGGGGGTCCTGCTGCCGCTCAACCTGGCGCCCGGTTGGCTGTGCGCGATCGCCAACGCCAACCCGCTGGCCTACGCGGTCGACGCAGCGCGCGCGCTCTTCAACAATCACCCGGGGGACCCAAGCGTGGTCAAGGGTGTCCTGATCATGGCTGTCCTGGCGGTGGCGGCGGTGGTGATAGCGGCGCGCTCGTTCGGCCGCGCGGTGGCCTGACGAGACGCGGGCCTGCGCGCTCTCCGGCGCCAGCCTTTCGATGTCCGCAATCCACCATCTGATCGAGGTTCAGCGACAGTTATCGGCGAGCATGTCAGGCTTGATGCGCAGCGGCAGGCCGGCCACCATCAGGTAGACCTCGCCGGCTTCGGCGGCGAGCCGGGCGTTGACGCGTCCAAGCAGGTCGCGGTAGAGGCGACCGAGCGGGTAGGGCGGCACGAGGCCCATGCCGACCTCGTTGCTCACCAGGATCGTCGTCGCCGCGCCCGCGCGGTGCGCGGCGAGCAGGAGGTCCACCGCGGGGCGGACGATCTCACCCGCCGCGTCCTCGTCCGGCAGGGCGCCCTCGTCGTCGTGCCCCGGCCCGATCAGCAGGTTGGAGAGCCACAGCGTCACGCAGTCGACCAGCACGGCGGGCGCGTCGCCGCGCTCGCGCGCGATAGCCGGGCCGAGGTCGAGCGGCTCCTCCAGCGTGCGCCAGAGAGCCGGGCGCGCCTCCCGGTGCCGCGCGATGCGCCGCGTCATCTCGTCGTCGAGCGCCCGCGCTGTGGCCACGTAGAGCGCCTCGCCTCCGGGACCCGCTATGTCGGCCGCGAGTCGCTCCGCATACGTGCTCTTGCCGCTGCGCGCGCCGCCCAGGATCAGGATAAGCTTTCGTTTATGGCCTTTGTTAGCACGCGCGCTGGTCATGAATCCAACCCACGGGCAAGGCGGGCACAGGCCGGCGGGTACTGACGATGGACGATCGCAACGTAGTGTAGACAGATTATCATGGTCTGACCATACCCTATCACTTCCAAAAGGTAACTATCCAGCGGCGAGGTTAGGGAGGGGTGGATGACCGGCGAAGACACCCTGGAGCGCGGGAAGGACTGTCTGGCCCTGCTTTTTGAGGGTGGAGAGGTAGCCCCGCAGCCGACAGAA
>JAABUH010002798.1_pt1 | contig 16100 bp, 31 predicted proteins | sample 5559121 | NCBI WGS metagenome assembly JAABUH01 (sample SAMN10711871, study PRJNA513364) | rock metagenome | isolation source: Antarctica rocks | place: Antarctica: Victoria Land, Battleship Promontory nord | collected 2015-12-28
AATATACCTCAACCGACTGGTCGATAAGAAGTCAACAAAGGTTCGATAAGGGCCGTGACGTGGATTTGCGGTTTCGGATCGATAAGGTCACGTGGTGACTGTGTGTGGCGGTGGCCGACATGACAGTAACTATGTATGACTATCGTTGACTGTCAATGACTTTCAATGACTTTCAATCTCGAATCGCTGCTTCTCTCCGTCTCTCGGCTCATCCCTCTTATACCTTCTTCTCCTGGCCTATCTTCGGCTTGTCTTGTTTCCAGGTCAATGGTGTTTTGTCGTAGGCGAGGGAAAGCGTGTTGAGTACAATGGAGCGAGACGTGGCCTTGTTTCGGCGAACAAAGAACATGGTCGAACCTCGTTTCAGAGTACAAGGTCGGGGTGAAGCACTGGTAGCTCGTTGTCGGCGATGTTCGGCGATGCTATCCGAGCTTCGATTCACGATCGTGACAGATATCTTTCAGCCACTAGTAGTACCTCTTGAGCGGGTTCACAAGCCACTTCGCGAAAAGCCTTTTAAACCCTTTCGAGTGTCTGAACGCTCATACCTGCAGGGGGTCCGTGTGGCTGTGCCCAATGCGTAGCCCGTGCTCGTGCATCCGAACCGCCACTCATCACTCTGCCACAAGCTTGCCGATGAAGATGCAGTTCAGGCACGCCTCGTGTTCAAACAGAAGTTTCACCCTCTTACTCTCCCTTCAAAGAGACTTTCACAATGTCACCATCTCAGAAGACGAACGCTGTGATCATCGGTTCCGGTAAGCCTCTCTTCATCACGATCGAGGTAAACTAACTCGAGTTTACAGGCATCTTTGGTATGTCCACTGCTTTATGGATGCTTGAAGATGGAGGTTATGACGTGACTGTTCTCGACAAGTGTGGGATCTTACCTGCGCCTGACGCGGCTAGTACTGGTGAGCTGCTTGACTTCTGCCCCTCTGCATTAGCTGATTGTATTGTAGATCTGAACAAGGCCAGCTTAGGTTACTGAAATCTTACAGTCAAGCTGACAGAGACAGATCATTCGAGCCGGTGACTATGCGGATCCTGATCTCGCTCGTCTGGCTGTCGAATCGGTGGAGATCTGGAGACGACCCGAATGGGAGGGTACATACCACGAGTATGTCTCCTCAGCCTGAGTTCGCTCATCAGTGTGTCTGCTAATGAAGCAGATCCGGTGTCATCGCCCTGTCCGCCGAAGATAGCAAAGAAGGACATCGCTTCGTCTCCTCCGCCTACCAGAACTGCAAGGCCTTAGGGATAAACGCGGTGGTAGTCTCAGATGCCTCGACTATCAAAGCTCAATTCCCAGCTGGCACGTCGACGGGATCATTCGGGACGAGACAAGGTTACTCGAATCCTATTGGAGGATGGGCGGAGGCTGGACGAGCAGTGGAAGTTGGGATCAAGAGGATCAGCCAGATGGGAGGGACCGTCAGGGCGGGCTGTGAGGTGGTCGGGCTAGTCAGGGGAAATGGAGGGAGGGTTGAAGCGGTTGTGCTGAAGAGCGGAGAGGAGGTGAAGGCGGATGTGGTGATTGTGAGTGTGAAGTATCGCATAATAGGTTCTCGCTGATGCAGCGTCACCTAGTGTGCCGCTGGTGCATGGTGAGGCGGATAGCAGGTGTTATCGACAAGAAGGCTGGTTGACGACAAATAGGACACCAGCATTATTCGCTTTACCTGGTATCTCCGCACGTTTGCCATCAATACAAGCTACTGGGTCCGTCGCGAAAAATCATCGCCAGACAAAGCTGAAACAGATCAGTCAAAGTCTAGGTACCGTCCAGCTAACCCCGGAGGAAGTCGAGATATACTCGAAAGTGCCCGTTGTCTGTCCTTCATTGTTTCATATCATAAAGCTGAGACGAGCAGGTCTTCAACCTCGACGACGGCTTCTATGTCTTCCCTCCAAACCCCGAAGGTCTCGTCAAGTTCGCCATCCACGCAGCAGGATACACAAATCCTACTCCCGTTACCCCTACCAATCCTATCTCCGTCCCGCGAACAAAGCTCACACCTGGTGCTGAGGATGGGATGATACCGCTAAAGATGTTGAAGGACTTGAGAAGGGGATTGGGTGAGATATATCCGGAGTTGGCGAAGAAGCCATTCATATCGACGCGACTCTGCTGGTGGGTGTCATTCCCCTATGTTCGCCATTCAGCAATGATCGGTGGTCATCAGGTATTGCGACACGGTCAGCGGCGACTGGCTTATCGACTACCATCCTGACTTCGACAACTTGGTCTTGGCTACCGGTGGATCAGGTTTGTCTCGATACGCTACCAGGGATGAGATGGTTGATCTGCTCAGGTCACGCATTTAAATATGCCCCTATTATCGGTCGAGAAATCCTGAAAGTCGTCAAGAGGAATCCTTCGCCCCAATATGCCAAGCGGTGGTCATTCGGTTATGACGGCGGAGATGCAGGTGCGGATGTGCGACTTGGGAAGGTGCAGGTACTGAAGATCGAGGATTTGGCAAAGGCTGAGGATTTGAGAGCGCCTATCGCTGTCATTGCATGACGGATGCATGTCGTTGACATAGTCGCTGCCATGGCCGCCACGATCCGCTCCGCTGGAATCTCAAGTCACAACACGCGTGCGTGAGTTGATGCATTTCCTCTTATCGGAATTGTTTCATCCTTTCTAACTCCTCAAACACCTTCATCGTGGGAATATAGACTGGGCCTCGGTCGTTACTCGTTGCCTGTCTTGAGCTTTTGATGTAATCTGAGCGAGATGGGCGGCGTACCTGTTGCCGCTGCCATCATCGTCGGTCTCGTCTCGTCCTTCGTCCAATCTCTCGGTCAGTCCAACATTATCCAACCGTTTTGTCGCCCAAGCCTACAGAATCTGAAGCTCTCATGCTGAAATGCTCTAGGCCTCACGATCCAACGTAAATCCCACGTCCAAGACGAGCTCCGACCCCTCGCTCAGCGCCGCCGATCCATCCGCCGACCCCTCTGGCTCCTAGGTTTCACAATCTACATAACCTCAAACATCTTCTCCACGATCTTCCAGCTCGATACCCTACCCATCGTCATCCTCGCACCCTTAGGAGCTGTCTCACTCATCTTCAACGCTCTCTTGGCTAGAATCATATTGGGAGATGTGTTTGGACCGGCTTCGATGATTGGGACGGCTCTGGTCGCGGTCGGAGCGGTGTTGATTGCTGTCTTTGGGGTCGTACAGGAGAGAGAGCATTCGCTGGATGCTCTTTTGGAGCTTTGGGCGAGGCCGACTTTTTTGGCTTTCTTCAGTATCATCGCCGCGTCGACAATACTTGTACTTATCGGGGTGAGCGGGTTTTTCGATTCGGCGAGAGGAAAAGCTGATAGGGTCTAGGCTCACATCGCGGCATGGCATGTCAGCCGTCAAATGAGACCGGGACGTATCGCTTTATCAGGTAGCGATACACCACCGCTTGATTCCGTAACACCGAGCAGCTACGCCTCGCCCCGAGATCCACCTCCTATCCCCTTCACAGCAACAGCTCGACGATGGTCATCCCCTGCTTCCCCGGTCAATCCGCTTACTTCACCTCCCGAAGACAACAAACTTGGGGTACGATTCGCCAAGTCCAAGTCACCTCTGGTTCAAGGCCTTTCCATTCAGATATCTCCTCGAGACCTCGACCTCGGATTACCAAACGAAGCGCAACATCGCTCTCTCACTCTCATCGGCTTGGCATTCGCTTCAGCTTCCGGCACGCTTTCCGGGATGTCTCTGGTCCTTGCGAAAGCAGCGGTCGAGCTACTAGTCATCACGATCGATCATCTTCGTACAGGAAGGGGATCAAACGAGTTCATCCGAGTACAAAGTTGGCTGCTCGTAGCGGGCTTGTTGATCGGAGGGTTGCTCCAGCTGGTCTACCTCAACTACAGTTTAACATTCGCTAGTCCCGCTCTCATCTGTCCGCTCGCGTTCTGCTTCTTCAACCTTTCCTCTATCTTCGGTAGGTCTCCCTGTCATAGCTTACTTCCGGCTGATGTCTTCAGATGGCCTGGTATTTTACGACCAGTTTGGCCGACTCCGACCATATCAAATCGCCCTCGTTTCGATTGGCGTTGCTGTCTTACTCCTCGGCGTCTGGGTTGTTTCAGCTATCCAACCTACCGGTCAAGGCGGTGTCGATGTCGGTACATGGGTAGAAGAGGAGGATGAGCTGGACACAAACGACCAAAGTCCTCTACTGGGCGGAGATCATTTCACTGAACCCGCCGAGATCGGACCTGCTTCCCCGCAAGATCGACATACGCCTCTCTTCCAGCACTCCTCAATGCTTTCCAATCCCTTATCCCCACGTCCGCCGATGTCACCTGCAACCAGAGCACGATTCAGAAATCGCGGACCTAGATACGGTACCCTCATCCCCGATTTGGTCCATGCAGGAGCACCAACGGGATTCGCTATCGGTCTTGGGGTATCTAGTCCTGGGTTCGTCCTTCGTCCAGGGAGTATGAGTATGACCAGCACAGCGGAGAGATCAGGTTCAGGGACGAATAGGCGGTTCAGTAGGAGTGAGGGTCCAACGGGGATTGAGGCGATCATGAGTGGTCAGGTCGGCGTTACGGGATTAACGGATGAAGGCAGAGGGAATGTAGAGAATCGAGAGAATCGGGAGGAAGAGACTTTGAGAGAATGGGAGAGACCGGGGGAGGTACTGAGGCGGGAGAGATGGTGGAAAAGGTTTTGGCCGAGGGCACAAAGGAGGATCAAGTTGGACGAGCAGGAAGAGGCTGGGTGACTTAGGTGAAGCTAGGGCGGAAGTCATCGTGACACATCATCCGGATTTCACAAGTAATCCTGAGCGACGAATGGGCTGTGACCAGGGCTTCACGGCTTCCATTTTTTCGCTGGGCAACCCGGATTCAAAAAGCCAGAATGATTTAGTGGCGATGCTCAATCTCTGCATGAAAGTTATCCTAGCTGATCTTTTGCCGCATTTTGGTATCCTTTTCCCGAGGTACACGAGCTGCCTCAAACCAGAGCCCACCAAGCATCACCACGTGCCCAGCTAGCATCACAACCGAGCTCAGCCTCGTCGCAGGCGCCGTTGCCCATGCCCACTCAAGCGCTGCCCACAAGAACATACTTCGGTTCTATCAGCTTAGTTCTCAAAAACCTGAGGAATTATACGACTCACCCAAGAGGGAGGATACCCCATGCTCCACCTGAGTAGAGTAGGAATGGGATCTGATGGAAATACCAAGCATGGAACTGATAATGCAATGATCTGGCGAAGGTCATTCCCATCAAGTTCGAGGTGAAGAGGACGAGCGGGATGTCTAGAGATGAGCTCAGAGCCGGATCTGTCGACATACGGTTTGAGGGGAGGGAGGATACGACTGCTGGTGACTTTGGATTTAACAAACCTCTTTTGAGGACTACGAATGTCCCGCCGGGCACGGGTGACCAGCGGAACCACGCGAAGGCGATGAGCAGGAACAGCTGCTAAGAGTTAATACTGTCTTCCCGTCACGAGTGGCGGGCGTACCTGTCCACCTAGAAGGCCGTATGCCCATGATTTTGAGTGGAATGTCTGTTCGTCGACGAAACGCCAATTGACGGTCCATTCGTACAGGAAGTCTCGGGAGAAGTTGTATGCTGAGTTGAAATATGCTCTGCTCAGGCTCGGGTCGGAAAGGGAGAGGAAGAACGGAGCGGGAAGGAGTAGCTGAATCGAGCCTCCTTAGCCCTAGTATGACAGGATTGATTGGACTCACTTGGACGGCGGTGATCAAAGAGACACCTTCGAAGGTTCCGAGAAGTCCGCGATACTGGAAGAGCAGGACGAGTAGGCCTGGGAGGAAGAGGAGGATATTCATCTTAACCCCTAGTGCTAAGCTGTTGGCTTCAGCGACACCCTCATTCAGGAATGGTATTTGCGCTCACCTGTAGAGAAGACATCCTAGCCGCCATCCTCTTTTTCCGCCGACAACCAGCCCCCAAACCGAACAATAGAGCAAGACCATAGCGAGCGGGTCGTTGAACAGCCTCAACATCGCTACCGAGTGTGCCCGTTTTGACAAAGTAAGCGGGATGAGCAGAGCTTGAGGGTAATGTCTCGTCCTTCCAGCCAGGAAGTATATCGTGGAAACGAGGACGAAAGTGAGGAGGTAGTTGAAGAGGAAGATGTATTGCGCTGGTCGGATTCGGTCACCTGGGAGGAGTTTGTAGAAGACTGTATAGATGTAAAGGTGTAATGCGGGGTAGCTGTGTCGTTTTAGATAGGATGAGGAGACGGTGAGAGGACACACACGAGAGGACCCGTTTCGCCTTCTAGCTTGGAGTACTCTCTTTCGCCGGAGAGGAACCCGTCGACTTGCTGCATATACGCCGGCCAGTCGATCTTGGTGTCTACGAGCTCTTATCAGGCCTGAGATGAAGCGATCTAGGGGCGAGCTCACAAGGGACCTTCCAGATGATGAGGGAGCCGAGCAGTGTTTCGCCCAGTAGGAGAAGAGCTGTGAGATGGAAGAAATACCGCCGGTCGAGGAGGAGGGAACGGATGAACTGGAAGACTTGTTGGAGGAAGCCATTGTTGGACGCCTGGCCAGGCCGAGGTTCTACTGGAGGCATACTGCTGTATTCACTGTGGAGGTCTTCAGCGGGGAGAATACAGGATTAAGAGGGATCCTCCAACGGCTCCTCTGATGCCATGTGTCCGTAAGTTTTCAGAGCTGAGAGACTATAATCTTCTTTACAGTTCAACTGGAATCACCATACAGACGTCATGCTCCTCTCAGGCACCGATCATGTTTCCCATGTTGGCCCCCCCCACTTCACCTTCCTGATCTCCCTGCAATCTCCTATGACCCAACTATCTGTGTATACCCCTGCTCAAGTCGCCTGTGCATGCCAGATCGACCCCCTCTACATGCTCTTCCAGGATCGTCCTCATCCTCCGCGATCCAAATTCACCATGCGCCTATCAACAAGCTCTACCCACTCTTCGCGAACCTTACCTTCCACATTGTGCCCGCTAAAATCGGCGAATCCATCGGTCAGATATACGAATGTGTAGATGAGCTTGGAGGGAGATGTGTGAGTGTTGAGGAAGCCAGGTTCGTGGTTACTGAGTTGAGGGGGAGACCGAGGTTGGTTCGAGCTATTGGGAAGGAGTGGATCGTACGTCGGGTTCAAGCTCTCAACAGGCTGGAGATATGCTCATGGGTAGGAAGGATACCAAACCGGTGCTCGCTGTCGAGTATATACACGACACATTCCAACGATGTCTCGACGCGGCGAACAGCCGATCCGAGGAACCGTCCCAACTTCCAGTGAGGGAGAAATACATCGTTCGAACAGGCGAACCGACTCTGAAACGATCAGCACCTAGCGATAGCGACGGTGAGGTACATGGTATCCGCCGAAAGCGACGGAAACTCGACTTCGACGCTGTTGACGGGTTCGCCATTGATCCGAAGTTACCGGATATGGAACCATTCCCTGAGGATGTGAGATTGGAGTATATCCCGCCTTTATGTGTGAACCGGGGCAGTCCACTTGTTTGTGTGAACCAGGACATCGTAAGGTCTTCGACCAAGTATCATACAGGATGAGCTGATGGAATTCTAGCTCGACGCGATCAAGCCGATCTACGAGGATAGGGAATTTGAGGAGACTCAGCAGAAGAATTCGAATGTCCTAAGTTATCGACGGAGTATGAGCGTGAGCAAATCTACGTCGCTGTTGGTTTCAGCCTGACGTGGTCCAGCAGATCCTGAAGAGTATGTCTGTTCATCGGGCAATACTCGTCCAGGTGTTTCGTGCGCTGATGAAGATGTCAGGCGTACCGAGAAGGATACGTTCCGGTAAAGAAGCTCGGAAACTCCTAAACGTAGGTGAGAAAGTTCAACAGCGAGTGAGCCGTCCCAGCTTTGTAACATCTCAGCTTATACTCATAGATCGACGAGTTCCTCCAGACCGGTCGGATAGCCGAATCCGAGAGGATCCTCGCTTCTCCTCGACATCAAGCGATGATCACCTTCGCCTCGATCTACTCTATAGGCCACCATACCGCGAAAGACCTCTATGACAGGCATAACTGTCGGACCCTCGAGGATGTCCGACAGCATTACCTCAATATCGCTGAAGAGAGTGAAGAGATCCGGCTGAAAGAGAAGATGAGGCGAAGGAGGGAAGGGGGTATGACAAATGTTGATATCGTGGAGGAGTGGATGGGGTTAAAGGAGGAGTTGGACTCCAAGATCCCGAGGGAGGAGGTGAGGGAGATTGATCGGTGTGTTATGGAGCATTTAGAGGCGTTCATACCGGGTTGCGAGTCGACCATCACGGGAGGGTGAGTCGATCTCTTTGGTCACTTTACATCTGTGCGAGTTCGACTAAGGTGAAAGCCGGCAGATACCGACGAGGAAAGCCGCAATCCAGCGACGTAGACGTTGTTTTCTGCCCTCCTGAAGAAGGAAAAGATATCGGTCTCTTACGCGATCTTTATCGACGATTATCCTCACTTGGCATCGTCACTCACGTTCTCCGTGCGTCTTCGACTTCAGTCCTCAGCCATAATTGACACTCTGCATTTCAGACGTGACACATCGCGATGTCGACGCTCCGATCGCTGCTCCGGCAAATAACTTCGACAACCTCGACAAAGCGTTCGTTATCTTCAAGCTCCCTGGGAAGAATCGAAAGCATCGCCGTGTGGACCTGATCAGTGCACCGAGGGAGCGATATGCAGCAGCCGTGCTGAGCTGGTCGGGGAGTATGATGTTTGAGCGGGATTTGAAGTAGGTTGGCCTTTGCGTTTAGCGATTGATAGCTGATCTGGCCGGTGAAGACGATACGCGGAGAACATGTAGGATCCGTCATTCCAATCTCGGAGACATTTATAGCTAACCGTAAACGCAGTCGAGGGTTGAAATTTAGGGCCGGACTTGTCGAAGCGCAAACTGGCAAGGAGATCAATCTCGAGACCGAGCGGGAGATCTTTCATTATCTCGGGTTGCGATATGTTCCACCACCATTGCGGAATGCGGACGGGTGAGAATTTGAGCTATACTTTGTTGTACTTCTTGCAGATCATCTTAGTCGGAGGCAAAGTACCTGTTGAAATCTGTTATGGGTCGGAAGGCCATACTCTACTTCAGCTTGGGGCACAGAAAGCAATATCCAAAATATCCTGTCGGCCGGTCACCGCTCAAAAGATCAAGGTTGACTCGCTCTATCCGTTCGAAACACTGTTATTCTGCTTGTGTATACCGGTCGATCCAGATCGAGTGTTAGCCGGTATTCGTCATGTCGAGCAGCGGTTCCACCTCCCGACAAGAAGTCGTCAACCCGTTCTCTACCCTGATCAACCAATATACCGTCATCATCCCTCACTTCATTCTCGAATCAGGTGTCACCCTAAACAACATCCCAGTAGCTTACAAGACTTGGGGTAAACTCAACGGAGCGAGAGACAACTGCTTGGTCATATGTCATGCTCTTACCGGTAGTGCCGATGTCGAGGACTGGTAAGTCAGCGGAGTAATTTCATTTCCCCTAAGAAAAGCAATCGGCAGAGTCGCAGAGGCTGACAGTCTGCGTAGGTGGGGACCTCTACTCGGCCCGAATCGAGCTTTCGACCCGACGAGGTTCTTCATCTTCTGTGCGAATGTGATTGGGTCACCTTATGGGACTGTTTCGAGTGCGACGATCAACCCTGAAAGCGGAAGACCATATGGACCTGAGATGCCTGGTTCGACACCGAAGGATGATGTCCGGTAAGTTTGGTTTCAGCTCTTACCTCCGTCAAGCTGATCATGTAGATTACACTACTTGATCCTGCGAGATATCGGTGTCTCTTCCGTCGCCGCCGTGGTAGGCGGCTCGATGGGCGGGATGACATGCCTCGAATACCCCCTCAATACACCACTAGGCTTCGTCCGTTCCATCATCCCTTTAGCCACTTCCGCCCGACACTCAGCATGGTGCATCTCATGGGGTGAAGCTCAACGTCAATCAATCTACTCCGACCCAGATTATAGAGACGGTTACTACTATGAGACTCTTTCCGGCTCCATCGACCTCACCATTCAACCTACGAGGGGTTTAGCTGCAGCAAGGATGGCGGCGTTGTTGACTTATCGGAGTCGGGATAGTTTCGAGAGTCGGTTCGGGAGAAGAGCAGGTTTAGAGAGGAGTAAAGTGCCTAAAATGGGGGTTAGGATCATGGGTGGGAAGGAAACGACGGATCCGGCTGAGCCTAGTGAGGCGGACTTGATGGCGGCGATACCGAGAAGTGAGAGGGAGAAGGCTTGGAGGGAACATAATGATGGTCATAGGAGTTCAATGGTGGGTTCCAGGAGGGGTTCAGGAGTCAACACGCCGGTGATGGAGAAGACGGAGGAAGTCGTGGTGGGGATGAGCAGTGCCACGAATGGGAATGGGGATACTGTGGTCGGAGGGGAGAGACCGACAAAGATCTTTTCGGCGCAGAGCTACCTACGGTATCAGGGGGACAAGGCGAGTCGAGCTTTGGAGTTGATCTTCTGACACATGCACTGACGGTTACACCTAGTTTACTGGCCGATTCGACGCGAACTGCTACATCCACATCACCCGAAAACTAGACACACACGACCTCTCCCACCCATCAAGACATTCCGACCCACCCACTCTGTCTCCTCAGCTACCTCAGGTCCCATCCGACGACGACGAAGTCCTCTCAGCGTCATTACAGCATGCATTATCCCTCCTTCCTCCAGCTCTGGTCATCGGTATCGAGTCCGACGGCCTATTCACTACCTCCGAACAGCGAGAAGTGGCCGCACATATACCCGACGCCGAACTGGTGGTCATACCCAGTCCAGATGGACATGATGGTTTCTTACTTGAGTTCGAGGCGATCAACGGATGGATCGATGGGTGGTTGAGACGGAAGATGCCTGGATTTTATGAAACGGATAGAGTGGTCAGTTTGGAGGAGTATAAGCGGGAGAAGGAGGCGGAAGTGAATGGGTGGGGAAAGAAAGATAGTGTATTTGGAGAAGCGGAAGTGGATGTTACGAGGTGGTAGAATGCATGTCATAAGCAGTGTTAGCGGTTCGCGCGGAAGGAACAGGTCTATCCGATCTCCGAGACGCAAAGGGTAGAGATCGGGGGATGAAGGAGTCATTCATGCATGTGTGTGAAGTATCACGGCGATCGTAATTTGCGGCGAAGCGGAAGCGAGATCTACAAGCCTTCTATTTCAACAAGATTTATTCTCCATTTCAACGCTCAGAACCTGATGCCAGCTGTGCCGCTCTCCGGCTTGACATGAGCTTCGATTGCTCCAACACCTCCACCACCATCACTCCTCATCCCAGTCGCGTTGAACCTCTCCTGACTGGTCCTTGGAGTGAGGTTCGCCCCAGTCCATTGCCCACCCACATCGGACCACCTAGCGGGGAGAGCAGGGAGTCGACCCGTAGTCTCGTCCAACCATCCTTTCACACCTTTCGAGAGTCCATCGTAGTCACTTACCGTGGTCGTCGAGGCGGCTAGGTGAGAGTAGAGACGATGGAGGAGGAAGAGGGTCAGAAGGAAGGAGAGTGCAGTGAGGGAGATGAGAGAGGTGAAGAAGAGGATTGGGAGGAGGATGGACGCTGGGCGGGGCGCGACTCAGCTCCAAAACCCAAAATAGGTCGAGGAAAAGAAAAGACATACAAGAGAAGAGGATCGTGGTGAGAACTGAGAGGCAGATACTAACTGCTGCTACGCCAAGAATAAACAAGGTCGACGAGAGGACGAATCCGCTAGATCCTGAATGAGCGGAATACAACGAGGTAAGGCGCACAGCTTACACGAAGCAGGAGATCGGGATCGCGCTAAGCGTCAAGAAGATCGCTAGGAACGTCTGAAGTAGCACAGTATGAGCCAGAGATTTTGGGGAAGGTACCAAGGACACACGAAGAGGACTGGACGCTGCTCGGCGAAGGATCGCGTCTTCTTCGCATAAGGCATCGCAGCGGCTTGGAGCCTGTTCATCATCAGCTCATAAAACCTCACGTCCATCTCGATAGAGAGCGAAAAAGTCGAGAGTGCTAGAGCCGACTCACCTATCCGACTGCTCCCTCACCCTCCTGACAGTCTCATCCACGATCCCCTGAACATCCACATCCTCCTTCCGAACCTTCTTCTCGTCAATCTCGACCTTGGGCTTCTCGTCCATCGTACTTGAAAGAGATAGTGGTGGAGACACTTTGACGATATCTGATGATGTATCGTCGTCGTGAAGAATGGTTGTGATTGGGATAGCGTGTGGCATCGTGAGAATGGTTTTCGAGATAAGGTGTGAGAGTGTGGGAAAGATTTACTATGTTCCTTACTCGAGTACTTTCCCCGCGCGGCACGCACGTCGTGCTTTGATCGTTTTCCTTATTCACGTAACCCGATAGGTTTCAACACACTGAAACACACCGTCACGGGGCCTGGTCGTCGCGCTGTCATCGTTGAAAGGAGCGTTTTACCAACGCCTCACTGCCTAGCATCTTAACATGAATCAAACAGGTGATATCACGGCGAACTTGCTTCGAGATCCACCAGAAGAGATGCAGCGGCTCATGGCGGATCCACGAATGACGAACGAAGCTCGAGAAGCCGTTGCATCGGTTATGAAAACGCCTAGCTCGAACGGGACTGGCGGTGCGAATGGGATTAATCACCGTGGCGACGGACGATTACAAGTGGTTAATGAGCGTCAGGAGTTCACGTACGTTCTTCCCGGTGTACTCGAGCTGAATGGTAATCAGGAAGGAGTTATCGCCCTACCTAGCGAAATGGGGAATGTTAGACAAAGGATTCGCCTACGACGTAGTATCCGTCTTCGGCTCCCAATCCACCGGTAAATCCACCCTACTCAACCGACTTTTCGGTACGAGCTTCGAGGTGATGGATGAGAGTAAACGACAACAGACTACAAAAGGGATCTGGATGTGTCCCTCTGCGTATAGCTCGACACTGGTCATGGATGTTGAGGGAACGGATGGGAGAGAAAGAGGGGAAGATCAAGATTTTGAGAGGAAATCGGCGTTGTTCAGTTTGGCTAGTACGGAGTTGTTGATCGTGAACTTATGGTAAGTCAGCTGCACGTCGATATGGAAGCTGTTGGCAAGCTACTTTTCGTCTGACGCTATACGCTCATATATGTGCAGGGAACATCAGATTGGGTTGTATCAGGGTGCGAATATGGGATTGCTCAAGACGGTGTTCGAAGTCAATTTGGGACTCTTTGGTGGTGGAGCAGAAGGGAGCAAGCCAAAGTGAGCTCTCGCGTGTGCTCGATCTGGGCGTTGCAAGTGGCACGCCGAGCGTCCGCAATGCTGAGCTCTCTTAGACCGCAGGAAAAAACTCTCATCCTCTTTGTCATCCGAGATCATGTCGGCTCGACTCCGATGTCCAACCTCACAGCTACCCTCACCCAGGACATGGAGAAGATCTGGGCTAGCCTTTCAAAGGTGGGTTTGATAACGGTCACGAGCTGACCGCTCCTCAGCCTCCTCACCTCTCTGAAGCTACCCTCTCCTCCTACTTTGACCTTTCCTTCTCTGCACTTCCCCACAAGATTCTCATGCCTGAGAGGTTTGAAGAGGCGGTTCTCGAGCTGCGGGAACGGTTTATCGACCGGTCAAGAAAGGATTACGTCTTTCAGCCGTCCTACCACAAGCGGATACCAGCGGATGGGGTCGGCTTCTACATGGAGGGTATATGGGTAAGTTGCCGTTTCGTGATATCGTTGTGCTAAACATCTGTCAGGAACAAGTCCTCACGAATAAAGACCTCGATCTGCCAACCCAGCAGGAGATGCTCGCTCAGTTCCGGTGTGATGAGTTGGCCAAGGCGGTCACAGAAGGGTTCGAAGGCAGTGCAAAGGCTGTTCGGCGGCCCGTACACTCTGGAACGGTGGTGGACGGGCTAGGCGCGCTCATGCGGGATTGGCTCAGCACGGCAATGGGTACATGACAGTTTGAATGGAAGCTGACATTTCAGGCAAATTCGACCGGGACGCTTCGCGGTATCACGCGGGTGTATATCAACGGAAACGGCTCGATCTCCTATCCTCCCTTCACGCATCTCTCTCACCCCTTTTTCTTGGTCAACTAAAGAACTTGCATAAGACGGTTGCTGCGCGGTTCGCAAAGGACCTGAATGCTGGTCTGAAGGAGCCGGGCTATGATTTCGCGGAGGTGGTTCAGCGGGGAACAGGACAAGCAAGAGTTGCCTTTGTCGAGGGGGCGAAGGGTGTGTACCAATAAGGGCACTGTATCGCCTTGCTGATACTTGGATAGAGGTGAAAGTGGACGAGCCGGACTGGGAGTACGAGCATGAGCTGGCGCTGCTCGAGGAGGATCTGAAGCTGATAGCGGATCGGTTACGGGCGGATGAGACGAAGAAGATGGTGAATGCGATTGAGGTGGGTCAATCCATACCTCGTACGGATCGTGCTGACGAGTCACAAGCGGAACGTCAAGCGGCAGTTGCTGGAACCTGTCGAGTTTGCGCTCAGTCAACCGTCACCGGGCATGTGGGATGCGGTCCTCTTGACATTCCGGGAAGTCGGTTTCTCAGCGGAGGAGCAGTATTTGACCAAGGCGAAGAGTCAGTCTCTTCCGACTAGATTGCGCTTCTCCTGACCCTATTAGGCTATTACTGTACACCCGAGGAGAACGACGCAGCTTTGGCGACATTGCGAGCTCGATCATGGCTTGCTTTGCGGAAGAAGCTCGAGGAGCAGACCACTGATGCGACCATTCTCACCACCTTACGGAGCACTTTCGAAGAGCGGTTCCGGTATGACGAGCAAGGCGTTCCACGGGTCTGGAAGCCTGCAGATGATATCGAGGCGGCCTTCACCAAGGCCAAAGACGAGGTGCGTCCGGCTTATAATTGAGCCGATCCCGCTCACATGACGCAGACCCTTGCCCTTCTCCCCCTCTTTGCAAACATATCCCCTTCGGAATCTTCGCTGCTACCCACCATTCCCACGCCCGAGTCCTCCTTCGACCCTGACTCCGATCCCACTCCGTTCGACTCCTCCACCGCCTTCAGCCTCCTCACTCCCACCAGACTCCTCTCCCTTGAGACGAGGTTCAAACGAGATGCCGATGCAGCTTACGTCGAGGCGAAGCGAAGTATGGTCTCTTCGGTCGCTCAGATCCCCCTATGGATGTATGGTGTATTGGTCGTGCTTGGATGGAACGAGGCGATGACTGTATTGTTCAATCCGTTGTATTTTGCTCTCCTTCTGGTGCTTGCTGCTTCCGCGTAAGTCATGCCTTACTTTGTCGAGTTCAGTTTGACGATTTCAGATATATCATATTACGACTAGGCTTAGCAGGTCCGCTTATCCAAGTGTTGGGAACAGTGTTCAACGAGGTTTGCCTCCCGAATTCTAATGATCCTTGCTGACTTTAGCAGATCCGACGTATTGCCACGGACAAACTGCGGGAAGCGTTCGCGGATATGCCAGAGGCAAGGCGGTCGACAGATCCGGTTTTGGCTTCGACGAATGGGACGCGAACGTCAGAGAGGAGGAGAGGAGATCTGCTGGCGGAGAAGATGATGGAGAAGTAGGGTCGTTTTGCGTGGGTGTGTGGAGGTGCGTCACCTTGGTCCGTTGTGCCGTTGCAAGGCTGTTGTCCATGCAGCTTGTGAAGGCTGAGGACACGTTTCAAACCTCAAGCTGCTAAGTTATCTTTCATCAAGACTACAAAGCATACGGGTCCAGGTTCACTGTGGACTTCTCCGCCATACACTCATCATACGTTATGCCATCGATTGAATCTGGTTAGACAGGAATGGGACAGGAGGAGTAGCGCTGTAAAGAAACCAATAGGGGTATTCATTTCTTAGTTCAATTTGGCCTAAAGTACAGGGGTGTCAAGAATGGAGGAGCTAACGCCGAAACCCCGCCAGCGTGGCAAATCACTCTCCTCTGACTTTTCGACCTCCGGTTTGACCCTACCTATTATAAATCTTAATTACTCCTTCATACCTTTCTAGCCTATGCATGCCTCGTACCAGACTATCTGACTACGACCGAGGACGAGTAATTGGGCGGTATTTGAGCGGTCAAACAATCGGTAATATTGCCAGGATTGAGGAT
>JAABUH010002799.1_pt1 | contig 16092 bp, 17 predicted proteins | sample 5559121 | NCBI WGS metagenome assembly JAABUH01 (sample SAMN10711871, study PRJNA513364) | rock metagenome | isolation source: Antarctica rocks | place: Antarctica: Victoria Land, Battleship Promontory nord | collected 2015-12-28
ACGTGCGAGCGCGCGCGCGCGCAGGCGGCATGGTGGAGTACCGGCGCTCGCTGGCGGCCTCGTTCCTGTTCCGCTTCTTCGTGGACGTCGCTCTGCGCCTGGAGGCGTCGGAGCCGAGCTTCACGCTGCCGCTGCCGGCCAGCTTTGCGAGCGCGGCCGGCCGCTTCGCCCGCCCGCCCGCGCGCGGGCTGCAGTACTACGCGCGCGCGGGGCAGGACGCCGTGGTCGGCGCGCCGCACCGGCACCTGGCGGCTGACATCCAGGCGCGCGCCCCGCGCAGGGGCCCGTGCGGGCGCCGCCGGCGCAGGGCAGGCTGGTGCCGGCGCCAGCCTTGGCGCGGGGTTCGCTGTCTGGCTGCAGGCCGCGCGGCGCGCCAGACGGGACCCTGCGACTGCTGTCGGCACAGGCGAGCAAGGCGATGCTGTGGCTCACGCGCCGCAACGGGGTTTGGCCGCGGGTGTTCGCCCGATGCGCCGTGCAGGACCCCGGGGGCGTGCTGGTCGTGCCGGTGCTGCCGAGCACAGGGCCGTGTGTGTCATGCCTGATGCTTGGCGGGAGAGCTGCGGGCGCTGGTGGTCTCGACTGCTGCGGCGCGGGCAACGGGCGAGACCGCGCACGCGGGTGCCCCCTGCCGCACAGCAGGTGGTAGGTAAGGTTTAGGGTTGAAACACTACCTGATCATGCGGGCCGCGGCGCAGGTTACGGGCGAGGCGGTGTACACGGACGACCTGCCGCACACGCCCAACCTGCTGCATGCCGCGCTGGTCAAGAGCGCGCGCCCGCACGCGCGCATCCTGGCGCTGGACCCCGGGCCCGTGCTGCAGGTGCGCGCGCGATCCCGTGCGCGCTTTTGCGTGAGCGTCCGCGCAGTCGCTCCGCCCTGGAAGCGGCCGCTGCGGGCGCTGTGGCCAGGGGGGCGCGCGCCGGCCTGACAGGCGCCCTGCGTGACAGCAGCGCGGCGATTGGCGGGGGCGCCTGGCGTCGCTCCCTGCACGGTGTTCGGGATAGCAGCCCGCAGTCCCTCCCCTACCGCGCTCCATAGGCCTTGCTTGTGATGGCTCTTGTTATAAGTCACCTGTCCAGTGGTTCGGCATGCACATGGTTAGCCGCTTGGCACGCGCGGCCCAGCGGTGTTTCAGCTCCAGAAGAGATTTGCCGCTCCACAGGGAGCCGCTTCATAGGGCCGCTTCATACGACCGCTTCATAGGGCCGCTTCATAGGGCCGCTTCATAGGGCCGCTTCATAGGGCGCGCGCGGGGCAGGTCGGCGGCGTGGTGGGCTTCTTCGGCGCGCGCGACGTGCCGGGCAGCAACATGATCGGGCCGGTGCTGCACGACGAGGAGCTCTTCGCCACGCGCCGCGTGACATGCGTCGGTCAGGCGCGCCTGAACCCCCCCCCCGGCGGGGGCGTGCTGCGAGCGGGGGTCCCCCACGGCGGCTCTCAGTGCTGGCTGGGCTGGAGGCCGGAGCGCGCGCATCGCCGCCAGCCAGGCTTGCATAGGAGGTGGTGCTGATGGGGGCGGAGCGAGCGGGGTCCAGGTATACCCTGCCGGCATGCGCAGCGTGCGGGGACCGCCACCCGGCCTCCGCCTGCGTCGCTGATCGCGCGTGGAGAGCGCGCATGCCGGGCGGTTTGCGGCGGGCCCCGCCCTGTCTGCCAGCCTGACGCAAGGCCGTCGCGCCTGCTGCCGCCAGATGCTGGGCGTGGTGGTGGCGGGCACGGAGGCGGCGGCGCGCGAGGGCGCGGCGGCCGTGGCCGTGCAGTACGCCGACCTGCCGGCCGTCATGAGCATCGACGACGCCATCGAGGCCGGCAGCATGTATGAGGCGCGCGCCCGACTCGCACCGCACGCCCGCCGCGCGTACGCCCTTGGTTGCGCGCAGCATCGCATATCGTTGGGTCGCCGCGCTGGACGCGTCTGCTCTGTCGTGTGTCTGAAGAGTGCGCTGTCAGCCAGAGCTTGTGCCCGGGTCTGCTGGGCAGGGACGCAGGCCGGCACCGCCACTTCTCGCTGTGGCGGCGGCACGGTGCGCTCTGGGCGCGTCATGCAGCCGGATGAGGCCCACAGAGGAACGTCAACGGAGCGGCTGCGCTTGCATGCGTTGCGAGCGCGGCCCGTGTGCTGCTCCGACAAACCCTGCTTGCTTCGCACAGGGCCAGGGCCACACCATCGAGTGCGGCAACCTGGACGGGGCGTGGGCGGACTGTGCGCACATTGTGGATGGCACCGCCTACATTGGCGGCCAGGTGCGGCGGCACGCTGCTGAGGCTTGCAGCGCTTTGACCCGACAGGGCCTGGTGTGCGGCAAAGCAGTGTGGGCCATCTCTCCAGCTGGCGTCGTGCATCGGAGGGGGCGCGCTTCGCCTCTGATGAACTGAATTTGTAGCCCGCCAAAGAGCGCGCGCGGCCGCCGCCTCGATGAGCAATCCGCCGCGTGGTGCAATATCAAGGCTCGGCGCCATGCGCTTCAACGTCCTGACCAGGCGCCTTATCAGGCGCAAGGCATGGGGGCTGCACTGCATCGGCCTAAGCAAAGGGCCGCGCGCCGCCAGGAGCACTTCTACCTGGAGCCCAACTGCTCGCTGGTCGTGCCGGGCGAGGCGGACGAGGTCACGATCATCTCGTCCACGCAGGCGCGGCGCGCGGCCCCGCGCCCGCCGCGTCATGCGTGCAGGGCTCCGCCTGCGGCCAGGCTGCGTGGCTGTGCCCCGCTGGTATGGTATGGGTTGGACACATGGTAGGTGACGGCAGTCTAGCCCAAGTGTCAGGTGCCGCCCGAGCGGGCCGCCGCGGCCTGCGCTCGCACGCAAGGGTCTGGCCGCAGCGTCGCCGGCTGCCGCGCCAGTGCGGCGTGTCTGTGCGCGGCGGCGTGCTCCGGCCTGGGCAGCTGCATCCGGGCAGCAGCTGGTTGGGGTTAGGGTAGGACCGTGTCATACCCTAACCAAGAAGAGCGGTCCCTGGCCGGCCGCGCAGGGCCCGGCCAAGAACCAGAACATGGTTGCGCACGTGCTGGGCCTGCCCGCGCACAAGGTCGTCAGCCGGACCAAGCGCCTGGGCGGCGGCTTTGGCGGCAAGGAGACGCGCTCGGTGCCGGTCAGGCGCGCGCCCGCAGCGCCCGCGCTCGTTGCGGGCAGCGCCCCGTGAGCAGTTTGTTGCCTGCTTGGTCCTCTTCCGCACAATGTGCTCCTGCAGGGCAGCAGCGCGCGCTTGCATGCTGCAGCAAACACCGTATTTCGAATGCTTTCCAAAGACTTTGGGGTCATCCTTGCCCTGTCGCTGTGAGGGCGCGCTGACGGCCGGGCGCGGACGGGCAGCTGCGCGGCGGCGGTGCCCGCGTGGCGCCTGCGGCGGCCGGTGCGGCTGGTACTGGACCGCGACGAGGACATGCAGACCACTGGCCACCGCCACGCGTTCAAGGCCACGTACAAGGCGCGCCCTTGGACTCCACAAGAGGGTATGTCCGGGTCGAACTAACGACCCAAGCGGATGGGGTCCCCCGTTGCTAACACTGCATAATATAGCCACGATATAGCACTAACAAGGCGCGCCCGCGCGCGCGCGCCGCCCGCGAGCGATGCGCGCACACCCGGCCGCGCCCGCGGTCCACGGCCGCGCCCGGCGCGCCGCCGCCGCGCACGCGCTAGCTGCTTCCCCCAGCGACGGCCACCGGGCGGCCTCCGGGGCTGGCGCGGCGCGGCGGGCGCCAGCGACGCGCGCGGGGCTACCCCTACCCTACCATTGCCCTGCTTAGGAACATGCGCGGGGCGCGGCCGCGCAGGTGGGTTTCACTGCGGAGGGCCGCGTGCTCGCGCTGCAGCTGGACCTGTTCAGCAATGCGGGGAACAGCCTGGACCTGTCCACATCCATCATGGACCGCGCGCTGGTACACAGCGACTGCGCGTGCGCGCCCCGCCCGCCCGCCCGCCCGCCCGCCTGGCCGCGCGATTGGGATAAGCCCACTTGCGCGGCAGCGGGGCAGTCCTAGCACAACCTAGCCCTGGGCCTCCGTCCTGCCCATGTGAGTGCATAGAAGCAGGGTGTCCCCCGGCGCGGGGCCTCGCTCCAGAAGAGCGGCGCACACAGCACGCGCCTGCGCACACAGCCGTCGTTCAGGTCGCGACTCCGCCGCTGCCTGGTCGATCAGCTCCTATCAGGAGCTGCAGCGCTGCGCGCTGCCTGCCATCGAGGCGCGCACCGCCACGCGGCGGCCGCGGCCGCCGCCTTCTGCTCGGGGTGTGGCACTTGACCGGGAATAGCGGCGCCGGCGCCGGGCGGCGCGCTGAGCCCGGGGCGCTGCGGCGGCGCGCAGGTACAAGATCCCCAACCTGCGCGCGGTGGGCCACGTGTGCCGCACGAACCAGGCGTCCAACACCGCCTTCCGCGGATTCGGCGGCCCACAGGCGCGTGCGCTAGGCTTAGCCCTACCCTAGCGCTTGCGCCCCGCCTCACCGCGCGCCGCCAGCGGGCCACGGCGCATGCCCGCCCGGCGTCCGCGGCGCGCCGGGCCCCGGCAGCGTGCGGGCGGCTGCAGCTGGGCGGCCCCGCGCTCCGCGCGCCGGCCTCTGCAGTCGGCCTGCCTGCCAGACGCTGCGGTGCGGCTGCAGGCTTGGCTGGCGAGCCTGGGGCGGTATATAGCAGCGCGGTCGCGTCGCAAGCCTGAGCTGTCCTGTCCTGCGCAAGCGGTGATACCTTAAGCCCCTCAGAGGCCTTAACATCCTGCCCCGCGCAGGCCATGATGGTGGCGGAGATGTGGGTGGACCACATCGCGCGCACGGTCGGCCAGCCGCCCGAGGCCATCCGCGGGCTCAACTTCTACCGCGAGGGTGACACGACGCACTTTGGGCAGGTCCTGGAGGGCTGCCAGGCGCGCCGGCGGCCTTCGTCTTGCCTCATCACCAGCTGCAGCCCAGGGTCGCGTTCCCTGCATGCACGCCCGAGCGCGAACGGATGCCCAAGCGCAGAACGCAGCCTTGCGGCGCCGGCCGCTGACGGCGTGCGCCGCGCGCCTGTCGAGCCGGCCGTGGGGCCCAGCGGAAGGCCTGAGTGTGGGCGGGGTTTGCCTGAACTGGTATAAGGTGAGGGTAGGTGTTCCCCAACCCTGGCCTGAAGCGCGCGCGCCGCGCGCCGCAGGTGCGGCGCGTGTGGGACCTGGCGCTGCGCAGCGCGGGCGGCCTGGCGGCGCGGCGCGCCGCGGCGGGCGCGTTCAACGCGCGCAGCCGCTTCCGCAAGCGCGGCCTGGCCGCCGTGCCCACCAAGTTTGGCATCTCCTTCACCACCAAGTTCCTGAACCAGGCGCGCCCCTGCGCGGCAGCGCAGGGTTGACCTTGGCGTGGCGGCGCCGCGCCGCAGCGCTCCGATCACACAGGGTGGCACGAGCACAGTCAGCGGTGCCAAAGACTGGGCCAATGCCTCTGTTGTTATCACACGGCGGCGAGGTTGCCAGGTCGCACAGCCATACTGGCTTGCAAGAGCACCACGTGATGCGGTCGCATGATCCAGTCGGTACATGTGTACAGGCACAGCCGCCTGTTTCTCTGCTCCAGCCGCTCCGAACACGGACGCGGCGCTCGGCAGGCCGGCGCGCTCGTGCACGTCTACACCGACGGCACGGTGCTGCTGACGCATGGCGGCGTGGAGATGGGCCAGGCGCGCGCGCGCCATGCACCTGCCCCGGGCCTGCTGTGCGGCTCCTGCCAGGGGGCCATGCGCATCGCGCAGGCGGGCGAAGCCGGTCCTGGAGCACCTGGTGGCTGTGTGGGCCCGCTCTGCCGCCGACGATGATGGCGGTGTCTGGAGTTCAAAAATGGCTGCATGCACTGGCGCGTGAGGCTGGCAAGCCCATGCGCGGATGTCTCGTCGGACTTAGGACTTAGGGTTGGAACCCTAGTGTAGGGCCTAGGGCGACGCCCGCCGGCGCGCCGCGCGCAGGGCCTGCACACCAAGGTGGCGCAGGTGGCGGCGGCCGCGCTGGGCCTGCCGCTGGCCGGCGTGTACGTCGCCGAGACGGCCACCGACAAGGTGCCCAACGCCAGCCCGACCGCCGCGTCCGCGTCGTCCGACATGTACGGCGCGGCCGGTGCGCGCCCGCGCGCTGCAGTGCCTCGTGATGCGCCTTGCATGCTTGTGCAACCCAGGGGCAATGTGGTGCTGGATGGCAACCGAGTACGTGGGTCACCGCTCCGAAAAGCTTTGTCAAGGGGTTTGGAATCTGATGCAGCCTACGCTCGTGCCGCAGCCATACATTTCAGTCCAGGCAAACATTCCAGTCGTCGTTGCATGTCACGCCATGCACTCCCGCGATTGCGCCCGTGCCCGGAGCGCGCCGACGCGAGGCGGCGCGCCGTCCCGCGCCCGCGCCCGGCGGCGCCTCCCGACGCGCGCGCGCCGCGCGGGGCGCGCCAGTCGCGGACGCGTGCCGGCAGCTGAACGAGCGGCTGGCGCCCTTCCGCGCGCGGCTGCCCGGCGTGGCCTTCAAGGAGGTGGTCTCCGCGGCCTACCTGGAGCGCGTCGACCTCTCCGCGCACGGCTTCTATGCCACGCCCGACATCACCGGTGCGCGCCGCGGCCCGCCACACCCTGGTTAGGGTACGCAAGCCCCTTCGCGCACGGCTTCTATGCCACGCCCGACACAACCGGTGCGCGCCGCGGCCCTGACGAACCTTGGTTGGGCTCTGCGGACCCCCTCGCGCGCGGCCGCTCCCATCGCTGCGCTTGCGCTCCAGCTGCCACGTGCACTCATGCAGGTTGTTGCTTTATTTTTTATCACCATTCGCATCCACCTTCTAGCCTTTTGGAGCGCGCACCGTATGTCAGTAGAACAGAAAGGTGAGCGAACGTCATCAAATGACGTGCATAGCGCAACGCATGCGCCGGACGCACCGCGCTATGAGTGCAAGCGCCACCATGCGCATGAAACGTGCGCGAGCGCGATTGAGCCGGGCCCACTCGCGCGGGGCCGACGAGCGGCGCGCTGCACCGCAGGCTTCGGCGGCGCCAAGCCGTTCAACTACTTCTGCTACGGCGCCGCGCTGAGCGAGGTGGAGCTGGACGCGCTGACCGGCGACTGGCACCTGCTGCGCACCGACCTGGCCATGGACGTCGGCGACTCGCTCAACCCGGCCATCGACATCGGCCAGGCGCGCGCGCGCGCGCGCGCCTCGCGCGCGTGTAGGGTTTTTACGCATTGGCTTGGGAGCGTGGCGGGGGCATGGCGAACTGGGCGCGCCGCCTTTGTGGAGTGTGGTTTCAGTGTTGTTGCACTGCGCAAGGGCCTGATAATGCCCCTCGGCAACCCACTACCCACTCAACCCGGTCCACCCGGTCATGACGACGCCCATCGGCGCGCATGCCGCCTGACCGCCAGTTGCGCCGCCACTGTGATGCGAGTCCGCGTAAGGCTTGGGAGTCGTGCCATGCCTCGCTCGCTGATGCTGCTGTGCAATGCTTCCCTGACAAGACACAGAAAGTGGCAGCTCAATGCTCAGGAAGGCTCGTTTCACTCGACGCCCGGGAGCCCTTTCTGGGCGCTACATGAGTCGCACGACATCAGAGCGGGCCCCATGGCGGCACTGCAGGCCTGCAGTGGTGCACGGCGCTGCGGCCCTGGGCGCCGACGCGGGACGGCGCGCCGCGCACAGGTGGAGGGCGGCTTCGTGCAGGGCCTGGGCTGGTGCTGCCTGGAGGAGCTGTATAGGTTTATGGTAGGGTTCGGCTTGGGTTGTGCCCCAGGCGTCAACGCAGGACGGCGCCGCGCGCGCAGGTGGAGGGCGGCTTCGTGCAGGGCCTGGGCTGGTGCTGCCTGGAGGAGCTGGTGTGGGGCGACGGGGCGCACCCCTGGGTGCCCCCGGGCACCCTGCACACGCGCGGGCCCGGTGCGCCCCCCCTGCCGCGCGCCCCCCACGACCCAGGCCGCAGGGGCGACCGCCTGTGCAGCCTCCTAAGGTCTGCTGTGGTGGTGGCGTGACCCCCAATCCGTTTGCGCGCGCAGGCACATACAAGATCCCCACCGTCAACGACATCCCGCTGGACCTGCGCGTGACGCTGCTGCGCGACGCGCCGTGCGCGCAGACGCCGCTGGTGCACAGCAGCAAGGCGGTCGGCGAGCCGCCGCTGTTCCTGGGCGCCTCCGTGTTCTTCGCGCTCAAGGCGCGCGCCCGCTCGTGCTCACTTGTCCCCTTTGGCTCGTGTGCGCGCCCTTCGCTCCTGAGCTACAGCTGTTGAAGGCAAACAGCCAGAGAGTATTAGCGTGTGGAGCACTGCTTCGCTCCCCTGCCGAGCTTTTCCATGTGGAAGGGATTATGGCAGAGCAGCGACGCTTTGTCAAGCCTGGTGAAATACATACATGTATGGCAAGGCCCGTTCGCGCATACCGACACATGGATGCGCACGCCGCGCAGGAGGCCGTGTACGCGGCGCGGTCCGAGGCGAACCTGCCGGGTTGGTTCCACATGGACGCGCCGGCGACGCCCGAGCGCCTGCGCATGGCCTGCGCGGACGAGCTCACGGCGCCCTTCACGGGCGCGGGCGCCGCATGCAAGGGCAGCTTCTGAGGCGCGCGCGGGCGGGGCGCGGCCCTGGCCGGCGCAGGGTGGACGGCGCTGACGTGCCCTGCGCACGGCGCTGGCTGTACGGGGCGCGCACGGGGCGTGTCCATAGCATGCAGGTTGTGCGTAGCGGGGTGCGTTTCGGCGCACGCAGGGCGCATGTGAAGGTGGGTTGTGTCCAAACGCTGTGTGTTTGGTCTTCATGGACCTGTTTGCTCCCTCAGAATAGAGGCTGCGCCATGTCCGCTGCTTTTGTACCACTACTATATAGGTTTGCTGCCTGTTGCGAGTTGGGTCAAGTGATAAACCTGCACCGGCTTTGGCCAGGCATTGTGCTAGCTAGGCTGGGCCAGTATTAGACACCAGACAGCGCATGGCAGATTACGTCGATCAGTGGCATGCGCAGCTCCAGGCCTTGTCAAGCCCAAGCCCAGGCCTATCTGTGCTTGTTATCAGTGCAAGCTGGCTGCGCAGAGGCTTTGAAGGCTTTACATCTGCAGTTACACTTCGCATTTTGCACACGTCCACCCACATCCTCTCAAAACTCTGGCAGGACCTGCGAGCTTCTCAGCCCATGACGCATGCTGTCAGCACAGACAAGCAGACACAGCAGAGCAGGACCAGTCATCAAAGCAAGCTCCGACACAGATTGCCACCTAAACAAACACACAGATGGCAGCACCAACCAAAACATTCAGGAAAGCTCTCGAGGTTGCGCGGTGGTTACCTGACGCTTTCCCCACACAGCGTCGCGTCTGCCGGTCTCCGACCAGGCAGGCTTGAGCACGCATGCTCGCCGGCTACCTGACGAGCCCCTCGCCGTGCGGCGCGACCTGCCGCTTCCGGGCAATGTTCGCGCTCTCCTTCTTCAGGATCGCGAGCAGCGTCTGGGAGCTCTCCAGGATCTTCACGTAGGCGGACTCGGTCTCCTGCGCGCAGGCCCGAGGAACTGTCGCTGGGGCGCCCGCGGCCGGGCTTGGCCGGGCTCTGCAGGCGCGCGTGGGCGGTGCGGCGCCAGGCGCAGGGCGGCGCCTCGCCTGGATGACCTTGTCATACTCCTCTCGCGCTGACACCTGAGTCGCGCCGGAGCAGCAGTTTGACATGCGCTCAGTGCCAGGCGCAGCAGCGGCGAGCAGCAGCAGCGCGGAGCGCGGCGCGCACCTTACGCTGCAGCGACTCGTTGATGTGTGACAGCCGCTTGGTGAGCACCTGCCGGCGCACGACGCCAGGTCTGCAGCGCAGGTGCGACGGCCGAGCTGTGCTCGCGGCCGCAGGCGGGCGCACGCCTGCAGGTCCTGCTGTATCTTTGACTTTTCGAGCTCCTCGTCCCGTACCTGCGCCTGCAGCGCTTCCCGCTTCTCCCGCAGCTCCTCTATGCCTGCGGGCCTCGCTGGAGAGTCAGGCTGCGTGCAAGGTCTGGAGATGCGCATGCACTCTCTCGCCCAATGCAGGCGCTCACATGTGACCAGCTCGCTGTTGTGGTTTTGTAGGATGGCGCCCTGGGCTGCCATGCGCCACAAGGCTCTCCAGGAAGGATTTGCTGTCTAGGCCGCAGGGGCAAGTGCCCGATGGAGAGTGCACGTCGTGACTCTACCCAGCTGCCTGTATCGATGGCGCTGCGCACTTGGCAAGAGCAGAATCAGAGCAGCATTGACTCCTCCTGACCCAAAAAGATTTGAAATCGGATGGCGCAGCTGGAAGAGCGGAACAAGGTGAGCGCGCGCGTGTCGTACGTCCTGACTCGTCAGGCAAGGGCAGAGCCGCACCAACCTGTAAAGCTTGCGCTCAGCAGTATGGACGCTCGTGGCGGCGCGCCAGAGGAGTCGGGCGTACTGTCCGACCTAGAAGTGGCGCACGTGCGCCGGGCCCCTCGCGCGCATAACGCGCTCACAGTCCTCAGATACTCTCCAGGCGGTCTTGAGTGCGCACGCGACGGACTGGGTCACTCGCCGTACTCTGATGCCTTGCAGGTCCGCGCGGTGCTGCTGATGGTGCGCGACCGGCTGCAGCAGAGGGCGCCAGAGCTTGACGAGCATGAGGTACGGGTGCGTCCGGCTCCAGGCAGCCTGCCGAAGGCGCCTCTCGCAGAGCAGGCCTGCCCAAACACGGACCTCTGCAGCCAGCAGGCGCGCGCGTGCCGCTCGGGGTTGCGCGGCGGCCGGGAGGGCGAGAGTGTGGGCCCGCTGCTGGCGCGCCAGCACGCGCTGGAGGGCCGCTTTGCCGAGCTGCTGGCCGTGCAGCGCGCGCTGCAGCAGCGTCCGAACCGCGCCTCGCAGGCAGCCAACCAGGCGCGCTCGCGCTGCCGCGGGGTCCTCAGTACTGCTCGCTGTGTACACTGGGTGCTTTATAACACCTGCGCGAGGTTATGAGCGCGCGTGCGTAATGGGCGATGCCTCCTACCTGAACAAGTCCAGGGCAGGCGTGCTGCAAGGAGCCACCGTTTACACAAAGACAAGCGGCTGCTTACCTATACATGTCACGTGCAGGCCGCCATCAGCGACGTGTCGCGGGAGCTCAAGCAGAGCACGGTGCAGATGACGCACAGCCTAAAGGCGCGCTCGAGCCCGGTCTTGCCCTGACTGGAAAGTACATTCCAAGCATTGCCTTCAAAGTATCACGTCAGCAGGCAGTGAAGGGCGGCTTCAGGAGGTCAGGTGCGCGCGTGCCGGACCGCCTGCCTGAAACCACCTGCGCGAGGACTGGCAAAGGTCGGTGCTGCGAGTGCTGCCCATACGGCAGCAGCACACCAAGGCTGCGAGCCGGCCGCACCTCAGCAGCAACGCATGCAGCCACTGCCTGCGCCTGCGTCAGCGGACGCAGCGCCGGGCGCCGAGCGCGAGCCGAGCGGCGCCTGCGCCGCGGCGCAGAGCTGCCCCTCCATGGCCGGCCGCGCGGCGCGCGCGGCCGCGGCGGCCGCGCGCCTGACCGCCCTCGCCACGGCCGCGCTGGCCGACCTGCCGTCCTCGCGCCGCCTGGCCGGCATCGCCGCGGCCGTGCACACTGACGCCCGCCGCCAGGCACGCCGCTGTATCTCATCCACGTCATAGGACGTCATCGCTCGCGTTTCCGGGCTTACAGCGCGGGAAAGACAAGGTCTCAGCCATGGACGCGCCAGGCTCCTGGGGCGGTGCGGCTTGCATCCTCCATGCTGCAGTGCGGGTGGACAGCGGCACCTGTTGCATTTTTGACACATTTTATGCTGCTTGCAAGCACACGTTGGCTTGCAGCTTGCAGTACCTCAGGTGTCGTCCTGGCAGCCAGTCCCAGAGCAAAATCTGCGGCAAGGCGGCCGCACCTGGTGCACTACAGGCAGAGGCGCACGGCCTGGTGGAGCGCGAGCGCGCCGCGACGGCGGCGGTGAAGCAGCTGCACGCCAGCCTGCTCTCCGAGCGCGCTGCGCACGTCCCCGTGGTGCGCGCGTAGCAGCACACTCGACGAGTATCTCGACGACCGTGATGAAGAATGTTGGAGGCCCTAGCCTGGGGTTGCCAGCATCACCCATGAGCACTTGCATGCAAGCACAACAGCCATTCATCCATAGGAGCAGCGTATGCGGTGCCTCCTGTTCTCAAGCGCGGCCGCCTCTGGCCAAGCGCTCACAGCTGTCGGCAGATGGCGGCCGCAAGAGGCGCGGCCGAGGCGGCCGCGGCGGCGGCCGCGGCGGGCCACGCCGAGGCGGCGGAGGCGCTGCGCCTGCGCGCGGCGGCGGCGGCCGCCGCGAACGAGTGCGCAGCCCCCAGATGCAGTAGGGTAGGGTACGCCTGTCCTGCACACATCCCTGTCTCCGCCCCTTATCCCTGCGTGGCGGGCCACGCCGAGGCGGCGGAGGCGCTGCGCCTGCGCGCGGCAGCGGCGGCCGCCGCGAACGAGTGCGCGCCCGGCCGCTGCATGCCCCGAGGCTGCGCGCGCCACGGCCGTCACTGGTGGCGCCGTGCTGTCTGCTTCACGACATGATATAATGCGGTCGTGGCACACACGTGTCAGCACCTTCATGCTCCATGCCCAGGAGCCGAGAGCCAGCCGCCCAGGACGCGCCCGGCGCGGTCGCAGCGACAGGTGCGCGACGCGGCTGGAGGCGGACGCGCTTGCGGCGCTGTACCCAATCCTACCCTAACCCAACTCCTATAACCATCCCTTCATCGGCAGGTGCGCCGCGCGGCTGGAGGCGGACGCGCTCGCGGCGCTGGCTGACGCAGCGGCTGCGCTGCGCCAGCGCGCCGCCATCGAGCGCGGCGTGCACCAGGTGGGATAGGGCAGGGCCCTGAAATCTGCTGCGTGTGCTCACGCGGCAGGGCGCCGCGGCGTCCCTGCGGCTGCCGAGCAGGGCCGCCCGCTCCCTGCTGCAAGCTTTGCCTCTGAATGGATGCATGCCATGGATACAGATGCACTAACGCTGCAGGCATGACGCGTGCCACACTCTCCTCTCGTAAAGCACATATATAAAGTACGTCCTTTGATGCGGCACAGCCTGGAAATAGTCAGGCGCTGCTCTTGGTGAGGGCTCAATGGCCCAGCGCTCAGTCGCAGAGTCCGGCAGTGCGGCCGCCCTACCCTACCCTGGGGCCGGCGCGCCAGGCGGTGGAGGCGCACATGGCCGCGCTGCAGGCCGCGAAGCGCGCCGAGGCGGCGGCCTGGGCGGAACGCACGGCCGCGGAGGCGGCCGCGTCCGACCGCGCGCTGGAGGACCTGCGCCTGCAGCAGCGCCGCGTGAACGCGCAGCTCGCGGCGCGCGGCCCTGACCTCTGGCATGCGGCGCCGGGCGCCGCCGCGCGCCCAGGCGCCTGCCTGGGCTTATTGGCCGCAGGACATGCGCAGTGACCCGTGTTACGGCGGCGCCCCATGGAGGCCGTGCTGCATGCATCGTCGGCCCCTGCATGCGGGAACGCTGCGCCGCGGTGCCCGGCTGGCTGCGGCCGGCAGGCGCACAGCCCGCGGGAAGCGCTGGGAAGGCATGCGGGGCGCTTTGTGGCTCGGCTGCGCAGCGCCGCCGCCCCACACGTAACAAGTGCACCTGACCCTGGCACAGTCATACGCGCCTGGGCCACACAGGCCATGCTCACTGCTCCGCCTGGCCCCGGATAGTGCGGGGCGTGGCGGGCTCAGCTCGGTCTGCTTGGCAGGCGGCCAAGGCGCGGTACGATGCGGAGGCAGACCTGTGCGCGGCCCGCGAGGCCGCGGCAGAGGCCGCAGCCGCGGCGCTCGCGGCGGACACGGCCGCTGCCGGGCGGCGGCTCGCGGCCGCGCTGGTCATCCAGGCACGCGCTCAGACGGGGGGTGACAGTCTGGCACGTGATTTGGGTCTTGCATGTGTTTGCGGTCTTACATGTATTAGCTGTTTTGCACGTACACTGCAACAGCCATGTGTTGCGCGTGTCCTCTTTTAGGCTTTGCTTGAATGGAGCGCATACTTCTGACGCTCAACATGATCCTATTGCACAGGATGGCAGGCAATGTCTTGCTGCCCGCCGCCTGGAAAGCTTTGCCCAAATGTGAGGGGGTGGCTGCAGGCGTGCTGGCGCGGCGCGCGCGTGCGGCGGCGGCGGCGGGCGGGGACGCTGTTCAGCCGGGGCGGGTCGGCGGGCGTCCGGCCAGCGGGCAAGGACAAGGAGAAGAAGCCCCCGAAAGTGACCTAACTTGTGTGCCGCATGGCCTGGCAGCGCACGTTATCTGGTCTGTTATCTGGAACCACCTTCCTTCGCTCGGAAAGCACAATGCATATCTCCAGTCAGAGCGAGTGCTGGCGGCATCCTCATGGACCCGGTGCCTCGACTACGCCTTGCCCTTGGCTGCAAACTGCCCACACATGCATATCGTCCAATATTTCTTCCCAGGCATGCTCAATACAAGGCGTGGCTGCCTCACACAATGGTGCATACGACCCTTGCGCTCTTGATAATATGCCCAGATTGCCCCCCGGAAAAGCCTGGCCAGCAGATACTACTTTGGGCATGCCTAGTTACGGATGCCCATCACACCAGGTACCACATTGACACCCCCATGCAAGTCACATGCGTCATGCGCCGTGACCAGACATGCTCATGCCTACCACAGTGCCTGCGCGCCCAGCGAGCTGTCTCTAACATGTGGTTGGCGGCCTAGAGCGGACCAGCAAACCACCCCGTGCTGTGACCAGAGTGAGGCCCTGAACATGCGCTCCCAGGCCCTGCTTGCTGCCCGTGCGCGTGAGCGGGCACAGCAGGCGTGCGGCGCAACCAGAACGCCATGCTGCCCTGCGACGCCGCCTGCGCTCGCGGCCCGCGCCGCCGCGCGCCCCACCTCAGGACCCAGAACGCGCCTTATGGGCCTCGCGGGGCGCGCCGCAGCGCCCCTGCGCGCTCTGCTGGCCGCACAAGCCAAACGCTTGCCCGCGCCCTACGTTGCATGGCTCGCAGGCATGCGGCCCACCGCCCCCACCTCCTCCTCTTCCCCTGCCCGCTCCTCGCCCCGCGCGCCGCACCCTACGGCCTCACAGCACGGCGTAGCGCCCCTTGCGCACGTAGATCTCGGAGTCGTCCTGCAGCGCCTGCAGCGCCGTTGCCAGCGCATCCACGCCCGGCGCGCCCACGGCCGCCGCAATCTCGGCCGGCGCTGCGGCCGCCCCGCGCTTCTCCAGCCACGCCAGCACAGCATTCTTGTATATCTGCGCGCACACAGCACGCGCCTCGCGCCGGCGGTGCCAAGCGCCAGGCATCGCTGGCGCCGCGCATGCGAGGCCGTCCTGCGTGTGCGCATGATGCGGCCGAGGCGGCGCTGTGCAGTGGCGCAGGCACTTTGGCGGCGCTCGCAGGCAGCCAGCCCCATGCACATCCGCTGACCTTCAGCCCCGCCCACACTGGAAGCATGCCTGGCGGCAGCTGCTGTGCCTGCGCGCTTGCGGGCAGCGCTTGCCCATGCAACATGCAAGGAGCCAGCGGGCACGCGCCACTGACTCCGCCGAAGATGCAGCGGCCTCGGCGTGCGCAGGCGCCTGCGGCGTCTCCGGCCGCGCCGGGCTGTCGGCGCGGGCGCCGTCGCGCGCGGGCTTGGCGCAGGCGGCGCCCAGCGCGAGCGCGCGGGGCACCGCGTCGGCCGGCAGCTGCCAGCTGACGCGCTTGCGGCCGCTCGCGGGCGGCGCGGCCTGCAGCGCGGCGTGTGCAGCCGCCGGCGCGTCCGCCGCGCCCGTAGCGGGCGCGCCGGTCGCGGGCGCGGTCTCCGCGGAGCCTGCGGCGCCCGTGCGCAAGCTGCACACTCAGCGTGCTGCTGTGGAGCCAGTCCCTGCAGGGGAGGTCCACACAAGACAACATGTGTGGCCGGCAAGCAAGCGGGCCCCCGATGCCAGTCCTGTCACCGGGAACGCAGTGCAAGCAGCACAGGCCTGACGTGTGCCTGCTCAGCGATTGCCTCTCTGCTAGGACGCATGCGACAGGGGCCCACGCACAGCGCGCGCTGACGGCCGCACCGGCGCTGTCGCGGCGCGCGAAGGGCGTGGCCGGCTGCGCGGCCGCGCGCAGCTGCCCCAGCTGTGCCTGCAGCTCGGCCCGCTCGGCCGCCCAGGCCTGCGCCTGCGC
>JAABUH010002800.1_pt1 | contig 16090 bp, 19 predicted proteins | sample 5559121 | NCBI WGS metagenome assembly JAABUH01 (sample SAMN10711871, study PRJNA513364) | rock metagenome | isolation source: Antarctica rocks | place: Antarctica: Victoria Land, Battleship Promontory nord | collected 2015-12-28
ATTGGGACAGCGAGATGGACGACGACGAGCTGGAGGACGAGGAGGGCGGCGGCGGGGGCGCGGGCCGCGGGCGCGGCGGCGGCAAGGAGAAGAAGAAAGTGGGCCGGCCCATCGCCTACAAGGGCGACCCGGACGCGCCGGGGCTGAACGAGGAGGACCGGCGCCGCATCAAGCGGCGCGCCACGCGCGTCTGCTTGCCGCCTGGCCTTGCTCGGGCGGACCATGTTGCGTTGTGTACGATCGGATATGCGAGTCGTCAGGGGCCGTGTGCCGCACTGCAGGCGCATCGCCAACCGGGAGTCAGCGCGCCGGGTGCGGCAGAAGCGGCAGGAACAGCTGGACGAGCTGGAGGTCAAGGTGCGAGCCCCTTTTCGCGTAAGGCGCGTCCTGTGTGTTGCTGGATGTGAGCAGCTTGCGTCCTCGAACAGCGTCTGCTCCAAGTCAGCCGAATTACCAGAGTGGGGATTGTCGTGGTTGCGCGTTGGATGGGCGGCATGCAGCGCGCGGCGTGAGCGAGCGGCGCTGCGCGCATGCATGGGCTGCACGATGACGATGCGACAAACCCCAGCCTTTTTCCCCGGTGGCCAGCGCTACGCTGGCCGCGCCGGCCGCGAGGCGGGCGCCCGGGCACGGCCAAGCTCTCAAGCAGCGCTGAGCAGCGCCCTCACAACCTGACAACCTGCGCCGGGCGCCGGGCGCAGGTGGGCGAGCTGGCGCGGCAGAACCAGGCGCTGGCAGCGCACCTGGCGGAGGTGGAGGCGCACAAGGGCCAGCTGGCGGCGCAGGTGGCCGCGCTGCGCGAGCGCTGGCAGGGCGCCGCGGCCGAGAACCTGCGCCTGACCAGCGAGCTGGCCGCGCTGCGCAAGGCGCTGCAGGCGCGCGCGCGCGCGGGGCCTGGCCGGGCGGGCGCCACCCGGGAGGCTGTTCACTTCGAACTATGGAACGGTGTTGCTTGGAGTGAAAATTGGCCGTGGAGCACCCCCGCCAGTTGTGGACAGGGCGACTCGTGCAGAGCGCCGCTTGCGCGCGAGCGCTGCGCGCAAGAATGCCGAGTCATGGGACGGGAGAGCGCGAAGGTTGCTTTGGAAGTCAACCGAAGCACGCGCCTTGAGGCGGCGCAGGCGCACATGGGCGACGCGCCGCTGCCGGCGGGCGAGGCGGGCGGCGGCGCCGCGGGCGAGCTCGCCGGCCTGCCAGGCCTGCCGGTGCCGCCCGAGCGCGCGCCGAGCGCGCCCTCGCCCGCCGAGTTCTTCGGCAACATCGCCGCGCTGACGAGCGGCAGCTACGGCGGCCTGCCGGCCTCCAGCGCGCTCGCCGACGGGCCCGACCTGGCGGGCTCGCTGGCGCTGGACGCGCCCGCCGGCGCGACCGCCGCGCCGCTGCCCGGCGGCGCGCCCGGCGCCGGCGGCTACGGCCTGCCGGAGCCGCTGGCCGCGCCCAAGGCGGAGGCCTGGCGCGCGTTCGGGCGGCTGGGCGCGGCCGGCGGGGGCGCGCCGGGGGGCGCGCCCGGGGTCGGCGGGGGCGCGCGCCTCGGCGGCGGGCACCAGGAGCCGAGCACGCCGGAGTATGCCGAGCAGGCCAACGGCGGCGCGGCGCGCGGCCCGTTTGGCGCGGTGGCCGGCAACGCGGCGGGCGGGCAGGGCCTGGAGAGCTGGCGGCCGGGGGGCGGCGCGCAGGGCTGGCGCTCGCTGTCCGGCACCGGCATGGGCGGCAGCGGCGGCAGCGGCGGCGGCGGCCACCAGCAGCTGCTAGAGGACTGGCGCTCGATCTCGGGGCCGGCGGCTGCGCGGAGCGGGCCGGGGCAGCGGCGTGTGCGCGGCGCGCAGCTGCCGCCGGCGCCGCCGGCGGAGGAGGCGCCGGCGTCGGCGCCGCCGCCGCGCATGACGCGCACGGCGTCGCCTGCTGTCAACACGCAGCGCGGTGCGCGCATGGCTGCTGGGAAGCATCCCTTTGCAGTCGGGCGCCAGGCTGCTGCGCTTCTCGTCTTCGGATGTGTGCCAGGCTTTAGACGTGAGGCCTCGTCACATGGCGTTCTGTACGACAGCAGAGAAGAAGAGAACAAGCCCTGTGGCAGCAGTGAGTGCACTGACTGCATATCCTCGCATGAATGCGGCCTGATGCAGCCGCCAGAGGAGCCTTGATGGACTGGATTGGCTTGATGCACGGCTGTGTGCTGTCGTGACGTACGCATGCTGTGCTTGGTAGGCGTACCGACAATGCGTCAATGGTCTGCAGGCTGGAGCGGGGACCTTCAGAGCCTGTTGCGTGCGGCCAGCATCAGCGCTGCAGCGGATGGCCTTTCAGACATCTTTGACGATGTGGACGAGGTCGTCGGCGGCGCCAAGGTGTTCGCCCGCCGGAGCTGTCCTGTCTCTGTCCTGCATGCGTACCAGGCAGGAGGGCTCTGCACAGGATGCCGACAGCATGAAGTTGTTTGGCAGTGATGCAAACATTGTGCACTGTGTTGCTGCAGTGCACCTTCTAAAAGAAAATGTGAGGACAAGGCAACGACAATGTGTGGGGAAGACTCTACGAGCGCCCAACCCTCTGTATGCGCGCGCAGAACCAGACGAGTATGGACCGGCAGCCGTCAGTCCCCAGCCGGCGCAAGCCGCAGGGGCCCAAGGCGGCAATTTAGGTGCTTTTGCTCCTCCTGCTCCTCCTGCCACGTCTCTTCCCTACGTGCTCGGGGTCAGCGACTTTGTAACAGCCAGCGGTGCCCCTCCTGGTCTGCGCAGCGGCATCCGCGGCTTCTGTGCTGCGGATGCAGCGCGAGGCCCGGGAGCGGTTAGGCTGGGTGTGCGCGGGGGCGCCTGTGAGTTTGTGCCACAGGCTGTACACAAGGGCTCTTGCTTTAGCCTTGTCATACGGTCTGCGCTTTGGCCCTTGCCCTCCTGGAAGTGCAAAACACGCCACTTGGAACAGCGGTTGCGGGCCGCCTGCGTCGGGGGGCGGAAGAGCCTTCCTGCTTTTCACTTTGGGTATTTACATTTGGTGCGGCTCAGCACATTTGGTGCGGCTCAGCGCATGTCTCGGTGACAGTCAGCCTGTTGTGAGTGATGCGCAACTGCGGTCCAGGCTTGAGACATGCCTAGCCAAGTGACCCGGTGCGTCACCGCCCATCGGGCGGGAGATGCCATCAGCGAGCCCAGTGTTCTTCCATGTAGTGAGCGAGCAACTGCTGCGCATATTCAGCCCGTGTACGTGCGCGTTTGGGCAATGTGAATAGGTTGCCTGTCCAGCTGTGCATGGGCTGTGTGCTTGATATATTGTGCCGACGCGCACATGCTCAGTAAGAGGATTTTGGCGTGTGCTCTTCAAGAGGTTTGCTGTGTTGCAGAATCCAGACAGAAGCTATTACATTCGCAGCATGTCTTGCTAGCTACAGCCCGCAGCGGCAGCGCGGCGCCAGACCATGTCGTGCAGGCCCTGGGACCCGCCTGGTTGCAAAAGCACCGAGAAACACATTGCGGGCCCCAGGCACAGCGTCATACGGCGCCGCTGCCGCCCGCGCCGCTGCCATTGCGCTTGGCAAGGAGCAGCTCCACCTCCCCCGTGTCTGGCTGATCCTCACCCGTAAGCGCCCGGTCTGCGCCTGCCATCGCAGAGCTCACCTGAGCCGGCGACATCCTGCGTCTTGCAGAAGACAGGCGGGAAAGCCAGGACGTGCAAATGTCCTGCCAACCACCAGACTGCATCCAGCCATGCCTGAGAGGCACTTTTCACATGCAGTGCAGTGGTTATATACTTTAGCCCACATATAGACAGAAGAAATGCATGCGTCTGAACCGATCTGGAACAGGCTCAATCGTTTAATACTCTGGCAAGGAAAGGGCAATCCTCAGGCATGCCAACACAGCAGGGGCGGCACGGCGCTCACCCGAACTGACTAGCAGTCCCGGTGGCTGGCGGCCTGCCCACCTGAGAAGTGCGTGGGGAGGTCCAGCGGCATCGTGCGCCGCCAGCGCCGCGGCAGCAGCCTGTTCAGGCGCTCTGCCAGGCTGGACGACGCCTGCCGGGCGCCCGGGCCCCCGCTGTAGGGCGCCACATGGTTCCTGCACGGCGGCAGGCGCGTCGTCAGAACACGGCACGCAAGCAGTCAGGCGAAGATCGTGCTCCTGACCACGGGAGGCACTCATGCGTGCCACACGTGCAGAGTGCTCGCACCCTCGGGAAGCATGGCGGGGACGGCACAGGCGCCTCGCAACAGCCACAACCTGACACGCTGGGGCCCTGGCAAGAGCACCATGGGGCCGGGCCGGGGCACTGGCTGGAGCAGCCGGGGGCCGGGCCGGGGCGCACCGCGTGACGTACTTCAGCGCCTCGTCCACCAGGATGACGGGGAAGGACAGCCACAGGATGGCGCGCCACTCGGCCGCGCCCAGCGCGGTGACGCTGAACAGCAGCGCGAGCGGCGGCACGTACAGGATCGCGCAGTGCAGCGCCATGGACAGCCCGATCGCGCCCAGCAGCCACGGGTTGCGCCAGGGCGGCAGCTGCGCCCCCGCGCCCCCCCAGGTGTCACCTCCCTGCTGCGGCAGCCTTCACGGCAGGTGCGATAGGGCGGCGGCTGTGGCGCACGCCGCACGGGTGTCACCTGCGGCCCTGGCAGCCACGGGCCGAGCTACTGCTGCAGCCTGCCAGCTGGGGCGCGCAGTCAGGCAAGGGCGGCCCGCAGCCTGCAGCGCTGCCCGCTCGAGTGAGGGCGGCCGCCTGGCGCTCGAGCAAAGGCAAGCGGCAGCAGCCGCGCCTGGCGCATCCCCCGCAGCCCACCCACACGCGCAGGCATGCGGCCCCCCGAGCCGACGGGCAGCGCGTGGGCAGAGGGGGGCCGCATGCGCACGCGCGCCTGGCGCGCCCGGCACGCGCAGCCGCGCGGGCTGCAAAAGCAAGAAGAAAGATAAGAGACCAACACGAGAAAAAGACCGACCAACAGAAGAAAAATGTGCAACAAAAGGTACACTAGGTTTTGCGGCGGGCGCCGGCGCGGGGGCGCGCGCGCGCGCGGGCCGCGGGGCCGCGCCTGCAGCAGCGAGTTGTTCTCGGACAGCGCGTTGAGCGCGTTGAACATCTCGACCACCACCAGCACCGTCATCGCGACCGTGCCCGGCCGCCGGTCGCGGAAGACAGCGCACGCGTCCGCGCTCGCGCACGCCGTGCTGCGCGTCAGCTGGTGCCAGCTGAGCCGCGGGCCCTCCTGCGGCGCGGCGCGCGCCCCGCTGGGCGCATGCCGGGGCGACAGCAGCCTGGTCCACGGCAGCGGGCAGCGCCGGGCAGGCACTCAGGGCAGGGCTTGCCAGGGCCGCTGTCGGTGCCCCTGCCCGCGCGGTAGGCCTGCGCCAGAGGCGCCCAGCGCTGCCCTGCCAGCCACGCACTACTGTGCATTCACGGTCACCCACATGCGCCTGGCGGCGGCTGCTGGCAGCGGCGGCGCTGTGCGGAGGGCGCATGCCGGTGCCCCCGAGCTGATCGCTCCCCGCCCAGCAGCCCTGCGCGGCAGGCGTGCCCAGCATGCAACGCACCGAGAACGACAGGAACCACCAGCCGAAGCCGGCCACGGTCGCGCAGCCGACATAGAGGCCGATGACAGCGTAGCGCACGACCAGCCAGCGATCGATGATGCCCTCCTCCTGCCTGCGGCGCGGCGGGCGCGCGCGCGCGTCAGCGGCCGCTGCTCGGTAGGCCGGCGCCTACCCCGTCCGCCGCTGCCAGCACGCACTCGGTGCACCGCCGAGCACCTGTCACGCAGACAGCAGCTGCCCACAGCGCTCACTGCAAGGCATGAGCCGCTGCGAGCCTGCTCGCGCGCATGGCGCCGCAGTTCCTGCAGCATGCGACGGAAGCGCACAAGGGCTATTCATCTTTGCATGTATAGCTGCGCAGGCTTTCACATCAGGCGCGCAGGGGCGGCCGTGCTACCGCAAGGGCGCAGGCGCGCCTGCGCGGGCGCGCGCGCATGATGTCGCGGTCGGGCGGGTTGAAGCCGAGCGCGGTGGCCGGCAGGCCGTCAGTCACCAGATTCACCCACAGCAGCTGCACCGGGTTCAGCACCTCCGGCATGCCTGCCCCCCCGCGCGCGCGCTCAGCGCCATCTATCACAAAAACGTCCTGCGACACTGCAACGAAGTGCGCGACGTCACCGCCAACGCGCTGGCCCAGGCTGGCGACGCCCGACCTGATGCAACGCTGACACAGCGAGGAAAGCAAACTGCTGGGCGGCGCACCGATGAGCGCGGCGAAGAAAATGGCGACCACCTCGCCGATGTTGGAGGACACCATGTAGCGGATGAACTGCTTGGTGTTGGCGTAGATCGCGCGGCCCTCGCCCACCGCGGCCACCTGCGCGCCCGCGCGCTCGCGTGGTCGGCTGGCCGCCGGCGGCGGCGAGCGGGTGCGCCCGACGGAGCGCCCAGGCGTGGAGTCCGCCGCTGAGCGCGCGGCGGGCCCGCCGGCAGACGGGCGCCCTCGGTCGGCAGGTGCACTGGCCTCAGAGCGCCCGGTGTGCGATGGCGTGTTCTCACTCTGGCACAAGTCCCAATGCGCACCCTCACAGATCGTCCTGCCAGACAAGGGGAGGCGCGCACAATGGACGCAAAGTTGTCGTCGGCGAGGACCATGTCGGCGGCGTGCTTGGCGACCGCAGTGCCGGAGCCCATGGCGATGCCGATGTCGGCGCGCTTGAGCGCGGGCGCATCGTTCACGCCGTCGCCCGTCATTGCCACCACGTGCCCCTGCGCGCCGCGCGCAATCAGCGCGGTGGTTGCCCAGCGCTCTCTGTCCGCACATCACAGCGCGGCTCTGCAGCTCACCAGGAAGCAGACGGCCCCGCAGCACTGGCATGTTCTATGCACAAAGCGGCATGGGCCGCAAGCCGGCAGCCCCCACATGCTGCCCCCAACAGGTGCCCTCACCCCAAGGCCAGGCATATGCCTGGACCTGTCAGACTGGCTGCCAACATGTGTTTTACGCGCACGCAGAAGCGGGCAGCCACGCTGCCCGCCCGTGCTGCGACCGGCCGCGCACCTGCGCCTTGAGCAGCTCCACCAGGCGCGTCTTGTGGCTGGGCTCCACGCGCGCAAACACGGCCAGCGCCTCCACGGCGCTCAGCTGCTCCGCGGGCGGCAGCTCGTCAAACTCCAGGCCGCTCACGCTGCCCGGGCCGCCCGCCTGCCCCTCGGCGCCGCGCAGCACGCCGACCTGCGCGCCCGGGGCCCGCCGCGCCTGTCTGTAAACCACGACGAGCCTACCCTGCCCCATGCAAACTGTGTTTTGATGAAGACAAGCAACGTTAGCTCCCAGCCTCACTGCAATGCATTGCCGCGACACAATGTCGATCAATAGTAGGCGCCAGCAATCGGTCTGGCACCATGCGTCAGCTGCAACGCCATCTCGCAGCTCCAAGGGCTTGCACATTTGCCACCGCCAGGTTTGAGCTATAACAGAATCATGCACAGGAAGGCCTCCCGAAACGAGACATGGGCTGAGGCACAGGCCAGCACCTGCCGGCACACAGCCTCGGCAGTGGCCTTGTTGTCGCCGGTGACGACGATAACGCGGATGCCAGCCGCGCGGCACAGCTCGATGGCGGGCGCGACCTCGGGGCGCGGCGGGTCGTGCATGCCCACGATGCCCAACAGCGTCAGCCCCGCCTCATCCTCTGGCACCACCTGAGCGCAAACCTGGCTTCTCAGGCGCCTGCTCAGCAAGCAGGGCATGGGCGTCACCAATGAATGATCCATTAATCGTGCTTGCAGCAGCGCAGCAGGCTGTGCGAATGGCGATGCTCATCAAAGTAAAGTAAAAAAAAACCAAGCATGTGCAGAGCAGCACATCAAACCCAAGTACGTGCTTGGTTGCACAAGCGCAGTGTGCGACTGCCTTATTGCAAGTTGAGCTGGCGCAAGGCAATACCAAGGCTGAGCTGACAGCATGCTGCTGTCGGGTTGCTGCTGTCGGGATGCATGGGAATCCTAAACGCTCAACGGACATGCGTACTTGCCCCTCAGTTCCAAACCACAGCCATATCCATATAGACAGACACCGTCTCCTGACAGACACTCCCACTCCCAACACATGAAGCCGTTTTCGCTCATCTGTCTTGCCAGCGGCCCCAGGGCAATTCGGGCGCACCGGGGCGTCCGCGAGCGGCAGCGTCTTGCAGGCCAGCGCCAGGCAGCGCAGCGCCTCTGCGCCGCCATAGCGCACCATGCGGCCCAGCACGCCCTCCCGCACGTGCTCCGTCAGCGCCGCTGCGCCGCTGCCGTCGTTGGCCAGCACCTGCGCCGCCTCAGACCGTCCACATCAGCACACCGTGCTGGAGCAGCCTGCTCCGACATTGCAGGGTGCTTCCCAAGGGACGAGAGGGTCCTGGCAGACTGGGCCGACGCGTTTCCACCTGGCCCGAACCTGCATGACCGAGGCAGGCGGGCGCGGGAGCGCGCACGTGGGTGCAGCAGGCCAGCACGGACTCCGGGGCGCCCTTGACGAAGAGCACGTCGCGGTCGCCCTGGCGGCAGCGCACGCTCATCATCTTGCGGTCGCGGCTGAACTCCAGCGTGCTCACCTGCCGCGCGGGCGCGTCCAGCATGTGCGCCCGCCCGCGCGCGCACAGGGGCGGGCGCCCGCGCCAGGCGCGGGCGCTGGCCCGCGCGGCGGCAGGCGCCCGCAGCCCCACTGGTACGCGGGCGGTGGTCCCACAACGAGGCGGTCCCACAACGACCACTGTCGATACCACCGGCTGGTCAGTCGCCGCTTCAGTACTCACTGTGGCTGCTGTGAACACGCGGCGCGCCTTGTGCAGCTCGCGCTGCCAGTGGTCGTTGCAGAAGGTGGCGCGGTCCTGCGCCGGCAGGCCGCCCAGCGCGCCGGGCATGCCCGCGTACCCCGGCAGGCCCACCTTCTCCGCCAGCACGCGCAGCGCCACCTCCGTCGCCTCGCCCACGCGCTGGTACACGCCCTTCTCTGCGGGCGCACGCGCCGCGGCGGCGCTCGGCCGCAAGCCGTGCACTCGTGCTTGCTCAGCTAGGATTCTGAAAGCTTGTGACGGTCGCACATGCGCACAACACGGCATGATAAATGTCATGAGGTGGCATTTGACATGGCAAATGCATGCTGTGATGTTCCCCATGACCCACAGCGGAGGTCTGCTGCACAGCTGTAGATTCCAACTCGGCCACCCATGCACCTACCTGGGGAGGGTGATCAGGTCGGTGCGCGGCGCACCTGCGTTGAAGTAGAGAGAGGAGTCGTTGCACAGCGCGCCGCAGGCGGCCAGCTGCGCCAGGCACGGCTGGTCGGCCGGGTGCGCGACGGCCAGGCCGCCCGCGTCCACCACCGCGCCCTCCGGAGCGTACGTGCTGCCTGCGCAGCCGCGCCGCGCCCGCTCATGGTGCAATGCAGGTATTGCACAGCCCCTTGCACACCATCGGTGCCCGAGTGCGAGTATGCTGCACGTGTGGCCCGCTCGTGCAAGCCTGTGCGTTCGCGGGGAGTGAGCTGCGCAGACATTGGGTGGCCACTCACACCTCGCATTCCCACTATCAAGCAGCGAGCTGAGCAGGTGGGTGGCAGTTGCTTGCACATGGCGGACAGTCTGATGGGGGTTGGCGCGGCGCTGCAGCACATCCTGCATGGTCATGGAAGGGATGAGCACTGGCATGCGACCCCATCTACCCCAATACGTGAAGCGCGGCATGGGCGCCGCGCCAGCGCGGGCACGCACCCGTGACCGTGAAGTCTGTGAGGCCGTCGTGCGGGGAGTGCAGCACCGCGACGCGCGCCACGCTCATCTGGTTGGTCGTCAGCGTGCCGGTCTTGTCGCTGCAGATGACCGTCGTGCAGCCCAGCGTCTCCACAGAGGGTAGGCTGCGCACCAGAGCTTGTCCTTCAATGTCATACGGGGGTCTAGCTCGTTGCTACATGCAGTGCATTTTACTCACTTGGCGCAAGCTGCAACACGCAGGATGCAACAGATCGCCGTCGTGCAGCCATTGGTTGCATTGTTCAGTTTTAAGGCTTGCAGTTGCAGCGCACCAGGCATGCCCCCGCATGCCTGCTGTGCTGTGCACTGCAGAGGCTACCGCATGCGTCGTTCCATAAACTCATACAGGCAGGGGTCGCTTTCCCCGCGGAGGGCCCGAGAGGCGGCACCTGCGGACGATGGCGTTGCGCTTGGCCATCTTGCGCGTGCCGAGCGCCAGGCACGTGGTCACCACGGCTGGCAGGCCCTCGGGGATGGCCGCCACCGCCAGCGCGACCGCGATCTTGAAGTAGTACGTCGCGCCCTGGACCTGTGCGGAAAGGGGCCCACAGACTCGGTACCATTCCACGCCCACCTTCTGAGAGGCAGCGGGAGAAGCACTAGCACTTGTTCAACAATGTGGTAGACAAGGCGCCATGCCTGATCGATGCCAGGCATACCCTGCAGAACGTACAACTGGTCGGCGGCCAACCTGTCAATGCAGCGTGCGAGGCGCACACAGATGCACAGCAGCGACATGCAGCTGGCCAGCTGCGCACCCAGCCGCCATGCAGGGGGTCGTTGAAGCGCGGGATGTTGATCAGCCACACTGCCAGGCAGATGCCGGCGATGACCTGGCGCGCAGCAGCCGCCCGCCGCATCAGGGCCCAGAAGCAGACTGCTCTCGCAGGCACGGCAAGCACAAACCTCTATGCCGACGAGACGAAAGTTGCCGTCGCAAGGCAGGCACTGCAAAGCTCATCCAGGACAATCGCAGAGCATGGGGCAGTGCATGCGCGTGGGCGACGCCGCGGCACGGTCAGGGACACGCGCCTTGGACAGGAACTGGCCAAAGTCCTCCAGCTTCTGCTTCAGCGGCGTCAGCTCCTCCACCGTCTCGGCCATCGCGTCCCTGCACAGTGCGTCTGGGTGGGGAGCTAACCTTACCCTACCCAACCCTGCCCATGTCACGCGCTCATCGCGGACGGATGCAAGGCTTGCGTTGCAAAGGGCGGCAGCCCGGGGATACACGCACCAAGGAAGTGCCTGCGTTACGCCGCCACCAGAGCTGGCAGCCAGGCATGGGTTCGATTGCTGCCAGCGCAACATGCTGATGTCAGCGGTCGCTGGCGCACCTGATCTTCCCGATCGCGGTGTTTGCCCCCGTACCCACCACCACGGCCCGCGCCTTGCCAGCAGTGATGACTGTCCCCTGTCGCGCCGCACGCGCCGTGGTGTGCTCCCTGCTTCAAGGCTTCCAGGGTGCCACATGCAGCCAGTGTCCTCACGAGAGGACAAGCAGTGCTGGCATGCAAAGCAGCAATGCGGTACAAGCATCATGCGCTGCAGCATCGGCGGCACCAGGCTCCTCAGGATGATGCGTTGGCCTGCATGTGCAAACACTCCACACCTGCGTCTGCAAACACCCCAGACCAGCATGTGCAGACACTCCAGCCCACTTGCAGGACAGAGGAAGCTGCAGGCCGTGCCGAGAAAAGCAGGCAAGTCTTGTCCTGGTACACGGCTTTCTGCGCGGTGACGACATCCGTGAACTTGGCGACGCTGCCGCTCTCGCCCGTGAGGATGGACTGCGCGCGCCCCAGCAACGCCTTGGGCATTATCGTGGGTCTTCTAGAGCGTCAGGGCGCCAGACGCGTACGCTTGCATGCAGGGCAGAAGGCGCAGGGTTAAAGCACAGCAGCAACCTCGTCCTTGCGGCATCAGGACGCTAGGAGATGCTGCAGGACTGTGATCGCAGAGAGAGCATGCAGCCAATGGGCTGCCCAGTGCTGCCTTGCGCAGTTTACATCAGCAGACTCTAAAGGCCGCTCGAGAGCAAGCCGCGCCTGGTCAGCCCGGAATGTGCTGCTGAAGATCTCCAGCACGCGCAGGTCGGCCGGCACCTTCGCGCCCACTGCGCACGCGCCGGCACAGCTCGCACTCACAAGGACATTGCAATGAATCACACGCGCAAACACCGGGCATGATGCGCTAGAACCCATGCAGAAGGCCTCTCAAAAACATAGAAAGAGCTGTACGGCGGGCTAGGCATATATGACAGTCCCTCGGACAAAATGCTGTTCAACAGCGACCCCCAAAAGTACATGAGAACGTAAAGGGGAACGGACCTGCAATCTCAACGATGTCCCCTGGAACCAGGTCGCATGCAGGCATCACCATCAGCCGCTTGCCGCGCAGCACGGTCGCAACATCCGCCTGCAAGGATTGCTTGCATGATGACAGTGGCCTTGTGAGGAGGCGCAGCACTACGCCACTGCATGTCATGTGAGACATGCATGCGGGCAGACCTCATACGCCTTTAGCTCCTCTATGGCCTTCTCTGCATTGTTCTCTGTGACCACGCCGACCGTAGCTGCAGCGCCGCGCGCGTGCCCGCTCAGTACCAGCAGCTGACTCAAATGCAAGCACGCTCGGTCAACTGGACTGCGACTGCACTACCTACGGTACCACAGGGGACATGCTCACCGTTTGCCACGAGGATGAGGACGATGACACCTGGCTCGACAAACACGCTGCACAGCACAGTTGACGGTCAGCTGCGTGACAAGCCCTTGGGGGTAAGGCAGTAACCTCAAGCCCCCCCTTGCACAGCACATGCGCCACACAAGCCCGCATGCACCACCCTGTGTAGGCTGCACGAGCGCAAGAAGTGGCCCACCTGAACCCGCTCTCTCCGTTGAGCAGTGCTATGATCAGGTCTACGACTGCTGCAGCTATCAGAATCTGCGCAGGGGCGGGCGCAGTGAGGGCCGGACCATACGAACTCACTGCAGTACATGATTAAATGAGTGCTTGCAACCTGCGCACAGCCGCTCTGCAAGATCGGAAGCGGGCAAGGCTCTGTGCCGAGACACAGCAGGCTGCGCATACCTTGACCAACAGGTCATCAAACTGCTTCAGCACCAGCTTCCAAAAGGGTGTGCCTGCAGCACCATGTATTGCAGGTCGACGCGGCGCTCTACACTCGCCACCACCGACCACAACAGGCAGGTTGGGGCCAGTTGTGTTGCGGTCCACAAGGCTGCGCTCTGCCCTTGCTGTGTCATACCAGTTTCGCCTGACTAAGTGGCACTGCATATTAGCTATCGGCCAGTGCTGCCTCCTTGACGCTGCGACCTCGATTGCCAGATGCAGAAGTGACATACGGGAGTCCCTTTGGGAGCACCTTTGTCTGGAGCCAGCTCGTTCTGCCCATGCATCAGGCGCGCCTGCGCCGTCACGGTGGAGGCATCACTGACAACGCCCAGCAGCGTCTGCATAGAAGCTTTCTAGGACTCGTAGTACACTGGGATACCTTCCCCTGCGCGCATTTGCCTCGAGCGAGCGTGCGCACCTCCAGCACCTGCTGCTCCGTCAGCCCGGTGGAAGCATCAACGGAGAAGTGCGCCAGCACCTGTGTGCGGCAGGCAGTCACACAACCTTGCTATGTCAGGGCATGGCGAGGTCGGCAAGCATCGGCGACGGCGCTGGGGGGTTGCGTGAGCGACTGCAGTCCCGCTCCGCACCTCTCCGGGCTCCCTGGCATATGCGTCGTCCATTCCTGGGCGCTGTCCGTGTGTGCGCCGCCCCCGCCAGAGGCGTCGATCAAGTTGTTCGCGGCGCGCGCGCCGCGAAGGGCGCGCGCCGCGGAATGTCCAGCGCTACTTAGCTTGACATCACTGCACGGCGTTTGTAGGTCCGGGAGGACAGTGCTGCAGGTCTAGGCTCAATGGCGCATTGCCTGCACCGCACGCCGCTCAGTTGTATGCCTGTTGGTGCAATTATTGCTGACAGATGACGAGGTAAGAGCCTTCTCTTCCTCTGGCTGTTCTTGGATCCTGTCTTTGTTGGGAAGAATTGTTAGCTTGATTTTTGCCTCTATCAACTATTATCAGCTATCAGGGCTGCTGAGGCTCCCAGCAACATGAGCATGGATCATGCACCATTATGGCAGCGGGGACAGGATGATGTTTTTCTCTACGCTGGTGGGCCAGGCAAAGCATCAGCCAAGCATGGGATGCGGCGCTTGTAGAATCAGTCCCAGCGAACCACGAGGCAAGCCTCAATCCTTCCCACATCCCGCAGGCCCAGGTAGGGGGGCTGAGCGTGTCAAGAACAACCTGAGCAGCTGCAACGAAACTGTTGTACAGCACAGGCACAGATGGGGATGCCGCTGCAACATGATTGACACACAGCAGGCCAACACTGCACAGTGCACTTGCGCTGCACGGTCCCTGTGTGTCAGACGAGTGCCAAGTGCACAGCAGTCACACCCAAAAGAATCCAACCACATAACTGGGCACAAAGCGGAACGTGGAAGCGGAGCTGCTGGGGTCGTCAGTGCCTGCGCCGCCTGAAGACTTCGGGGGCGAGCGCGAGCGTGACGCGGCGCATCGCCTCGTCCAGCATGGGCAGCGCGGCTGCGTAGGACATGCGCATGCAGGTCGGCGCCCCGAATACATCGCCGGAGACCAGCGCCACATGCGCCACCTCCAGCAGGTACCTGTGCAGGCGAGGGCAGCATGGCGCAGCGGCAAGACCAGCCGCAGTGCCCTCTACGCTGATCTGAGCTTCCTAACTCAGGCTCTCCGGCGGCTCTCCAAAAAGGCACCATGCATGCGCGTCAGCACAGTAGCCACGCAGACGTTCAATCACAGTTTAAAGCACAGTGTCGCCTGCATGCATGCATTCATTGGACATCTGGGACACTTGGGCACTGCATGTCCAGGGCGGCCAGGGCGCGCCTGCACAGCGCGTCCACGTCGGGCACGTCGCCGAACTTGTCGGCGTGCGCGCCGTCTCCCACAAACGCCTGCATGTTGGGCAGCACGTAGAACGCGCCGGCCACCTCAGCGACCTCCACGCCGTCGATCTCGCGCAGCCGCCGCAGCATGAAGTCCTAGGTTGGCACCAGGCGCAGTCGGCACGGCGCCATGTTCGAGGACCGTGCGCCACTTGGGCCAAACGCAAGACCAGTTGGCGCGTGTGCCACTGGAGGCAGGGTGGGGTGCAACCCCGCTGTGAACTCCACACCGCTGCCTGTGAGCTCCCCACCGCTGCATGCATCACGCTCTTCATACACGGGGGCACATGGCAGCAGGTCCACCAGGTCAGGCGAGGAGGTGTCGGAGGCCCCGACGGTGGGCGCTCGCCTTGCGCTCCCGGAACGCGGCGACCATCTTGGCCACCGGCTCGCCGCCGGCGCGCCCCAGGCCGAGCGCGGCCACGCCCGCGTGCTGCGCGATGGCCGATGCGCCGGACGTGCTCTGGCTCTGGATTGCGGCCGCGGCCTTCGCATACACCCTGGGGGCCGCCAGGTAGCCGAGGCGCCAGCCTGCGCTCGCGCGCAGGCAGCGCGGTCGCACGCGCGCGCAGTCGGGCCGCACGCAGCGGCGTGCGCCGCAGGGCGGGCTGCCAGCCGGCAGGCAGGCTGCCAAGCGCCCTGCAGCATCCCAGGGCGCGCGCAGCCGCGCAGCGCGCACGGCAAGCCAGGGTAGCACCCACGGCTGTTTGCGAGGATGAGTGCAGTCCGGGGCACCAGCGGAGGCGCGCGCCGGTCATGGCAAAGCACTTGGAGAAGCCGTTGATGGTGAGCGTGCGCGGCCACATGCCGGGCAGGCCCGCGAAGGACACGTGGCGCGCGGGCGGGTAGATGATGTGCTCGTAGATCTCGTCCGACAGCACGAGCAGCCGCGGGTGCGCCGCCACCACCTCCGCGAGCGCCTGGCGAGCGCGCGCCGCCGCCTCAGCGCTGCGACTGTGTGCGGGTGTTGCCAGCCGAGACAGTGTGACACTCTCATGCTTTTTCCACACCGCTCTCGGGAGCACACACAGGTAACGGTCAGCAGCCGGCCGGACACCAAGATCACGATAGGATGGACTGTCCACCAGCGGCACGACAGAGACGGAGGGCCGCACGCCGGGTCGCGTGCCGCGCAGGGTCACGCAGCCGGGCGGCGCCTTGTGCGCGAGCCGCGCCTATGCAGGAAGCACTCTCACTATGATACAGGCCTGTCCAACCTTGCCCTTGATGGCTACGCCCTTGACGGGCATGCCCTTGCTGAGCATGTTCTTGACAGGCAAAGAGAAGGGCGCGCCGCTGGGGGCGCGGGCCGCACCTGCAGGTGCGCC
>JAABUH010002801.1_pt1 | contig 16081 bp, 21 predicted proteins | sample 5559121 | NCBI WGS metagenome assembly JAABUH01 (sample SAMN10711871, study PRJNA513364) | rock metagenome | isolation source: Antarctica rocks | place: Antarctica: Victoria Land, Battleship Promontory nord | collected 2015-12-28
CTCAGGCTGTTGCATGATGAGAACAATCAATTTGATGGGAGTACAGGGAGAAAGGTAACGAGGAGAAAGGAAAGTGGAGCTGTCCCATAAAGGGGGGTGTCCCAGAAGTAGGGGAATGACGTTATGCTAAAAGGCGTCTGATCATCTGAACCATATCATGTACGCACTCATTCTAATGGCAACCTCTCAGAGATCCAGACTAATCAAACGTACGGACCTCGAAGCTGGGCATCAGCACTGGCATGAAGCAATACGTGTCACTGTCCCTCCCCTCGTGAGAGTGACTCAACCAAGATCTCTCGCTAACCTGACAGATGGAGCCACGCTAGACCTCAACTCACATTCGCCCTCCGCCTCCTTCAATTCCACTCACACCTCCTCATAGCCCTCTTCCTACGCAAAGTCATGGAAAATAGTACCAAAGACGAATTAATCATATTGCATCTCTCCAAAGTACAAACTGCACGACTGGGATAGTCAGTGCGAAGCTCTCAAACATCCTCCACCTGATCCAAATCTTGACTCTCAAGTCATTGCATCTCCCTAGGACCCAGCGCGTGATATGCAGCATGAATCCGGAGCTCCCATCGACGTTTGCAACGTCCACTGGCGAAGATAGATCTGAGGTCATGGTCCATCTTAACTGTCACGCGTGTATTAAAAACAAGACGAAAAGCCTCGAAAAGCATAGGATGAGGTAGCAGGCACACGTTGAATGCAGGTAAGAACTACGGACAACGAACTGCGAACTACGAACTACGAACTACAAACTACGAACTACGAACTACAAACTACGAACTACGAACTACGAACTCGCCCGATGGCGAGAACAAAAACGTCCATACCTTCAGCCATCACGAAACCCACAAACCAGTTGAGGTAAAACAAAATGGGGTTCCCAAACGTTTTAAGAGCAGTGTCATCCTGCTTCTTCAACATCTCGTCGATCCTGGGCAGATGTTTGCCGAGCAAATCTCTTTGCGGTGGACGTGAAAGGGCTACAAAGACATAGGCTAGCATCATCGTTTCCGGCAGGAAACGTCTATGCATCCGCGATATGAAAGGCACAGTCATAGCTGTCACGCTAATCTTCCATGACCTACAGGTTCAACATTCGGAAGATACCGCGATGAGGGTTGTTTATCATGCTCGGCTACGAGCCTTAGTCCCTTACGCCTTCGCCAGGTGGCTAGTAAGGAAGCTGGATGGTGCGGCCAAAACGGGCAAAGGCAAGATGAAGCAGAGCTCGGAGACGGATATGAAGGACATGTCAAAACCCGAGGTACGAGATGAACCCATGTCGGATCTTCCTTCCTAACACGTGTGGCAGATGATCCGGAAGCTCGACTTCATCCTCAATGATTCATCGGATAAGATGAGGGAGCTGAAACACCGCTCTCCCGAGATCAAAGAACTTCTCAACGAAGGGTCCACGAAGTGGATCATCGATCCCATCGATTTTGACGAACGCGGTGACGATCCCATGATGGTGTCTGTAGAGGATGGAAGATGTGAAACGGCTGACCCATCCGAACTCTCTCGCTCACGTGCCGTCAAGCCTGAAAGTGTCACAGGCTAGGCCTGCCATGTATAACCCCATCGCCTAACAGGGTGCCTAACACGGGACGTCTCATTCAACTCTTTCATGCGGATGATGCCATGTACCATAGTTTGTATAAAGTGCTTAAACTTCGACTATTATAAAGCTCAGCTTTGACAGAAACCCATCCGGTTTCATATACTAAAAAGTTCATTACAAAACGCTTACCTCTCAAAGCTGGATTACCGAGAGATCTTCCTCCTCGCCCGTAGTCTCCCTCACTATGTCCGCTTCCTCCGACGTGCTGAAAATCTCGATCCTCGGCGTGGAGTCGATCCATGTGGGCTTTCGTCTCCTCCCTTACATTTTCCAAACCATCCTCACCACTCTCCCTTCATCCACATACGCCTTGGTAACCGATACCAACCTCTCCCGAATCTACCTCCCCGATATCCACGCATCTTTTGATAAAGCTGCTGAGGATGCGGGTAGTGAAGCTAGGTTTATTATGTATGAGGTCGCTCCTGGGGAAGGGGCGAAGAGCCGAAAGATAAAAGCGGAGATTGAGGATTGGTTATTGGATTCGAAATGTACGAGGGATACGGTGATGCTCGCCTTCGGTGGGGGAGTTATTGGAGATCTTACGGGCTTTGTCGCTGCTACTTTGTGAGCTGTTCCTACGGCTATGGGCGGGATAAGCTGATAGTGAGGCAGTATGAGGGGTGTGAAGGTTATTCAGATACCGACAACTCTGCTCGCCATGGTAGACTCGTCGGTAGGAGGCAAAACAGCGATCGACACACCTCACGGGAAGAACCTGATTGGAGCTTTCTGGCAGCCTAGCTATATCTTTGTTGACCTGGCTTTCTTGACAACTCTACCTCCGAAAGAGATCAGCAATGGAATGGCAGAGGTGGTCAAGGTATTTCCAACTCCTCCCGCGAAAAGACTTGATAAATTGACACGATGTCCAGACCGCTGCTATATGGAAGGATGATGACTTTGCCGCTCTCGAATCCCGCTCCTCCGAAATCACCTTGGCAGCATCCTCAAAACCCACAACTTCACCTACCGCTGGACGATTCGAGTCTGAGCGCTCCGAAGCTCAATCCCTCCTTCTACAGATAGTCTCAGGATCCATCTACGTCAAAGCACATATAGTCACCATCGATGAGCGGGAAACCGGCCTACGCAATCTCGTTAACTTCGGACATACCATTGGTCATGCTATCGAAGCTGTTCTCACGCCGGCCATGCTGCACGGAGAATGCGTAGCCGTAGGGATTATCCTCGAAGCCGAGGTTGCCAGGCATCTAGGGGTCCTGAGCCAGGTTGCTGTTGGGCGCTTGACACGGTGTTTGCAAGCATACGGACTACCCATCTCCCTCTCAGACACGAGGATCGCCTCCCTTCCCGCTGCGAAACAGCTTTCCGTGGGCCGGTTATTGGAAATCATGCGGATAGATAAGAAGAACTCTGGTCCGGCGAAGAAGATCGTCCTTCTCTCTCGTATCGGCAAGACTCACGAGGAGAAGGCTTCAATGGTGGCAGACGATATCATTCGAAGGGTGCTATGTGAGGCGGTCACCGTAGTGGCTGCAGCTCCAAGCAAGTCGCCAGTGACCATGGCTACACCTGGGAGCAAGAGCATCTCCAATCGGGCTTTAGTGCTTGCAGCGCTCGGGAAAGGGACATGCCGGATCCGGAACTTGCTTCATTCGGATGATACTGCGGTCATGATGAATGCGCTTGTGGAGCTAAAGGTCAGCTCATGATTCATCCGGCTAGTCATGGGAGCTGATTTGATCTCAGGGCGCTACCTTTTCTTGGGAGGACGGAGGGGATACCGTAGCCGTGCAAGGTGGCGAGGGAAAGCTCTCCGTCCCAGCGAAGGGAAAGAGCCTGTACCTTGGCAACGCTGGCACAGCCGCCCGCTTCCTTACGACTGTCTGTACTGTGGTCTCCGTTGGCTCCTCCGACTCGACTGGCACTACTATCACCGGCAACGCGCGGATGAAGCAACGACCTATAGGTCCGCTCGCTGAGGCTTTGAGCGCGAACGGGGCACAGATCAAGTATCTCGAAGATTCCGGCTGTCTCCCGCTGGAGATCGCTCCGAACGGGCTGAGAGGCGGACATATCAAGCTCGCTGCAAGCGTTTCAAGCCAATACGTCTCCTCAATCCTCCTCTGTGCGCCATATGCAGCTCAACAGGTCACACTCGAGCTGACAGGCGGTCAGGTCATCTCTCAGCCATACATCGACATGACGATCGCAATGATGGCAGAGTTCGGCATCCGAGTAGAACGCCAGAAAGACTCATCCGGGAAGCTGCTCGATGTCTACGTCATTCCGAAAGACGTCTACACCAACCCAGAAGTGTACAACGTAGAGTCAGATGCCTCGAGTGCAACATATCCTCTTGCTATCGCCGCTATCACAGGAACCACTTGTACCATTTCTAACATCGGATCGAGCTCCTTACAAGGCGATGCGAGGTTCGCGAAAGAGGTCTTGGAACCGATGGGCTGTGCTGTCGAGCAGACGGCGACTTCGACGAAAGTTACCGGTCCACCTATCGGTCAACTAAGAGCGCTGGGCAGTGTAGATATGGAGCTGATGACGGATGCTTTCCTCACTGCATCGGTGCTGGCGGCTGTGGCGACTTTGCCTCCATTACCAGGCAGGGAGGCAAAGGAATTGGAACCCGAGGGAGCCCGTATATATGGCATAGCGAATCAGCGGGTCAAGGAGTGTAACCGCATCAAGGCTATGCGAGATGAGCTCGGTTCGTCTTGTCTTCCCGTTTCAACCCGGCTAAAATGTGGCAGCCAAATTTGGAGTCAAGACCGACGAGTTCGACGACGGCATCATCATCTCCGGCAAATCTCATGACTCGCTCAAGCGCGGTACTTCCGTTCACTGCTACGACGATCACCGAGTCGCAATGGCCTTCAGCGTTTTGGCCTGTATCGTCGATCAAACGGTCATTGAGGAGAAGCGATGTGTTGAGAAGACCTGGCCGAACTACTGGGATGATCTACAGAATAAGGTGAATACAGCTCGTAGGATCCCGAAATGATCCCAAACTGAATAAGATATCCATAGATTGGAGTCCAGGTCGACGGTATCGAACTGGACAAATCAACTCAGGCTTCGTCATCGAAAAGTATGTCCTTTGCGGATGGACATTCTCGCGGGCAACATCCCATCTTCCTCATCGGCATGCGAGGTGTCGGCAAGACATACATCGGACGGATGGCTGCCGACATCCTGGGAGGGGAGTATACCGATGCCGACGATGTCTTCGCTGAGCACACGCAGATGTCTGTGTCTCAATTCGTGGCTGCAAAAGACTGGGCGGCGTTCCGCAAGACCGAGACCGAAATGCTAAGCCGCTTCGCGCAGGAGAAACGGGGTAATCACGTTATCGGTCTAGGCGGAGGTATCGTCGAGACGAAGGAAGCACGGAAATTGCTTTGCGACCACATCGCAAAAGGCGGGAATGTCGTGCACGTCACTCGAGAGTTTGAGGCGATTGAGCGGTATCTGATATCGATTGGCAGTACCGCCGTTCGTCCGAATTGGGGTGAATCATTCGCGGACGTCCTCAAGCGAAGAGAACCATGGTTTCGACAATGCTCGAACTACGATTTCTACAACACGCTCGAACCGCTGGCGGGACAGGCACTCGAAGATCACTATCGAGCGATGAGAGCTGAATGTGCGAGGTTCTTTCACTTCATCTCGGGCGTGCGGTCAAATCGACCAAGATTGACCCCTGATTATCCTACATTCTTCCTCTCCCTGACATTCCCGGACATCAAGCCTGCATTAGCTCCGATATCAGAATTGACCGAAGGGGCGGACGCCGTCGAGCTGCGGGCCGACTTGCTCAGCGAAAATGGCTCGTCTCCAACGTCACCTACACTACCACCCATCGAATATGTCGCCAAGCAGCTCTCATTATTACGCCTCATCACCAGCCTTCCTGTTGTCTTCTCTGTTCGATCCAAGGATCAAGGAGGTATGGCGCCGAGCGATGAATCGGAGGGCTACCTGCAAATGATTCGACTGGGCCTCCGCTCAGGATGCGAGTATGTCGATTTGGAGATGGCTTGGCCGCGAAGTGTGCTCGATGTCGTGATGAAGGAGAAAGGACATTCTCACATCATTGCTTCGTGGCACGATTGGACGGGAGAGATGAAATGGGATGGTCCTGAAGTCCAAGAGAAATACGAGCTTTGTGCGAAGAATGGCGACGTGATCAAGATCGTCGGCACAGCGAAGCGCGCTTCCGACAATGCTTCCTTGTCGATCTTCGCCGACGAGGTGTCCTTCGCTCCGAAAGCTAAACCCTTACTCGCGATAAATATGGGAGCCCTCGGTCAGCTCTCGCGGGTCACCAACCTCATCCTTACCCCTGTTACCCATCCACTTCTTCCATCTCGGGCTGCACCTGGCCAACTCACCATTCGCGAGATCAACCAAGCCCGTTCACTCATAGGTCTTCTACCGGCCAAGCGATTCTTCCTATTTGGTTCCCCGATTGCTCATTCCGTCTCACCTACTCTCCACAACACCGGCTTCACCGCTCTTGGCTACCCGCACCAATACTTTCTTCAGGAAGGAACCGAAGCGACCCCGGAGATCCTAGACATCATCTCGTCACGCGACTTTGGCGGAGCGTCGGTCACCCTCCCGCTCAAGCTCAAGATCATGGAACATCTGGACGTCATTTCGGACGACGCGAAGATCATCGGAGCCATCAATACCATCGTTCCCCAACATGGCAAGCTACACGGCGAAAACACGGATTGGCAAGCGATCGTTGAGGCAGTCAGACTGAGTCTTCCGCTGAGCATGGCATCGACCGTTCTCACGGGACTGGTCATTGGTGCTGGAGGGACATGTCGAGCTGCCATCTACGCCTTACACAAGCTAGGCGCAATGAATATCCTGCTTTTCAACCGGACACTGGGGAATGCTCAGGGAGTGAAGGAATCCTTCCCCTCAGAATACAATATAGCCGTCATCGACGAACTCAATACATCTTCTATCCCATCACCCCCATCGGTCGTCATCTCTACAGTCCCAGGCGATTCTCTTACAGCCGACAAGTCAGCAGAGGGGATCTTCCTCGATTCATCAGTGGTCCTAGGCGCAGAAAGGGGAGTGGCGATCGACATGGCTTATAAACCTCATATGACGGCTTTACTACGGCTCGCAAAGGGGAGTTCAGGATGGAAGGTGGTTCCGGGGGTGGAGATCCTTTGTCTGCAGGGGTTCAAGCAGTTCGAGCTATGGACACGGAAGGCGGCGCCGAAGGGGAAAATACGGAATGCGGTGATGGAGAAGTATTTTGGGACCGCTTAGACATCATTTCAGATCATAATCCATATCTGCATCAATCGATACCCGGTTCAATGGAGGAGGACTGAATAAAACGTATGGGCTCGCATATGATGTCTGATGCAGGAATGAAAAACATGGATCGCGTCATGATGAGCATGAGGGATGAGTGGTGAGATGATGTGATCTACACTGATAGATATGATGTTGAACTGAAATTGATGATGCTCTGGTCGCGTTGAGACGGTCTGGGAATGAGCGAGGTATAGCTAAGGTCAAAACGAAGTCGAGCTAGACCACAGATAGCAAGGCAAATAGCGCCGAGCTTTGGGTGAACCAAAAAAAGTACAGGTGAATGAAGCAAAGAATCAAGCTATATGCAATATCTGCAGGCCGGGATCGGGATTGGCGAGCAGATGTGTGTAAATTCGGTCTAGAAGCCGAAGAATTCGTCGTAGACTGATTCGGCGTAGGCGTATGGCTCACTTGCGTGGAGCGCTGCTCCAGCATAGGAATCTGAAGGAAGGTTGAGCCAGTCCGAGATAGATGGGGGAAAAACATACTGGCGAGAGTTGCAAGACGAGCCGAATCGGATCTGAACCTCTGCGCCGGGTTGTCGCACTGGCGAGCCTCAGAAGACTGTGCATATGTAAGAGGCATGCTCGACCCACATCAGGGAACGGCTCCTGATACGTAAAAATCAGAAGTCAGCTACATGTGACCGTGCTATTGTGAGGACAACCGACCGGGTAACCCTTCCAAGTCCCGCTTGAACTGAGGGGACATCAGCTAAGCAAGCGCAGAGTTACCGCATGTGTATACTAGAAGATCTGCGGCCTCCATTCTTCGAGTACACCCATGACAGCAGAGTTCCTGAGTGGTCAGTCAGCTACCACAAGAGGTCGATAGCAGGCATACTTGAACTTGTTGATGAGATTGACTTTGCCTCTGCAAAGGGGATGATTAGCCAATAAAGCAGCGTCTGAAAGTACACTCACTGAATAGTTGCATAGCAGACCTCGTGACGCACATTTCAGTGGACGTGTCGGTTCAGGATAAATTGAGCTCACCTGAAGGACCTTCTCGCTCGAGAATATGTTCCACTTTCTGCCAACTCTCAATTGCACGAAATGGTAGAGAGATTCGACCGAAGTGAAGTTGACGAAAGCGTAGCCGACCTGTAGGAGGCCTCGTTAGCAGAGGCCCAGTACTGCACCAAGCGGAAGCAAAACGAACGTTGCAGCGATTGTCGAAATCGAAGCGCAAGTATACGAAATCGAACCCGTCAGGGACAACCTGGACGCGGTCAGCATCATATATCACTTGAGTAGAGGTCGACTCACATCAGCAAGGATGCCGACCAGTTCCTGGCGTGTAAGCTTGTTCTGGGGGTCGTCTTAGCTAAATCTTAGACACAGCCTTGTCCTACCGGAACGTCCTTGATCATGAGAGTCGTGCGTTTATCGAGGCCTAGAGAGATTTAAGGATTAGAAATCTAGCTGGGATAGCCCAACCAGACTCGCCGGAAAGAATGCGCTCTGGAAACACTCTATTGTGCTCGGGTATCGCCTGCTTGTCAAACGGAGGGTAGTTGATGCCGAGACCTTGCCCTTGCCTCGATCTCGCGGAGGTATCGCATCTATCGACGATGCCTTGAAGCGCTCCGGGTTCCGTCATCCTCATGTTGAGCGCCACGAGGTGTGGCGGGACGTCATGCTGAGTCTGAGCGTAGTAGCTCATATGATAAGTGGCACCTGGTGCAATCAGACCACTCTGCGGGTGTATGTCGGGAGTCTCCGGGTAGCTATGACTTGGAGTGCTGGTGTATCGCACTCTCGCATTGTTGGGGATGACTAGTGGCGTATTCGAACCCCAACCAGCGGCGAATGGGTCTTCGCCAGCTGTCTGTCTGCTGTCGCGTTGTTGCGAATGGCCATTCAGAGGGATAGGTCGAGGAAACACACCGGGCGTGTAAGCAGCGGATCCCAAAGAGAATGTTGGCCCAGACTGTGTATGAGGCATTTGAGAGGCGGAAGAGGTAGAGCTTGGCCAATTCGCCAAGAATCGGGCGGTCAGGCGCGCTCGGTCAAGCACAAGGCCATTGAGTGACCGTACTGCTCTCACCGCTTGTCGAGTATCGTAGAACTCTGCAATGAATCTCTGTGTTATCGTCAGTCCATTCAAAGTAAGCTAGAGAACGCACCCTTCCGTCGAGCCCAACCGGCTGCAACCTCTGCAGGTCTCCGACTTGAATCAGAGCGTCCTGATTGACATCAGCGATGTAATTTGACGGCAACACCGCCTCACCTTGACAGCTTGCATCGTCAACTGCCAGCCCTCATCGATTTCCAGCACAATGACTGATTCTGATTCTTCCCACATGGGTGTATAGTCTTCACCTCGGCCGATAGTCTAGGTTCGTCAGTCCTATTTTGCCATCTTCTCATTCGGAGACTTACGTGTTTCACAACCTCCTTCTCTACCTTGAAGCAATGCAGCAGAATGGAGTACCTCCCTCCTCAAAGCTGACTGAGTTGTTCTGAAGCGCCGAGTAAAGCTTAGCCGCCTCCCGGGAGTCATCGAAAGCAACAACGATCTGTTTGTTGAGTAAGCTACGCTCTAAAGGGCGAAAGCTCATTTTAACTCACGGAGCCATTGATCGTCAAGAATTCGACTAGAATGACCTTAAAACTTGCCATGCGCTGTTCGAAGTATTAGCGGATTTGTCTGTCCCGCTTGCGGGTGGATCACATACCTCGATCAACCTTCTGACACCCTCCGCAGACACTTTCTTCGGGATGTTGGTAATCTGCGTCACCAATTCAGCTCTCTCAGCGCTGCCACACAACCCAGATGAAGAGTAAGTTCGAGGTGTACTTACCATTAAATGCCTGCCAAGGTCCTCGGCACTGATCATATCAGGTTGGCACCCGTGCGCCATAGTGAGGTCCTTGGTTTGTGTCCTATGAAGCTCCTTGTTGGCTTCCCCAGTGTCATCACTGATGGGACCGATGGCGTCGTAAGGCGTGCGAGGGGTTCGGGGAAGGCTGTACGATGCAGCCGAGTGAGGCGTCTTGGGCGACAGTGCCGGAGAGCTTGAGACACTTGAAGGTGTATGGAGAATCTCGTTGCTTGTATTCGATGAGGTATACGGTATGAGGGGTACGGCATCTACGTACCCGTAAGCCCCGTTTCCCAGCGAAACAGTAGGAATGAGACTGAGAGGAATTTCACGGTCAGCTTACTGAAGTGGACCTTGGCCTGCTTCGCTTCGAGCGCCTGTCGCACCAGTTGTGAGCAATCACTACCTCGCTCCATCAATGCACTCACGTGATCAGAGTCCGTTGAATTGGCATCGGACATAAAAAGCTTCGACAGATCCGGCATCAAAGTACTCGGGTTTGACGTAGGCTGAAAGACGCTAGACTGCGGATTGAGCTACGATCCAGAGTCAGCGGTCTTCGATTGCTGATGGCTGCAGCGGTAAACGCAAAAAGGCTCACCTGCTGGATTTGGGAGGACATCTCGTTCGGTCGATTCTTTTGTCCTGCCTGGTGCTCTTGCCTGCCGATCGTGTTCGTGGGCGTATCCGACAATATGGTAGAAACCCTGAGGATTTAAGGTCAGCTCAGTGACAAGACAACTTTGCTGGACTATACGTAATGAAGAAGGCTGACTTACCTTGCTGAAGTTGGAGACGACCTGCTGACCCTACTCTGGGAATAGATGGTGGACGTCGGGCTGCTGACCGGCCCTGAATCCTGAGCATGGCAAAATCCGAAGGGAAGAGGCAGGGCAGTGTCCCGAAAACAGAGGGAGGAGCCATGAATTGGATTCGCAGACGTCAGCTCAATCGTCTTAAGATGAGCAAGTCTAGTATGGAAAGGACGAACGGGCTGCGGCTTCTTGAAGAGGGTCGATGCCATTCTGGGAACTCCTACTCTGCTAGTGATGGATGTCGGTGATTCGAATCAGCTTGAACGTCAAAGTGAGCAAGCCACTAGGGCGATGGTATGAAAGTTCAGAAGCGAGAAATGGTGGAAATCAATCATAAGCGACGAGAAGGTAGCGAGTGTAATGTAGTGCACTTGTCAAAGCACGACGTTGAAGGAGGGAACGTATACACCTATCTCACCTCGAAACAAACGAAGAAGAGGTGGGACAAAACCAAAAGGTGGGAGAAGAAAAGATGAGAAAGAATGAAAAAAGGGAAATCAAGAAATCAATGATCAAGGGGTTTTCGGAAAATCAGTAACGTCAGGGCTGTGTGAAAAGGGTTGAGCGATAATCTATGGCTGACGAGCTTGTGCAGGGGCCTCTGCGGCTGCCGAACAATGGAAGAAAGGTCCGTGCTCGTCGCTTTTGCATGCATGAGTAGGTGATGGCTGGACAGGATGACTGGAGCGTGACGTAATGAGACACATGCACAGAGCTTGGATTGAAGAAGAGTTGAAGAAAGAAGAGTTGAGAGGAGAGGTGGTCCATGCAGGAAAAGCAGTCGGGATGGACTGGCGGACTTCTCCGCATGCGATCGGCGAATCGTCAGCCCTCGAAGAAATCAAATTGATGCGAGGATGATGCTTGCGGTGCGAAGATCGCCAACCCAATGCATATACTTCTCTGGGACTCCAATGACGTCCGGATCCCCCGCCTCATTCCCTCCATCTACCTTACCCGTTACTCCTACTTCTTCTTCCCCTTCTTATTCTTCCCCCCCCCGCCTCCTCCTCCTCCGGAAGATGCAGCTGCTGCTGTAGTGCTCCCCTGCGTCATACCAGTGTCCATGCTTATATTTGCGCCCTTCTTCTTGCTCATCGAAGTGATGTGTGAAGATCGTTGACGGAGAGGAAGCCATCGATCAGGCTGTAAAGGCCAACAATCATGAAGAATATAGGGAAGAAGCAAGTTGGGGCATTAAGTGTCTCTGCGTCAGCCTGAGTCTCGGTACACAGCCTGGCGGTATACGCACATCTTCCGAAAACGGCTTTCCTGGTACTGCACCCTTCGGCAGCTTATGCCTAGGCTTCCCCTTCTTCTTCTCCGTCTTCGGCTCTTTGACCGGCGCAGCTTTCTTCACACCTTCAACACCTCCTCTCGACCATCCAGTCGGTAAGCTTGGGACATAGCTCTCGATATCTCCTGAGGACGGAATATATGAGAACTGGTCCGTCGACAGGTCAGCAGGAGGAGGTATGTTGAGGAAGGAGTGAAAGGAGTGGGCAAGGAAGTCGGAATGAGCAGCGGTAGCGGAGAGGTTGGTGAGAATGTCTGGATGTTCGGGAGAAGCCTGCATGCGATCAGCGACCCTCGTCTCCTTACAGCCTTCGGCTGATGTGTGGGATTGGGACTGCTCACCGGTTCGCACCGAGCGAGAAGCTCGTCATATAGCTGCTGCGCCTTGTCGTATTCTCCCAAGCGATATCGCTACCAAGGAGAGCAAACAACATCAGTAAGAGACGGAGTGAAGCAGCTCAGTCGAGCTTCACAGCTCAGTCTTGCCAATACTTACGATTTGTGCTTCCAGGTGCAGCTCCTTTCGCCCTCTCTCCGTCACACTCTCCAGAATGACCAAAGCCTCTGTCTCCCGATGCAAGCGATACAAGCAGTACGCCTTCTCGAAGTCGAGCAGCGTTGACGATGGAGGTTTCGACAAGAGGTCCAGAGCAGCTCGGTATTCGTCGGTATGAAGGCTGAGAAAGAGGAGTGTCTGGAAAGCCGAGGTAGAAAAGGAGTCAAGAGCTAAAACTAAGGCAGGTTTCAGCTACACAGAGGCGTCCATGTGGTACATGATCATCGAGCAGGCAAGAGCCGGAAGCTGATACTGCTGTAGCTCGGGCAGACAATGACTACTCACTCTTCTTGCAAGTCTTGATGGCATTTTGGAAATACCCATCATCCACCTGATCCGTCAAAGCCTTGTACAGTACAGGCAGTCGGTCTTCGGCAGATCTTGGCGGTCGAGCAGTGAAGGCCTTTCGCTTCGTAGCTATGGGCGATTTGTCAACTGGCGACATTTTGCTTGCCAGTGAGAGCTGGATTATCAGTCGTGAGAGCTGGATTATCGACTGATAGGATGGGAGGGAAGAGGACCGAGAAATCTCCGCAAAGGGTCGGGGTTGTGAGCGGATGGATGCGATGTCAGGCTGTCGAAGCTGAACTCAATATGGGAGGTTACAAGTTTATGCAACTCTGATAAATATTATGTTCGGATGAAAGCGCAGAGTGGAAGGCAAACCCACTAGGCTTCTGACGAAGGCGTCACCTGACTATGGGGGCCTATCTATCGACACAGGCTCATTCCGGCTTTCGCGGCGTCGGCCCGTCGGCCGGACCATACGAAAAGATCCACGATCAGTCGTGATACATGCCAAGTAAGCAGTTGTGGTTGTTCTTTGTTCTTCATTCTGTATATATTCGGATACCTCTACATAAGATAGTGTGACTCCCTCACGGGTGGAGACCCGGTGTATTTTATTCTCATTGTCTTTGATTTTCGCCTGTTGACACATTCTGATCCAAGCATCAGCATATCCTGCTCCTTCCGAGGACATGTCCAAACCCCCAGCCACTACCGAGATCACCCCATCCGTCGCTCTGACTGCTGCGACAGCCACTCTTCGTCCTGAACCTCCAAATGCTCCGCTCGCAACTACTCTTGAAGATGCTGGAGGTATCGAGCGGAAACCGACCTCCTCAATAGGCCATTCCAGCACATACACCTTGGTTCATGCCGATGGAGACACACTACATCCTGACGAGAAGAGGATAGTCCATTCGAACACCCCAGCATCCCTCCCCAAACTATCCAACGAGGCCATCGGCGATCCAATCCCCCCCGCTGGACCACCCCTTTCCCGCGCACGTCTGATCTCAGTGGCTGCCTTGGTGACATGTACGATGTGCATGTCTGCCGGCGGTAACATGGCCCTCAACATCGCTCTTCCCACCATTCAGACCGACCTCAACATGCTAGAAACAGATCTCCAATGGCTTTCCTCGGCCTACTCCCTTACTAGCGGATGTTTCCTCCTCCTTTCGGGGCGGATGGCGGATGTGCACGGACGGAAGCTGGTGTTCATCTGCGGGTTGAGCTGGTATGCGGTCTGGAGCTTGGTTGGGGGATTCATGAGGACTGGAGCAGGGTTGATCATCGCAAGAGCATTGGCGGGCTCGGGTGCTGCTATGAGGTGAGTTCATGGTAATACAGCTAAAGAAGTCCGTTGACGCAAGTGACTTCAAAGTGTACCGAGTGCTATCGGTATCATTGCGACCAATTTTCATGGTAGATCGCGTTCGACTGCTTTCGCAGCCTTCTCAGCTGGCGCACCTGTTGGTGGGGGGATCGGGCTGGTCCTCGGAGGAGTGCTCACCTCCTATGCTCCGTAAGTCGAAGACACATCTCCCGAGTTCAGCTGACGTAATACTCAGGACAACATGGCGCGCGACTCTTTGGGTGTTCTCCGGTCTTGCTGCTGCTATCTCCATCACGTCCTTCGTTTTCGTTCCCCCAGATGTCTTGCAAACTGTCGACAAGCGGATAGATTGGGTCGGAGCGGCACTCGTTACCGTCGGCTTGATACTGCTACAGTTTGTCATTAGTGATGGTCAGAACGCACCGCACGGCTGGAAGACTGGATGTAAGCGGACAATATTCTTTTGGGGATTCATCTGATTTTTGTTGTCCAGATATCATCGCGTTACTTATCGTCTCAATCTTGATGATCGCCTCCTTCTTCTTTTGGGAACATCATGTGATCAATGGTACTTCTCGACCGCCCCTGATTCGGCTCAAGTTATTCACCCGTGCGAAGGGTAGACTGGCCGCCGTCTATGCTATCGGGTTCATATCTTGGATGGGTTTCAATGTGAATTTTCTTTGTGATAATATTCGTGATATATTTGAACGGCGAGCTCATGTCAGCAGGCTCTTCTGTATCATGCGACTCTTTTTTACCAACAAATCCAAAATACCGGCCCTATTGGCGCTATGCTCCGCTTCCTACCGTGCGCGGTCTCAGGCGTCCTCTGCAACGTACTCGTCGCCCAAATTGTAGGCCGGATACCGACGCAATGGATCGTTTGTGTGGGCATCCTAGCGACTAGGTGGGTCGACACTATATGGTACTGAGCTAAATATTTGCAGCTTGGCGAGCGTTTTCATGGCCATCGCCAAGGCGGATGTAAGCTATTGGCAATTACCGTTCCAGAGCATGTGGATGGGCGTTATGGGAGCGGACTTGTGAGTCTTTTACTGGGCAGCGGCCCGTCCGAAATGTGCTGACTTGTTTTAGCCTCATGGCGACAGGCTCGATCTTCGTCTCCGCGCTCAGTCTGGCCGACGAGCAATCAGTTGCTGGCGGTGAGTCTCGTCACTCCAGCAGAAGTGAGAGATATGACTGAAGAACATTCAGCGCTTTTCCAAACCCTATTGCAACTAGGTGGATCATTTGGCCTTGCTCTCACCACAGTCATCTCCGCCTCCTACCAAACAAAAGCGCTTAAAGCTGGCAGACCCGCAATCGATGCATTACTATCAGGCTTGCATGCGGCGTTCTGGTTGGGAGCGGGAGCGAGCTTCGGAGCGTTACTGTTGGCTTTGGTGATGTTACGCTCTATGGGGACGTACGGAAAAGGCGGGAAGAAAGAGCCTGCCAAGGCGGAGGAGCAGCACACGGAGAAAGCGGTAGGGGACGAGAAAGTCTAAGCATCGTATCGTATAGTATCATAGTTCGTAGATCGTTGCATCGTTGCATGGCAATCTCCGGGTAGACTACGTGGCCCCCTCTTTCTTCTCAGCTCCTCAGTACCCACGTCGCCATAGGATGAATGTCATCAGCTCAGCTCACCGGATCGAGCGGCATATCATCCGGTATCGGCTTCGGGATAGAGAGGATGTTAGGCTCCAGAAAACCTTGCTGATTCATTGCTGTGTTGTGAGCTAAGAGCAATGATTGATGTTGGGTCAGTGGCGAACAATGTGGATTGATATGGAGAAAGACGAGAAGAGAAGTGTTGATACATCATAAAAGCAAATCGATCTGATGAGGAAAGGATGTCTTCTCACTATATCCTTTGATCCTTATGGTCCTGCAGATCTTGTCGAGGACGTGGCTTATCATTTAAGCTTAGAATGCTACAATGAATATGATTTGGTTCGCAGCTAAATTGTCAGGGATGGGGGGTATTGTA
>JAABUH010002803.1_pt1 | contig 16073 bp, 17 predicted proteins | sample 5559121 | NCBI WGS metagenome assembly JAABUH01 (sample SAMN10711871, study PRJNA513364) | rock metagenome | isolation source: Antarctica rocks | place: Antarctica: Victoria Land, Battleship Promontory nord | collected 2015-12-28
GAGACTGTTTGAGGTCTAAGAGAACTTGGAGTTACGAAGTACACGGGATAACCTAGCCTAACATATACCTTATACCCCCCCTAGATGCACTACAATACCCCCGCAGTCAGCGAAAACTTACCGAAAGCGGGAAAACATGACGCCTATCTCCCCGTTTCGCGATAGCCCATCTTTGGTCTCTCAAACGCATCATCACTTTCTCATACCTCGATACACACATATATATCCAATCACAAGTCGAAAACCTCTTGGATAGATTTTAGCATCAGCAAGATGCGATTGGCGGCGCTCGCCCCGCTCTTCCTTCTCACTCTCCCATCCATCTCCGCCTCACTCGCCACCGATGCCTTAACATGGGCAAACTCGCTCGTCTCGTCCGATTCCCGGTCGAAGGAGAGTAAGCAGGGCGAAGTGCATACCATGGACTCTTGGAGCTATGTGGATTGCGGTGGGTCTGCGATGGTGCCTGGATACGTGCGGAGAAGCTGATACTTTGATGGGTTTCGCAGGACTAGCAACCGATGTTGTGTGAGTAGATCCCATATCACTAAGTCTGATATCATGCTGATATGGAGCGTAGTCAACTCAAATCCATCTCCGTCTCACCCGACCCTCCAGTACCAGGAAAGAACTTGACGGTCAACGTCGAAGCCGATGTCCTCGAGACAATCGTGGTGAGCGTTTCGTCCCCACTGAGCACCTGATACAACCGATGTCTGTGGAGAGGATCCAGCTCACTATCGCGTTAGGAAGGAGCTAGCGCCGATGTCGTCGTCAAGCTCGGTCTGATCAAACTCCTCCAGAAGACCTTCGATATCTGCGAAGAAGCGTATGTCCCTGTATCCATGGACCTCCTAAGTTGGACGATAAGCTGATGGATTACCGTGGATCAGTGAGAGCGCAAACGCGACTGTTCGATGTCCGGTGTCGCCTGGTACATATTCCGTCTCTCAGACTGTTGAACTACCTAAGGAGATCCCGAAGGGTGAGCTGGAATCATCCCCTCGTATGGTGAGAACAACCTGATGTAGTCCTGGGGATCAGCCAAGTTCGTAGTACAGGTTAGGGGTTATACGGTCGATGACGCGGATATGGTCTGCCTTGATATCTTTATTGATTTCGTGAGTCGCTCATCCAGCATGCGATATATTCTTGATGTGTTCCGCAACCTCTCCTGAGCTGGATGTAAAGAGATATTACTGACTCAATCTGCAGATGAAGCGACCTGGCGGAGGTGGTGGGAAAGACTGAAGGCGTTTTGCGCGTCTGGGGTACGGCGAGATGCTAGACATTGTAGTGTTTAATTCCGAATCGAGGTCCAAAGCCGCGGCTGTCATAGTTATCCATGCATCGTGAAAGTCATACTTATCATCGCGGTCGTGGACATCTATTTCGTGAAAGGTCGTCGAAGTCGTAGACATGTCTTTCGTAAAGGTCGTCAAAGTCGTCGTTCCCCGATATTCTACCACTAAGCAAGAGACGTAGGATACGATACAAAGCAAGATTCGCCGGTCCGTCATCCTGCAGAGGATGAAGCACCCTCAAGCTACCGAGAGATAAATATGGGTAGAGTAAGAGCCCATGGCCAGAATCGGTCTGGCGAAGCAACGATCATGTGAGATCGCTATCCCCGATTAATATAGTTAAGGATCGTATAGTAATCAAGCAACAAGCGCAATGAGGCGATTGGCGGTAATGGATGGCAACAAGCACAATGTCGATGTCGATTGTAGTGTGATGATGTGGCGTGAGATCGGTCGGTGATCGTGCATGGATGGGAATTTCGGTGAAAAGGATGGTGATCGACATGGCGATGAGAAGCGGAATGAATTGTAATCCGATGTATGCTATGCGCAAACAGGCCGGTCCTTGATGATACAGCGGATGGAATGGTTGGCTCGATCGTATCGTTACATTATTGAGTTCCTGAAGGCCCAAACGCGTGTGCAGAGCTACCTTCAGCTGCCTTCGAGATGGCTTGTACAAGCTGAGAGTTGATCCTGCGCCCCATCAGCTTAAAAGGAAAGGAAAGGTGGAATATTCACTTCTTCAGCTCCGTTCCTTCGTTCTCGGCCATCTGCAATGACTGCGATAGGCGTCGGTTGGCGTCTGCAAGTTGTTCGATGTGCATTACGGCTACACCGATGTCATTGGATGCTTGGCGGATCATGACGGAGAAAGCTTACATCTGTCCAGGATGTTCGCTTTGGATGCCTTGAGGTTACTCGGCGGTAGCGCGTTTCTGAGCTTGTGGAAGCCTGTCCGTAGGTCATTGCGACGCTTCTGTGCGGAGAATCAGTCGTCTCGGATGTTCGGCGAGTAGGGAATGACGTACCTGTTCGCTAGTGATACGCGATTGGCGAGCATCCTCTCGCTTGGACAGGCTGTGTTTTCGGTCATTGTATTCACTGAAACCAGATCAGCTTGAGAACAGGAGCGACGTTCCCATGGAAGCATTTACCGCCGAGGATGATCTGCGCCCATATCTGGAATATCATCGCCTTCCTCGCTCTCAAGCTCGTCGTCTTCGTCGATGATCTCCTGCTTCATGGGTAGGCCTGCCACGGTATTGCGCCTGATTTGCTTTGGTCGAAGCTCGCGGGTCGGGTTACTTCTGACTGGTTTCGCGAAGCCGGTCACGGCCATTCGCCCATCGCCGTTTGGACCAATACCGGGGGAAGCGGTGGCGGTCATAAGAGAGGATGCGAGGTTTGTTGGATGCAGTATGGGGGAAGTGGGTAAAGAGTGGGCTTGCACGCTGATCGGGCTGAGGTCGGAGAGAGAGGAGCCGATAGCGCTTGGCGGGCTGACCGTTGTTGGACTGATGCCTTGCATCGCCACCTGCTGAAAATCGGGACGGATCGAGCCCGCGGATCCAGGCGGCGATGTCGTGAGAGGTGGGCGAAAAGATTGCGCTGTCGCGTGGAAGGATTGTGGGGTTCGCATACTCGCATCTACAGATTGGTCAGCGATCGAAACCTCATGACAACAAAGCCAGGTAAAACCGAGCTTCTCGATATACTCACAGGCTCGATACGGATGGTAGTACCCTGGATGCGTGTGGACTGGCGTGTTGATCGGGTAGGGAATGAAGGGGGTGTAAGGAAGCGTTGAAAACGCCACCTGCTGCATCATCTCCTGATGAAGAGCTGCGTTGGGGTCGTGTTGCTCGACGAGGGATAGGTGGGACAGCGAGTGAGAGCTGCTAGTTTCTGAACGGTACGTCGTTTCTTGAGCCGACCTGTCTCGGTGATAATCTCCTACCTCCTGATGGTCCCATTGACATGTTCTCGGCGGTCCTCCCCTGCTCATGCATCGCCTGGTCGTCAGGCGCGTGATGGGACATTATGTCGTTGTGGTGGTCGGTGTCGGGACTGGCGACCAGGTAATCTACGCAGCCAGGGTCTAAGACTGCAGGACAATATCATCAGTATGGATCTGAGAGATGAAAGGGGAAGGTATGCTCACATCGGAACGTCCCATCAAAAGGCTCGTCACGGAGATGACCTCTGAGTGCTGCTGCGAATGAGTCGTTCTCCGATGCAACAGGGTACGTGGGCACCCAGGATGACATAGAGCTAAGAGGCAATATCAGCTAAATGGCGAGCTGAGGTAGAGGTATTGATGAGACCTTGCAAAAGCTTGGTGCTTACTGATCTCTTTGAAGGATAGCTACGGATAGCTCGTTGGACGCTGAGATGACAAGGTCGAGTCGATATGATGGCGGGTTCTGCGATCTGAGGTGTCGGATTAGAATACAAGGGGAGGAGAGCCCAAAAAAGGGACAAGACGTGACTACAGGAGCCGAAGTGTGAAAATACGAATAGGCTAGTGAGACGAGGTTGTGAAGGCGGTGGCCAATCGGGAAAAGCGAGGGATGGATCCGCGATCCGTAAGCTTCTAGCCGATGTCGAAGAAGCGAATGATCGTGAGTGGGAGGTGTGGAGACTCGGGATTAGGGGGAACGCGACCGGTGTTGCAGTCCAAAGAGAATGGAGGGATATGTCGGTGGGAATGGAAAATGTCGATCCTTTTGGACCGAAGATGTCTGGACGTATGGAATTCCAGATTTCTTGCAAAACTTCGCACGCAAGCTTCTTCAGGGAAGTCGCATGATAAACGTGGATAATCGGCAAAAGTGGCTTCCGTTATCTGATTTGATGGTAGAAAGAGGCTCGATCAAGCGGGTGTTGAAGTCCGTGGGGAAAGGGGAGGGAAAAGAAGGGAAAGGAAGAAATAGGGACATCAGCCTCGAGTTAGAGAGATCGACGGGGCAAACGTTTGAAGGTGGTGATCGCGACATATCGGGTTGAGCCGGACATCGGATTCAGTGTGAAAGTATCGTGTACAATAAAGCTTGATAGTCAATGTATCGAGTTGCTGGACAATGGGATCTAAGCGGAGACACAGATCCCCCTTGATGGATGACGACATCGCGTCGATCAAACTTTGCTTCGTCGAGTTTGACTCAGCTGCGTTGGTGATCGCAGCATCCTTTTTGTGAGCGAAGAACGCGACGTCTTCTGCTCAATCGGGTGTTTGTTATGATTCTCAGTCTGGAAAACAAAATGAGACAGCGGTTTTTTGTCGTCATCAAACCCCTGAGAACGTCTGGGCGGCGGATTTGATGCCGGATTTGATGTCGCTTTTGGTACGCGTTGATACACTTCCCAATGGATGAGAGTTGTATGACCACCTGAGCTAGCGTTCTACTCTGGCTGACTGCTTGACATCGAGAAGGGCTGATACAAGAGGAAGAAGAACACACCGGCCGATGAAGGATGTTGTCGGCCGCATCGGCAATACAGCACCGATGTATCCGAAAGTTATTCAGGTCCCGGCTTTTGGCGGCGCAATCCGGTGATCATCCAATGAGGTGGTGGCAGGAGGTCAGGAGGAATTCGTCGCCAAAAGCATACCTCACGTCGGCTTCGGCGTCAATTCCGAGTCAGCTATCAACTCGTATCTATCCATTCAACTATCTGGCCACTGGGTCAGCAAACACTCTCTTTCGTCGCATAAACCTCTTCTCTTCCAGCTGCCATGTCATCCTCCCGCATGGTCAGCTCACCGCTACTACGGGGAGCGGCCAACACTCTCTCGCGACCATCATTAGCGGGACGAGCCATGGTGACCGTACAGTCTCGTATCGGGGACAAGCATGTGGACATGAGCAATCTTGAGAAGGGTCGGTACATCAATTATCAACGGATCGAGGACACACTTCAGGTCGTCAGGTCAAGGTGAGTTATCAACCGTTCAGGAGTGAGATATGGTACCTGCAAAGCTCTCGATAGCCTCACGACAGCTACGTGCACAGCTGGCATGGAGCTGTCGGATACAAGAGGAGCTTCATCATCTCCCGACCAATCCACGACGGGTGTGCATGCTCTTCTCACTGTCTATAACCGCCTATCTCCTCAAGCAATATCGGCCATCCTGTGCAATCACCTTAGCTGACTGGATTCATTTCTCGCAGACTCGATCGCCCTCTCACCCTTGCCGAGAAGATCGTATACGGACATCTTGACAACCCTCATGAGCAGGACATTCAGCGAGGAGTGTCTTATCTCAGGCTTCGCCCGGATGTGAGTGCCTCTCCATTTGACATCACTGCTGTCCTCCCGTTTACTGACTGTCTTATCCCTTAGCGAGTTGCCTGCCAAGATGCAACGGCACAAGTGAGTAGCTCTCATACCATGTGTGCCCACATTGCGTTGACAACCTGCTACCATCAAGATGGCAATCCTCCAATTTATGTCTGCCGGTCTTCCACAAACCGCCGTCCCCACCTCCGTCCACTGCGATCACTTGATTCAAGCTCAAACAGGAGGGGTGCACGACCTTGCTCGAGCCATCGATATCAACAAGGAGGTCTACGACTTCTTGGCGACCTCATGTGCTAAATACGGTATCGGCTTCTGGCGGCCAGGTAGCGGTATCATGTGAGTACCTACTTACGATCAGTTAGGATCGGGCCTGACTTCCGCCTGTAGCCATCAAATCATCCTCGAGAACTACGCTGTCCCAGGTCTCATGATGATCGGTACGGATTCCCACACACCCAATGCAGGTGGTCTCGGCATGATCGCTTGTGGAGTCGGGGGAGCGGATGCGGTCGATGTCATGGCCAACATTCCTTGGGAGCTGAAGGCGCCAAAGATCATCGGTGTCTATCTGGATGGAAAGATGAGCGGATGGACCACACCGAAGGGTCAGTACCGCTCACTGCATCATCCCGACCTTTGTCTGACCCGTAGTAGACGTCATCCTGAAAACTGCCGGTATCCTCACCGTCAAGGGCGGTACTGGCGCCATCATCGAATACCACGGGCCAGGTGTCGAGTCGCTCTCGTGTACCGGTATGGCGACTATCTGCAATATGGGTGCCGAGATCGGTGCGACCACTTCTGTCTTCCCCTTCAACCACCGAATGAGCAAGTACCTTGAGGCGACCGGCCGTGCCCCTGTTGCTCGATATGCTGAGGAGTTCAACCACAACTTGCAACCTGATGAGGGATGTGAGTATGACCAGCGAATCGAGATTGTACGTGAAGACATTGTTCTCATTGACTGGCAACTGACCATCGACAGAAACTTGACGAGCTTGAGCCCCACATCAACGGACCCTTCACCCCCGATCTTGCCACCCCCATCTCCAAGTTCGCTTCCGAGGTCAAGAAGCACTCGTGGCCCGCTGAGCTGAAAGTCGGTCTCATCGGATCTTGCACCAACTCTTCATACGAGGACATGTCCCGATCTGCTTCCATCGCCAAAGAGGCTGCCTCGCACGGTCTCAAGGCGAAGTCCGCTTTTACCGTTACCCCTGGATCGGAGCAGGTTCGGGCCACTATCGCCCGAGACGGCATGATTGCAGCGTTTGAGGATATCGGTGGTGTCGTGCTCGCCAATGCTTGTGGGCCATGCATCGGGCAATGGGACCGGAAGGACGTGAAGAAGGGCGAGGCGAACTCTAGTAAGCTCTCTCAGAGTCTCTGAATCGGAGCTTGATGATGTTCAGTTGTTACCTCATACAACCGAAATTTCACCGGACGGAATGACGCTAACCCTGCCACACACGCTTTTGTCACTTCTCCCGATGTATGTCTCCCAAGGCCCACAGCTTTCTCTAGCTGACCACCTGTAGCTTGTCACTGCTATGATCTTTGCCGGCGACCTGACCTTCAACCCCCTCACCGATTCCCTCAAAGGATCTGATGGAAAGGAGTTCAGGTTCTCGGAACCTTCCGGCTTCGAACTCCCAGCCAAGGGTTACGACCCGGGAGAGGACACCTTCCAGGCTCCTCCGACCGACGGTGCTAGCGTCTCAGTCGCTGTGAACCCACACAGTGATCGACTACAGCTCCTCCACCCATTCAAACCTTGGGACGGCAAGGATATTGTCGACGCTCCTGTTCTCATCAAGGCGAAGGGCAAGTGCACGACTGACCACATCTCTGCCGGTGGACCATGGCTCAAGTACCGAGGTCATCTAGAGAACATCTCTCGTACGCTTCACCTGTTCCAGAAGAATTCGGCTGACTGCCTCTAGAAAACTGCTTGATCGGTGCAATCAACGCGGACAATGGCGAGGCGAATAAAGTCCTAAACCAGGAGACTGGCGATTACGGCGCAGTCCCCACTGTTGGAGCGTGAGTATCAATCAAGCCATCCAGAGCTCGTCCGTATGCCTAATGTCGTTGATATAGTTACTACCGAGACAAGAACATTCCTTGGGTGGTAATTGGCGACGAAAATTACGGCGAAGGGTCCTCGCGAGAGCACGCTGCGCTTGAGCCCCGATTTTTGGGAGGACGAGCCGTCATTTGCCGATCTTTCGCACGGTCAGTTCATCTGTTCAGCCTGCTCTACAGATGATGACGGTGTGATTATCAGAATTCACGAGACCAACTTGAAGAAGCAGGGGTAAGTGGCGAATGTTTCTGTTGTGCTCTTTCGCTTACGCTTACGCAGAATGCTCCCTCTCTGGTTCAAGAATACTGAGGACTACGACAAGATTTCCGGTTCCGACAAGGTTTCGATCGTTGATTTGAACAGCTTCAAGCCTGGTCAGGAGATCAAGGTGGAGATCAAGCATCAAGACGGATCGAAGGATACGATCGCTTGCACGTCGTCAATCAACGAGGGTCAATGGGGATGGTTCAAGGCGGGTTCTGGTGAGTCGAGATCACAGACCGCTTCTTACGTTAGCTGACAAGATGTACAGCACTCAATATGATGGCTGCTCACGCCAAGAGCTCTTAAGCGAGTCGTGAAGGTCTCCTATGATACCCAATTTCCTTGGTTGCGATGTATTGAGAATAGGCAGGAGCAGGTCGCGGACACGGGTGGTTGGTTGTCTAAGGTCACGTTCGAAGTGATGCCAGCATTGTGACTACAGTTCGATATTCACCGATAGTTTCACGCCGCATCTTTCGGCACCAACAACAACAAGCTGATACCGTCCGCCTTAAGGAAGAAAAGCATGACATCTCTTGTTTGCTCAACTCTACAACTCCTTAGCTGACAAATCCCCCCAACTCTCCTTAATGACAACTCCAATCCGATGCATCCACACCCCATCCGGAACTACTTGCTACCCATTGACCAATGTTCACCCGCCCACTGCGAGGTTGGGACGCCGAGCTCGAGAAGTTTCGAGTAAGCGGCGGAGAAGCTAAAACGTGTATCAGTTGGAGCTGCTCCACTAGCCTACTCCCGCAACGGTCCAGGCGTTGGATAGAACCAGAAGGACTCAGCGTTGAAAGGACTCACTCCTTGAAGAAGGTCTCCTCGCTCTCGGCGTACTGCTTGGCGTACTTCTTGAATGACTTGTCCTTGATGAGCACCATATCGGTCCTGTCAACCAAGACGATATCAGCTTATCAAAGCCAGGTACAGAAGAGACGACACACGGCAGCATCATAAGGCTCTTAGTCTTCTTATCTTCGAACTGCGCGGGACCCTTCCTATAGATGACGCATAAGATTTCCTTCTGGTCTGTAGCGAGACAGTAACGAACCACTTCCTCCAGGACCAGCCCTCATTCTGCAGCAGGTTGAAGTATTCCTACGTTCAATTCAGCTCCACGCTCCTTTGATTCAATTGGGGATAGTTCACGTTACTGAAAGTCACAGGTGAATGGGTCCAAGGCCCTTCGAAGCCAGAGCGATCTACAGCGAAGCTTAAGGTTCCAGGTGCTTCGTTTTATGAGCGACTACTAACCAGTATGGCATCGCCCCATAGCATGAGCTCCGCTGAGAGCGACGATTTCCTTGTCATCGAAGCTATTGGGATCAGCTTTCTCACTTTAAGCGATGTAGATTACCTACCCCATTCGGTAGAAGATGAACCGAAGGTGATCCTCGGCTTTACTAGCATCCGGCAGTCGACCATCGGGAGTGACGTTGTGCGCGAACCCGTCAATCCTGCCAGGACGCCAAGGGACGGTTGGTCCACCTGACTCCTGGACGGCAACAACACCGCCTAGGGTCCAGAGATCGCCGTATGAAATCCAGGGGAACTGCTGCTTGATCTTCTCCATGTGCTCGCGCGCGGTAGACTGAGACGGGTCAGCGCTGATTAGGCAGATGGAAGTAGGCAAAAAGCTTACCAGACCGTTGTTCGCGCCATGCTCTGCTTCGGGCTTGAATCGCATCGTCGCATAATTGGAGCCACCGGTATTATCGGCTTTGTCATAAGTACCGGAAGCGTGCCAGGCGAGACGGATCAGAACGGGGGCAAGGGATCCGTCTAAGTAACAACCGTCAGACCAAGTCCTGACGCCCCAAAGCCCGGTTGTGCTTGAAGGAGATTAGCTCGACTGACCATCGTACCCTTCCAACTCCAGCTCCTCAGCGATTTTATCATAAACTTTCTGGTAATCCTCCTTCCCCCTTCTCAGGCCAACCTTCCCTTCTGCGGCTGCGGTGATACCTCGAGCCTGGGAGCTTAGCTCTTTGGCCGTGTCCTGGGCGCTACCACCGGTACCGAAGAAAAGGTAAGCTGTACCGAGAGCGGCGATACCGAGACCTCCGAGGACGTAGGGGGAGAAACCCGAACGAGGGGGTGACGGTGGAGGCTGTAGAGAGGTATGTGAAGGATCGAGAGGGGACAAAGAACCAGGGGGTATGAAAGTGGCGGTAAGACAGTCAATCAGCCTCAGATCGAGCTAGAAAGTCTGAGGAGTCGACGCACGACCTTGGTCTCGCCAGTTGCGAAGCCACGCCTGAAAGCTTGACCGCGGACCGAGGCATTGACAGTAGTTACGCGGCGAGTACACGTCGATCGGATAAGAGGAGCGACTCTAACGGACATCGTACTGTACAATCTCGTCAGAATCATTCCTCTCATACATATGGTGGATAGTCGCTGATTGCCTCGAATGTCAAGGGACTTCCTTTGGACGCGCAGAGGGATGAGGCCTCCACGGAGCAGAAACTCGAGCCGAGATGATCAATTCCATAGCATCGTCCAGATGAACGTTCCTACTCACCTGGAACAGTTATAGATCCCGAGAGAATCGGGACTTAGTGAGATGTAGGGGTAGATTACAGAACGAGAGAAGCCAAATCGCCAATCTCGGTGACTGACTCCATTTTACGGTTAGCAGCCAATCGGAATTACCGCCTCAAAAATCCGTGATTCCGGGACGGAAGCTTTTCACCGCATCTCCCTTGGTCACGTGGAATCTACTCGAAAGTTGGGATAGGGAAGGCGGGACTGATCTCCCCTTGCATAGAACGCATAGGAGTGAACACTCGTCACAACAGGTAAACGGCATCATGTCCGCTTCACTCACCAAGAAGCAGCAGAAAGCTTTGGCTTTTCGGGCAAAGCAAAAAGCGAAGAAGTCTGGTCGAGCGGATGGGGAGCAGGAGGATGTTCCTGAGCTGGACCTTGAGGTAGATGAGGTGGTCGACGCCGTTGTGATCGCTCAGGCTTCGAAGAAGAAACGGAGACATGATACGAAAGAGCTCAACGAGAGCGAGAAAATGACAGGAGAGTCGAAATCGACGACGACGAGAGAAAAGGTCAAGTCCAGATTGAAGATTGCTTGGGATGACGATCAAGAAGACGAGGGTGATGGAGGGAAGAAGAGCAAGAAGGAGATCAAGCAGCGATTCATCCTCTTTGTCGGTAGGTAATCTATGCCTTTGTCGATATCGGGCAGGGCCGAGGCTGACGGGTGAATAGGTAATCTCGATTACAAAACGACACGGGAGGATGTCCAGACTCATTTCGAACCCGCTATCGGTGAGTCCCTTCAACCCCTTCTCGTCCTTCTATTAAGCTAATGAGTCCCAGCTCATCTGCCATCCGTCCGACTCCTCACTGCTAAACCGAAAACTCCACCCTCATCCAAATCCACCACAAAACCCCAGACGCCCAATTCAAGAGGAATAGCTTTTCTCGAAATACCCACCTCGCTAGAGCTACAAGCATGTCTCAAACTCCATCACTCCACCTTACAAGGGAGGAAGATCAACGTCGAACTGACTGCTGGTGGAGGTGGGAAGTCTGAGGGGAGAAAGGAGAAGATCAAGCAGAGGAATGAGCGAGTTGGTGGACAGCGGGAGAGGAGGGCGGAGAGGGAGAAGGAAGATGGTGGCGAGGAAGAGGGTGGACTGGAGGTGGTGCAGGACGGAGGTGGGAAGAAGTTGGTGGAGGAAGTAGTCGTAGGCGGAGCGACATTGCGGGGAGGACGACGGGTTAAGGCGAAAAGTAATGTATGTGTTCAACCCTTGGAGGAATCATCGCAACTCGCTTACCATGGCTTTCATAGAAGACCGATAGCGAGAGGCCAGCAAAACGTCTCAAACCATCCGACCCGCCAGTATCCCGATCAGGTTGGGCGGACCGTCCACCTCGACAATCCGCACAACGACCTCAGCAAGGCAGGCGAAAATGGGAACCGACAGGGGCGAATGCTGTGGTTGTCGGATAGTCGGATCTCTACCATCAGTACTGCTGCTTTACGAGGCGAGGTACCATGGATGACTCGTACATGCGTTCACATGATCGTCATCAAGTTCGTCTCGCTTCGTGTGTCTAATCGTCATACAACGTCATCTCCTTCAACATCCTCTCGAAGTTCTCATGTTCCGGCGACATGTTTGGATATTTAGACGAGGGCTGTTCGGGTAGTGAAGTCATGCGTGATGACCTTGTCGACACTACTGATAGATCAGCATGGTCCTTGATCTCGCTCAGCAGTTTCAGCGGATCATCAGGAAGGTGGCAAGAGAGTTAGACTCACAAGCGAGCATATCCCATCGGTCGTCATGACCCTACATCGGCATCCGTCAGCCGTACAAGAGCAGATCTTCTCCTCGCCATCTTTGACATCGGAACCTGACGCTGTCGAAACTGGGCTGGGTGGGGAAGGATAGCAGATCTCGCTGGAGAGGAGGATGGGAGGATACGAGGAGCAGCGGTCCATCGCGGCTGCAGCCTGGAAATCGCGGCTCTGACGCTCGTCCTGGAGATGACCGACTCCCTTTCGCCGTGATGTCGTGCGAAGATTTTGAATTCAATCTGAATCTGAGGGTCTGCTGCGATACAACGTGGTTGTATATGCGGTGATGTAGCAGAAGCAGAATGCTTCTTGTCAGTGTTGCTTCTTAAACCCAGATCTTCGCCACCCACCTCGTGAAGACTCCGCTTCAATCACGTCACTCACTCACCACCGCCTCAAAATGAGGTTTCACCACGTCAGGTACGGCCTCTAGCGCAGATCCCGATTGACTGTCAGAACGTCAAAGTACAAGACAGCATCACATGAAGTTGGAAGTCAAGTAATGATATTCTCTATCATTTCAGGGAGGAGTCCCTCCACTCGAAACCCGATAGATTGAGCATTTCGTGTCCATCAAATTACATGGCCTTTGAGCAACAGATGTCCTTTGCCGAGACCTGAAATGTGTGTGTGTCATTGATGAGGTATTGAAAACCAGGGTGCCACGGAATCCCGCTTTTGATCGTGGAGGTTCCGTAGGGGCTATGTGGCAGATGCTAGGTGTGGCGGATCTGCGGAATCATCCGCTTTTCTTCCGAAGCTTGTATCAGGATCAGCTCCTAAATCGCCTAGGCATGTACGCTCACGTCAGGGACTCATGGCTCATGCACTAAAACATGTTCCCGCTCTCAGCGACGGTCGAGTGGCGTCCTAATAGCGATGCTCCTTTTCCTCATCTCTTTACGCGTTTCAAACAACCTCCTTTGACCTGTCGTCAGGATTCGCCAAACATCCACATCAATAATTTTGGGTCGAGCTCTCGAACTTCTATCCCTCGCACAACTTTCCTCCTACACCGCCTCATCTTCATACACAACACCGCAATAGCTCACACGTACTGTCCTCCATTCGCCACGTCATGTCCCAAAGGTCTGCACAGGATACGCAAATCGGAAAGGGGGAGGTCTTAAGCCGAAATCATGCGAAACCGAGTCTCGGTGGGTCTCCCAGGTCTGATCTCGAATCACACGGTGGGCAAGTGGAGTCGCTCACTCGAGCAGACTTGCAATCCCGCCTTGGGACATCGCGCCAGCTCAGTGATGGCGCAGACCCTCGATCGACAGGCACTACAAGTGCACATGGTACCACGCAGCGACCCATCATGTCTCAGGCGTTCAGGGACGATCTGGTAGTTTCTCAGTCAGATGCCAAAGAACTGAAACCTACCCGAGACGAAGCCTTCTACTCGGGAGCACTAACAACAGCACTGACTGATATGTCTGGTATCTCTGCTTCGCGAAAGGACGACATACTCAAATCGTTGGATGTGCAGTTCACCTTCGCCAAAGAAGCGGATGAAGACACCTGGAAGGCGAATCAGAGCGAGTGGGATCGTAACACCGTGATTGGGTAGGCCACTTGATTTCGGATCGGTTGTGGCGCTGATTGGGGAACCCTTCATTACAGATTGCTCACGGCCCAAGCAAAGAAGGAGGGGATGGACATGGACTTTTATCGCATACGCGAAGAGGTCTCAATGATTCCCACAGAGCCAAGTACCCACATTTCCACAGAAGCCAAGATCCCAGAAACCTTAGCCCAAGCTCAGCCAGAAGCCTCGTCGCAGAGCAAGCCAAGAACGATACGGAGCATCATCTCCCGAGCTGCCGGGCCACTAAAATTCCTCTCTTTCGCTACCGGTGCAGTCAGATTCGCCCTCCCCTACGGTGAGAAACGTGATTGGGTATCACCGTCAACAATAGCTTCAGTAGGTTATTATGGCGATAGACTGGAATGTGCCGCTGCCGTGACTAGTCTTGGGAAAGTCATCGGAGATTGGAGAGCATCGAGGAAGGCCGGGACGGATACTGTTGCTTCTAGCCCTCGCCCTGATGTTGCTTCTGGTCCGCACGGCTGAATGGCAGCGAAGCGTACTGGATCTCACACCTACTGAGCAGTGGGAGGTTATATCCCCGGAGAGAAGCAGGCTTTTACAGTTCAGAGAGTGAGGCGTCTTGACAATGAATTCCATTTTCATCCCTCATCATGCACGGTCCTCCACCTTTTCCATTCTAGGTCTTCATTGGAGCAATGGCTTTTCTGTATTCCAGGTGTAGCCATCTCATCGAGGCTGCTCTATGCATCCGTGGAGTAGTACTGTGTACAATTGTACCGCGATCGCCTAGTCGATGTAATCGATCTGGTGCATCGATTACGGACAGATGTTCTCCCTTGAGTATCATGAGACATGTTTCAGCAACCTCCTTTGGCCTGGCACCGAAATCGGTCACCTGTACGTCCCGCTTACCCATGCCATTTCCCCTCACTCTACTTATGTCTTTCCCTCTCTCTGATATCCCCCACCACAACCCGTTCCCTTCAATCACCGTGTTCTCCCCGAATCAGCCAATCTTCCACCTCCCTCATCAAGCCCTTCAAATCTGACCCTGGGTTAGAAATGCAGCACACTGATATCGATGATCCATTCGAAGCCTTGACCAGGATCATGGCGTCAGATTTCGTCGAGGATGTGACGGACAGTCGGAAAGCAGATACCTCGACGCAATATGATGCTACATCCAGCTCTGTAATACCTGACAAGCTGGATCGAGATACGAAGACCTGCCAGAGAGACGCCTCGGATGGATATGATACCCTGTACGGCCCCACCAGTCCTCAAACTACTCACCATGATTCGACTACTCGAGAGGCAGACACCTCGACACAGAACGCCTCCTCCCATCCCACTTCGTTACGTCAACAACCGAAAGCCGTAGACTTCTCCGGTATTTTGGAGGCGAGAATGACCGACATTTTGCAATCGTTCCCAGCGAGGATCGCCCTCGCCAAGGATGCGGATCAAGCTACTTGGGAAGCTAGTCAGAGCGAACTCCGACGTCGACCGAGGTACAGGTGTGTCATCTCTTCCGCGCTCAGTACGTGCTAGTCACTCACTCCCGTTGCAGTACGATGAGCTCATTGGGCAAGAGCGAAGCGGAGGGTGGCAGCGGAATGTCCCGCCCGGCTCGATCCGCTCTTACGTTGCGGGCGCACGGAGATACTTCGGGTGGGAATACACTGAACAGCTCCGCCGAGAAGAGTACGATGAGAAAGTGGTTTAGTATTTCCTCGATGCCCTCAGCCGCTGCAATAGGTGTCGGATTCGCTTTGAACAGTGCCATCAAGGCTACCGTCCCGTTACTTGGACCACGTTGGATATCTCCAGAGACAGCGAGCAAGGTAGGCAGCGTGTGCGGCAAGATCGGATGGGCTGGTCAGGCTTACAGCTTTGGACAAGCGCTGAGAAACGGAGTCAACAAGGCGAAAGAGATTGAGGGTTTTGCAGGTACGACAGTACCCGCGCACAGCCAACGGGTCCGAAGTACGATTCCACGTAGCGTGAAGAGCCTGTCCGCCACATCGATGCCCAGTACTTGAGAGGGGCCAGAAGGCAAAGAGGGCGATCGCTGTGCATTGTTAGTCCGTGAGTGTTAAGGGATCAGACGCGCCGCGGAAGTACGCGCGTCCGCGCGACTTAAATACAAGTCTTCATTCTTAGCTTTTACTCTTATGCATCTCGTACATTCAACAGATTATGAGACCTCTGCTTTAACCA
>JAABUH010002804.1_pt1 | contig 16068 bp, 32 predicted proteins | sample 5559121 | NCBI WGS metagenome assembly JAABUH01 (sample SAMN10711871, study PRJNA513364) | rock metagenome | isolation source: Antarctica rocks | place: Antarctica: Victoria Land, Battleship Promontory nord | collected 2015-12-28
GAGATCAAATCCTGTCCGTAAAGCTTAGAGTGTTCCTGGGGACCGTTAGATGCCACCGTACCTATATTTCCCTGGATGTCGGAGTTCGGAGCGTGACCGCTTGGTTCTCGCCACCACTCACCCAATTCTCAACCCCGAGTAGGATAAATATACCATTGCATTGCGGCTGCATATCCATCAGACTGTATCTGCGGCAAGTAATACAGTATTCGAAACCGCCAGTCAAGTCTCCGGCTGGGATTGGTTGAAGCGCGGGTTGAAAAAGAAAGGGAGACGCTGCTCGTGAGTCTGCTGTGCTCTGGCTTATGTTTGACTCGCCTGTCCGTAAAAGTACCATGCTCATTCCCACTGCTCACATAGTACCAGTACTGAGCGATCCCTTCAGTATACATGAAAACGGCACCGGCTCCGCAAAAGGTCCCATCTCTCTTCTCGGCAAATTCGGATCCGCTATCACCACTCAGTTTCGACAGAATCACCACGGAGGGAATCAACAGCTATATTCGACATACCCTTCACACCCCAGTCGTCGCCACCATGTCATCCATCATTGAAACCCCAAATCTGCAGGTCCGGCGGGAGCAGAGGTCCTGAACCGAAAGTTCGCCACCGAAGAAGCTCTCTCCGACGCTCTCAACATCAATATACGGTATTCTTCGCACATCACTCTGACAATCTGTCTACGGTCTACGGCTCTACGATCACTACATTGAAGAAGCAAAGTACCCATTCGACGGGCTGGAGATAGGATTTGGGAATCAACTGGATACCACCATCTCCGTCATTTGCACTTCCTCCATCTCGTTCACGAATTCGCTTCGATACCCATCTCTTCCTGCAACATCCTTTTGTCTCTCGTCACCACCGGTCAAATCCTCGTTCGAACCGGCCAGTCGTCCAACTGGCCGCCCTTGTTTTCGCTTCGCAAATCATCGCCACCCGAACCTCCTTTCTTTTCAGCCCCGTTTCCTCGAAGTGACGCCTCCTGCTCAAGCGGAGGTCTTCAAAGGAGAACGCATACCTCATCTCAAGCCTGGACTGCACCCGTGAAGACGTGTTGCCACCCTATGCCCGCTATACCCAAGTACACGATCATCAGGGCTTTCGACGTGAAGCGAGCTTCTTGAATCAAAAGGAGCGAAGAAAACGGCGGTCAACCGAATCAGAGTCATAGACGCCCGCACTTCTTTGCCACCCGCCCCTTCCGACCCTTTTCCTCCCAAAAAGCTATGTCTCGTACGGCGACTGCAATACCGCCGTCGCCGTACTTCCCTCCGCGCAATGCCACTCCGACCATGCGCCACTGCTCGACGCCTATGGTCACTGCGGCGCACTTCACGCATCGATCTGGGCATCATCATGCAGGAAAGAGGCGGACGAAAAACTTGCCATCGTCGTTAGCGGGGCTTGGTCCAAGTTCAGCCAAGAAGGCCGTCACCGAGGCCTTGGGTCTTTCTTACGAAGAGATCCCCTCGCCCAGAACGAAGCAGATTCAGAGTCACCAAGGCAACCAACCTACCTCGCCAACCGAGTCATTTGCGTCACATGCCACATCCGCTCCAGCTGAAAGCTATGGCGTCTTGAGCTCCGAAAAGTCGCTGGCTTCATCGATCGATGATTCGCCTCGTGAGCAGCGGGACGATGAGATGGATCGGTCGACCCCTACCCCATCGATGTCCACGTCTGGAACCGTATCGTTCTCTACGACACCATTACCTACACCTTCGAACTCTCGTGCACCGTCCCTGTCTCAGCAGGAAGGGGTCATCGCAGATACTTCACTGTCCGGCCTAGGCCTTGTCTTCAATGGCGAATCGCCTGTGGTTGGCGTGCCGCTCCTCAATGCTCCAACCGCTTCGCGTGCATCATGGGTTCCGAATCTCGGTAAGATGGCCAAAGCTGTCGTCAATTCCGGCATGAGTATGGGCATGTCATTTGCCGAGAAGCGCTCGAAGAAGGAAGGCAGGAATGCCTTGCCTCAACAAGCGGAGTCAGCGTTTGCGCCGAGCCAGCCACTCCCGAAGCCGCCTGCTGAGGAGCTGCATCAGTTCTCCGAAGATGAGGCGATGGATCGCAGGAGGGAGTGGGCAGCTGCCGAGCAAAGGCGAATCGCGGAATTTGCAGTGTTGTGTTCGCAGTGGCCGCATAGCGGGTACAATATCGCGAAGTGGGGTCCCAATGGTGAGTTATTTGGTTTGATACTCGTCGGTGGCGTCAGTATCTTTAAGTCGTTTCTGACTGTTGTTTGGGCCAGGCGCAAAACACTTCTACGGACCGCAGTCCTACTCAAACCCGCAATATTTCGCGAGCCTCATGGCGCGTCAAGCGGAGCTCGAGTACCAGATGTGGACCACTTCCGCTACTTTCGTTCCCTGCCGACGTGTTGGTGTATACCGATCGCCAGGACGTGTCGGCCAGTCAAGGAACGAGGCCCGCTCCCCCCGGCGGGCTTCACCGAGTGCGTCGAGCTCTACTTCAAGTGAAGACGATCTGGCCCGGACCACTGCCGAAATCAAGGCGGCCATGACCAGCCCGCTTCTACCGCTTGATAACGAGCCAATCGATCGGGGCTCGCAACTGGGGCTCTCGTTCCCCAGTTCTTTGATGTCGGTCAGAGGCTCGAGGAGCTTGTCCGAGCTCGGCACGCTTGCTTCTTCGATGCAGCTCAACAAGGATGAGAACAAGGATGAGACTCAAATGGATGTGGACTCTGTCATTTCAGCATGTGCATGCGAATCTCAACGAGACCAAGATCTCGTCCGCACTCAATCTTGTGGGGCTAAACGGCCTCTCACTAGGGAAGGAGATGAGGAGGACAAGCGCCGCAAGGTTGACGAGGCAATGGTGGTCGAGGAAGCTGTCGACACTGGTGTCATGATGCCGCTCAAGACATACGGGCGGAATCCAAGTTTCTCAGCTTCGACGCCTGACCTCGCTCAGGCAGACTCGCCCGCCGTCTTCGGACATGTCGTCAAGACCTCTGACACACATCCGATCATCATCTCGCCCTTTCTTCCCGCCGAGCTTCTCCCGCTACTCTCTGCTCATCTCCTCATGCCCTCTTCTTCCGGGACTTTCTCTCCGACTCCTTTGCGGTTAGCTTCGTCTATCGACGTCCCCTCGGTGCTGCTATCCTTTGTACCCCCGTCGCCAAATCCGGGCATTGTTCCTAGCCCGGTTCATTCGACCTTCCGGCAGCAACAAGTAGCCCAGCAAATCGGTCACGCGCAAAATGTCGGCAATCTGCTTCTCAGCAGCTGCCCGGGCAAGCGCTTGCGGATGGGTGGACCTGTCAAAGGTCGCGGTCCAGTGTGCCGGGATCTATGCACTGATCTGCGACGGATTCGAAGTGAGGGTGTGGGCTGTCTTGTCTGGTAAGCGATCTTCCCCTTGTTTGACGTGGCTGATGATATGTCTTTCTTACTCTCTTTCCTCTGCATCATCAGCTGTCTCGATGACGCTGAGCTTGAGCTTCTCGGCGTGCCATGGGATACTTATAGCCAGGCGGCGGCGGCGAACGGCCTCGACATTGTTCGGTGAATTCTGCGCCGTGCAAATATCCTAACCTGTTGGCTTACACCTTCCCTCAGCGTGCCTATGCCCGATGGCTTTACGCCTGTCTCTGTAAGCCTCTTCGACGCGCAAATCGATCTTATCGCTACGAGGTATTCCCTGCACGGGACCAATGTTCTCACACACTGTCGAGGTCAGTTTCTCAGTCTGGCCAGGTGTCACCATCACACTCACTTGGTCTTCTTCGTTAGGCGGTGTTGGTCGTGCCGGACTGACCGCATGTGCTTGGGCTATCAAGATGGGTTTCGTACCCCCTCACCCATCTCTCGCCATCGTCGAGCAAGCTGCGATCCGTCAAGGATCCGAGATACCCGCCGAAGTCGAACACCGGATCGTCATGTCCATCGTGGAACGCGTTATCGCGATGATCCGAAGTCGTCGTGGATTAAAAGCTATCGAGAGCTTCGAGCAAGTCCAATTCCTGGCAAGCTATGTCCGGTGGCTGCGGGCCGGTGTCCGCGCCGTCTGATTCTCCTACTCTGGTGTTCACATCGCAACATCCTTTCGAGCCTCATTTTGCGTATCTCCTCGAATCATCTTAGGCGTCACCTCATGCTTTCCCCAAATTTCCATACCGAAAACGCAAATCATCTCCTTATCTACTTGCCAACCAATCGTGTCACATCTAGCAAATCATCTGAACGTTCAGTACATCTGCCCGCATTTGGCTTTGCTCCGTCATTGGGATTGCGCAGTTGTAGAAACCAGATTAATAGCAATGCATAGCTTCAAAATCGGCTCGATTGCTAGCAGTGTAGTCGCGGTTGACCGCGAAAGTAACCGACGTCAAATTTAGGAAGGATGGCGCTGCAATCAGACCTCAACATGTTGACTGCAATTCTGATGTATGGCGGAAATAAGAGTTTGATCGGACCGGCAATCCTTATGGGCATGATTCGTTTCAGCCTCCTCCATAGCATCTCGAAGTCGGGTGGCAGGCTTGCATTGCTAATTCGTGTGGTGGAAGATCCAAGGACCTTGGATCTAGAGCAGGTCGAGGTCGGGCAGGGATGATACGGAGTGTCTAACCCCGACCATAGGGAACATGCATGCTGAGAAGAAATGCTATGACGATGCCTAAGCTACAATCGATGATGATGCTAACTTCCTCCTCGCGCCTCCTGTCCGCGCTTAGAGGTACTACCGCATTCATCAGCTCTGAATTGCGCCACCGAACCAGAAAACTCACCAAGCTCGCCGCAAAGACGACTACATGGATAAAATCGTCAGTACGATATTCACCCCAGGTTGTATCACCCACTATCGCGCTTGATCAACCCCTGCGCCTCCTCCATCTTCTTGAATAGGTCCGCATCGCCAATCACCCTCGCCGCGTCCCGTACCTCGCGACAAGTCTCGTCAAGCCTCGTAATGACCCGCACGATCGTGCCCTCGGGAACATCCGTGAGATCCGTGATCTGGTTGAACGGCTATTCCCCATCAAGACCCATACCACTTTCGTGGATAAGGGAGACTCACCATCCCCTTGGCCCACTCATAGACCACCTCCACCAGTCCCTGCTTGAACTTCTCCCGAAAATCGTCGTATTGGACAGAACATCGATCTTGCTCTCGCTCGACGTCATCCGCGATCCGGTAGATCACGTCGAGTCCTCGGACCAGCTTGGGCGGGATGACGGGTTGGGAGTCGGTTTTCTCGACGAAGACAAAGATCGACAGGAGAGCGACGACCTCTTCAGGTGTGTAATCCGCAAGGATGTTCTCGAGGATCAATTCGGTGAGGATGAGCTCGTGAGCGGAGTTAATCTAATCATTGCTAAGCGACTGCGCTCTTGAATAAATTCAGACTTACCTCGCAAGCAACACGACCCTTGAGGAGCACTGTGGAGTTCTCATCGATGAACTGCAACTGCTTGAGCACGTCCACGCGAGACTCGTAATCCGGTAACAGCTCGAGGTTCTGGTCCGACAGTGCAACTTTGAGCTGCGTCAGACTGGCTTCTATCATCTTGATCTCATGTAAAGTAGCATACTATCGAGACCATATTAGCGAGATTGTTCAGATGGCCTCGCAGCGAGCTTACATGATCGTCAAAGTCCTCGCAAACTTGGCAACCGAGCTTTGCTATCCGATCACTCAGGATCATCCGCTGTTTCAGCAGGTCCTGGAAATCGAGCGCTCGCATCCGCGTCCACTCGACCTCCGGGAGTTCGGGCAGACTAGCGAGATCCTCGTGAAGGACCGCCAGGTCGTGCATTGTCTTTTCCGAGGCTTCCTTGGCCTTCTTATCGATGATACCAGTGGAGTCTGCCTTATCCATCCGATGAGCTGACTTTCACGCTGCCCCGAGAAGGGTCTCACCTTGAGAATCCGGTTGACAACGAAAGATATACTTGTAGCGTCGATACTGGTCAACTCCCAGGTGGCGCTTGCGAAAGATCCCCGGGGAAGTACCGGTGGCCACCGTGGCGGGATCTCATTGGCTTTGACGTCTACGATAGGATCGATCAGTACTTCGAGCAGCGAATGTCTGGTGCAGAGCGTACCTTCCTCTCCAGACTTTTGGGATTGCGTAACCAGCACAAGTACCCAGAAAGCCTTTGCATCCGATTTCATGCCATCCCTCAAGAGGTTCGGAGCGTTTCGCAGTAGAACCGCAAGATTGCCAGGGAAATGCTGTGAACAAGTGAGCTTGATCGGCAGGTGCCACGGCGAATACTTACGCCGTTGCGCAGGATCACCACTCGACCGGGCGCAAAGGATTTCCCACCGCCTAGCGACCACGAGGCATTCTTGATAAGCGCTGAGTGGACCCGCACGATCTCTGCCGAGAGGTCGTAAAAAGCCCCGATAAACACCTTGCACACCTCGCAGTCCACCTTTGGTAGGCGGGCCAGCTGCCTCTCAGTCTTATATGAACGGTCAGCCCATGCCAACCGGACATGGAATCTAGCTTACATGAGCGATCTGTCTTTGCTGTTCGGGCGCGAGTTTCTGTGCTGCATTCTCCGAGAAACTCCGCTTAATCATCTCCTCAACCCGCAGAGCTTCGACCCGAAGGAGATTGAGAATCATGTTGTATGTCAAGCGGAATTGCGATGCCAGCCGATTTGGAGTTCCCAGCATCATGTCCGTCAGATCTTTTGCCTGCAGATTCATCAGCTCATACTCGCCGAGGAATTGGTTGACCGAACACTCGGCAGCTCATCCCCGCTCAAGATGATGACAGTCCCGGTAGTATCAAGACCACGCCGTCCTGCTCGTCCCGCCATCTGGGTGTACTCGCCAGGCAGGAGGTTTCGGAACGAGTGACCGTCATGTTTGCGGATACCGGAGAAGACCACGCTCTTGGCGGGCATATTGACGCCCTGCGCGAAATAGTATAAGCAAACGGCCAGCTTGCAGATTGATCACCAACCATGGCAAATGTCTCTGTAGCGAAGAGCACCTTGACTAAACCCCTCGAAAAGAGGATCTCGACCACCTCTGCACGATAGATCAGCACCCATGTCCCGAATCCCTCTTTATAAGCTGACCTTTGACAAGCGGAAGCAAGCCACCATGGTGGACACCGATTCCTCTCGTCATCAGCTCTCGCATCCTCGTGATTTGAGGCAGGGTTTTGTCGGATCCTAATTCCCCCTTTAGCCTTATCCATCCGGGAAGAAGGCCCGGTTGCATACCTTTCAGCCGATTCAAGGCCCTTTCCCATGTGATATGCACCTCGCTCTTCTCCTTCGCATCGCATAGATCCATATTCTGCAATGTCCCCGCGTACTCCTCGCACCGCTTCTTGCTGAACACAAAGTTGACGACCGGGAGCAGATGCTTGCTCTTGAGATGATTGATGAGCTGAATCCAGACATTCTGGTCCAGGTGGTAACCCCCTGCGCGAGGCGGTCCGAAACCTCCACCTCGACCGCGAGTGGGCGGAGCAGCTCGAGGTGCACCATTCGTTCCTCCTCCACGATTGAAGTGTTGTCGACCGGCTCCGATATTGCTAAATGGCGCAGATCGGCCGGTCGGAAGGCCTCGAGCTCTCGTCGGGGCGCCTCCTCGTCCGCCTGTTCGTGTAACGGGAGGCAGACCCGCTGCTTCCCGCTCTTTGTCTTGCTTCCTCCTCAGAGCTTCGATGGCTGATTTGTACCTACATTTGGGTCAGCGGGTTCGGGTAATGCCGCTAGAGGATCTCACCCTTCACCGAGGAAGTTTGACTTCGAGTCAACGATTCTATGCAGATCTCGTCCGGCCCAAAGGAAATGCTCGAGCGGAACAGGTCGCATCGGTGTCGAGATGACGTAGATATCCTTCTTTTTGGTCCGACTGCATCGTACATGAGCGAACGAAAGGCATCCACCCAAAAACGACTGACCCAACCCAGTCTGCAAACTCTCTCGTATTGGGCACGGTGGCGGACAACAGGATAATATTGACATGCTCCGGCAGCATGATGATGACTTCCTCCCAGACTACCCCTCGCTGTGACCCGATCAGCGAGATGTAGCTTTGGACAGATACATACTGACCTCCGCGTCGTTGACATAGTGCACCTCGTCGAAAATAACAAACTCGACATCTCGAATCAGGTCGGCGCCCTTGTACAGCATACTTCGCAAAATCTCGGTCGTCATCTGCGGGGGTACAACGCGGTCAATACCGGTGCGTGTTCCGGAGCTACGCAGGCAAGGAATACTGACGATCAAGCAGCTTCCCTCCGCGTTGATCTGCACATCCCCAGTCAAAATCCCCACGGTGGACGGGTCGAATGATGTTTTGAAGTCCCGGAACTTCTGGTTCGAAAGTGCTTTGATCGGCGAGGTGTATATTGCTCTGTGGAAATAATCAGTCGCAGAAGGCTAGATGGTATTAGAAAACTCGCCTTGTCATGTGCTTGGCCGCTAGAGCGATGGCATACTCCGCGACTACCGTTTTCCCCGCCGAGGTGTGCGCGGCGACGAAAACGCTGTCGCCCAATTCAAGTCGGTAGACGGCTTCTTTCTGGAAGTTATCGAGAGTGAAGGGGTACTGTAAGGACTCATCAGCGCGGTGGTGGACGGCATCAGGACTGGTGACGGACTGTTCGAGCCATCTCAGGAACCAGCTCATCAAACTGCCGAAGTATCAGCAAAGTTCCGGTACGATGAAGGATATCTCACGTTCACCAGCTCTTGGTTGACATCAACCACATGTGCCCACTCCTTCCTCGCAGCCGCCTTGAAGGCCTTCCGAGGGGCTGGCGGTGCAGGCAAGCGCTGAAATCCGTCAGCACGACAGCCTCGCAGGCAGCCAGTTCGGCTGTCTCGCCAACGATGCGTACTCACCCCGACAGGTAGCAAATCATCCACATTCTTCCTAGAAGGCCCAGCATGATTATTTATCCCCACTACATCCACCATACCATTCTCGTCTCCAAGTCTGGACACCTCGAGTGAAGGAGAAGTCCCCCCATCTCGTCGTTTTCGCTTGGCTTTAGGCGCTATCGATTGCGAGCCCAGCATCTCTGCCAAAAATTCGTCCGCTGCACTCCAACATCAATACGCCAATCTTCCGAATGTTGATGAGGGACTCGCCTCCATCGAGTTTCAGCCCCCGTCTCAGACCCGGCGCCCGAGTCTTCCACCCAGTCTCCTCATCCTCCTCCCCGTCCAAATCCCTCTCGTCATCCATTCCACCATCTAATTTAATAGCAGGCTCCAGCCCTCCAGGTAGGAACGGTGCGTAGCTGCCCTTCCCCCGCACGAAATTCTGCATCGGAGCCGGTGCTCTGGTGGTTGATGAGGATAAGGCGGGATGGTCGGGCGGTCGAGGAGCGAGAGCTTCGCGCCAGTGAGTGAAGGTGGCATCGATACCGCGGAAGGAGGGGTTGACAATGTGTGTTGGGGGCAGAGGGGAAAGGGTGAGTGGTGGAAGAGGGAGGTTGATTGGTGCTTGACTGGGTGATAGTCAGATCAGCTCTTCTTTGAGCTCAAGCGGTTCATTTGCTGGCACCGCTGGATATCGAAGATTTTGAGCTTACACCTGCCACCGCCAGAGCTCCGGGCCGCTCAGATCCTTCACAGGTGCCAACACCTCTTTCTCAAGTGATGCGAGGGCTTCCTCCCTGCTCGGTAATCTCGATATTCCGAGGACCTCGCCGAGCTCGTCGGTCGAGAGGGAGGAGGAGGAAGGGTCTGCAGCTGTGCGTAATAGCTCCAGAAAGTCGAACGGCTTCCTCGACGGGCCAGCTTGGCTCGAAGTAGGAAGGTCTATTTCCGTCATATCGCCAGGATTCGCGCGATGATGCCGTTCCTTGACACCTAAATATTAGTGAATCGAGAGAACGAGGATCGATTGAACTGGGACCCTCCAATTTATGTCCGTTACGTAAGCGAGACTGAGCTGTCTTTTGATGCTGGATACCACATAATTCATCCTTCATCTCTCTCGCAATAGCTCATAACGGTATCTCGCGGGAAAGATGTCTGAAACCACGACAGTCGCTGCGAAGCGGAAGCTGCGACCTGCACGAAAACAGGTAAAAGCTGGGGATATCGACAAGAGCGAGGGACCTCAGCCGGGGAAGGAGTACAGTGAGTTCAGCTCGTGGTGAATCTTCAAAGGCTTGGCATTGTGTGCCATAGCCTCTGTGTCCAGGTCAGCTAACGGTAGCATAGACATCTGGTATAATAAGTGGGCGGGAGGAGATAAGGAGGACGCGCTCGCTAGGTACGTACCGTTCTTCCGTCCGTTCCAAAATGGTTCTTCCTGATACACCGCTCGTAGCAAGACATTGTCGCAGTCACGGTGCATCATCTCGAGAGATGCTGGATATACAAGAGCGGATGCGACGGGGAACAAATTCTGCTGCCTGTTCTTCGCCAGAGGATGCTGTCCATACGGGTGAGCTGGCCCTGGCCCATTCTGCCGTATCGCTTGCTGACACACAATGGTTCAGCCATGAGTGCAATTTCCTCCATCGACTACCACTTCCTTCCCGTAAGTCCCGTTCAGTCTGCCGCGTGACCCGTATGCTAACGCGTGTAATCTTCTAGACCAACTCCCCGACCACTCTCGCGATTGCTTCGGCCGCGAGCGTCACGCAGACTACCGAGACGACATGGGCGGTGTCGGTTCCTTCAACCGGTCGAACCGAACATTATACATAGGGAAGATGCAGGAGAGTCCGGATAAGAATCAGACGGTGGAGACATTGATGCGGCATTTCGGGGAGTGGGGCAAGATTGTGAAGTGTGCGTTGTCTTACCCTCTATCATCGAACCATACACTGAACAAGCTGTTCTGTAGGGAATATCCTGTATAACCGAGGGATTGCATTTGTGAGCTATGAGTCCGAGCACAGTGCGAGTTTCGCAAAGGAGGCGATGGCGAATCAGAGTATGGACATGGACGAGATTCTGAATGTTCGGTGAGTCAGACATCCCGCCCAACCAGCCGCTGCATGCCGCTGCCCTGTAGAGTGCAGCGCTTGACTCGCGCAGATGGGCGACTGAAGACCCGAACCCTACCGAGAAGGTCGCCGAGGACAAGCGGATCGAAGAAGAGGGCCAAAAAGCAATCTCAGGGATGCTTGACGAGAATCTGGTGGAAGCGGCACATACTCTACGAGCGCTGGAAGATGGGGATGAGGAGGATTTCTACCCCATCGAGCCATCAGCGCCTGAACCTGAGGCGGACGAGGAGGTCCGGCCTGCAAAGAGGATCAAGTCAGGGGGAGGTGGTGGGAATGGCATGTTTGATGATGAGGCGATGGAGAATCTGAGATTCTATGCGGAGATGGCGCGGAACCAGGCGACTGAGGAAGCGGAGAGGAAGAGGAAGATACCTAGTAAGGCTGTTGGATTAGCTTCTCTCGTCGGCGGGTATGGCAGTGGCGATGAGAGCGACTAGGCAGCCTGTGTAGCAGTGTGTGCAACCCTCTGGCGGGTTCTAAAGGCAGGCGTCTTAGCATGTACCTTGTCCGCTTTCGAGCCTGAGTTTTACACGCCGCCTACAAGTAGCACTTAAAACGGGACCATAAATGCCAGCGGGACAAACGGTGGAGTGGAGGCCAGCTCATTCTCCATTCCTTTGTCCTAAAACCATACATACTATACCAACATCCGCAGGGACACCATAGCATAGATATCATACCCACCAGGCGATACCACTCTTCAGATACGCAAGCTCGATACATCGTAAAGGCTTGTACGATGGCCGTCGTCTTGCGGTCCAGCTCGGATCTCGTCTACCTCCCGGACCATGGGTTTGTAGGGATTGAAGGCGGTGAGTTGGCTCGTGCCGCTTGTGACCTCGACCCGAGACACATAAACAAGAGGACACGTTTGAGTGCTAGATCCTACTGATGAGCCAGAGCTGACTTCCGTCCTCCTGTTCCTCCTCCTTGTCCGTATCCCTCCATCCTACCTATCTCATCTCACCTTGACTGTGACTATAATCATGGCGCCAACTCTCTCCCTGCCCCATACCCTCCTTTCTCTACTTCCTTCCCCTGCTCGACCCAGCCCATCGTATCCTCCTCCAAATCACCTCCCGTATCCACCGCCTCGACATCTCCCACAACCTCCTCGGTCCCTCCGGAACACTCCAACTCATCCGTGGCCTCCTCTTCTCTCGATCCCGCTTCAACTCGCCAAACTTTTCTTCCACCTCCGACCCCAACTTCGATTCCTCTTCTCTCTGGGGCATCCGGGAGATCAATCTCGGGTGTAATGCCGTTGACGATGTTGCGTTGGACGCGGTGATGGGGTATGCGAAGAAGGATGTGCAATTGCGCAAGGTCTGGGTTCAGGCGAATGATATTGAGGTGGGTCCGTCCCCACCCGCCAATGTGATTGACATCTTATGACGGGTAGCTGCGACACAACCTCGACCCAATCATAAACTCCCTCAATTCAAGTCGCATCCAAACCCTCTCATTGACGAACAACAAATCCCTCCTCCCCACCTCCGTATCCCACCTCTTCCAAACCCTCTCGTCCCCACACCTCCACGAGCTCCACTTGTCTACTTGCAGTCTCGGTCCCCCCGCCTGTCGGGATATCGCGTCCTACCTCTCGAGTACAAGATCACGCAATCTTGAGCACCTGGAATTGAATGGGAATTGCCTCGGTGCGGAGGGGATCCGGGACATTGTGGATGCAATCGAGAGCTCCAATTTCACGCTCAAGCTCGCAGGATTCCTCGCGAACGATCCGCGCCCGGTAATGAGTGTCAACGAAGATGGTGAGAAAGTCGAGGTCGAGCGGAGCGCGGAGGAACGTCAAGCGGAAGAACGAGCGCTCGCATATCAAGTCCACCACCGTCTCCCACCCCTTCTCGAGCGTAATCGGGTCCTTACTCGCCGAGTCCGGTCCGCCGCTCGTCGGATAATCGCCCCAGCACGGATCCTACTCAATGCACAACCCGCATCACCCCAGACCACCGCCCACCGACTCATGTCGTCTGACCTAGAACCGATCTTCCGCCTCCTGGACCTTCCACAGGAGATATTGTTTCACATCGTACGACACTGCTCGGGCGATCCTGGGGCGTTGTCGGAATCGCAGTTCGCAAGATTCCGGGCTGAGGCGGAGGATCGGGGGAGTCTTGCGAGGTCGAGAGGTGTGAAGGAGGGTGAGCGGATGGGGATGGACCAAGAGGAGAGGGAGAGGGCGGAGGTGGAGAGGAGGGAGGAGTGGTTGAGGCGCGGACGGTGGGAGAGGTGGGAATTGGATAGGTTGGTCGAGGAGCAGAAACTGGGAACGAAGGGATGAGTCGAGGGGGAATCGGAAGGAAAGATGGGAGAGGTAGAGGAAACGGACAGGCCTTAGGGGCGGTAGATGGACGCGTAATCATAGATTGTTCTAGTAGAGATATAGATGTGAGCATGGCCTTGCCACCGCAAAGCCTCCGATGCTGCTGCGGCTCCTTTGTCCACTTGATGCTATCAGCTTGCGGCGAGCGGCGTAAGCTTCGTCGCGATCGTCAGTAGCTCAGCATCTTGACTGTCAATCAGTACTCAGCATCATGTTCGGTAATATGGTACATCTCAACTCATCCTCCGGGTATATCCTTCTCCTTCATCCTCGTCCCGTCACCCTCCCATCATCTCTGAGTGATTCAGTGCGCCTTATGCCCCTATCGCCACACAACATGATCAGCAATGTTGAGATTACGATGGAGCTACTTACCCTCCTCCGCCTCTGATGCCCCACGCCCGCCGGGACAGCGCTCAACCACTGGCCGCCCTGACAACCCGGCGTCGAATCCGGTGTCTCATTCGAACCGCCATTGGTCTCGAGAGCACCGGCGGCGGCAAGCTGGTTGACTGCCGGAGCTTGAATCGAGGCGGTAGCCGTGACGGTACTCGTCACCGTCACTAGCGCCGTCACCACGTTGGCGTCTTGGGCGTTGGTGTCTTCGAGCTGGCTTGGGGCCGCCGCAGTGGTGGTCGAAACGAGGACGGGTGTGCCGGGTGCCGTTGGGGAGTTCTGCACCACTCCACCCGCCGGGCTCTGCACATCCCCGCCAGCCGGATTCTGCACCCCCCCAGCCGCCGAGCTTTGTACCACCCCGCCAGCCGGATCCTGCACCACTCCTCCAGCCGCGCTCTGCTGCACCCCACCAAGCCCTCCCGCCGCCATACTCGAGCTCGCCACCGAGACACCACCCGCCAGTGGCCCCGCCCCACCGCCCGTAGCTATAGCCGCCGCCCCACCCGCCCCAGTCTTGACAGTCGCCACAACCGCCAGCGTGCCCTTGGTAGCAACGCTCGTCGGGCTCGCGCTCACAGCAAACGTCTGGCCGAACGCACTTGCCACGTTCTTGCATGTCGCGGTGGCGGAATCGTATTGCTCGGAAGGGGTGGAGAGGCCTACGTAGTCTGAGTTTGCGGGGCAGAATTCGATGGTGTAGCTGGACTTGGAGGAGCCGGAGGGACAGGTTTGGAGGGCGGTATTAGATTTCTCACTGCGCGGACGTCAGCAGGGGATTAGCCTGTAAGCGGAGAAGATCACTCGTATGCATACTGCGGGGTGAGTGGGTCAGTGGGGAGGTGGAGGAGTTGAGGGTTAGACGTACGGCGTAAGCATACTTGCAGTTGTTCTTGAATAGGTTGTAATAGTCCACCCCGCAGCTCTTGCACATCGGCGAGCTCTCATAGGCACCTACGTCCGTCAGTATTGCCACAATTTATCCTTCCCCTTCGCCCGTCCCTTCTCTCATACCTCACAGGGCACGGCAGGTCAGAGGGACGAGTGGCCCCGGAAGGGGCGAACGGGGAACGAGGGGTAGGTCGGGCGGCCGAATCAGAGATGACCCACCGGTACAACAAGCCCGATTCCCATACATCTCCATCCCGAAACCCGCGTTACACGGTCCAAGGCATCCAAGATTCACGCCATTCTGATCGAGCCCAGTCCGAAGGTATTTGGGGCAGAGCGCGTTGATGTTGACTTGGCATTGGGGTTGGACACATGATTTGTCGGATACGATGATGTTGAGGGGGATGTTGAAACCTGCGCCAGCGCGCGTTAGCGAGGGGGGTTCACGCGTCGATCTGACGGCATGAGAGGGGACGTGGAGCGGAACTTAAGGTGCTCATGGACGGTTGCGGTACTTACCGTCAACGAGGGAGATGTCGTAATTGTCGACGCCGGTACTGGCTAACGTGAACTCGGCTAGATCTCCAACATCAGCTCTCCTCCCTCCCAGAACCCGGTCGCCCACTCACCAAGCGTCGCAGGCGGCACGTCCGTCCCCGTACTAACCCGCGCCATCAGCCCCATATCTCCTTCTGTGAATCAGTCAAGCGACTCACCAAGTCAAACCCCCCGTCCCATCCCCACACTGACCCGTCAAACACTGAAACTTCCCATCCTGCATCACGCACCCCGTCCTCGCCCAGATCCTACCCGCCGTCCAATCGTCCGCAACCTCGAAGTGCGTCACGGTACCCGACTTCATCTCCCACCCCGTAGCTTGGGAGGGGATGGTCCCGGAACCAGTGTGCATACCGGGCCAGATGGTGGTGGCGCAGGAATTGAGAACGGTGATCTGGCGACTCCATGCCTGTACTGCCACCAAGAGGAGGGGGAGGAGGAGCATGGTGAGTGTGAGCTACTTGGTTTTTGGTTAATTGGTAAAGTGGAGGAAAAGAGCGTGTGGAGTATACCAGATACAACCGTGTCTTGACCGTGACCGTTTATGAACATGGATTAGCAGTTGACCAGCATCAGCTTCTTGAAGGATGATTCAGATCAATCTCGCCACCACATCGCGTCGAGGTGGTCAACGTAATTGCAAGGACAGGAGCAATGCGACGCGTCTCATCTCCCCCTCCAAAGGTAGTCACCTAAAGGCGAGTAAAAGCGTGTCCGGCTCGCGACGTGAGTGTCAGACAAAGGAGGAGAAACGTCCGTGCAGGAGCAATTATCGGTTTCAGGGCGATGCCTTGGGTGATTGATCGGCGGTGGCCCGATGGATAATCCTCAGGGCGTTTCAGCTTGTCACCCAGGATTTCGGGGTACGTTCCGAAACATGCGAATGAGGGGTCA
>JAABUH010002805.1_pt1 | contig 16063 bp, 17 predicted proteins | sample 5559121 | NCBI WGS metagenome assembly JAABUH01 (sample SAMN10711871, study PRJNA513364) | rock metagenome | isolation source: Antarctica rocks | place: Antarctica: Victoria Land, Battleship Promontory nord | collected 2015-12-28
TGGATCCGGCAGATCCCTGAAATACCTTCGAAAAACGACCGACTCCGCGAGCGCCCCGCCCTCCGCGCCCCCCTTGTCCATCGCCGACCGCTCCACCCGAATCAGTGGACCACGACAGATTCAGCCCCAAACGCTTTTGTCACCCCCCTGTTTCACCCGATCGCCCTGACCAATCTTAGCCGCTTGCTAGCTAAAAGGGCACTGCGGAGTTAATCTTCAGAAGGGTCGGCCAGCTGCCGGACCCGCTTTTGGAGATTTGGGTATGCAACTTCCCAGGGGAGCGACGGTCGCCGTTGCGGATGGAGAAAAGGTGAATTTGTTTCACAACACGGGCGACGAAGGCAGTCCGAAGTTAGCGGCGCTGCCGGGACCGGATGTTGACAGCGACAACAAGGGATCCGGCGGGCGACATCATAGCAGTTCCGCCAACCCGGATGCCAGCCAAGTCGCCGAGGATAGTTTTTCGGTTGGGGTCGCTGAATTCCTCAATCGGCAGGTACTGGAAGGCAAGATTGCTCACCTTGTTGTCATCGCCGCGCCGCGAACGCTTGGGGAGTTGCGCAAGCACTACCACAAGAGTTTGTCCGCCACGCTTGTGGGTGAGATTGCCAAAGATCTTACGGGCCATTCAGTTCATGATATCGAAAAGGCCATTGCCGCGAACTGAGTGCACGTGAGGAGTGTGTAGGGCGGTGACAAACTAAGCCCACTGGAGCGCCGGCGAACTGCTGACGCGGGCGGAGCAAAATCCGGCTAGTGGATAGGCTCCCCGTTTTTGGGGGCCGGGGATGTTCGTCGTGGAGATCTACGCCGCCGTTCGGCATTTCGGTGTTCATCGAGGGGCACAGCCGCCGGGAGGCCGTGATGGCGGCGGGACCGGCGCCGGCGACATGCAGCAACCTGATGCGGTCCCGGTCGAGCCGGCGTTTCCCACCCACATAGGTGCCCTCGCCTTTCGTGCGTTCGATGCCGTCGCGCTGTCGCTCCTTGATGAAGCGGCGTTCCATTTGCGTGACCATGCCCAGCACGGTCATTACAAGATGACCCATTTCGCCGCGGGTCGAAACGTGGGGGTCGAGGACGGTGACGAAGGCTTCGCGCTGTTCGCACTCGTTAACCAGGTTGAGCACGTCGCGGGTGTCGCGGCCGAGCCGGTCGAGGCGGGTGACAACGAGTTCGTCGCCGGGTCGGAGAAACTCCAGCACGGCGGCCAGCTCGGCGCGGCCGTCGCGGCTGCCGCCCGACACCTTTTCCGATCTAATGACGCCGCAGCCTTCGGCCTTGAGTTTCGCGAGCTGGATGTCGAGGTCTTGGTCGAGGGTGCTGACGCGGGCGGAACCGATGCGGGCCATGGTGAAGTCACCTCAGGGTTTTAGGCCCGAGGTGTCGCATGTCACAAATAGTCGATGTCAACCCAGATGTTAGGATCCGGCTCGGCCGGCGTGTGACGTCACTCGGGTATGCCCGATGTGACTACTTTGAACCTAAGCCAGCTTGGCGCCAACAGCGGACACTGGCTTCATGCCTGCTTTCGGACGTTCAGAATCGCGCCATCTCGGTCACCACAGGACTGAGATTATAGGCTCTGGGAGGCGACGCCGATTGCTGGTCCTGACATCAGAAGACTGGGAGGTCATGCGACCTAAGGCAGACAGCAAATGAAGTTCACTGCTTGCATGCAGTTGCCTAAAGCTGGTCCGGCAGCGGAATGTGCTCCAAGGGATAGAGAATCACAGGCGGGTCTTGAGCCATGTCGAAGACCGGATATTCCGTCTTTTCCCAATCGAACAAGCGCCGGCCTAGCAGATAATGACCACCGGCTTTACGCACGACGAACGGAAGCGTGTTGCCGAACCGGTAAATCTTGACCATCTGCGGCGAGCCGCCAATGGCGGTATGCTCCGGCCTTCGCTGATCGAGCAGCTTGTATAAGGCTTCCAGCGGCTCGTAATCGAAATCGACAACGATCTTGTCGTTGTTCCTTTGTGCCGGCCGGCCATGACGATGTTCGAGGACGTCTCGTAGCGTGTCCATGTAATCCGCTTCATGGTCCCCGAGGAACACCAGCGACCTTTTCGACTCGTGCCATGGATGAATGGTTCGGGCCTTTTTGTGGTGAAACCTGAATGTGCCCTGGTCGAACTTGAAGAAGCCGACCTCAAACCGCTGTAGCTCCGGCGACCATCCGCCGAACAGGATGCGCGTCCCGCTCAGCTCGCGTGTCTTGTCCTGCAGGAGTATGTCCCAAGCGCCGATCAGCTGGTTCAGCAGTTGCCCCGCAATTGAGATCAGCTGCGTCAGGTCAGCTGCCCGGGTGCGGGTCTTAATATGATTGTCCAGCGTGGTCGCGACCTGAATGAAGAAGGGATAGGCTACCTGCGCATCGTCGCAGAACGCTAGAGCGCAATCGCCCCTATGCAGGCGAAAAAGCTTCTGCGCCTGGTCCATTGCACCGAAGCTCCTGAGGCGGCTGTCCGAGGCGAGCAGAAGCTCGACGGTGCCGCCGATCCGGCGCAGCCATGCGATGGCGATGGTCATGAGAAGCTTTCCAGCCCGCCGGCTGTCTGCCGTTCGTGCTCCTCCATCATGAAGGTTAGATAGCTGCGCACCAGATTGCAGTAGAGCCTGGCCTCGTGCGGCTGGATAGCGATGCCTTCCTTCAAATCGACTCCGTGGCGCACGCCGCCGCCCGTCGGTGACGACAGATAGCCGTGCAGGGTCGTCATCCAGGTCAGGATCTGCTCCTGCGCCCTGCCGCGGCCCTTTGCCCTCATCTCCTTCACGATTGTCACAAAATACTTGCCCTGGACCGTCGCGTCTTGGCCTCCGGTGCCGCGGAAAGCAGTCACGATCGTCTCCAGCAGCCACAGCGTCTCCTGCACCGCGCGGCGCCCCTGTCCCTCGTTCATGAGGCGCTCCGAGGCGGTCAAGCTCTCCTCGATCAACGGGCGCGCCTGCTCAGCCAGCGACAGGGTTCTCGGCACTTCGATGGGCGCGTAGGCCTTCGTAGCGATTAGGTGAGGCGGCCGGATCTCATATCCGGCATCCTCCTCCGCCAGCACGCGATTAATCAGGCCGATGTCGGGCACCGCCAAGCCCATGTCTCGGCACTCGGCGCACGCGTCGTAGAAGGCCTCGATGAATAGTGGAGCGTTGTCAGAGGCCCTGAACATCGCGTCGTTAAGATCGGACCAGGCCCAGCTCACACTGCTGCTGCGGCCGGCTGCTCCAAAGCAGGCTTTGAACCTTCGACATTCTGCCAGACATTGCCCTGCGCGGCGGTCCGCTCGATGAATGTGTAGAACGCATTGACGACGCCGCGCGGCGCTGCACCCGGGCTGGTAAATTGCCATGCTGGTTCGAACTGCAACATCAGCCGCTTTCAATTCAGGTTGAGGCCGATAATGCGGCTGTTCAGCTTGGTTTTCCAATTCGTTTTTATCCCGAGAATGTCTTGAAGGTCGCCGAGCCCACTACATCCAGAACGCTGGCGACGTAGTCGCTCGGATCCCGGGCTCGCACCCACCGAAATCCACCCGAAGCGAATGGCCGCTCACCATCCATGCTGTCCTTAAGGGCGATGGCAAGTCGCTCAAGCGCTTCCTCCTGTCGTTCCCGCTGACATTGCGGACGGAACCGCCAGCCTCCCCCGCCTCGGCGCTCAGAAAGGTGTAGCCCGCAGGGGTGTGGATGAGGAGCAGCACGGGGGAGAACTGCAGTTCGGCAAGCAGCCAGGCGGTGCGCGCATCCAGCCCAGAGGGTCCCGATGGCGCCAGGTGGTTGTGCCAGGTTCCGAGCGCGTGAAGGGCGCCTCCCGTGGCGTCGACCAGATCCGCGATCTGTCGGCGAAGCGTGCCGGTGCCGAGACGGAATTCGCAGGCGGAGAACTTGCTGCCGGGCGGAGCGGCAAGGACATCAACAACATGGAACGCATCGGAGATGTCCGAATAGCGGCCGACGATCACCCCTCCGGTTTCGACCCCGGGTCTCGCCCGGATTTCCTCCATGATTTTTCCGTGCGCGTGGCCGCCGATCCTGACCTGCCGTCCGTGCCCGTTCGCTTGAACGACCTGGACGGGAGACACCGGGCGCCGGATCCAAGTCTGACCCAGACCGTCCTCGGGCGTTAGCCCGAGCAGGATCTCGCCCCCGTCTTGAGGGAGCCCCTTGCCCTGCCAGGCCGACAGGCATTCCGCCATGGGCGCCGTCATCGCCGAAAGACGCGCGTCGGACATCGGGAAGGTGAGCGAAGAACACCCCTGGCCGATGTGCACTTCGTCCGGTGCCGAATTGAACGCCACATCTCCGATGCCAGGATGCTCCGACATGATGCGAAAGGCTTCGACGACGAGGTCGAAGGTCGAAGGATTCGCCTCACAGCCTTCGACGGACAGGTATCCGACACGGCCTTTGCCGAACAGGCACGACTCTACGATCCTGGCCCGTGTCGGCAGAACGTCAGGCAGGCATAGGCTTTCCCGCACGGCGAGCGAGCCGGTCGCGTTGACGGCGAAGTCCAGCGTATTCGGGAAAAGCTTGGGAAGGGCTTCTTTCGGTCGTCGCAGAACATCCTGGTGGTGAGCCTCGATCTGCGGGCCGAGGCCCCGCAGTGACATGGCGAGCGTGACAGCCTTGGGCGGCATCAACGACGCCTCGACGAATTGGCCCGGCACCAGTGCGTGCCGCGCATAGTTGTGCGGCTGCATGACCGACCTGTCGACGGCGTTGGCGGGGGGACTGCCCAGGCGGGCCATGTGCATCGCGATCTTCGATCCGACGCTGCCGCAGCCGAGGAGCCCCCATTTGAACGGGACGACCGCCTCTGGCACACCGGACGCGCGCCGGAGTAGGCCGGGCGAGATCATGTCCCGATGCGCCGCCAAGCGAACACGCTTCTTGCTGGCGGCCGACAGGTCGTCGTTCCCTTCCAGTTCTATGAGGTAAGGTTTGATTTCCAGGACGGATCCTTCGCCGATCACCTCGCACGGGCGCCGCGCCATCAAAATGACCGCACAAACGGCCGTGGCAGCGAAAGGGCGCCGAGTGCGGGACGCCAGCAACCCGAGCTTGACCTCTAGCGTCGAGCGACAGCCCAGCGCCTGAGCACGCGCGTAGAGTGACGCGACGTCCCTGACCGTTTCGGGAGCGTAATGATCGGCCACGAACGGTTCGCCGCTCGGCGTCTTGCCGGACCATGCAACGAACGTGAGCCCCATCACTCCGTCGGGATTGCCCAGGGCATCGCTGAGCCGGTGACTGATCGGAACCTTCCCGTCGGCGGCGAACACGCAGTGGATCCTGCGCGGTGCGTCGGCGGTGAACAACGCCGCAAGGAAGACGTCGCATCCGCTCGTCGGACGGGGAACGCCGCGCAGCCACGCCGGATCGGCGACCACCAAATCGTCGATGTCGTCGCGTCGAACCGGCTCCCATCCCTGGACGGGATTGATCAGCTCGACGGCTGCGGTCTTTTCGAGCCAGGCGACCAGCTGATCCACGAGCGCCGGCAGCCCTCGGCTCCGCAGAAGCTCTGCCAGGTCGCCGGAATAGAGGCAGGGAACCGGCGGAAGCCGGGGGGATGTCGGCTGCAAATGCGGATGCGACCGATCGAAGTCACTTCGGAGGAAAACCTTCGGAGGCCGCACCGGGTAATCCGAAGGGAAGAGTAGGGTGGCGGTCTCATCCTCCTTAACGCCGTTCGGGCTCGCGCCCCTGGCCTTCCAGCGGCTCGGCAGCATGGTGTCGATGCGGATCATGACTCGGACCGGCGAAGGACCGGGTTTCACGTCCACCTGGACGACGCGATGGTGAGCGCCCAATTGCCGGATGGCTCGGGCGATCCCGTCGGGCACGGCCAAGGTCGGCCCTCACCCGTGAGAGAGCGGCTGCGACCCAACGCCGGTGACGTAGGGCGAGGAGACCGACGCTGCCGCCTTCTTCGGCTTGGGCTTGACCCCGCCGCTCGTCACCTCAAGCTCGTAAGGGGCATCCCCCGAGCCGTCCGACACGCACCGGAACGATCCCTTCTTGGGGGAGAGGATCGACTCGTACTCCCGCTTCGCGCGGATGCAGGGCGGATCGTTGTCGTCGTCGAGGATCGGCTTGCTGCTCGCGAGGATCATGGCGCCGTCCTTGGCCTGCCCGAGCGCTTTCCTCGCCTCCTCGGATACCTCGGCCTCCTCGCCGAAGAGGGACCAGCTATGGTACGAAAGGCTGTGCCACGAACAGTGATGCGGCGCGATCAGGACGTCGTATTCCAGCCTGGACGACCGGTCCTTGTTCCGGCCCCAGATCCGCTCCCAGATCGCAACCTCCGCGTCGCCGCCGATCAGGTAGTGGGCGATGTCCGTCGCGTACGACCTGAAGGCGACGTTGATGACGACGCTGGAGTCGTTCTTGCTCAGGATCTCTTCGACGACCGCGTCCCCAGTCGGGATGGGCGACAGCAGCCGGGCCGTGAAGTTCAGGATGTCGGACTGCGCGTCGATGGTCCAGAATTCCTGGTCGACCTTGATCAGGATGGAGCCGAGATCGTCGGTTTCCGTCCTCGTCTTCCCCCATCACCAGGATCCGGTCGCCTTCGCCAAGCCACCCCGCTTTCCGGAACTCCGTGACCCGGCGCCGGGCCTCGCTGGACCAGGCCAGGGCGTCGTCGCAAAGCGAGTGGTTCTTCGAGGCGCGGCGGAACACCACGGGTGACGACCACATCTCCTTGATCACGATCTTGTCGGCGGTCGAGGACCAGTCGCTCAGCTTCCCGAGATGGAAATGGCGCTTCAGTCCCCGGCAGTGATCCTGGTCGGGGTGGGTCAGGAGGAAGGCATCGACGTAGAGCCGTCCGTTCGCGTCGAGCTTCAATCGCTCCCGAAGCTGAGCCGCGACATCGGCGTGTTCGGTTTCGGGGTCGTCGGCCGACTGCCGGATATTGCAGTCGACCAGGATGCGCTTACCGCCGTCGGTGACGATGAGCATCATGTCGCCGTTGCCGACGCGGAAATGGGTGGTGGTAGCCGTCACGTGCTTCGTCTCCATGTAATACGGAGTGGCCTAGTCGAACAAAAAGTGCGCCTACTCCGAACATGGTAAATCCCTTTCGCTTGTCAAGTGGATTTGGTATCGCTACACCGAACATCGAAAAGGGGACAGGCAGGTGGCAGGCGCGTTCGGAACGAAGATTCGCGAACTCAGGAAGGAAAAGGGCCTGACCCTGGACCAGCTCGCGGAGAGATCCGGGTCGAGCAAGAGTTATATATGGGAATTGGAGAACAAGAACCCTCCAAGACCATCTGCGGAAAAGATAGCGAAGATAGCGTGGGTTTTGGAAGTCACTGCCGATTATTTGATGGATAAAGACGATAATAAAGACAGAGATACTGCTGAAGATTTAGCTTTTTTTAGAAAATACCAAAACTTGGACCAAGATACGAAAGAAAAAATCAGAAAAATGTTGGACGTGATAAAGGGCGATTGATGATGGATGGCGTGACCGGGCATCTTCGTTGGGCGATGGACCTGAGCCGCCTTCTTAATCTCGCGTGCCATGCCGATCGCTTTCCGGTCAACGTAGAGCAACTGGCGCTCGAATTCTCGGCGAACCGCTTTCCGAAGGATCCAATCAAGGCGATCAAGGGCGGTGACCTGAAGAACTTCGAGGGTGCGCTCTATCCGATCGGCGACGCGACCGGTGGATGGGCCGTCATCTACAACGAAGTCGGCATATCGCCTGGCCGCAGGCGTTTCACGGTCGCGCATGAGTTCGGTCACTACCTGGCCCATCGCCACCGCCTGCCTGACGGCATCGCGTGTGACGCCTCGGCCATCGACCGCCGCGAAGGCTTGGGCATAGAGAAAGAAGCCGACGAGTTCGCCGCCTACCTGCTGATGCCTTTCGATGATTTTCGGTCGAGGATCGCACCATCGGACAAGCCCGACATCGAGGCCCTGATCGCCTGCGCCAAACGGTACGGCGTGTCGTTGACCGCCGCCGTGTTGCGCTGGCTCGAATACACGGAACGCCGGGCGGTCATGGTCGTCTCCCGCGACGGCGGCGCACTCTGGGCGAAATCGAGCCAGCGCGCGTTCCAATCGGGCCGGTTCCTGCGAACGAAGGCGGAGAGCTATTTCCTCCCGGAGTCCTCTCCGGCGGCGACGGGAACCTTCGACACGGCCGGCAGGGCGAACGTGATCCACGAACCCGGCGTCTGGTTCCCGGAGGAGACCGAGGAAATGTCGGTCCGCTCGGAGCGGTTCGACCTGACTATCACCGTCCTCCACCTCCCGAAGGAGACCCCGTTCGTGCGCTACGACCGCGCAAGCTAGGGAAGGCAGCAGGTCCGACATGCTCGACGCCCTCAAGCTGTTCGACGCCTACGGCCTGAGAGCCCAGCTCTTTCCGGCCTTGATAGCCGGACTGCCGACACTCGGCCTGTTGATCGTCCTTGTTCCGTGGGATCACCTCGGCTTCCCACATGCGCTCGCCGGAATCATGAGCGGGGTGCTTCTCTATGCCTTCGCGGATCTGGCGCGGCGCTACGGTCGGAAGGTCGAAGCGCGACTCGGAACCCGCGCGACGCCCCAACTTTTCCACAGGGCGAACACCGTCATCGACGAGCCCTTGAAGGTCCGGTACCGCGCCTTCCTGGTGAAGAAGATCGGCGGGACGGTCCCGTCGGAGGAGCAGGAGCGCACCGAACCGGAGGAGCCGAACCGATGGTACAACGCCGCCGCCACGTGGCTGCGGGAGCACACGCGGGACCACAAGAAGTTCGTCCTGCTGTTCAACGAGCTGGTGAGCTACGGCTTTCGCCGAAACCTGCTCGGCCTGAAATACCTCTCTCTCATCCTCAACGTGATCGTTCTGGCGACGGCTGTCGCCATTCTGCATTTTCGCTTGGCGTATTTTGCGGCCCTCTCGGACGTAGATGCAAAGCTTTGGACCGTCATCGGCGTGGCCCTTCTGCACTCGCTGTATATGGCGGCCGGCGTCGGCAAGGGGCCGGTCGTGGAGGCCTCGATAACCTACGGCCGTCAACTCATCCTGTGTTGCGAAACCTTGATGGGTGCTGCTGACAAGAAACCTGCGAAGCCAATGAAACAGTCTGCCGCCTGACGCGATGCCGAGCGCTTCATAGACTCATACGTGGGCGGAATGCGCACGGCCCTCCCGCCCAACAAGACGCCGGCCGCGCGGCGGGGGTAGCTGACGGACAATCCTGGGAGCGGACATTGTCAAGGTCCGCTTAGGGTCAACTCGAGACCTTGGACCAGTCTGTGTCGACGCATCGTTTCGTTGGCGGCGCGCTTTTCTTCAACCGTCGGGTTCAGGCCGAGTAGGTTTCGTCGTCCGATCGTGGCTCTGCCCCTCCGTCGTGCCTCAGTTCGGTGACGAACCAGTCCATGACGGCAAGGAAGCGGGATGTTGCCTCTGGTGTGAACCCGTTCAGGGGGATCGTCTTTCGTTTCGAGACCGCGTCCGGAGGCAGGCGAACCCCCGGGACGGTGTTGAGGCGGTCGAGCAGTTGCTGCCGGCGTGCGATGTCGCCGAACACGGGCTTGTGCAGCATGTACTCGAAATAGACCGCGACCGATCCATCGCTGTGAAGACGTAGGAGGGAAATTTCGGCACCGGCTTTCTCGAACACGGCCCCCATCCAGCCCCAGATCGGGTTGGCGTTGTAGGCAACCCGGTCGGCTCTTTGGCTGATCCAGTTCACAATGGTGCGTGAAGCCGCGACTGCAGTCTCGTCGGCTTTCTCGGTGATCTCCGCCATGAGACTCGCCTCGTCCCATTGTCGCTTGGGCAGGGCTGGTCGGCTCGTCGCGCCCTTTTTCTGGATCGCATCCTGGGTCTGGCCGAGCACGATGGGCACCAGGGTCTTCAACCCCTGACCCTCGTACTGGCGCAGCTCGATCGCCAGCACCTCGGCGGGCTGCATCTGCCGGTTCAGGAACTCGACGATGCGGCGCAGCTCGGAGGGGATCCGGTCGGCCACGAAGAGCAGGCGGATGCGCCCGGCCGCGAGATTGGCCCGCACCAGTTCCCAGAAGGCATCGCCCTCGCTCTCGACCCCGATCAGCCTGGACAGTACGATGCCGGGCTCGAGGCTCTCCGAGGCACAGCGCTCGGCAAAGCGCGCCCTGAGCTCGTCGACCGGCCAGTGCAGCACCGCATTGGCGGCATAATCGAGCATCTGGCCTACCACCTCGCGGCGGATGCGGGTGTCGGTGCCGCGCTTCACCTCGACCAGCGTCGGCACGCCGTCCTGGTCGAGGAACAGGTGGTCGATCGACCAGCGTCCACCCGCACCTTCCTCGGAGGCGATGCCCTGTTCGCGCGCCACCAGCATGAAGCGGCGAGGCGCGTCGGCATCGATCTGGTCACCGGCCAGCAGTTCGGGGAAGGACGCCAGTAGGCGCTGGAAGTCGTCCTCCGAGGCGAAGCTCGCGGCCCGCATGGCGACGAGCGTGCTGTCGTTCTGCAGCACGAAGACTCCTGTTGCGATGTTCACTGGCATTCTCCGGTTCGAGCGCGGCGGCTGCCGTCCCCGCCTGCGGATTGGGCAGGAGAGCCTTGGGCGAAGTGCGCTTCGACTTGGCGCTACACTTACGAAGACCGCTTCGTAGTCAAGTTGCGGGCCCGAAGCCAGGCTCCGGGCCATGGCGGACGAGCTGAAGCGACGATTGGGACTGACCGTGCAGGCGGCGCGGCGGCGTGCGGGACTGACCCAGGAAGGTCTGGCGGCCCAGATCGCACGGACCCCGGAGAGCGTCTCCAACATCGAGCGCGGGCGACACCTGCCGACCATCGAGACGCTGGTCGACCTCGGCCGCGTGCTCGGTGTGCCGCCGGCCGACTTCCTCGACGGTGCCGATACCGGCCCCGGACTGTCGCGCGAGCGGGCCGAGCAGGAAGCCCGGCTGCGCGAGATCGCCCGCGGGCTCAGCGACCGCGATCTCATGCTGACCCTGACGCTCGCGGTGTCGATGGCCGGTCCCTGAGCCGTCGTCCATCCCCGTCGCTGCACCGAGGAGTGCGGCGGCGGTTCGCTCGCCTCGACGCGGTCGATCGTCAGCCCGTCGCCCCTGAAGCAATCTTTCTGCGGGACGTCCGCAGAACCCGCTGGACTTCCCTCGCACGGGAAGCATTGCTGTGCCTGTCCTGGGGCCGAAGGCGGAGCGAGCCTCCCGGCACCGCCCGCTGCCTGGCCGATGCCGGGCTCTGCCCGGTGCTGGCGTCCGATCCACGGGCGCCTCGTGCACAGGACCTGAACCCCATGACCACGGCTCGCAAACCCACGCCGGTGACCCCGACGTCTCCGGCCTCTCCGATCCGCCTCTCCGACGCGGCCTTGCTGCTGCTCGGCCAGGCGGCGGCGCGCCACGACCGCCTGCTGTTGCCGCCCCCGGCGACGCTGCGGGCGCGGGGCAGCGCCCTGCAAAAGGTGCTGCAGGCCCTGCTCAAGGCCGCCCTGGTGATCGAAGTGCCGGTCGACACGGAGGTGCAGAGCTGGCGGGTGGGCGAGGACGACCAGCGCATGGGGCTCAGCATCGCGGCCGAGGGTTTTCGCGCCATCGGGTTGCCGGTGCCAGCGCCACCAGCACGCCAAGCATCCGAGCCTGCAGCGTCGACCGCCACGGCTCCAACGCTCGGGCAGGGCGGTCCGTCTTCCACCGGCCGCACCACCAAGCAGGCGACGCTGATCGCGCTGCTCTCGGGCAAGGGCGGTGCCAGCATCGTGGGCTTGGCCGAAACCCTGGCCTGGCAGAACCACACGGTGCGGGCGGCGCTCACCGGCCTGCGCCAGAAAGGTCACGTGCTGGCGAAATCAAAGGACGAAGGCGGCACGACGCTCTACCGGATCACCGGTCAAGCGCGTGCTGCCGTCACGGCGGGCGCGTGAGGGCCCGATGCCGGCGATCCCTCCCAACACCGTCGCGGCGCAGCTCGCGCGCCTCGAAACCCTCGGCCGCGACGATCTCGCGGCCGCATGGGTCGCGGCCTTCAGGGTGCCGGCACCGCGCAAGGCCAGCCGCGAGTTCCTGCTGAAAGCCATGGCGCATCGCGCCCAGCTCGCAGCCACGCGCGAGTTGCGTCCGGCGGTGCGAAAGGCGCTGCTGCAGATCGGCCGGGCCTCGCGCGACGGCACAGCCTCGGTCGAGCTGCCGCCTGCAGCTCCGACCCTGAAGCCCGGCTCCCGCCTGATCCGCGCCTGGCGGGGCGAGACCCACGAGGTAACGGTGTCGCCCGACGGCCGCTTCGCCTGGCGCGACCGTCGCTACCGCTCGCTGTCCAATATCGCCTCGACCATCACGGGCACGCGGCGCAACGGACCTGCCTTCTTCGGCCTGCGCGACACCGACAAGGCTGCCGACCGCGGCTCACCGGCGTCGACCCGCAGCGCACAACGCTCCGTCCAGCAGGAGGTCCACTCATGAGCCCGCGGGCCATCAAGGGCGGATCCGCGGGCCGCACCGGCAAGGCGCCGCATCCGGACCCGAACAGAACGGGAACGGCAGCGCGGGTCGGTCCGGTCCGCTGCGCCATCTACACCCGCAAATCGAGCGAGGAAGGCCTCGAACAGGACTTCAACTCCCTCCATGCGCAGCGGGAAGCCTGCGAGGCCTATGTGGCGTCGCAACGCCACGAGGGCTGGAGCGTGCTGCCCGCGGTCTACGACGACGGCGGCTTCTCGGGGGGCAGCCTGGAGCGGCCGGCGCTGCGAACGCTTCTCGCCGCCATCGATGCCGGCGGCATCGACGTCGTCGTGGTCTACAAGGTCGATCGCCTCACCCGCTCGCTCGCCGATTTCGCCAAGATCGTCGAGGTCTTCGATGCGCGACAGGTGTCCTTCGTCTCGGTCACCCAGCAGTTCAACACCACGAGCTCGATGGGGCGGCTGACGCTGAACGTGCTGCTGTCCTTCGCCCAGTTCGAGCGCGAGGTCACGGGCGAGCGCATCCGCGACAAGATCGCGGCCTCCAAGCGCAAAGGCATGTGGATGGGCGGCACCGTGCCGCTCGGCTACAGCGCCCGCGATCGTAGCCTCGCCATCGAACCCGCCGAAGCTGAAACCGTTCGGCGGATCTACGATCTCTACTGCGAGCTCGGCAACGTGCGGCTGGTCCAGCAGGAGGCGGAGCGGCTCGGCCTCCGGTCGAAGCGCCGGCCGCGGCCCGACGGCAGGATCCTCGGCGGGGTCGGCTTCACCCGCGGCGCGCTCTATAAGCTGCTCTCGAACCCGGTCTATGCCGGCGACATCGTGCACCGGGACAAGCGGCATCGCGGGCTTCATGAGGCGATCATCCCGCCAGAGGCCTGGGAGAAGGTGCAGCGCCAGCTGAGCTCGGGTGCCGTGCGGTCGCGGGGCCAGGCTTCCGCCACATCGCCGAGCCTCTTGGCCGGGCTGATCGTCGACGGCACCGGAGCGCCGCTGACCCCGACCCATGCCAACAAGAAAGGCCGCCGCTACCGCTATTATGTGTCGAGGGTGCTGGTGGCCGGACCGCAGGCCGAGCGAGCGCCATCGACGAACGGCGGGGCAGGGGGCCACGCCGCCACCAGCTGGCGCCTGCCGGCCGGAGAGATCGAGACGCTGGTGATCGATGCGGTCCACGATCTGCTGATCGACCAGTCGCGGCTGATGGACCAGCTCGGCCTCGGGCTGCTGCGGCCGGACGCGCTCGATGCCGCCCTCGCGGCGGGCGCCCAACTGGCCGACACGCTGAAGGGGGCCGGCGGCTCCGAGCAGCGCGATCTCTTGCAGGGCATCGTCACGCGCATCGAGATCCAAGCCGAGCAGGTGTGTATCGCCATCAAAGCAAATGCCTTGCGCGGCGAACTTGCGGCGCCCCTCGGCATGCCCGACGGCAGCGCCACAGGTGGGGCCGGTGACGACCGGCTCGCCATCACCATCCCGATCAGGCTGGCGCGGCGCGGATCCGAGCTGAAGCTCATCCTGGCCGAACGCCCCGAGACGCGCCGCGACCGCAACCTGATCGACCGCCTGGCCCGCGGCTATTTCTGGTTCGAACAGCTGAGGACCGGCGCCGTGTCGTCGCTGGCCGAAATCGCTCTGCGCGAGGGCATCACGGTTCAGAAGGTACGGCGGGGCTGCGATCTCGCCTTTCTCTCCACCGACATGATCGAGGCGATCCTCGCGGGCGAGCAGCCCATCGAGCTCAGCACCGAGACCTTCAAGCTGGCCTACCCCCTGCCGATCGGATGGGAGGAACAGCGCCGCATCCTCGGCTTCGCCTGATCCGACCTAAGGGCAACAGCGCCCGATCATCACCGTCATCCATCATCAAGAGCCGCCCGCGAGGCGGCTCTTGCGTTTCGACGATGGTCACGTGATCCATTGCGACGCCGACCGAGCTCGCTTGTGCCGACCAGCAATCACCCTAAACAACGCCGGCGCCTAACCGTACCGTCCAAACCGAGGTGGTGAGCAAAGCCGCATAAATCCGTCCTACGGGCCTGTACTGAGCACCTTGGACAGCAGTCCAAATAGCATGACCTGCGGCTATGTCTTTGACTTCACCGACATTTCTACCGTGCCGCTCGCAAATCTATACTTGCGAAGACTGTGTGGCGGTGGATGCAGGCAGGTGCGAACCCGTCTCCGCAGAATTCCCCTGATTTACAGGGTGAAAACAGTGAAACCAGCGATTTTGCGCCTTCCGGCCAATTCTGGACGGCGAAAACGCGTGCTCTAACAGACGCTTGCCGCACCAATTCCCTGAACATCGGAACAGCGGAATAAATCCGCGAAGCAGGGAACGAACAGCGGAAAGCCAGGGAATGTGCACAGCACGAACCCATTTTGTCTTTCTACCCCCTGAACGGATGACCTTGGGGGCAAGCAATAGGTTGAACAAATCGGCCTCGACCCGAGACCTCGAGGCACGATGCTGCTAATATGCGTCGGCTGAGTTTTGAGCTCATCTTCTACACGGACGTGCAGACGTTGGCTGGTCCATCCCGCTTTGAGAACCGGGCTACCCTTAAGTCCTCCGAGGTCGCTGAGCTGATATCGCAGGCAACGGCCTTCGCGACAGTACTCGGAGCCGCGGTCCAGGGCTTCGCGGCAGCGGTGCTGCCGCTCGTCAAGACGGTCGAGGCGTATGTCGCACGACCTGACGTCCAGGCTTGGATCCACAATGCCGGGGTCTCGCTGAAAGCGATGCACAGGGCCGCCGAGGCCGTCGATGCTCCCGGGTATACGCCATACTTCGAGAAGATGGGCCAGAGTAGCTTGTCCGCGCGCCTCCAGGCCGGCATGGTCCGGCATTTTGGCAGGCGGTTTCACGCGGAAAGCCAGGAGAGGCGCATCGCCCTGATGGCATTCCACAGCCTCGCCAAGCGTCGGCGATGGCACCCGGCCCTGGCCGCGCAGGTCGCACGCCTGTGCCATCATTCGAGGGATGCCGATATCCTCGAGGGTGCCTTCCGCGAGGCCGGGTATCCTGAGCTCAAGCGAGAGTTCGTGGCTCTGCTGCAGGATGCGCGTGACGGCGACCATCCGGGGGGCCCGAGACTGATCGAGATTGCGGCCAAGATCGCGCCTCATGCTCCGAGCGCCAAAGGCCGCCCCTTGAGTTTCGACAGCGCCCTGCACCAAGCGTTTCTTCGCTGGAGCCGGGACATGGGAGGTTGCCAAGGCTATACCTACGGGCCGGTGCGGGACAGTGACAAGGCGGTCGACGACTTCATCGACGAGGCGACCGCGGCGACGCGGATCGAGCTCGGTCGTCCATCGTTCAACCCGATCTCCGCTCGGCGCGCCGTGAAGAGGCTTTTCGCGCGCAAGGCGGAAAAGAAACTCGCCTGACCTAGGGCGTGTTGACATTCAGCGCAGAGCGATGGCTGCGCCAGCGAGATGGATCATGGCACCGAAGCTCACGTCAGTTTTGTCGTAACGCGTCGCGATTCGGCGGAACGCTTTGAGAGTGCAAAAGAAGTTCTCGATGAGATGGCGCCAGCGATAGGCGTGGAAGTCGCAGGCTATCTTCTCCTTTCGATTGGACTTGGGCGGGATCACGGCAATGGCGCCTCGATCATCCA
>JAABUH010002806.1_pt1 | contig 16063 bp, 18 predicted proteins | sample 5559121 | NCBI WGS metagenome assembly JAABUH01 (sample SAMN10711871, study PRJNA513364) | rock metagenome | isolation source: Antarctica rocks | place: Antarctica: Victoria Land, Battleship Promontory nord | collected 2015-12-28
TTCGCGCCACACTCGACACACGCCCGCCCCGCCACCGATCAATGCGGCGCCGACGGGCGGGAGAAAGGAGAAGCTTCCACCTCAAACACCCTCATTTTGCTGTCTTGACTTTTGGGTCCACCATACTATAGCCTGGCCACCGCCCTCTCGCCCCAGGGCTTTCTCGACGCCCTGGTGATGATCCTGGCCCTGGTGCTGGTGATCCTCTCCGTCGTCGTGCGCGACTTTGGGCTGGCGATGCTCGGCGCGCTTTACCTCGTCGGCCCGCTCTGTATGGCGTGCTTCGTGTCGCCCTACCTGGAGATGATCGCGCGCGCCTGGGTGAAGATGGTCATATCCCTGGCGCTCTGGCCGCTCGGCTATGCCGTGGTGCTCAAGGTGATCGCCGTGATGTTAGCCGGCGGTGGCCCCTTGAGCGAGCTAGGCGGCTTCTCGGCGGCGCTCGGCGCGCTCGGGCTGATCTTGTTGCTCTACAAGACGCCGGCCGTCGTCGGGTCGTTCGTCGGGTCGACGGGCGCGATCCTGGGGGCCGTCGCCACGTCGGTCACGGACGCCGGTATCGGCGCGGCGCTGTCGCACGGGCGTTCCGCGCTCGGGAAGCTCCGGTTTCTTCATTAGCTCATCGTAGACCCACGAAGGAGGGTAGAGACCATGCGTAGACCACCCTGTCGCGCCCATATCCGCTGGCATCGCTGGATGCCCTGGTACGAGGCGTCGCGTCAGATCGGGGAATGGCAAGCCCAGAACGACGAGGGAGCGGGCGCGCTTGCCGCCGGCGTGGGCCTCGCGGCGAGTGTGCTCATAGGCACGCTCCTTGTGCCCGCCCTGGCGTTGCCGCTCATCATCGTGGGCGGCCTACTCATGGCTGGCCTCCTGGTCTGGCGGAGTGAGGACGGCCCGCGTCTGGTCGCGGGCTTACGCACGGAGGGGCTCCCCCCGCCGCGCACGGTCCTGCGCCTGGGCGCGCGGATCGCCGCCGAGGACGCGCGTGCGCTGTGGAACGGGCGCACCGCCCTTGACGCCGCCCCCCTGCCTCTGTTACTTGAAGGCGAGATAGTGGACGAGGACGCGGAGAGAGGAGGGATAGACCCATGATGCATACACACGAGCAGGCCAATGGCGCGACCGTTCCGGCGAGCGAGCAGTGGGAGTACTGCATGCAGACCATCACGTATGACGACATGCCTATGTTTATGAATCACGCCGTCAATGAGATGGGCCGGCAAGGGTGGGAGATGCTCACGGCCGCGCCCATCTCGCGCCCTACGTCGATGATTGGGTACTTCGACGGCGGCGTGACGACGCGCTTTGAGCTGATCTTTAAGCGTCGAATACCGTCGGGAGACACACCATGAAAACAGTCCGTACACCTCACCTCTTTTTTCAGGTCAGTGAGGGCGCTATGGGGCGCGTGGCTGGCCTGTCCCGGCGCGGTCGCATCGTTCTGGGCGCGTCCGCCTTTACGGGGCTGGCGTGGCTCCTGGGCCTGCCACAAGGCCTGTGGCGGCACATCTACGTGTGGTTAGCCTATCCGCCGACGGCGCTCATACAGGCCATTAGCAGCCCGCTCAACGGTCACACGCACATCGTGGGATGGGGCGCATGGACAACCAATATCGACGCGCGGTATGCGTGGCTGCACACGGCGGCGCACGGCGGGATGGGCGGCGTGATCGCCATCGAGGTCCTGTTGCCGCTCGTGCTGCTGGGCATGGTGGCCTGGCGCGTGGGCTGGTTCTGGTATACGCGGCCCCGCCGCCTCACGCCGTCGTCGGCGCACGGATCGGCGCGCTTGATGACCGATAAGGAGATGCGCCAGGGCCAGTTAGTGTATACGGGCGCTCCCCTGCTTCTGGGCACGCGTGGCCGGACAAGTGTCGCCCTCGACCGCTCCCTGCAAGTCTTGAATGTCCTGCTCGTGGGGCCACCCAACACCGGCAAGTCGGCCGGCTTCATCATCCCTAACCTGCGGCGTGAGGATGGCCGCCGCTCCGTCGTCGTGACCGACCTTAAGAATGAGTTGCTCAAGAAGAGTTACGGCGCCCTGAGCGAGCGTCACGACGTCTGGGTCCTCAACTTTCTGTCGCCGGCGACCTCGCTGGGCTATAACCCACTCGCCTACTGCACTGACCCGCTTGCGACGGCCCTCTTCTGTGACGCCTGGATCAGCAATACCGGCGCGTCAGAGGATGACCCCTTCTGGAGCAATGCGGCGCGTGAATTGATGCTGGCCGGGATCTCGCACTTGCGCGCGACGATGCCCCCCGACGCGGTGACGCTGGCGCACCTCGACCAGTTCCTGACGGGCCAGCCGCCCCAGCAGGTCATCACCGCGCTGGAGGAGAGTCCCGCGCCGCTCGCCAAGAAGAAAGCCTTCTCGTTCATGGCCGCCCTCAAGGCGAACGATAAGTTGCTGGGCTCCGTGTTCGCCGAGATTACCCCGCGCTTCATGATTATGGCTGACGAGCGCGTGCAGGCCGTCACGTCGCGCAACGAGGTGGACTTCCGGCGCATGGTCGATCCGCGCGCGCGCCCCGTCGCCCTCTTCATCGGGCTCGACCGCACCTTGCAGCGCCAGTTAAAGCCCTTGATCGCCGCCTTCTTCCTGGACATGTTCCGCACGTTTAGCCAGATCGCCGATGAGAGCGTGACGGACGCCCTGGGCCGCGACGTGATGATCTACGCCGACGAGTTTGGAAACCTCGGGGCCATCCCCGAGATGAGTACCTGGATCTCCACGATGCGCAGCGCCGGCGTGGGCATGGTCCTGGCCGTGCAGTCCACCAAGCAAATCGAGGCCGTCTATGGCGAGGAAACCTTCGAGACCATCACCGCCTCCTGCTACACCAAGATCGGGTTGAGTCACATGGCCTGGAACGATGCCAAGTGGTTCAGCGACCAGGCCGGCCAGAAGACGGAAGTCACGCAAAGTAGTAACGTGCAGCGCGGCCGCTTCCACGTCACGACGGATCGCGGCGGGGCAAGCCAGAGCGAGACCAAGGCCAACCTGCTTAACCCTGACGAGATACAGCGCATCGGGGAGACCGAGATGATCGCCCTCATCGGAGAGCGGCCGCCCGTGCGCCTGACCCAGCGCCGCTACTTCACAGACGACGAGGTGAAGGATAAGGGCGGGATCGTGCCACCGTTGGGACCAGCTCGCCTCGATGGCCCGCTCACCGCGCCCGTTATCGCGCCAACCACGCGCCAGGCGGTACAGGCTCCCGAAGGCCAGGACGCCCAGCAGGAACACGAACCCATCGCGCACCAGGTCGACGTTCCGCCGACCGCCGCGCCGGCGTCCACGACTCACCCCGCTAGCGTGGAAGAGACCACCGTGCAGCAAGCCGTGGCCCTGGAACGTTAGACAACAAAAAAAGGGCCGGCATACACCGTGATGGTGTATGCCGGCCCTTTTGTCTTTCGTGGTCAACGTCGTTGATCGGCCCGGTCGTCCCTCTCTCGTTCCCTCTCCTGGTTTGGTGTGTGCGCCGCGCCACGTTCCGGCGTCCGTTCCTGCTGCAGCGCCTGGTTCCAGTCTTTGACGCCGGCGGGGGGCTGGTCGCGGTCGATGGGTCCATACGTCTCGTGCGCCTGCGCGCCGTACCGCTCTTTGACGTGCTGCCACAGGGTATCGCCGCCGCGGTCGCGGTCGAAGGCGCAATGCACGACCGCGCGCCGCTCCAGGCCCTCGTCTATCTGCCGGCGCGGGATCTCGCCATGGCCGTCTGTCGAGATGAAGATGCGTTCGCCCGATGCGCCATCACGCATCAGTAGCGCGGCGCGGCTGATCGCGTCGATCGGGCTCTCGGTGAGATAGATTTGTGGAGCCATATACGGCGCGGGCGCACCGACGGTAAACGAGAAGTGCCCCTCGTCGCGCCGTGAGCCGAGCGCCAACCCCTTGAACTCCGAACCGGGCGCCGTCCCCCGTAGCGATGCGCCCGTGGCCTGGCCGTCAGCGTCTTGCCGGATAATGACGGCAATAGAGCGGCTGTCGGCGTAGATCGTCCCCCGCGCGTGCAACTCATCGACCAACGCGGCGGGTAACTGGCGCTGTTCAACTAGGTAGTTTCTCACCTGTGCCCAGCGGCCCTCATCGGGCGTCGGCGCGCGGAAGGCGGGCCGCTCCGCGTGCTCCACGATCTCTTGCGCGTCCTGCTGCCCCGCGCGCGCGCTGTGCCATGTCGCGGCGCTGATGGCCGCGTCGGCGCCGTGCGTGTCCCTGAGATAGGCCACCGCTTCACGGTAGTCGTAGCCAGCGGCGTGCATCACCAGGTCGATAGCGCCGCCGCCGCCTTGCTGCCGATCGTGGTTATAGAATTGCGCGCCGGTGATGGAGATGTGTTCGCCGTCAAGACGGTATTTGGCGTGGTTGTAACGGTCCTGTTCGCCGCCCAGGCGCTCGATGACACTCTCCAGGGGGATAGCGCGGACCTACGCCGCTATGGCCTTGTAGTCGTCCCTAAGCGTGTCCCGCTCGCGCTGGAGATCGCGGACCTGGCTCTGCAAGACGACGATATTCGCTTCGGCTTTCGCCGCCTGCCCCTCGTAATGCTGGGCCTTGACGAGGGCAGCGTCCACCACCGGCGCCAGGCGTTCCGCGATGCGCTCCTGCTGCTCACTGGCCCATTTCTCGGGGTTGCCCACGATACGGCCAGGACGGTCTACCTCAAGGCGCTCCTGCACGACCTCGCGCGCCGGCGTGGGCTCCTCGATCTTGGCGTAGAACTCCTTGACGGTCTGGTGGTCGGCCACGCTGCCCCGGACGCCGCGCTCCAGCCCGAACCGCTCCATGGCCTGGGCATACCCGTCTTGCAAGGCCCTGAGCTTCTCCCGGCCCCCCGTCCAGTTCTTCGCATTCAAGTGGTCGCGTTCGTCGATGGGCACGACGACGGCCTGGATGTGGGGTGTGATTTCGTCCCTGTGCAACACAGCCGCGACCACGTTCGCATCGCCGTACGTGTCACGTAGCCACTCCATCGCGGCGTCGCGCCACGCCGCCAGGCGCGCGCCATCACCGTCGGCAAAGAACTCCTTACTGGCCGTCAGGACATGCTCCAGACAGAGCACGGCATCGGGGCGACGGTACCGTGCAAGGGCCAGGCGTGCCTCAACAGCGGCGCACCAATCGCCCGTCCCGACGAGCCTCTCGTTGTCACCCAGACGGCCGGCATCGGCATTCCGTGTGTCGCGGGTCCGCTCGTTGTGCCGCCCGAGCGCGCCGATCTCGCCCATCGTCTTGAGCTTGGCGATGCGCATCACCGCGTACATACCCGCACCCTCTTCTTTTTCAGGCGGTCCGCCGTTGCCCCGCCGGGGCCGTCCCTCGGCGCGGAGCGAACGTAGCCAAACGCGCCCCAGCGCGTTTGGTGTAGTGAGTACACCTTCGCTGCGCGAAGCCCTGCCTCTAGCATACACGGTTGCGCGCGGAGGTCGGGGGACGGCTGCTTGAAAGAGGAAACCGGGGTTTGGCTTGAAGTGTGCTGTTATTATGAGTGATTACGTAAAGAAAAGGGGAAGGGTATGCGTCTTATTGTTAAAGAAATGCATGGAGGGTCTGAGGTTGATCTCCTCATAGCCGACACGGGGGGCGTGGAGGTCACGGTGATCGCTGATAATGGTAATGTTGCGGGCCAAGTCACGATTCACATTGAATCCGGGGATGAAGTCACGTCCGAGCCGGCTATAAGCCCCGAGCAGGTCGGTGAGCAGATAGGCAAGCTTTTGAGAAAGTTAGACACGTTGGGAGAGGGTTAGAAAATCGATCCGCTGAGGATACACGCTCATGGAAAACCTAGGTTAGTCCGAATAGCAACTTCCAAAATAGACGGCCGTAACCGGCGATCATCAAGGCGCATGTCATCATGCGGAGCACATACCAATGCGCCAGCACAACGCTCGTAGAGGGCAACTACAGTTTCATCATTATGGGCATTGTAGAAGATGATGCCATCAATGTCACGGTAGGTGCTGCTGTGTTCATAGAAGTAACGAGACCATGACTGGCTTAACGCACGATCGGCCGTCTTGGCCAGCGCTGCGACCGACCCTGCCGCCATAGCAGGGTCGCCGCGTAGGTCAAGAAGATGGACACGCCGCGTGAGATGTGGCCCTGCGATGCGGCACTCACCGAAAACAATTGACCCCCTATCACCAAAATACTCGACAATGCAACAGGATAGGGTAAACCCCGCATAGAGGATGGCGCGCGTCTCGTTATCCGTTGGCGAACCGTCAGGCGCTGAATGGTGATGGTCAAAGCGTGCCCGTGGTCCATTCGTTCGAAAACCAACAGCCGTCGCGCCATGGCTTGTCGGATCAAAGATTCGGAAAAGTTGCGTGCCTCTCGCAAGGTCATAATAGACAGGGGTAGGAGTCCGCAGCGGAGGCGGCGGCAAAATATCGACCATCCGCTCCATCTCCCTTATATCATCTACACTGCGCGCGCTTCCGCAACGACACGCTCCACCTCACCTGCTTTCAAGACGTTTAGAGGAGTTTGCCCCTCGAAATAGGGATTGGGACGCTGCAACCACGTTGCCTTAACAAACGGCGGAACGTGTAACGCCGTGAGCACCTTGGGGAGTCCTGGCACTACGTCATTAGGGGCATCGGCATCAAACTGCCATAACGGGAAATGCAACTGCCCCCCGTCGTTGATTCCTAACAGCATGTTTCTTTTGGCGCGATCGTGTATCGCTTGCCGTGACTTACCCAGTAGCTTCGCCACATGACGCACAGCAAGCGCTCCCCCCAGCACTTCCCGCCGCGTCATGAGTGCTTGAAGCGCGGTCGCCGCCTCAAGGACGACACGTTCGCTCTGATTATAGCTTCGGCCTCCCGTCAATGCGGTAATGAAGGGTTCCTGCGCACCCGGCGTAGGCAACGGTTCGAGAGCTTGTTTGACACGATCAGCCAGCACTGCGAGTTCATCAGAGCTTAACAACTCCTGCAACACCTGCACTGATCGCGCGCCGGACGTATCCGTGGATGACGTAAAACGCTGTCGATCAGAACGATGGTATGCTCTCCACAGCTTTCGCCGTCGCACCACGATTACGTATTTCGACCCCAAGGGATCACGAGTTGGAATAGGCGTAGCCCCCCCCCCCAAATGCACGAGAGAATCATGCGGGGACGTGAATACACGAGACGCAGGCATAATGCCCCCTCCCCTTTCTCTGTAAGAAACGTCAATATCATAGTAGCACGGGTGTAATATTTGTCAAATAGTACTGCTAGCTAGCTATGACTGTGCCACGTCCGAGCCCTCGTTTATGCCTGCCTGCCTTAGCCCCTGCCTAAGGGGGCCGTCAGCAGCCGCGCAAAAGCAGCAGGCCGCTGACAGCCTCAACCTCGTCGCACGGCCACACAGGCAGTCACGCCCGCGCAGCTCCAGGTGACTGCCCCCAGTGTACGCGAAGCAGTGCGCTACGTCGTGCGACGCGGGCTGTCTAGATACTCCTGTAGCCATGCCCGCGTCGTTCGGCGCACCGTCCGTGGTCCCGCCGCCATCGTCACTGTCTTGAGACGGCCAGCCCGCACCGCCGTGTACAGGGCACCCGAGTTCTTCAGGCCGGCCAGTTTGCTGGCCTCCGTCAGGGTGATATAGTCACTGTCTAGCATCCGTCCTGCGGGTCGCCTCCCTACGTCGTTTGTCACCTTACGCGTCCTCACCAACACGCGCGCGCCTATTCTCATGTGCCCTGGATCGCCCAGACCGCACATCCCAGACGAGGAGCGCGACAACCCATCCAACACTGAAGATCGTCGGATAGAGTATATCGGGATCGCTCCAGCCTACGGCGTTCGTGACGTCAGCAATCACAGGAATGAGCACGAGCACGGCCCCAGACAGCCAGAGGAGCACATCGAATAGCGCGCAATCCCCCCTCTTGCGCGTCACGACCCGATAGGCGACACGCCACCCGCACACGCACAGCACGATGAGATAGACGGCGCTTACAGCAATACTCATACTATCGTTGTAGCGTCATCGCCGCGACACGTCCATCGGTGTTGCGCGTCGCGCAGGTGAACGCGTGACGGCTCAAGGACGCGGTGCTCGCTGTCGATAAAGAGAGTAAGGCTGCTGCCGGCGTACGGGCTGTGCGCCGGTAAGAGCTGCGATGGGCCGGATGTGGGGTATGGGCTGTGCCACACGTCCGGCTTTTTCCATGAGCGCGACTATGCTGCCCGTCGCCAAATGGAGCCCTCGGCGCTCTTGACCCGATCCAAATACACGCGATACAGGTGGTCGGTGGGGCCATGCGTCAAGGCGATCGCGCAGCGCTTGTTTCCATGATGCAGGGCCACCCGCCAGTCGGGGTCCTGACGCAGCGCCACGATGCGCGCGACGATGGTGGCTTCGTCAGCGTCGCCATCGAACGAGGCGAGGGTGGCCGCGAGGGTGTGAGCGGACATGCGCATGCGCAATCTCCTTGGGCTAGCCGGTGCAGACGCTCATCGACGCATGCACGCCTAGTGTCAGCAATAGAGTGGGGCGTGTCCATGGCATAATAGTCAGCAAGCAGTGGTTGTCGTCGCAGGGATAGGCCAGCGGCCATCTCTCGATGTACTGTAAGTCACTACACTATTTCTCTACGGTGATGAACCGTGGTCGGTGCGTATACCTTAACAACACGAGGTACCTGACATCAACAGTCCATTAGTTGGTTTAATCGTATCGGGGCAAGGAGATTGGCGATGGAATATTGCGCGCAGTGTGGCGCTTCTCTCGAAGCTGACAGCGAGTTCTGCGGTGAGTGCGGGGCAGTCGTACAACGATCCGCAACCGGGGGTGCGCTTCTTCTGTCGGTCGAAGGCCAGAAGGCGCATATAGACTTATACAAAAACAAGCTGACCATCCACCATCGTAGGCGTCCGGTTAAGGGTGTCAAAGATATTTATCTCTCGCGTATCTCCTCGGTCCAATTCAAGAATCCCGGAGCCCTCACCGTCGGCTACATTCGCTTCGCTTTTGCTGGCGGACAGGAACATAAGGGAGGTGTTGTTAATGCGGTTAATGATGAGAACGCGGTAACATTCCTCAAAAAACAGCACCAGCAGTTCATTGATCTAAAGGAATATGTCGAGGAACTGATTGGCGAGATGCAGGGACAGAGTCACCCTGCACAAATCGCTACACCTCCTGAACAGGCTCAACCTCTACCAGTGTCTGGGAGCATCGATTTTGAGCAACTGGAGAGGCTTGCGGAATTACGCGACCGAGGCATTATTACAGCCGACGATTTCGAGGCTAAGAAGCGGCAAATACTTGGGTTGTAGTCACAACTGAGCAAGGCCGAGGAGTGTGGTCATGGACTATTGTGGAAAGTGTGGAGCTAGCCTTCGCGTCGATCAACGTTTCTGTCGAAAATGTGGTGTTTCTCTGCGCGAGCAGCGTGCGATGGCGAAGTCCGCATCACCCAAGACGCAGGGCGACACTTACCCTACGACGACTGACCTGGCACCTTTGCCGTTGAGCGAGTCGGCCATTCCAAATGAGTCGAAATCTGCTGCCCACGGATCGGATGCACCCTTTGCGGTGCCAGTAGACACTTCTGGACACCCAAGGGCTACACAGCCACGTCGCCGTAGGAAATCGTTCCGTGATATGACCCGCCGTGAATGGGCCATCGCCATTATTGGTGGGCTTGTCGGCGCAATGCTCCTGGTGTATTGGATAAATAACGCGACAGGCGCTGGCAGCGCCGTTAGTAAATTGCCCACACCCACGCATATTGCGACCTCCCGCCTTGTAGCCAAGGTACACGTTCCCGCAACGGCGGCCACGAACATCGCGGAGGCGACGGTGACGGATATCCCGACGGACACTGCCGGTCCGACCGTCAGCCCCGCGGATATAGCTGCGATGAAAGCTCAGATCACGGGCGCGCATATTTGTAAGGGCGCCGACTACGGTGGATCTATGCCCCTGTGCAGCAAGGACGCTCCATCCTTGTCGCAAGCGAACATTGACGGGGGCGCTGGCGTTAGTTTCGCCGCCCCTGCCGGCGAGCCAAACGATCGGTTTCCCGCGGGCAGCTACACGCTCACAGTGTACGAAATCGACGCGGCCAATACGCCGAACCAGATTGGTACAGTGCCGCTCGACATGCAAAGCGGCAATGGGTACATCGGTTGGAAATTGTCAGATGTCATCTCAATCGGTGGCCTCACACTCAACCCTGGTACGACATATGAGTTAGAGCTAGATGGCCCTGTGATCATGGGCGTGGCCGGTCAGGCTCGTTTCACCTATGTCGGCGACGGGACCACGAGCGCGTCTGCATCTTCTGCGACTAGTAGCGTAGCCAGCCCCATCGCGACCACGCCGACTACCCAATGGGCTGCCTACGCTGTGATGGGGCAGACCAACCCGACGACGATAACGTTGGCAACGGGCGTAGCTTGTTCTTTCATGTCGGGGGCGACGGCTGCTGTTGGAGATCTCCGGGCTAATTACGACTGTACATCTGGGCAGATAATTTACGGGAATCTCAACCAGGGGATGAAGCCACGGTCGGTACTCGTCTGGCGTGGGCCGTTTTCTGTAACTCCTCAGCAGGGCCAACTTGTCCCGACACAGGTCAAGAGCACGTCTAGCATGGGCGGCCCCTCATCTTCCACGGTAACTCCTACTGTATCCACGATGGCTCCAAATACGGACGGGGGCGCTGGCGTTATGCCAACCGCCACACCTGGGACTGACACAGGTTCATCGGCTAATTCTCTCGCGAGCGATGAAGGAGGCACGGGACCGACTGCCGAATGCAATGATGGCACGACCAGCTACAGTCAACACCCGAGTGGGACGTGCTCGTACCACGGCGGTGTGGCTGTATGGGACGACCATCTGCAACACTCCACGCCCTGAGGTCATGTCAACACACGCATCATCGGGTTAAGGATCTAAGATCTACTTTGCCCTACAGCGCGCTATTTTTTCGCGGGCTTTGCCTGTTGTCGCGCAAATGATCTTGAGGACCACGGCAACCTGACCATTGAGCCGCACGCGCCCGCTCCCGCTCAGGTCGTCCATGTTCTGCCTCACTGTTACGCATTGAAACGTACCGCCTCGCGATCTTACTCGACGACGACGCGGGCGGCGACGTTGACCTGCTGCTCGCCGACGTTGATCTGCAGCGCGCTTGGACGTGTGAGTCGCCGGACACGGGCCAGGCTCTCGACCGCTCGCAGATAGCGTCCATGCGCGGCGGTCATCCGGCGCTCCCACCAATCAGCGTGCGCGATAACGACCTCCGTCTGATTCAGGAGGCCCGTGTAGCCCCTTTCCGCCTGCTCCACACGCAGCCAGCAGGTAACGACACGTTCGATGAGCCCGCGTTCCAACGCGGGCGCCTCCTGGTAGCCCAGCGCGTCGCGCATGGACTCCACCGTCACGCTCAGCGCCTCACGAACAAGGGCATCACCACCCCCGAGGGCCGAGATCACGCGCTCCGTGTTCGTGGCCGAGAGATCGAACAGCACCCGCGCGAGGGAGGGCTCCGCGCGCAGCACCGCGTGCAGATTAGCGAGATCCTTGGGGTCAGGCTTCTCACGGTCAACCTTCAGCACGGCGTCCCGTAACCGGCCCAGCGCCCCCTCGCGCTCGACCAGCCGAACTGTGTGGACCACTTCAGCTAGGCTCACGGCGTCGCCTCCATTGCCCTTTATGGGTGTGGCAGCCGGCCAGCAGCAGCCCCGCCGTCGTCAGAAGGCCGGCCGCCGTGTCCAACGCGTCGAGCACGGCGTCACTCTCCTCCTCGCGCCGCCGCAGGGCGCGCTCCCGTCGCTGCTCACTCCGCGCGGCCGCGTCGTCGCCAGCCAGCACGACGCCGAACGCGCCCCCGCCAATGTACTCCGACACGACACGGCCGCCCTGCCGTCTTTTGCGATAGTAGTAGCGCCGACCACGCCGCTCTTCCCAGGCCATGCCTTCACCTCCTTCTCGCTTTTTTGGTGTTGACCAGGCGCTCAACCACGCACCGACAAGCGGGGGTGGCGACACGGTGTAGCACAACACATCATCTCCCTGATCGACCGCGTGTGCCAAGTGGCGTCAGACAGACCTCGACGGGCTCATCGGGCCACCGGCAGAGACCCGACCCCGGCCGATGGGGCCAGCGGTACGCCGGGCAACGACACACCGGACGCCCGGGCGCGTCGGCGAGATCGTGGCCCACGGTCGCGGCCATCAGTCGTCGGTAGGCGCGGCTCTGCCCCCGCCTGGTTGAATGCATGCGGCAACGTTGGCCTGGGTCGCTCCACAGCGCCCAGGCGCGGCAAGGTGTCCCATCGCGACGTAGACCCCGACAACGACGGCGTGACGCCGCCAGTGTGCTGTAGGCCATCCTCATGCCCCTTTCTAGTAGTCGGCTCCGCGTTGGTTCCACGCTAGTTCCACGCCAGTTCAACTACCACGCTGCATTGTGACGGCACGGGACGATAGCAGCACTCCGACTATGAGAGGGACTGGACTAGTCCAGTCCCTCTCATGTTTAGTAGTGAATGGCCAAACTAGCCGTGGGCCATCGCTCAGAACTACTACTCGGCTGCGGTGACCAGCGCAGTGTGACCATATGCGCCCGCTTGGGTACTTGATACGTGATCGTGCCCTGCGTCGATCCATTAGGGTCAAGCACTGTGTCACTAAAAGGCGTCCCAATGTTCTGTGAATTGGCATCAATAGAACTGCCTGAGGTATTAAGCAGCGTGAAGTCGCCAGAGTTAACGGCAAGTTGAACGTCGTTCTTATTGACAGCGCCAATCTTGACTGTAAGGTATTCGTTCCCCTCGTCAGGGGTGTAGGAAAAGCTCCCCGAATTAAAAGATGTTGCGACCGCTGTATTCATGACCGTCACATAAATCATGTCAATGTGGTGCGCCGTAGGCTGCGGTTTGCCTGCTCCGTGCGCAGGGATAGACCCCCATGCTAGACCTCCAAGCAATGCAGCCGCTGCGATGTAGCGAGTCGAACGATTCCTCATGTAGACATCCTTTCTGCCCGTAGACGTGAACTATCGTAACAGCAACGCCAGAACTCGCCTACTTACCTTCCGTGCCTGGTCTTGCGCTGCGCCGCCGCTGAGAGCGCCTTGAGCACGGCGTCGCCGGTCGCCTGCGGTGTCTTGGCTTCGGAAATATGAATGCCACCGACGTTGACGGTCGTTGTCTGGTGCGCCGTGTGGTACGTGGTGTGATGGTGGACAACGGGCGCGTGATACGCCATGACGTGCGCCGGAGGATGCAAGACCGCTGGGTTGATCGACGCGAGGTTAAAGCCTGTCCCTTTACTACCCCCATGTGGCGAACTGCTCGATGTATGCGCGCCGGCCAACGGGATAGGATGCGTGCCAGGGATGTGCGAGAGCAGGCTATTGATCGGCCCGATGACCGCGTTAATGAGGTCATTGAACAACGCGGAGATACGTTGGGTCAGGGCTGACCAGCCACCTTTAACCGCATCGGAGAAGGTCGTGACCGTGGCCACGCCCGCATCGTGGATCTTGCCCGCGTCGAACTTGATGCCCCCGATGATGTTGGTTGCGAACCACTGCCCCAGCCCCTTGAACATCGCCGCCTCGCCGGCATTGTCCTTTACCGTCCGCGCGTCTTGCTCCTTCTGCGTCATCTGTCGGAACTTGTGTGTCTTGGGATCATAGGTTGTGTTGAAGGGATCGGGCGCTGCCGCATGCGCACCCGCGAGCTTCGCTAAAGCGGGTATCTCGACACGCCCGCGCGTTAACCCCAGGATAAGACCGCCGATAATGAGGGTCCCTAGCGCCGGCCCCCAGCTCACCAACTGTTTATTAATGTCTCCTAACATACCACCCATATCGAAGTGGAGCGCGGGCAGTTTAACGGTCGTGTCGAGGTGGAGCGCCGGCATCTTGATGCTCTTGAAAGCCAACGTGACGATGTTTTCAAGGCCCGTCGAGACCACCGGAACAAGACCCTTCGCCGCGAACGCGCCGCCAATCAGGAGCCCGAGCGGCGTGGCCAGCTTGACCGCCTTTAGGCCCGTGTCGAACGCTTGCTGAAACAGCGACGGGTCGATGTGGGTAATGTCCGTGGACGGCTTCGCATCGGGGCTATTGAGGAGGCTGTCAAGGAGCTTCTTGGCTTGCGCGCCCGTATCGACCGCCGCGCCCTTGCCGACCGTCTTGGTCGCGCCGGACAAGGACTCCAGCAGGCTATCAACCTGCTTATTGACATCGCCGAGCGGAGCGCCCGTGCCCCCGCCGCCTGTGCCGCCACCACCGCCGCCCATGAACTTCTTGAACAAGAGCATGGTGACGACGGATTCGAGAATATTGGCCCCCACGTTGACAGCGGCTCCCCCATAATCGAAGCCACCACCGCCGCCGCCCCCACCATGAGCCGTTGGCGGCTTGGGTGGTTGGTTGATCGCCTCGTACTTGATGTAGTACGGCGCGGGCTTGTTCTTGGAGAACCCGAGCGCCCCACTGATTGCGCCCGCGTCGAGGCTGACGGCTTTGGCACGCAGCGTGTCAATGGTCGCTGTGCCGCCACTGACCTGGACCGTCGCGCCCTTCTTCAAAGTCACGCCGTCTATTTCGGCGCTGCCCTTGACGCCGCTGATCGTCAGGTGCTTCCCTGGCGCGGGCACGACATTATCAATGATCGCGGTCCCGCCGACGTTGCCCACGGTGAGCTTCTTGCCGGGCGCCACGGTGGCATTGTCGATCTGGACCGTGCCGTGAACGTTGCTGACGGTGATGCCTTGCTTGACGCGGACGCTGTTGATCTCAGCCGTGCCGCCGATCTGGATGGTTGTGCCGGGCTTAACCGAAATACTGGTCACTTCGCCCTTACCCGTCGCGGTGAAGGTCGTTCCCTTCGGCAGGGTGATGGCTCCGACCTTGGGGTTGACCTTGACGCTAATCTGCTCATTCGCGGGGAGTTTGATCTTGCCCACGGTGACGTTATCAATGGTCACCGTGGCGTTCTTGGCCACAGCCGCCGCAACGTCCGCGACGCCCGGCACATGCACCGTCAAGCCGGAGACGGGATACGCATGAGTCACGGTCCCGACCAAGTGCCCCAGCGCGCTCTTGATGCCATCGAGCGCGCCCGAGGCGAACAAGACTTGGGTGGCCGTCGCCACCACGGACACGGCCGCCGTGACCGCAATGGTCGAGGGGATACTTCCTGGCGTAAAGGCAGCGGTCGTCGTGATGATCTTGGGGATCGCCCCCAGCTCACCCTCGTAGGCCGTGACGGCAGCGGTCGCGGGGATGAACGCCGCCGTGGTCGTTTCCGCCTTGGGAATAGCGTTCAACGACGCCTCGTAGGCCGTGACTTCGGCTGACGCGGGGACGAACGTACCCATGGATGTCACCGTCTTGGGGATCGCCGCGAGTTGCCCTTCTTCGGCTGCGACGGCACCCGCTACTTGCGCGGTGTCCACCGTGGCAACGGTCGTGACCGCGCGTGGAATGGCCGCTAATTGACCTTCTTCGGCCGCCATCGCGCCAACCGCCGCCGCGTTATCAAACACAGCGGTCGTCAGGGCAACTTTAGGCACAGAGAGGACGTTGGCAATCCACGGCTCTTTGATGGCGACGCCCGCCGCATCATCAAAGATTGCGATCGTGCGCGCGACAGGGGGGATCGCCGCGATGGCGTCCCCTGCCTTCGTGGCCTGCACCGCTTCCTCCGCGAACCCACCGGACGCCGCCGACACGTCACCGAGCAGGCGCGAGCGGATGAAGTCACCCAGCGCGCTATGGCTGATCTTGAGCCCCAGGAAAATGGTCGAGATGCCAATGAGGGCAGGCTTCCAGGTCGCTTGCAGGAACGTGCTCAGGCCACCCACGGCCGACAACATCGAGTTCGCGCCCTGGATCAGGCCACTAAACGACGATATCATGTCCGTGAACACGGGTAGAATGCCTGTGCCCACAGTCTCTTTGAGGTTGGCGAGACTGGCGTCGAAGGCGACGATCTGGCCTCGCGCGCCCTTCGTGCCCGCTTCACCTTGACCCGCGAACGACGTCTTTTGGACAAGGTTCAAGAGGAATTGGGTACGGTC
>JAABUH010002809.1_pt1 | contig 16055 bp, 23 predicted proteins | sample 5559121 | NCBI WGS metagenome assembly JAABUH01 (sample SAMN10711871, study PRJNA513364) | rock metagenome | isolation source: Antarctica rocks | place: Antarctica: Victoria Land, Battleship Promontory nord | collected 2015-12-28
AGCGCCGCGCCAGCCATGGCCGGCCACTCCTGCGCGCGCGGGCCGGGCGCGGCGCTCGGCGGCGGCCAGCGCAGCGCCGCGCCTGCGCGGCGCAGGACTGCGCGCCCGCGCGCCCCGCCTGCATGCCCGCCGCAGGATCCCCGGCATGACGCTCTCCGCATGGCCCTACCCTATACCCTACACCCTGGGGCCGCCACCTTGATGATGCCGCCCAGGACGTGCAGGTCGCACACGTCGTCCATGCGCGACAGCAGCACCGCGACCGCGTGCCGCGCGAAGCGCGCGCTCTGCCACGAGTCGCGCAGCGCGGCGGAGGCGCGCAGCAGCCGGAACACCTCCCGCGCCTGGCGCGCACACGCCAAGCTGATGCGCTCGCGCTCCCGCGAGGCAGCCCTGCCTCAGGCCGGGCTCCGAACCCGAATCGGGGCGCCGCGCCTGCAGCCCCGGCAGCATGCGCGCGCTCACGTCCACCCAGCGCGCCTCCGCCGGCACCGCGGCCGCCGCGGCCGACGCCGCCGGCTCCGCCGCGCGCGCCGCCGCCGCGTCAGGCTCGCCGCCGGCCTCGGCCGCCGCGGGCCCGGCCGCCGCCGCGGCTGCCGGCAGCTGGCCCGCGCCCGCGCGCTCGGGCCGCAGCGCGGCGCGGTCGGCCGCCTCCACGTGCGCCAGCGCGCGCCAGGCGTCCATCAGCAGGCACCGCACCTGCTCCTGCAAGGGCAGGCCGGCGGACGGCAAGGCCGCGGCCGCCTCGCCGCCCGGCCCCGAGCTGGGCCATGCGCCGTGGAGCGGCTCGGTGGCGGGGTCTGCGCCGGCGCCGCCCGGCGCGGCGAGCGGCGGCAGGGCCCAGCCGTCGGCCCAGGAGTCGTGCTGCTCGGCGGACGCGTCGTGCGCGTGGCGCGGGGGCAGACACGCGGCGCCGCGCAGGCCCTTCCACTCCTGCGCGGGACGGCCGAGCAATGTGCTGCGAGCCCTGTTGGGTGGCCAGGAGACCGCGTGACCGTACCGCGGGGCAGCGGCACTGCGAGGGGCGCCCTCAGCTGAGCCTGCCCTGGCAAGTCGTGGCAGCCTCGCACACAGTGTCATACAGCCTCGCTCATAAAGGCACTGGCAACACAGCAGCATCCACAGTAGCAGCCACCGCACCTCTGTTGCTACAAGGCTGATGTGCCGTGCTGAGCTCTACTTGCAGATCAATCTTGCAGCACCTCATCTCGCTCACTACATAGCTGTGACGCATATGCAGTGACAAGTACGCAGCACTAAGAAAGCTGGAGCATGGCAGGTGCTGCAGCAGGCATGCACCTGAGCAGCCGCCGTCAGCAGCAGCCTGCCCGCTCGCTTATGGCCACACAGGGCCCGCAACATTCACAGCACGCTGTATCCGGAAGCCAGTCATGCACAACGCCTTTCACACCACATTCTCCTCTTTGTCAGGGCGACAGCTGTCAAGGACCCCTTGCCTTGTGGCACAGTGCGCCTCGTCGATTGCACAGACAATTGAAAGGCTACAGCTATATATGCATCATGAGTTGGTGACTCCAAGGCTCATGCGCATCGAGGGGAGTACACTAGTAGCGGACCCCAAATGCATCCCAATCTGCCACTGAAACTGTCACACATGGAGAAGCGCTGGTGCCAACAGAATGCACAGGCGCTGGAGGTTGGGCACGTGCAACGCGAGCGCTATCAAAGGCGTTGGGTTCACATGTGTGCGTGCGTTGCTTGGCCGCCTTGCTGCACCAGCCCTTCAGCGGTCACTGTGCAGCATAGTCTGTGCAGAATGTACACCAGCACCTAGTCCTAAACTGCCACCCTGTGCGCAATGCCCGCAACAGACCCAATGCACCCTAGCGCATGCCAAACATGGCACCCTGCGTGTCCAGCATGCCCGCTTGCTGGCAGGGCGCCGTCGGTGCATGCCTGCCCTCAAGTGCTGCACGGACTCGGACGCGGCAGCAGACTGCCGCCAGGACCCACCGCACACTGTGGTGCATGTCGCAGCCCCTGGCGCCGCCCTGCACCACGTAGCAATAACAGACAGCCGGAACTCGGAGACGCAGCCAGGCGCGGCCGCGCGGCGCGGCGGCATCACGCCGGCAGCCTGCCCTGCGCCTTGAGCCCTTCCCGGAACGAGGCAATGACGAGCTCCACGTTGGCGGGCGTGGCGTTGTAGCCCATGATGCCCACGCGCCAGCACTTGCCGAGCGTGGGCCCCAGGCCGCCGGCCAGCTCGACATTGTATTTCCCCATCGCAAACTTGTTGAGCGCGAGCCAGTCCACGCCCTCCGGCACCTGCTCGCCGGGGGGCCCGCCCGTCACCCAGCCGGCCCGCTCCGGCGCGCACCCGACCGGGGTTTCATACTCGAGCAAAGCGCGTGCAGCTCAGCGAGCTTATCCCTGCCAGCATGCACCCCCGAACAGCTCAGGGACGGGGCGCGCTGGGGCGCCAGGGCGCGCCTTGATGGTGTTGACGGTCACGAGGCGGTCGGCGGGGCGCTCCACGAACGGCTGCAGGCCCATCGGCGCGAGGCCGCGCCAGAGGTCCTCGTGCAGCCGCTTGTGCGTGGCCCACATGTTGGCCAGGCCGACCTCGCCCACGATCTGCAGCGCCTCGCGCATCGCGTACCTGCCGCGCGCCGGCCGACCCGGGTCAGGTGGGGTTTGGTTAGGGTTCGAGTCACAGCGCCTCGCGCATCGCGTACCTGCCGCGCTCCGCGGCCGCCCGGATCGGGCGGGGCAGGGGGGCAGCGAGACGCGGCAGCCGGGACACTCGCCCGCCTTCTACACGCACAGCGGTGGGGCTACCCCAGGCAGTGCATTGACCCCATGCACGCCGGCAGAGCTTGATGCTGTAGGTGCCACTCCAGCGTAGACCTACCAAGCGTCCACACTTCTGCTGTGCTGTGTCCGCTGCATGCGACGTGGGAGGGCATGCAGGGGAGGGGGCGGCGCCCACCACATGCTGACCATGCCGGTGTGGTGGTACAGCCTCCCGGCGCTCCCGAACCATCCCCAGTATGCGCCGATCAGGTTCAGGTCCTGCGCGCCGGCCGCGCCACCGCTCGGGACGGCAGGCGCGCGCTGTCATGGGCGGCACAAGGCCTGACATCTCAACTGACCTATCGCCGCACAGGTTGTGTACATCTGTGAGAACATGCGCACCATGCACAGAGGCACGCGCGCCTGCTCTGCTCCAGCATGCCTGCAGCAGCGCTCCTCATCACTCGGACAGGAAGGAAGGAAGGAAAGGCCCTAAAAAGAAATAAGACAAGTGGCGGAGGGACACATGACCTACCAAAACCTACCAAGACCTGCATGTGAACTGTGCTTGCTGGTTTCACGAGCGCGGGGCGGGCGCGCACCCAGTTGTAGGACGTCGGCTTGGTCTTCCGGCCGCGCAGCTTCTGCAGCGCGCGCTCGCTGAAGAACAGCGGCGCGGCGCCTGCGCGCGGGCCGCACGCCTGTCAGGCGCAGCGCGCGCGCTCGGGCGGCGCGCCAGGCGGCGCAGCCGCCCCGGCGGGAGCCCGGGACGGGCGGCGCCCCGGACGGCGCGCCCAGGCCGCCGCGGGCCCGCCGGTCACGGCCATGACGCGCGGCGCGGCTGGCAGCGCGCCCTTGAAGCTCGAGGCGCAGGGCAGCGGGGGGCCGCATGCGACGCGGGGCGAGGCACATGCAGCGCGCGCGGCGGCGCGCCGCGCCCCCTCCAGCGTGCTCGGAACGCCGCGGCGTGTTGCCCGCGCATGGGGGAGAGAGCGCGGCGGGAGGAACTATTGTTAGGGTAGGGAGGCCGGCGGGCGCACCCGGCGACGCGCCCAGCACCTTCTGCGAGCCGCTGTACATGGCGTCCACGCCCCAGGCGTCCGCGAAGAAGGGCACGCCGCCCAGCGAGCACACCGTGTCCACCAGCAGCAGCGCGCCGTGGTCGTGGCACAGCTCGCCCAGACCCGCCAGGCTCTGGTGCACGCCCGTGCTGCTGTCGCCCTGCCGCGCCGCAACAGGCTTGGGTCCAGCGCGCCGCCGCAGCACATCGGCCGGGGCGCTGCTGCAGCTGGCAGGACCCGGCGGCGGCCGAGGCGCTCGCGCGCGCCAGGCGCGTCGCACGCGGGCGCTTGCGGCATGCCCGGGTATGGTTTAGGGTTATGGGTTAGGGTTTGGAGGTATCTTACCCTATCCTAACCTATTTCCGGGGGCCGCACCTGGCACAGGAACAGCACCGCGGGCTTGTGCTCCTCCAGCACGGCCTTGAGCTCGTCGTAGCTGAACGTCTGGCCGGCCGCCTTCTTCAGGTCGACGACCTTCACTGCGCGCGGGGCGCAGCCCGCGTGAGCGACCCTGCACCGGCCAGCCTGGCCGCACTTTCAGTCGGCGCTTGGGGCGCCCAGGGCGCCCAGGGCGGGCCTGCCGCCGGGGCGTACCCAGCAGCGGGCAGGCTTCGGGCTGGCACGCTTCACCCCGGCGCGGACCATCGGGCGCGGGCGGCCAGGGCGCGCCTCAGAGTCACCTAGATGCGCGCACGGCGGGCGGGGGGCGCGCCGCACCGCCAAAGCGCGCGGCCATGTCGGCGGCGCGCTCGCCCCAGATGCCCTTGTCGCCGATGACGACCGTCTCGCCGGGCTCCAGCAGGTTGGTGATGCACGCCTCCATGCCTGCGGTGCGGGGAGGCCGGCCTCAGCACGGGGCTGAGGCCGATGCTGGGGAAGCGGGCGCAGCAGCAGCGCTGCGAGCGTGTGTGCGCGCGTGTGAGTGTGGACGGGGCTGCGGGCTCACCGGCGTGGCCGGTGCCGCTGATCAGCAGCGTGTACTTGCTGCTCGTCTGGAACACGTAGCGCAGGCCGGCCTGGATCTGGCCGCGCCGCCAGCCCCCCGTCAGCAGTCGTGAAAGAGGAGGGGCAGCCGCGGCCACGGTGTACGTCAAAGCAGCGCTGTGCAGGCGCGCCTCGTCCATAATCTTGAAGAACGGAGGGTGCATGTGGCCCAGCAGCGGCAGCGCCTGGGCTGCGGGTCACCACTGGCTGTCAGCCCGGTGCTCTCCTCTCACAGAGCGAAGCACTCTGCCTGGCCGCTAGAAGGCATACACGGCACCAGCCCGGCTGCCTCCTAAGACAGCGGAGACTAGGTGTCCCACTGTCCAGCCTTGCAGTTACGCATCGGGTCGCTGCGCCCCTTGCACTCGCACCTGCCAGCACGCGCGGGTTGGCATTCGCTGGGCCGGGCCCCATCAGGAAGCGCTGCGGGACCTGCGCAGCACAGCACACCCATATGCATTGACGCACGCCCCAACCTGCCTCGTGCAAGCACCTGGCAATCAAGCATAAATTCGTTGCAGGCGGTCTGGCTTACGTTCAAGACGCCGCGAGGGCCCTCCGGCGGTGTCACCTCCGGGACTGGCTCGCCTTCGCGGCCTGCATGCTCAGGCGCAACCTCTTTGCTGGCCATCCTGTCACAGACGTGATTCCTCAAGCAAATCGATTGCTTCAAGCGCAAGCAGTGTGCTGCCCCAAAAAAGGCCCATCGGTGCATGGGCTGGATGCCATTCAACCTAACAGGGTGCAATCGTACGACACACCGAGCCCTGGCGACGCTCCGCGTGAGCTTCCTGGCATTTGTTGGAAGTCACATCCCCAGCACAATTCAGACGCACAGCAATCTACTCTCTGGCTTGAGGTTGAACCTGTGGCAACTGGCAGCGTTGAAGCGAGGGAGAGCGCACGCGTGTGTCATATCCGGCGAACTCGCGTTTGGGCCTTTTGTAAACACTAGGACTGTGAGAGAAAGGGGCACAGGTCGACCCAGCTTACATTGCAGGTAGGTGCAGCCAGAAAACTATGGGTTGCGGCACAGCCCACAGACCTCACGTCTCTCCCCAAACCAAGCTCTACATGTGGCAATCAGCCAGTCCACGCAGGGTCGGGCCCAAGTGCTCACGGTCCGTAAGGAGCTGTTGCATCTGCAGGTACACCTCAAGTGCTGCAAAACCCGCGACAAGCAAATTGACCCCCCTGCTCAAAGCAAGGAGGCCGACACGACCAATCAAACTGGAGTGCTCATGCTCTGCCTCGGTCCTGCGGCAAGCCTCAAACCCTGCTCAGAGAGCCTCTCAACTAACAAACCCTGGCCATGCCCGGCCGCGCCCCCGCACGGCAACGCGCCAGCTCACTGCACCCTGCCGCACGCCTGCGCCCCTGGATGATTGAAAGCAGACTAACAACGCCCGCAGTACACCTCGTGCTCTGCCGATTCCTGCCTCAACAGATTCAAAGAGGGCTGGAACAAGGGTTGGATGCGCCTAGCATGGCTGCAGCGAGCGTTCACGCTGGCCCTGCCTACCCGCCGAGCGCAGGCCGCACGACCACGCCGGTGCGCGCGCGACACGGGCGGCGAGGCTGGCCAGCCTGCACCAGTCCGGGCCTGGGCGCCTTGTGATCACGGCCCTGCGATCAGGTCAGGAAGGGCCGGTCCTTGTTGCCCAGCTTGCCCTGCGCCTTGAGGCCCTCGCGGAAGGCGGCGAGCACGAGCTCCACGTTGGCGGGCGTGGCGTTGTAGCCCATGATGCCCACGCGCCAGATCTTGCCAATGGTTTGCCCTGGCCGCGCGCGCATGGCTCAGCCGGGACGCGCCTCACAGCCAGGCGCCCTGCTGGCCAGCGCGCGTGCCTTGCATTGCATGTGCGGCAGGGAAGTCGGACGGGTGCAATGGGGTGCAGCCAACAGCCCCCAGCAAGGTCTGCTTCACCAAGGTCTGCTTCAGCAGGGTCTGCTTCAGCAAGGTCTGCTTCAGAGCCCCCAGCTAGACGAAAATGCGCTGCCAGGCTCGCTGGGCCCGGGAGGCGCACCCAGGCCGCCCCAGATCTCCAGCTGGTACGTGTCCATGGCGTAGTCGATGACAGCCTTCCAGTCAACGCCCTCCGGCACCTGCCGCGGCGCACACGGCGCCCATGGTCAGCGGCCTGCCCGCTTCCCCTCCGTGCGCGCCAGCCCTGTGGCCATGCGCATCAGTCATGCGGCTCTGTGTATCAAGGCCCACGGGGTTGTGCAGCCGGCTGGCGCGTGCACGCTGCGCCGCGGTGTGTAGTGCCTCAGAAAATAAATTAAGACTCGTGGTTTTGCAGGATTTTTCAAATAAAGAATGTGGAGGAAAAACAACGATGGGCAAGACGCAGCTGCCCCCGCGCGAGCGGCGGCGGGCGCGCGCCTTGATGCAGTTGACGGTGGTCAGGCGCTCGGCCGGGTTCTCCACGAACGGCTCCAGGCCCATCTCCTTGAGGCCGGCCCACAGCTCGTGGTGCAGGCGCGTGTGCTTCTCCCACAGGTTCTCCAGGCCGTCCTCGCCGATCACGGCCAGCGCCTCGCGCATCGCGTACCTGCGCGCGCGGCGTCGGCGCCTGCGTCGGCGGAGCCCGACAGTCTGCTAAAGCAGCAGGGAGGCAGCCGCGCCGGGGGCACGCATGGCGCCTTATTTTCCAGCCTTCCGAGCCAGTCAGCCTCGCAATTGCCACCCGTGCAGCGTCTCATCGCCGCACACGGGAGGCTGTATGTCTTGGCCTGCCGCCTGCCACCCGATGGCCGGCGCGAGCGCAAGACATACGCGCCCATGTCTGCACAACAACAAGCTGTGCTTTGACAAGAAAGCCACGCTCTCTGTGCAGCCCAACAGCAGCATGCGCAGCCGACAGCAGCCAGCGCGCCCTGCCCACGGGCCGCACCAGGTGCTGACCATGCCGGTGTGGTGGTACGTCCGGGGCGGGCCGAACCAGTTCCAGTACTGGCCCACCATGTTCAGGTCCTGCGGGCAACAGCGCACTCAGTTACTGCTTCATTACTTCATGGCGCAGGCGTGCTGCTCCTTGTGCACACCCTGCAGCCTGTGTGCAGATGGCGCACCCGTCGCCGGCTGCAGCGCGGACCCGCCTCTCTCATACACAGAGCAGGATCTCGTGCTGCTGAACAGGCGCGCATCGCGCCAAGCCGCACACCACACATCCAGTTGCAGGCAAACACGCTGCGAGGGTGCAGCAGGCCAACGGCCTCTGGTGTCCAGAGCGGCGCGCACCCAGCATCAGAGTGTCCACTTGCAAGCCTAACACGCTGCTAGGGCAAAGCAGACGGACGGCCTCCGGCGTGCAGGGCGGGCCACACCCAGCAGAAGGAGATGGGCTTGGTCTTGCGGCTCTTCAGCTTGTCCACAGCGCGCTGGCTGAACATCAGCGGCGACGCGCCTGCGGCGGCCACACCCCGCACTCAGGCTCCTGCAGCGGCGCTCGCCCCAGGGCGCAGCGCCAGCGCAGTGTGCTGCGCGCTCGCACGGCAGCGAGCACTGCAAAGTCAATAGCGGTCTGCAAACCAGACACCAGCAGATGCCCGGCGAGATGCTCAGCCCGCTCCTCCTGGACCCTCGCCTCATGCCTTCCTGCTCAGCAACCTGAACCGCAGGGCACAGGATGCACCGCAGCCTGCAGCGCAGAGCCGTCTGCAACGCACTTCGCGCTCGGCGACGCGCCCCCGCAGCCGGATCCTCCGGGCGGGACGAGCCGGGGCCGGCGTGCGCACCCGGCGGCGCGCCGATGACCTTCTGCGAGCCGCTGTACATGGCGTCCACGCCCCAGGCGTCGCCGAAGAAGGGGATGCCGCCCAGCGTGCAGACCGTGTCGATGATCAGCAGCGTGCCGTTCGCGTGGCACAGGTCGCCCAGACCCGCCAGGTTCTGGTGCGTGCCCGTGCTGCTGTCGCCCTGCCGCCGCGCAGGCCGCACGTGAGGCGCGGCGCGCCGCGGCAAGCGTGGGATACATGCTCCTGTGCAAGCAGGACGAGGCACGAGGTGCATGTTACTGAAATAGGCAGCGCTTCCTGGTGACCCTGTCGCCGCACGCTAAGCAGCGGTGGAAAAGTGAACGTTGCGATGCTAGGTCGCGTCAGGCGAACACCAAGAAGCGAGGCGCGAGCTCACTGAAAACAGGGGCTCAACACATGGCATGGACTGAAAGGCCGCTGTGCTGGGGAACAGGCACTGTGCTCCCACTCTGAAAGCGCTGTACCGCTTGCAGTCTCAGGCAGGCGCCCGCGGCGCCACACGACCATGGCTGGGTGTGGCCGCAAGCAGCACCAGGAAACGCATGGCGCGCCTGGCACAGGAAGAGCGCGGCCGGCTTGTTCTCCTCGATGGCCTTCTTCAGCTCATCGTACGAGAACGTCTTGCCGGCCGGCTTCTTCAGGTGCACGACCTTGGCTGCGCGGGCAGGGCGCACCCAATCAAAGGGTGAAAAGACAGCTGCCTTCCTGCTACAGCAGGTCCATGGCTTGCCTTCAATGCCTTGCCAGAAATCCGCCTTACCAGTTCCGTACCAGCTGCCACAGCCCTGTTTGCAAGCGCATGCAGCTGCAAGGAACCGCATGGCGCAGCTCATGTCGCATGCACGGCAGCGGCAGCTGAGGCGCGGTGTGGTGTGGGCCGCACCGCCGAAGCGCGTGCCAATGTCCGCGACGCGCTCGCCCCAGATGCCCTTGTCGCCCACCACGAACGTGTCGCCCGGCTCCAGCAGGTTGCTGATGCAGGCCTCCATGCCTGCCGGCCAGGGCGGGCAGGAGCACTGAGAGAGCTGAGGCGGCCTCTTGCCTACCACTGCACGTTTCGTCTCGCCAGCACACCGCCGCTGCACCCTGCTGTCACTAGCAAACTTGGCGTCTGGAGCGTCCAACTATACAGCGGCGCCTACAGACAAGCCGCAGTTGGCTGATACGCAGCTATAATCAATCGTCAATCTGGTGGGCCGCCGAGGGCGCCAGCACCTGCGTGGCCGGTGCCGCTCATCAGGCACGTGTACTTGGACTCGGTCTGGAACAGGTAGCGCAGGCCGGCCTGGATCTCGTCCATAATGTGGAAGAACGGCGGGTGCATGTGACCCAGCAGCGGCAGCGATTGCGCTGCGCGCGCGCAAGATCACTCGTCAGTGCGTTCCCTGCACGGCCCTTGCCTCTCATAGTGCAACCCAAAGCCGCCTGTGCTGCTGAGCGCTACGCAAGCCTGTTGCAAACTAGGCGCGTGAGCCTGTTGAGGGCGGCATTGGGTGTGCATGGCGTGCATGCAAGCAACGCAGCATGGCTGTGCCTCGCAGCAGGCCTGCCGACGGACCTGCAAGCACGCGCGGGTTGGCATTCGCAGGACCGGGCCCCATGAGGATGCGCTGCGGTACCTGCACGCCGCCAGCAGCTGCCGCTTAGGGATAAGGCGCCAGGCATTGCCGTTGCTGTCAAAGCACAGGCTGGCCTTGCACCCTCACCAGGCACCCGCGTTGCATCTCACTCGCATTGCCCGCTGTGACCTTGCTCAGCATTGCGCAGCACTGGGTTACTTGCGGCAGTGAGTCGCTCGCCTTGATCACGCCATTGGGGCCCTCCGGCGCCTTCACAGCCGGGACGGGCTCCCCCTCGCGGCCCTCAAAGCCAGATGCCAGCGCCGGCTGCGCGGTGGTGAAGGGCCGCAGCTGCGTCCGCGCGACCTGGCACAGCTGCCGCAGGGCAAGCTTCCGGCCACCCATGGTAGCCGATTTAAGAGGAACCGGCGCAGGCGGGCTCGAGCAATGTGCAGGCTGCAGCTGGGAAATCTGTGGTCGAAGGCGAAGATGGGGCAATGGAAGCCCTCTCACGTGTTGCGCTCGAACCCAGGAGACCTCGGGTCCTGAGGCCACGTCCGGGTTGCCACTGTGATCCTGCCTGCGCTTGAAGCCCACCTGCTTCCGCGCAAACTACACCAGGAGTGCCTGACACGCTCGTTGAGGGAGAGTGACTGCAGAGATGGGGCGGCGCGCGGCGAGCCAGCTGGCTGGTCGGCTAGCGCGCTGCCTGCAGGCGCCGACGGCGGCGATTGCGCTGCCGGGCTGCCAGAGCGGCGCTGGGGTGGCTGCTGCCGCCGGGCGCTCCTGTGAGCAGGTACAGGAACACCCGGGGCGCGTGCAGGAAGTCAGGAACGCGGGGCTTGGCGCAGATATGCACCGGCCAGCACACAGAAGCTGGCCACCTGAGCAAGCGGTCGGCGCTGCCCGTCGCGCGCTGCATGCTGCGCGCGCGCGGCCCGTGTCTGGTGACCCGGCAGAGCGGGAGAGCGTGTGGGACATGCGCTCCCGCGCCCTGTGCCTGGTCTGGACTTGTGCGCCGAGATATCTCATGGCGTGAGTGGTTATCCCGCTCGCAGCGCACAAGCGCGCTGAGCTGTTCAGGCCTAGAAGGTGGCGCGCATGGCAGGGAGCCGAGCCTGCCCCGCGCTGCCTTACAGGTTTGCGGGGAGACAGAAGCTGGCCGCTGGCGCCCACCCCTGGCAGCGTTCCTTTGCAGCCAGCTTGCATGCGGGGAAGGCTGTACCTTTGGAGACTGACAAACGGTGCAGCCGGGCGGCATATCTAAACCGTGGCGCGCCGCCTCGCAGGCGGCCAGGTCGGCGGTGCGGGTGCGGCATGCGCACTCCGCCGCGCCGGCGAGCGCGGCCGGCGCGGCTGCGGGGCAGCGCCGCGGCCTCGTGATGCCCGCGCTGGAGGAGGCGCCGGCGCCGGAGATCTACGTCGACGCGGTCGGCGCCGTCTCCATGGTGACCGACTCGGACGAGGTCGCGCAGCCCGGCGTGTTCCGCAACGTCGACGGGCACCGCGGCGAGGACGGGCGCTACGCGGCGTTCACGGAGGAGATCACCGGCTTCATCCCGCGCGAGCGCCAGTTCACGGACCCCGTGCGCACGTTTGCGTACGGCACCGACGCCAGCTTCTACCGGCTCAACCCGCGCATGGTCGTCAAGGCGCGCGCCGCGGGCTCGCGGGAGTATTCAACTCGTGGGAGGTTTGCTGGGGTAGCACGTAGCGCACTGTCAAGCTTTTGGTCGTCGGTGACGCCCAGAGAACCAAAATTGAGCGTTTGTTTGTATTCCATCACATCAAAGTGTGAGAGAGTTAGACTAGTTGAAAGGCACAATGACTTGAAGGTTACATGCAGAACTTTACATAGAGTCCTGACAGGCTGTCTGCGCCCGCAGGTGCACACTGAGGCGGAGATCTCGCGCATCCTGCCCATCGCGCGGCGGCTGGGCGTGCCCGTGACGTTCCGCGCCGCGGGCACGTCGCTGTCCGGCCAGGCCATCACCGACTCGGTGCTGCTCAAGCTGAGCCACACCGGGAAGAACTTCCGGCGCTACCAGATCCACGTGCGGCGCTCGCTCCCAGTCGCCTGCCCCTGTGTGCCCACATTGGCGCTTCATGTCGCTGGTGGGGTTTGTGGACCATTTGCAAACGCATGCCAGAGGTATAAGTGGATTTTCTGCAAGGATAGCAATGCAAGGATGGCGATGACAGCATATCAAAACGTGGCAGCTTCCTGCGCGCATGCCACACATGCAGGGGCGCGCGCGCGGTGCCCTGACGCGCCGCACGCCGCCGCGCAGGGCGACGGCAGCTCGATCACGGTGGAGCCCGGCCTGATCGGCGGCGAGATCAACCGGCTGCTTGCGGCGCACCAGCAGCGCAACAAGCACCCCATCATGTACAAGATCGGGCCCGACCCGAGCTCCATCGACTCGTGCATGGTCGGCGGCATGGTGGCCAACAACTCGTCCGGCATGTGCTGCGGCGTGAGCCAGAACACGTACCACACACTGCGCGACCTGCGCGCCGTGTTCGCCGACGGCTCCGTGCTCGACACGGCCGACCCGGCCAGCCGCGCTGCGTGGATGGAGGTGCGGCGCCTGCTCTGTGCGCCGCGGCGCCATGCTGGGCTGTGCTGCACAGTGGCCGCTCTGGAGGTTTTGCGTCGTTCTGTAGGCAGTAGAGCTGCTTGGGCTGAGTGGCGTGTTAGGACATCTGGGTTGTGGACAGACAACAGACAAGAATGCATGATGGTAATCAACATGATGTGCTTAGAGCCATGATGTGCTCTGCGCACATCATGGCGCGGTCCTAACCAAGCGCCGCGCGCGCGCGCAGAGCCACCCGGCGCTGGTGGCGGGCGTGGTGGACCTGGCCACGCGCGTGCAGGCCGACAGCCAGCTGGCCGCGCTCGTGCGGCGCAAGTTCGCGATCAAGTGCACGACCGGCTACTCGCTCAACGCGCTCGTGGACTTCCCGCTGTCGGACCCGGTTGAGATCATCAAGCGCTTGCTCATCGGCAGCGAGGGCACGCTCGGCTTTGTCAGCCAAGCCACGTACAACACGGTGCCGGAGTGGCCGCACAAGGCGCGCCCCCCGGCGCTGCCCCCGGCCGCGTCGCGCCGCCGTGCCGCCTCAGACAACCGCACAGTCGCCAGCATGTCATGCGTGCCTGACGTTTCTGGGCGGCCTGGATGCCTGCAATGGTTTGGTCACGGCACACGTGCAAAGCCGCGGCTCACATGCAAATGCTGCGACAGGCGTCCACCTTTGTCATGTTCCCGGACATCTACTCGGCCTGCCGCGGCGCGTCCGTGCTGCGCGACCACACGGCCGTCGACGCGGTGGAGATGTTCGACCGCGCTTCGCTGAGGTGGGCCGCCCAGCCTGCACCGCACCCTAAAGCTATGCGTGCCTGAAAAATACCTAGAAGCGCTGCGCCTTCATCACATCTATATCTACCACGTCCATCTCTGCATCTCTGCATTGGAGAGTCACGAGGCGGGGAGGGGCAGCATAATGACAATATGCACAAGCATGTTGAGTCGCTCTGTACCTGAAGCTGCTAATTGCTGGTCAAGTTAGTGTCGAGTCCGTGATAGGCAGAAGTGACAGGTGCACCTGTTTATCTCATGTGTTGTGACTGGCTGTCATATCATCTGGGATGAGCAGAAGTGGTGGCACCCATGCACACGTCCGGTCCTCTGCGTCAGGGAGTGCGAGCGCGACGAGGGCATGGTGAAGCTGGTGCCGGACATCCAGGGCTCCGACCCCATGGCCGCCTCGCTCCTGATCGAGTGCCGCGGGCGCACGCCCGAGGCTTTGGAGGTGCGGTTGCCCTGTTCCTGCTTTGGTTTTCCTCGCCTCCATTTCTCACCTGCAGGGGCATGCGCATCCCCGTTCCTGCTTTGTTTTCCTCTGGTGGCCTGCATGTGCAATGGTCTTGAAGATGGAGGCCAAGAGGCGTGTCTGGCTATGGGGCGCACAGCTGCTATGAGCAGTGTGCGGCGCCGTGAGCAGCCGCATGGGTGCAGCGGCTTGACAGGCGGGCCGGGCGCGCGCGCGCAGGAGCGCATCTGCGAGGTCCGCCAGGCGCTGCTGAAAGCCAAGCTGCCCTTCGGCGCCAAGGCCGCGCAGCCGATGCCGCTGGACGCGTATGAGTTCAAGCGCGACAAGGCCGACTACAATGTGTACTGGGACGTGCGCAAGGGGCTCATCCCCATCGTGGGCGCCGCGCGCGAGACGGGTGCGGCGCGCGCGCGCGCCCGGGCCGGGCGGGCTGTTGCCTGGCGGCCGGGGCGTTGGTAGGGTCTGGGGCCTGAGCGAGCGCGGCATGGTGGGGCACGTTGAGGATCCCGTGATCACGTTGTTGCGCAGTGTGGCCTGTTTGCGCAGGCGCGCAGCAGTGTGCCTGGTTGAGCAGCTGCTGCGATGCTTGGCTGCATAGCGGCCATGCACCGCGTGTGCCGCTGCTCATCGAGCACAGGAGTCTTGCGTGCTCCGGCGTTGCGTCGCCCGCGCTCCGCCTCTGGCCGCGCGGGCGGCTGGGTACCCTTCCCGTCCTTGCGCGCTTCCCGCGGCCGGCGCCGGGTCCTGACGCGAAGGCGCACGTGGCCGGCAGGCACGTCGATGCTGATTGAGGACGTGGCGTGCCCGGTGGAGAAGCTGGGCGACATGACCATGGACCTTATCCGCATGTTCGAGAAGCACGGCTACAAAGACGCGTCCTGCTTCGGTCACGCGCTGGAGGGCAACCTGCACCTCGTGTTCTCCCAGGTGCGTGCCGCTGCACTAACTTATCATACTGCACCTTACCCTACCTTACCCTTCCCTACCGTGCTTAACCCTACGTTAGCTTTGGAGGGCAGCCTCAATTTTCTTCCAGGCGCGGCATGCGGCCCATGCGCTCATGGTGTGGTGGTCCAGCAGTCTGTCGTTCGGAGCCCGGTGCTGGCGGGCGGAGCATGATGCTGCATGTGTGTGCTGCTCGGGCGCACCGCCGGCAGTGAGTGGGGGCACTGGTGGAGGTTGCTGCGTGTTGTGCGCAGCGGCGTGACCGCCGATTTGGGGGGTGACGCTGCCCAGGGCTTCCGCACGGCCGATGAGGTGCAGCGCTTCAGCGACATGATGGACGAGATGTGCTACATCGTGGCCACCAAGCACAGCGGCTCGCTCAAGGCGCGCGGCCCATGGCCTCATCAGGGCTCGGCTGGCTGCTGCACAAGTAGTGACTTTGGTGTCATGCAAATCCATGCTGCATGGGAAGGGAGTCAGTAGTGTTGCAGCACGCAAGGTCGGTAACAAAACGTGTGACTGTTGCTGCGCGATGCCATGTTGTTGAGCTCACGGGCGGGTGCCGCCGCAGGGCGAGCACGGCACGGGCCGCAACGTGGCGCCGTACGTGGAGATGGAGTGGGGCACAAAGGCGTATGAGCTGATGTGGGAGCTGAAGGAGCTGTTCGACCCGGACTACGTGCTCAACCCGGGCGTCATCCTGAACAAGGCGCGCCGGGGGGGCAGGCAGTCGTGCTGGCTGGCACAGCTGCGCGGTGCATGAGCCTGTGTGGCACAAGGAGCTGCCTGTGGGATGGCGCCATGGCTGCTGCCGAGCGGGTGCGCTCATCGCAAGCAGCGACATTGCATGTGACATGCAGGGTTGTTGCATGCCAAGCTACCTGCATGGAACGCGTAGCGTCGTGTGAGAGTGTGTCGGGTCCAGGGTAGGGTGAGCCAGCGGAGGCCTGCACGCAGCGGCTGGGCGCCGCGGTGCATGTGAGGACGCGCGCACACCTCGGCAATCCTGTGGCATGTGCTGGGTCACACCGCTGACGGGGTTTTGGCGTGCCCTGCGCAGGACCCCAACGTGCACCTGAAGAACCTGAAGCCCAGCCCGCCGGCGAGCGCGATCGTGGACCGCTGCATCGAGTGCGGCTTCTGCGAG
>JAABUH010002810.1_pt1 | contig 16046 bp, 28 predicted proteins | sample 5559121 | NCBI WGS metagenome assembly JAABUH01 (sample SAMN10711871, study PRJNA513364) | rock metagenome | isolation source: Antarctica rocks | place: Antarctica: Victoria Land, Battleship Promontory nord | collected 2015-12-28
CGAGAAATGGAAGAAGGAGCTCGGAGAATGGACTTTCGAGAAAATGAAGGGTCGGATCAGCTTGGAGTTGCTGAAATCGCGGGCGAGACTGTTTGAGGTCTAAGAGAACTTGGAGTTACGAAGTACACGGGATAACCTAGCCTAACATATACCTTGTATCCCCCCTAGATGCACTACAATACCCCCTAATTTACATGTTGTGCTGTTCCGCCCTCGCTGCTATGCCCATTCCGGGTGCGTACGCCGCTCGCAGCTGCTCCGCGTTCAGACCAGTCGGATGCGCGGGAAAGTCGCCGATCTCGAACATCTTATCCTCCAGCAGACGGACCATGTGTTCTCGAATCGGCTTGACGTTGGATTCGTTTGATGGCCAAATGTTGAAAAGCTCCATCGGATCTTCATCGCAGTCAAAGAGCTCCCACTCCTGCTCTTCACCGCCCAGCTGCGTGCCCTCCAAGCCAAAGCCTTGGTTGTACCAGAAGATGAGCTTGTAGCGTTTCGTCCGGATGCCATAATGTGCCTGCTGGGTGGTCAATGTATCCGTTACGACGAACTGCTCAGGAGAACGCACGTAGGAGTTGTGAGTTGCTTCACGGTGCATCCAGTAACGATGATACGCAACAGCATCTTCACTCTGTGGTTCCTTGCGCGCGCCAAGGAGTGATACCTTGAAGCTGTCGCCTTGCATGTACGAAGGAATCCTGAGACCAGCGTAGTCCAACCACGTAGGGGCGAAGTCGACATTCGAAACGATGTCGCTGCTCACGGAGCCCGGCTTGATTCCTGGTCCTTTCACTAGAAATGGCATTTGGAAAGACTCTTCGTAGATGAAACGCTTGTCAAACCAGCCGTGGTCACTGACGGGAACAGCCAATGATTTTTGAGACGCGGCAACGATGATTAGGGCTGCTTACCCGAGGAAGAATCCTTGATCAGAGGTGTATATCACCATCGTGTTTTTCGAGAGGCCACTCGCGTCCAGGTAGTCCAGCATTCGGCCAACATTGTCGTCGATGCCCCCGCAAGGGTAACGCTTTCAGCGTCGCCATTTGCACAGCTGAAGAGAGCCAAACTCACTGTATAGTACGCAGATACCGCTGCATATATCGCTGGTACTTGAAGTTGGCCAGCTCGTTCTTAGTCTTGAACGTGAACAGTTGCCCCGATTCCCGGTCGATTAGGGGTCGCATATACATAGCTTCCTCGTCTGTCTTGGGACAGGCCACTTTTCGCTCAAAAGCGACGGCATGCCATCCGGGTCCGGCAGGATTGAAGTCTCCAACCAGCTCTAATCCGCCCTCTGGCTGAGCCAGACCCAGGTCATCGTAGGTGAGATCCATCTCAACTCGCATCCTGGCCGCCTCAGCCGCTTTCGCACGATTCTTGTATTCATCGTGGAATGTGTCTGGTACCTACGGCGAGTATTAGCATGTCGGGCGAGCTGCATGAGCGCTTGCTCACTTTGATCTCCTCTTTATACAGCTCCCGATGACGCGGATGACATTGCCAGGTGCGGTGCGGGGCCTTATGGTGACACATGACCAAGAAGGGCTTAGACTTGTCGCGGGATTTGTCCAGAAAGTCGATAGTCTTGTCGGTGATAATGTCCGTAGCGTACCCAATCTCGTGATGCGTCCCTTCGGGCGTGATGAAAGATGGGTCGAAGTACTCGCCCTGCCCCGCAACGACCTGCCAATGGTCGAACCCACTCGGCTCATGAGCCTTGCCCTCCCCCAGGTGCCATTTGCCGATCATTGCCGTCGAGTATCCACTCGCACGAAATGTTTTAGCGACATTCGGAAGCATGGTGTCAATCTTCGAAGCGAGGGTCAGGACGCAGTTGACGTGATTGTGCGTGCCGGTTAGAATAGTCGCGCGGGATGGGGTACAGATCGAGTTGGTGACATAGCAATGGTCGAATCGCATGCCCTCATGCGCTATTCGGTCGATATTCGGCGTGTGATTGATGCCGGCTCCATAAGCACTGATTGCTTTGGTAGCATGGTCATCTCTGGAAGGATCAGGGATCAGTCGCTGAGTATAGACATAGCTCTCGGGTTGCGCCTCTCCTCACACTCACGCCATAACGAAGAGTATATTGGGGCGCTCTGACATTGCGCAGAGCTGTTCCTGCCGGTTCTGCGGTGAAGTGGAGATCGTCGAGTTGCAAGTAACCCGATTATGACGTCCTCTCGTCCGAGGGAATCACATACATATAGGCGGAGAACAAATAGGTCTGCTGCTTCAGAGCCCCGATGCTTCCGCTTGCGGTCAGGGGTCGCACAAGCTGCAGCAGCGAAAGGGCACAGAGCAGACGGGGTTAACCTCTCTGGCAATCCCGGGGAGGGTTGGCGAGGGGTTGGCGTAGGGATTCGACTTCCGTCTGGGAAGCCTTCCTCTAACTCCGGCCAGCCGTCAGAAGCCGTGGATGAGCGGAGGTTAGCCGCATCTCACGGTTAACTCCGGATGCAAGCCGTACAATTCGAAAAAATGCTTAGCAGACGGGGATAAGCCCGTCTGGAAATCGGGGGAGGTAAGGGGGGGAGATTGCACATACGTTGGACAGATGTACTGGGGATCCGGCCACAGGTTAAGCGGGCGTAAGTGCGGCACATCCGTTGAAAGAAGTCGTGAACTTGAAGGACTGCATGCACCTTGACAGGTACCGAGACCGTACCTATCAGCACACACCTATTCTTCGTTCACGTAAAGCCGAAGTCAATTAAAGACTGCGCAGAGTTCTATCGATCAATAACGGACGCCAACTGCGCTTCACGACAATTATTCGTGACTCACTACTGGGTCTCCCGACTGCAAAGGCCGATCGATCATCTGTCCTAAAGGCGCCTCCAGAAGCTGCTGAAGCTGCTCCACAATATCAATGCCCTGAATCGCGAAAGTGAGGAAGACTACCTACAAAGGCGGTCGCCGACCAACCTTCCGGTATGAAGTTGGCGCTTTCGGCCCCTAGGGGCTGACATGGCTGGTATGAGGGGCCGATGTGAAGATTCCCTTCCTCGCTCGGCAATGGCGCGGCCGAGTACTGGACGTCGAGTCCCGGAGTAGCCGCCAACGAGAACAGACTTTGCTGTTGATCCCCGTTCGATGACCTAGGCTGAGTTATCACCGCGCCTTGCCGGTCTTCCCCAAATTCGACGAGGCGTGTCTTCCAACCAACGAGGCTCATATGCTCCCCTGTGGCATCGACAGGGGACGGACTGGCAAGTCGCATTGTCGAGGCGTCCGAGACCAGCGATTGTGAGAATGTCGGATCTATCGCTTTCTGACAATACTGCTCACGCAGCCACACTAAGCATTTGAGATTCTTGCGCAGACCGCCTCCGGGGAATGTTGGTAGGACGGTTGTGAAGAGGGAAACGACTTCGTCCACCTTGGATAGGGCCAAGTCGACCAATGGACTGGCAGGCGAGATTATGCACATCGTCGCCAGGCATACGGCGGCCGAAAATGTGTTTGCCTGAATGATGAGCAATCCGTCTAATGGCAAAGAGCCACCTACCCAGAAGAACCAATGCCGTGTACTGGTCAATGGAAACAGAGAGTGAAGACTGCGTAGAATTTCTACCATCGTCTGCAAGAGATCTTGATCAGTGATGTTGGAGAATACACTCCCACATACACAGCTGCGTTCAAAAACCGCTAGATACGCATTTCCGTAAGTCGACGTCGTCGGATCCATGGGATAGGTATTCAGCGCATGAACAAAGTACGGTCGAAGCAGGCAAAAAATTGCTTCGCTACTATTCAACGCGAGAACATGTTGCTAGTTCTATGATCAGCTCACGCTCTCATTGCTCGTTGACAAGATACACTCACGCGAAACGTCAGACGCAGATCAGTGACTGATGGAGGGGGACTAGAGGCCTCTGCAGCTTGTAGGGTGGCATACTGAGAAACCATCGCTTTGAGGGCAGCGCGACAGCGGAGATAGTATGGTAAGTCCACTTCGAACCTGGAGCTGTGTCGAAGTCAGGCATCCTCGAGCCTTCGGGGCAATACATACATCTGTTGCCAGATCTCCATGACTCTCGAGTATGGAGATGGGCGGACTAAGAGGGATTCGTCGAGTGCTCTTTGAGGATTAAGCGCAGGAAAATCAACGCAAAGCGCGTACTCGTAAGCAAGTTTGGAGAGTTCCCATTTCATCCTGCTGAATCCGGGTGATCCGTCGGAGTTTCGTTCAAGATCCTCGGGGTATCTTGTGTCAAAGTGACTCGGGGAAATAGCGGTGCTGGATTTCTACATGTTAACTTCATTGCATTCAGATTACCTGGCTTACTCACGGGCGACCATAACAGAACGACTAACGGGCAGATCAGAGGCTTTGTCCCTAATCGCGCAACGTACGCGGAAGATATCGAGCGTCCAGATCTCCCAAAACACGCGCCTGGGGAGTCTAAAAATTTACACACGAGGTGAAGTGAGACCGACCTTCGTCGATCCAGATTGTCAGCTGGAAGATTCCAGCTTTCACCATCGCGGTGCAGGCCCATCTTTGGTCCAGATTTTAGCCATCTTCTAAGCCGAATCTAGGATTCTCACAGCCTGTATGATTCTCGTCGCGAGGCCCCAGAGCTGCCAAGCAAGGTCATGACCTCCGGGCAAGTCAGAGTACCTCCAATTGTACATCAGTGGGGGCGTGAAGTGAGTGGGTGAAATACGAGAGGAATTTTGCCATCGTAGACTGAGCTTGATCAGTACCGACAGTTCTTACGACGATCAACTTACAAGGACTTGCAGCCCAATCAAAGTATTGACGAGGAGAAATCGTCCCCTAAACAGGCAACGCTGGGCCAAGTCGAAGTACCGTTCAGCGCGTAAGTCGTTTGGGGGAAGCTCCATGTTCATGATGGTGCCTAAAGCAAGCACTGTAAAGACGAGCGCCAGCTTTTGAAAGGCTATGTTGATGTTGTCGTCGGATGGCAGAACGGGATCGGGGTGGTACAAAACCTCAAAAACTGGGTCGAACTCCTTTCGCAGTATTGGCGTGGTGTTCCAAGCGATATGGCGATAGTAGCAGTCAACAAGGACTTTGGCCTCATCCTCGTTCGGCAGCTCGCTGCGTGCCTGTGAGAAGAGGGTGAAAGCTGGGGCATCTCTAAGCGGGAGGCCAAGAAGCGCAGTCTGGGCAGGATTGCTGAGGCCGACTGGTGGGCCGGGCGACGCAGCTCTGGAGACGAACGCGGAACGGGATTCCGCTACAGCTGTGGCCCCCTACACTAATTAGTCTCGACGGAAGAGGAGCTAAATGCAAAGGGCGTACCTCTCGCAGCCATTGCGAATGCGCAGATTGGCCAATGAACCTGGATCGTCCACTGCCGCCAACGGCTAGCGTTCCAGAGCTGTGATTAGGACTGACACCCTCCTGCGAATCCCGGACGGATCCAGCATAGCGCGCCCTGGAAGGTCCCCGTCCACCGTGGTGAAAACTTGTTGGGGAAGAGTCCCACGCTCGGCCGCACACATTTGATCCGGATCGAATACTTGTGGAAGGAAAATGCACTATCGAAGGACCGCCCTGATCGGAAGGGTCGCCAACGCCATATGCTGGAGCTGAGCGCTCGACATCCTGCTCCAACGTCATCGTAGGCTGTATCACTGATGAGCTTGAGGGCTCGAGCTCCTGGCCCTCTTCCGAGAGCACACTTCGCTTGTAGAGCCTAGCTCACAGGTTGGAGACGACAGATTATAGAGGGGAAGAATTCTCACTCGCTGTTCAGGCCGGTGTTGCACGTCTTGGGGCAGGATGCGGCGCATCCTCGTTTCACGCAGCTTTGACACGGAGCTGTGGGAAGGCACAGTGGTCAGTTTCAGTGACCTCCATCAGCAACACGCCAAGTCCGCACTTTGCCTGTCGCACTTGATCTACAACCGGAGACGTCCGAATAAGGATTGACAACTCCAATGAGCCTGTGCACTCACCTTTAGCCGCCGACACTCTGAGATGAGGTTAGCTATCGGATCACACCTCCTGGAAAGCTCAGTCAGGAAAAAACCCACCTGCGCAGGAAACGGCATTCCTCTTCCTCTTCTTCCGTTGACCGGGGCCTTCACCTGCTAGCGCCAGCGGAAATAACAGTTGTCCGATCTCCTGAGACATGTTTTCGGGTACAGTGTGTCGACTCAGACGTGTAACGGCGGCAGGTGCGGTCCAAGAGGATCCCACCGTATGAGACGGAGTTAAGCGAACAAGAAGGAACAGCGGGACGAGACATGTGATCCGTGGATACGGTCATTTGCCACGTCCTGATTCTTATCTCCGTGACTCGTCACCAAAGTCCGCTGTGGCAAACTCCGGATCGTCATTCATCATCCGATACAGTAATGTCCCCTTCCATTCCAGATGAGCGGACTTTCACAAGAAAGAATAGGGGAAGGAGGTCTTTTCGGCGCTGGCTATACGAAAGATCGTCCCGCCTTCCATCCTCAACCACTTCTAACGAGTCGCTAGCGCATTCGGCCATTCAATTCTGTCGTCCTCATTATGTACGGATTTCAAGCTCTCGGTGCTTCCAGATGGTCGCAAGCGGCCCCGATGCTGATATTCTGTGCCCTCGTTTATGCTCTCGGTGATCTCATCTTCGGCTTGTAAGTTTCCAATCTGCAATGGGGCCCGGGACTTTCGCTGATTTGCGCGACAGGGATACTGGGTCCTTCGGCTCGCTACAAGCGACACCTTCCTTTCTTCGACAATTCGGAACCCAGTCCGGTGGCAAGTACGTCCTCGCCACGGAGCGCAAGTCAATCATGAACTCTGGTAGGTGGATTGACTTCGCGCTGCTTCGGCGACCCAAGATCATTTTCTGATTCGAACACGCCGTTGCGCTTCCAGTCGTATGGATCGGCAAGATCGTCGGTACCATCCTTTTCGAGCCTCTTCTGGAACTCATCGGCTATCGATACACCATGTATGTCGTGTGTGCGATCCAACTCGTCGCAATAACCAGTCAGTCATCTGCCCTACCTTGTCTTTCAATGTTCTAGCTGAACGTCGGTAACAGTCGAGATGACGGCCAAGAACTGGGTTTTCTTCTCCGTTGGACGCGTTTTAGCCTACCTGGCCGTAGGTATTGTGGAGAACGCTGTCCCAAGCTACACATCCGAGCTCGCGCCGGCTGCGCTTCGCGGGTTCCTCTCCGGGAGTCTGGTTCTCGTCGTCACACTCGGAAACCTTTGGGGGACAGTAGTGGTACGGGCGTATGCCAAGACGACCTCCAGGGACGGCTGGCTTGTACCGACAGCCATGCAGGTGACCCCACCCGTCACCCTGCTCGTCCTATTGCCTTTCACGCCAGGTTGGTACTTCCTCCTGTCTTCGAAGGCCTCTGCTCACATCTCTCTCAGAATCACCGAGATGGTTTGTCGCGAGAGGGAAGTACGAAAAGGCCATTCAGGCCCTGAATCGCGTTCGCACAAAGCACGAAGTCAACTCGGGGACGCCAGCCGTTGAGGTGGAAGCTATCAAGCAAGCGGTCGAGGAAGCCAGAGTACTTGGCACTGGATCGTGGATCGATTTATTCCGAGGTACACATTTCCGACGCTCAATGGTGGGTGGGCTATGGTTTTCCTCGACACTTGCTTGTTTGACAGGCAGTTATCAGATCGCGGCTTGGCTTTTCATATTCCAGCAGATCACCGGCCAGCAGTTCTACAACTCCTACGGACCGACTTTCTACACCCAATTCGGTCTCGGCACGAAGTCCTTCACGTATCAGACCATTTCTTTCGCGATGGTTTGCGTCGCCACCTTTATGACACAATGCTCGTTCTCGACAAGATCGGTCGACGCAACATCCTCATCGTTGGTTGTTTCTCGCAAATGCTCTTCATGCTCGTTGCCGCCGGTCTCGGTACCAAGTCCAATAAGACCGACGGTGACATCAATGGCGTTGTCGCCAGTTTGATTCTCTTCTATGTCTCCGAGAAAGTGTCCCTAAGCGTGAACGCGTACGTTATTGGCGCGGAGGTGGGAGGCACCGGGCTCCGTAAGAAAAGTGGGTGTTTAAGCTCGTCCACGTGTGATAAGCACTTACTTCAAATGCAGCCATGTCCTTTGCTACCTCTATGGACGTTATTGCTGCTTTTGTGGTCACCTTCATCGTGCCCTACTTGCTAGGCACACCCGGCGCAAATCTGGGACCCAAGGTCGCCTGGATCTTTGCCGGCATATCCGCAGCTTCTTTCGTGTTTGTTTGCTTCTTTGTTCCAGAGCTCTCGGGTCGGTCTTTGGAGGAAACTGATGAACTTTTCGTCAGTAAATCGTCAATCTTCGAGCTGGAGCTTACGTTTGCGGCAGGAAATGCGTCTCTGGGCATGGCAGTTCAAGTCAGCCGAGACCATCGGGGTTGGTCGGAGGATTACCGAGCTCGAGAAGGTTCGGTCCTCGGCAAACGAAAGAAATACGTTGGCATTGGTTGGTCCTGACGACCAGTGGGTGGAGCAAGGCAAGGTATGCACCAGAGACTTGTGGCCAGTGCTCCCTACTGACGGTGCGGAACAGGTTGAGCACGGCCATATCGAGAATCCGGTTTCAAATGTCTGACGCCGAATGTCTTGCTGTTTATGCGCTAGAGGGCGTCATCCTTTCCTTTGTAAGCATAACAGACCGGGCCTAAATCAAAAGGAGTGTGTAGACGAGCCTTTAGTTCACTACTGTTGGAGTTGCTCGAGTGCGTGCTTAGGCTAGGTTTGTGCAATACACAAGTTTGGGTAAGGGCAGCAACGGAGACCAGATTTTCCGAAGAAACGGAAACTGCACTGGCCAATGGTGAGAAGGGTAATCAGTCAAAGTCCAAGCTTCCGTTTGAAAGGTAGCGTCGTTGGACTGGGTTCCCCGGCTTTGACACGGTCTATGGGAGTTGCAAAGTACCTACAACCCGTGTACCTAACCCCGTAAGAGCTTCGCTTCAGGTGGAGCAAACTGCACCTGAGGCAGACGGTTAAAGCACAGGTCGCCTAAATTGCCTGAGAAGTGGGACTGAGTCCAAGATGATCACCATAGCTGTTGGGTACGAAGGAGACATCGGCCGTGGGGAGAATGAATAAGTTTACTCGTCTCTGCATGTAGATATGTCTGCCGTTGTAGCGAGAACAGTGGTTTGGGCGCATAGTGCGAGCATCAAGACGATGGCGTCGCCGATCAAAGGTATTGAGATGGTCAAGCGAGCGACGCTGATGTATAGGTGCGAGGCCGGACGAGACGAGCGATTCTTGATCGCGGTAGGTCGAGTAACGTTATCCTTCTATGCAGGGTGCTGAATTCGCTTAGCTGGTTGAAGCAAAGGTCTCATAATCAGTTGAAATTTATGATGATGAATGCATGAGATAGATCGAGCAAAGTAAAGTTTCATATGAGCGAATGCGACGCGAGCTTATGCGAGCCTTCCAACAGATATGAGACCCGTCGATGAACCCAAGGCAGTTTGGGAGGCCGTAGATCGACATTATGCGCGCTTTGAGGTCGCCGCGGTCACCCTCAGGGGGCCATTGAACTTGTGTACGTATATTGCGGATGATGGCGACGATGGAGTGGTCTGTCCAGGTCTGCACCGTCCTCTCTGCACGCTTTAGCTAAGGAAACGGGTGGAAGAGACGAGAAGATTGGGACATACCTGAGATGATAAATAGCCATGCTTCTGCCCTTATCTCGTACCTATGGGCTATCCTGTGGATGAACAGAGCCGGCTGGTACCTTCGCGCGGCCGGGGGACGGTTCCCTTGCCGCAGGAAGCCGTTATCATCACCGAAGCGATCGACCAATCGGTTGAACTCCTCCCTGGACATGCGGAAGAGAAATTTGAACTCGCGGTTGCCGGCTGAGAGCAGGGAGTCGATTGTAGAGGCGTATCGATGAGGCTGATAAGTTCTGGGGTGGTTCCAATGACGACATAGCTCAATGTCACGTCCTCAAAGTCCGAAAGATGATGTGGCGGCGCACGGGGGGGCCGACTGCGGGCAGGCCTGATAGTGCTAGGATGAGAAGAAGTCGAAACCCCCAAGATCTTGGCAGCGAGATGGAGTAATGCATGTATTCCTTGAAAATCCTCATTTTCTTACCCCGGCCGGCTCCCCTTCCCCTACCATCATCCAAGACTGCGTCTGCTCAATCGGATCCCCACCCACGCTATCGTCGGGCAGAGGCGCCCAATTGAGCTCACCCTTCACCGGTGCGCCCCACTGCGTGCCCGTCTCCTTGACGTACGTCGCCCAATGGACGAGTAGCTCGTCGACCTTGTCCGGCATGGCGTCGGCTAGGTCGTTTGTCTCGCCTGGGTCCACGGAGAGATCGAACAGCTCCCATTTCTCCTTACCCCAGGCTGTGAGGGGCATCCAAACGATCTGCGGAACGTCAGGGTTGGAAACTTCCGTACCGAGCACACTAGCCTTCCACTTCCCCTTCCGCAAAGCCGCTCGCCCGAACAACTCCCAGCCCATAAACTCCTCCTCACCATGGATCGCCTCTGCACTCCCGCCATCTCTGCGATTTGACGAGAAAAAAGGAAGCCATGACTTTCCGCGCATACGATATACCTCTCGCCCTTGATACATTCCCATCTTTTCGGTAATTGGCACCGGGTGGGTGACGCCGGCGAGATCAAGGATGGTAGGCATGATGTCCATGACGGTGGCAAAGGCATTTACCATCTTGCCTTGAGGGAAACTTTGGGGGTACCTGGTCGAGTCAGACGACAGGAGATGGGGTCGACGTACTTGACGACCATGGGGACTCTGATTCCTCCCTCGGTCGAGTACATCTTGTACAGCCTACTCGGGGCGGTCGAGGCTTGAGCCCATCGAGGACCGTACCAGACGAATGAATCGTGATTCCCGATGTTCTCGAGCTTATTGTTATAGAAACGCTGGACGACCGCCATGATATCTTTGCCCATCACCGGGTATGACTCTGGTTCTCATCAGGGAAAGTAGAGCCAAAAATTGTTCCATTCACCATACGCCGCCCCCTCCGAGCCGTTGTCCGACATGAAAAGGACGAAGGTATCTTTCGATCAGCAATGTCCCCTCATGACAGACCCACTGTCTACCTCTCCGATCTTCTCGAGGTACGCCATTATTTTCCCTAGATTCTGGTCGATGTTGTCCACCATTCCCGCGAAACATTCCATGGATCTCGCCGACTTCTGCCTCTCGAAGTCCGTCATCTCCTCCCATTCGGGATTCTTGGCCGTGACCGAGTCGTAGCCGACTACTTCGTGAGGGATGACGTCTTTGCCAATGATCCCCAGCTCCTTGAGCTTTGCCAAGCGCCGAAGACGGAGCACCGCCGGCCCATCATCGTAGAATCCCTATGGCTACCGTTAGGACCTCGCTTCCCATACGAATGGACGCTACCTTGTATTTCTCGCGATCAGCTTTGGAGCATTGCAATGGCCAGTGAGGTGCGGAGAACGGTAGCATGGCGAAGAACGGCTTCTCCTTGTCTCCTTTCCCCCTCTCCTCAAAGTATCGAATGAGGTTGTCGGTGTAGTATTCTGAGCTGAAGAAGCCGGTGTCATACTCGTTCCCCTTGTTCGGCGGACTTCACCACAACATCAGCTTTGATTTCCGACAAAGACAGGTCCCGCACATGACTTTCCGCTTGTTGTCCTCGGTATACAAGACGGGTATACGGGTGAAGAAGTCCATGGCGGTCTCAATCTGTGGCTCATAGCCCCAGTGGTTCGTCGTACCGGGCAGTAGAGCGAATGCACGATCGAACCCGCGCTTAGATGGACCGTTCTCGGGCTTGAGACCGAGGTGCCATTTCCCGCTGAGCATGGTGTAGTACCGGCGTCTTTCAGCAGCTCGGGAAGTGCCGCGACATCAAAATCTACTCTACCTCAGTGTAGCGATCGAAACGGGGGTGATTTGCACACTGAGATATCCTTCATGTCCCCGGACATTCCATCTGTCGAACTCGTTGCCTCTCTGCTCGGACATGACGCCCACTCCGGCCAGATGATTATCCGTCCCGCTGAGCAACATGGATCGCGTGGGACTACAGGCTGCTGCGGCATGGACTGATATCATGGTTTTAGTCGAGATCAATACAGCTGGCCAGGGTACGTTACAGTCGGTGAATTGAGAACCCTGTTTGGCGAGCTTGTCGATATTGGGCGTCTTAATCTCGCTCCCGAAGCATCCAACATCGGAATAGCCGAGGTCTACGGACCGTCAGGAGCTGACATGCCCACGAAGCGACTCGACAGACCATCCGCGATGACGAGGAGGAAGTTTGGTCGCTTTCCTCGGTTGGACATTGTGTGTTGGGTTGAATGTCGATGAGAATCTACGTGATCTCTGGGAACCGCATCCGAACAGCAATTCCAGATTTTTGAGGGAGTCCTTCCAAATCGGCCAGTGTGTATTCCCGAAAGTGGACAACAAGCGTTAAGCAATCCAGCTCTCGGCTTGGAATCCGTACTTCGAGTACGGCAAAGGTACAGCCCTCATTCGTTATACCCAGTGGAGATGACGAATTTCCGACCCGATCACGAATCTGATCGCCGGTGATTCGAGGTCGAGCGGCGAGCGATATTCCAGATGGTCAGATCTCGAATATCTGGGCACAGAGGATCACCGTTTGAGGTTCTCGACGTGCTCCTAATACCTTTCACATTAATCTCAAGGCCCGAGGGACCATCGGCACCACTTCGTTCAGGGAATCCTTCCCACCATCCCGAAGCTCGAGTCAAACCATGGTCCGCATCGACATCAACAAGTCGAGGTGGTCTCACACGACCCCGCTCCTCTGGTATGCCTGTGCGGTATACACCTTTGGCGACATCCTCTTTGGCTAGTACGGGCCGTTCTTCCTCCTCTAGTTCCGACTTGATGGATCGCACAGTGACACCGGGTCCTTTGGCTCTCTGCAAGCCCTTCCGTCATTTCTCGACACGTTTGGCGAGCCCATTGGCAAGACCCGCGCTCTGTCCACCCAACGGAAATCGGTGATGAACTCGGTCGTCTGGATCGGCAAGGGCATTGGCACTCTCTTGTTCGAGCCGTTGGTCGAGCGTATCGGGTACAAGTACTTGATGTACCTCGTCGCTGTCATTCAGATCATCGCCGTCATCCGTGAGCAAGCTTTCCACAGCTATGGCTTTGCAAGGATGCTGACAGTCGCCAGTCGAGAGTGAGTCGGGAAGCAGTATCATCTCTGACGCCCAGTGGTCGCGCACGAATGGATCCTCTTCTCCGTCGGCCGAGTCCTTGCCTATCTCGCTGTGGGTTTCGTCGAAAACGCCGTGCCGTCCTACGCGTCCGAGCTTGCCCCCGTCTCGGTCCGTGGCTTCTTCTCAGGCAGCCTCCTCTTCTTCGTCCTGCTCGGCAATCTTTGGGGCGCGGGCATGTCAAAGGCGTACGCGACGGAGACAGGGAGAATTGGGTGGATGATCCCTGTGGCGATGCAATTCATCCCGGCGGTCTGCCTCATTGTCGCGCTGCCTTTCACGCCGGGTAGGTAGAAACCTTCGAGACTTCGGGTAAGCACCCGCGCTGATGCGCCTGCTTAGAATCGCCTCGGTGGTTGGTATCCAAAGGGAGGAAAGCGAAAGCACAGAAAGAGCTCGAGCGTGTGAGACCGATGGATGAGGTCGCCTCTGGCTTGACCACAAGGGAGATTGAAGCCCTCGAACAGGCCATCGAGGAGGCCAAGGTCGCGAATTCTGCCTCCTGGTTTGACCTGTGAGCTATCGGGATTCCTTCACGGATGGCCATTGACAAAAGCACTGCACCCCAGCTTTCGACGAACATATTTCCGTCGGTCTCTGGTCAGTCACGACTTGGAATCGCTCCCGTCTGACTTATTCAGATCGCCGCCTGGCTCTTTATCCTCCAGCAGATCACCGGCAACCAGTTCGTGGTCAGCTACGGCGCCACGTGAGTCCATTCCCGCCACGATCTTTTCACACCTGACAGTGTCCCCACAGGTTTTACGTCCAATTTGGTCTCGGTTCCAAATCTTTCACCTATACTGTATTAACCTACGCGGTTGCAATCGTAGCGTGTGGTTTCGCAATGCTCGCATACGACAAGATTGGTCGTCGGCCTATGCTCATCGCCGGCTGTTTCCTCCAGGTACGACCACTTCTCTTTTCTCATAAACTGACCGATGTCCACCAGGTCCTGTTCATGTGTCTCGTCGCAGGACTTGGTTCGGAGAAGAACCCGGGCACAGCGGCCATCAACGGTGTCGTCGCCAGCATCATCCTCTTTTACGCCGCCGTCAAGGTCTCACTCTCCTCCCTCGCGTACGTGATCGGCTCGGAGATTGGGGGGACGAGGATGAGAAAGAAGGTGAGATTGAGTGGTAAACCTGGGATTATCAATCAATCTTCTCTCTAGGTCCTGGCGTGGGCCACATTCTGGGACGTCGTGGCCGCTTTCGTGGTGACCTACTCGATCCCATATCTTCTCACCAATCAAGGCGTAAACCTCGGAGCAAAGGTCGGCTGGATTTTCGCAGGGCTGTCTGCAGCATCGCTTGTCTTTGTCATTGTGTGGGTTCCCGAGCTCAAAGGTCGTTCTCTCGAAGAGACGGACGAGCTCTTCGGTATGTACGAACGCTCCCCAATGGTGTGTCAGCTTACTGCCCTCTCTGCTGCGTCGCAGAGAATAAGCTGTGGGCGTGGCAGTTCTCCAAGGCCGAGACAAAAGGTGTCGGTCGGAGGATCGCGCAGCTCGAAGAAGGAGGGAAGATGGTGGAATTGTCGGAGGAGGCCACGACTGGGGAGAGGGAGGTAAAGGTGAGTGAGGGGCCTCCATCTAAGGGGTAGGAACTTTCTTAGTCCTCGTACAGGGCGGACAGCTTCATCTCGAGAATACGGTATAGCTGGGAGCACGGACTGCTTGTACTAACATGTGATTGTTTTTCTTGGTCCCGCTCCAGCCGTAGAACCACATTCGTTCTGTCCAGACTAGCGCCGGCCCCTCTTGCAATGTTCCGATCACTGAAACCGTCCTGGATCAGGGGGAGGGGGGGGGCGAGCTCAAGCTCAAACCGTACGTCCATAGCAGCCGGGACCAGCTGCGCGGCTCCAAGGATACGTGACAAGAGAGACTGGAAGAGGCCCCATAGTGTCGAAGTAGAGTACAAGCTGTGGTATTCTAAGCGTTCATTGGCGGTCGACTTTACCTCATCAACTTACCTCCTTGCCTCACTACGAACCAGGGTCTTTAATCATTTCTCGCATTTAGACGACGTGCTCATCTCCGAACCAGTCTTCTTTTGATGGATATTTCGGATCGCAACACTCTCATCCCGTCATGTCGATCAACCCCGATCCTGAACAATGCGCTTTGTCCAATCCGGCCTCAGACATCCTTGCGCTCGTAGATCCAATCGACCGGGCCGTCCTACAACAACACTACCTTGACACCGATCCTTCCAAGCCCTCAATGTAAGATAGCTATAGTCGATTCGCTTGGGTTGGCGAAGACCTCCTCGCGGCTGAGCAGGTCGAAGTGATTGGCCCGGCGGAAGGAAGTGACCATGCCGGGAACGGAAACGGGAGTAACGAGGCCAACGAGGAGAAGGTGATTGTGCGGACGGTAATTCATGCCAATCAGGCCGTCGTCGGATATCTGGAAACGAGAGGGATGATATGGTACAACGACGAGGCGAGGAGGTATCTCATTGCGCGGATGGCAGAAGTTGGGGAAGGGAGCGAGTCGTTGATGCCAGGAGCAGGACGCGTCTGACAGCTGCAGCAGCGTTGCTGTACGAGGTATTCTCTTTGTTCATGTGGTATGGGACAGAGCCCGAGAACCTCGCTCCACAGTACTTGTGGTCGAGTAAGATACAGAATACATGAGATTGCGCATTTCCTACTGCGAAACTTGGCCAAAGAATTCTCAAACACTATGATGCATCGAGCTGACGGAAACTCCCTATAACGTCATTCCCCTACTTCTGGGACACCCCCCTTTATGGGACAGCTTCACTTTCCTTTCTCCTCGTTACCTTTCTCCCTGTACTCCCATCAAATTGATTGTTCTCATCATGCAACAGCCTGAGACCCCTCTCG
>JAABUH010002813.1_pt1 | contig 16027 bp, 19 predicted proteins | sample 5559121 | NCBI WGS metagenome assembly JAABUH01 (sample SAMN10711871, study PRJNA513364) | rock metagenome | isolation source: Antarctica rocks | place: Antarctica: Victoria Land, Battleship Promontory nord | collected 2015-12-28
TTCAGCTGCTAATACCTCTCAAGTACATAAGGGCGTCGGAGTTGAGGTGCTCGTCTGAGGTTCAGGGAGCTAGATGACATTCTTTGATACCTCTCAGGCACGTAGTAGAGGACAAGCTAGGATCAGGTCCCTATCTAGCATCTACTTCACCATCTACCAAGCGGATATACTACTAAATTGATATTTCACGAAGTACACGCCTGTCTTCATAATGAGACATTTTCTTGCATGAGCTGCGCACATGTAACCTTACATGGTATGAAAGATTGCCTTTCCATTGCTCGTAAGATCTGACAGGTGCTTGACTATGATTGGGGCCAACACAATCATCTCTCAGCAACTTTCGCAGTCAAACAAACCGACGAATTTCAGATATCCTATAATAGTAAATTCGACCTTTAGAGCTAAGTAGGCCCTACCATCTACATCTCTACCTCAACGTTCAAAAGCAGGGTTTGCTAACAAGGTACATACACGAGCCGACAGAACAGAAATGTGGCTATTCCCCTACATTCCCCTACTTGGCTCCTATTCAGCAAAGTTCCCTTCTCCAACCTCATCTACGCTCACGACATCCCCCACCTCCAATATCCCCTGCAACTCCTCATTCTCTCCCCAACCCCCCAGCGTTCCCACCGAGATCCTGCACTTCTCACAAACGCAGCACTCTTACCCACAAAGTTTCAGAGGTCGATGTGCTATAAGCGCGCGCAGAGCCGTTGTTGTAGGCCTTGGTGGTATGCCGCGTTTTGCCCACGGTGTGTATTGTGGTGGTGGTGGTGGTGGTGGTGGTGATGAGTTGAGATGTGGGAAGGGGTTAGGTACCGGAAGGGGGAAGTGGGAAGTGGGTTTTAGAATGGGAGGGGCAAAGGGGAGAATGGGTATCTTCTTATGATGGATTTTTATTGAGGGGCACGGTGGGGGTTGTGTGTAGTTTTGGGCGAGACAGGGATGGTGGGGATTGAGGGGTGTTGATGCTTTGGTGTTTGGTGGGTGGAGGGAATAGGAGGTGGGGAGGTGGAAGATGTTACGGAGAAATTCAGTGAAATTGATTTGTCATGATGAGTGATCAAAACTGAAAAGCGGTCTTTTGAACTTACAATTCTGATACCGTTAGTTCAGATTGCAGAAGAAGGACAGAGAAAGCCATACAAGTTGTGTGACTAAGCTTCATCACCATTGGTTTCTGTAAAGAGGGGTGTGAAGGAAGCCAGGGTAGTATAAGATCAATAATCCGAAGCATTTGAATGTCAGATAGCAGAACAGGAAGACAGAAGAGTTGATATGGCTAAGTATGTGGATTGATTCATTCGGTTTTGCGTTGCTTCATTCATGTATTGGCTAAGAATCTATTGGTAGGATTGGAAGGGTCGGAAGCTGTTGAAGGCATGTTCTTGATATACTAATATCAGCAGTTTTTCGTATCTATATTGCTGAATCTTCGAATCGACGGTCATTTCTAGTACTCTCTTCGTTTATAATTCTTTGATCAAGCATTCTTCAAAATCTAGGATCTACCCAAACAGATCCTAACCAAAGCTAACAGCCAAGCCTAGTCTAACAAAACTTGCACTGGACTTGCTTGTCAAAGGCCCACATAAATTAGAGAGAACGAGCCGCCGCGTACGAGCTTTGTATGATAGCCTCTGGGTATTTGACACCACAGCAGCTCGACATGTCTGGGAGCATCCCTGGTACCCTCAATACTATATTCCTATCGAGGCAGTCAAAGACGGTTCTGTGACGAAGAACGATGCTGTTGACAAGGAGGGTTCGGCCTTTCTAGCAACGCTAAATGGGAAGAAGAACTCGACGGATCGTGTGCTGGTGTTCGAGAAGGGCCCGCTTGCTGGTCTCATAAGGTTTGAATTTGCTGCTCTTGGTTTGTTCCACATCCGTCCTTCAGTGAGATGGGAATGCTGATGAGGGTAGACACTTGGTTTGAAGAGGACCAACCGATATATGGCCATCCGAAAGACCCATACAAACGCATCGATATCCTCCCGTCATCCAGGAAGATCACAGTCAAGATCGACGATGTGATTGTTGCAGAAAGCAGCAATAACATGTTCCTCTTTGAGACGGGTTTGCGGACGAGATTCTACATGCCCAAACCTTCTGTAAGCTGAGTCGCTGGACCAAGATAGCTGTTGCTACACGACTGCTAACGGATGCAAAACTCTAGGTCCAATGGCAGTATTTCACCAATAGTGATACCGTAACTCACTGTCCATATAAAGGCAAATCAAGCTATTATTCTGCCAACATCAACGGAAAAGAGTACGAGGACATTGTATGGTGGTATAAATATCCGACGGCCGAGTCGTCTCTGATTGCGGGACATGTATGTTTCTACAATGAGAAGGTGGATATCTATATTGATGGAGTAAAAGAAGAGAAGGAACGAGAGATAATGTCGTAAAGGGTACGACTAGGATACACGGGGCAGAGTATGAACCTTGAGTCCGTATTGGAATTCCAAATAGGTATTTATATCCACTACTCGCACGTAAGGTACCTGGATGATCAGGTCGGTTTGAGTCTGTCGAATCCTTTCAAGATGCCGAGGTCTTCGAACTTAGGGCTTGCAGGGGTGTGTGGATAAGGTTGTCGTAGTAAGCAAGCCCTAAGTACCTTAAGTACCTGGAGGAACCCGATGATGCAAGACAATACAATGCATCATGCACGGTGAACGTTTAAGACTTCCGTCAACGACAGGTATTGATCGGAGGCGTGCTGTCGCAGCATGCAAAACATTTGATAACAAACTGTACGCAGTAGTAGGAATGCAGATACGCAAATCTTGACGCTCTCACATTGACCTCCGGCGCTTCTTACCCGTTTGGAAAACAATGACGGCTTGCGAGCTCTATCTTAAGTCTCACTCCGAGGACGCCGCCCCGCCACATGTCAATCTCACCAGACACCAATCAAAGATGGCTGGTTACTGAGCACAACATTCCGTAAATGCAAATCAAGTCCATCCATATACTAACTTCCCCGAGCTTCGTACATATATTAACCAACCTGACCTACAGCACCTTCAACTGATATTTGTTTACCACCGCTCACCTCTTGTGCAAAAGCCCACAATGTCGTCCAAGAAGCTCATCCCTTCAGATCCGTCTTCGGTGATGGTGATTCGCAAAGTCACCCCTAATATCACCACCTGCTCCGCACCGTTCGCACGTTTTGGCCGCCTTAAGATTGGAGGACGAGGCACAATTGGTACTTCAAACCACCATCGCCAACCCTGATCAAGCTAACATCTTTACCAGTCCGTCTTCAGTCCGGAGCACTAGCTGTCTTCTCCCCGACCGCCCTCACCCCTGAGGTCCGCTCCACCGTCGAACAGCTTGGCAACAACGTCGCCTATGTGACTGCTATGGACTTTGAGCACCACATCTTCGTCTCCGACTGGGCCAAAGCTTACCCTAACGCCAAGCTCCTCGGGGTCGAGGGTCTCCCTGAGAAGCGCGAAGCAAACAAGGAAACAGCTGGCACAAATTTCTTGCACGTGTGGACGAAGAAGAACAAAGAGTCCATGACCGTCGACCCTGAGTTTGATCGCGAGTTCAACTACGAATATGTTGGTAGCCATGCGAACAAGGAATTGGTATTTTGTCATAAGCCGGATAGGACACTGATTGAGGCGGACATGATGTTCAACCTACCTGCAAACGAGCAGTACTCCCGTTCGAACGAGAGGCCAACACAAGGGTTCCTGACGAGGTTCTTCATCAAATTTCAAAGCACAGTTGGAGTGGCGACATGGCAGAAGAGATTCTTGTGGTATGCGGCTAGTATGAGTGATAGGCCGGACTTTAATCGCAGCGTCAAGAAGATCAACAGCTGGGATTTTGAGAAGATTATCCCCTGTCACGGAGATGTGATTGAGAATAATGGAAAGGGGGTTTTCCAAAAGGTGTTTGAGTGGCACCTCAAGGCTACTAATAAATAAGAGATGCTACTGAGGGTGCGAGTGACCAAGGCATCAGTTTAACAGGGTGGAACGAACAGTCAGATTTCGTATGTATGATAACGAGAGCAGGTAAATAATGGCTACTTAAATGAAAAGGACTCTTTAATCTATAATTGTATTTAGAGCTTCCATGAAATGAATTCTGCGTGCTTATCAACAAGAATAATATGCCACATCCATTTCCCTTCCAGGCTCTCAGATTAGCTCTCAAGTTCTCATTGACAACCTTGCCTTCTTCGGCTCCACTCTTTCGAGCAGAACCGCTCCCAGCAGGCTGCCCTACGACTTTGGCTTTTGACACATTTTCTCATCACTGAGCCTTCTGCCTCCTATTCCAACCCAACAATCTCACATCTCGCTCGCACAAATGCTCGAGTGGGGAAAGAGGTTTCGATACCTAGAACAACTGTTGGGAACTGTCGATCTGTTGTCTCTGTGAGCATGAGCAGTGTGAGCTTCAACAGGGAAGAACTTACGGAGCAATAATGCCTCTCCGATTGAAAACTACAAAAATGCCTCATCACCAACGCCGTATCTCGCCACCTTCCCGCCCCCTCCCAGAACGGGAGTTCGCAAGAAGATGGCACGTCGTCTCCGAGAAGATAGTGTCGTCACGGCTGCTGCACGTCGCTTTCCCCAACACTGCGAGGTGTAAAACCATACTTTCTTATTTCTTACAAATATGCGAGCATGAGGCTTGAACATTGAGCTTGAATGTGGAGGTAATGTCGAGTGGGTTAGGCAGGAACTCTAAGATCTCTGTTCACGTCTCTCAGTCATCAGTGCGTGCCGAGCTACCTAGCTCCTGGAGGAGCAGGAAGGGCGGACTTCGTGGAGCTCGGGTGAGGATTTCTGCATTGAGTCGAACCTAGGTAGCTGTGTCAGTTTCGAAATCTAAATTGAAGAATGGGTTGAACAGATACTGAGGGGGACATACTTGCCAACACCATGACATCGTTGGGTGTTAAGGTTTCTACAGAAGCTTGAAGCAGCCACAGCTTGAATGCAGCTCCGGAGATCGACAGCGCTAGCTTGCCATGTCATCCACAAGGCTGATCCATTCTTCCATATATAAATCTTGATCTAGAGCTTTACAATGATCAAACTACAGTCCCAGTCCTATTATGGATCCCAGTAACAACTTGAGACGCAAGAAAACCGTTCGTTTCAGCCTAGATTCTCCACCCCCAGAGACCATGGCCTCCTGGCTGGAACGCCAGGCTTCCTCTCACCAAGTTCAGCTCGCCGCAACTGCCTTCTTTTCCGGCGTCGCAGTCGCGGGCATCATCTACGGCTCCCAAGCCATTCGTAGAAAAGTGGCTGTGGAAGAACTAAAAGCTTCGATTCCGGAGCTGAACGAAAGCCATCATGCCGAACGGGTGCGTTATGCTCCGTCTTCTTGGACACCGCGAGGAATGGCCTTTCGCTGACCATCCTAGTGAAGCTCACAGACTTTGGTGCCGCTGCCCCTCTCCCTCGATCTAGTAAGGAAGATGAGCGAGCTGCTGCTTTAGCCCGCCGGGCACAGCAGGGCGATTACTCTGAAGGCAATAACACACCACCTGCTTCTCCCTAAAGAACTCCAAACTAATCCTCTGAAGACCTCGTGACCGAACAGCTAACCCGTACCTCCTCCTTCCTCACTCCTCCCCGGTTCTCCAAACTCCGCGCCTCCAACGTCACAATAGTCGGTCTCGGCGGCGTCGGCTCTCATTGCGTCTCCGCGCTTGCCCGCTCCGGCGTCTCACGTATCCGCCTCGTTGACTTCGACCAAGTCACTCTCTCCTCACTAAACAGACATGCCGTTGCCACCCTCGCAGACGTAGGCACTCCGAAAGTCCAATGCGTCCGAAAGCGCCTGGAAGCCGTGGCACCCTGGGTGCAATGGGAATGCTTCAACGAAATCTTCTCCGTTGAAAAAGCCGAGAGGCTCCTCAACGGCTGGGGTGGCAGTGTTGGGAAACCCGACTACGTTGTCGACGCTATTGACAACATTGACAGCAAAGCCGCGCTCCTCCAATACTGCCACTCCCACAACATCCGCGTCGTCAGCTCCATGGGCGCAGGCTGCAAGAGTGATCCCACACGAGTGTGTGTCGACGATATCAGTGCCAGTACCGAAGATCCTCTTTCTCGCTCCACGCGACGAAGACTCCGAGCCGCGGGCATCAGCGAAGGTATCCCGGTTGTATTTTCCACGGAGAAGCCCAGCGAGGATAAAGCGCAACTGCTGCCGCTTCCGGAAGAGGAGTTCATCAAAGGCCAGGTCAACCAGTTGAGCGTGCTGCCCGACTTCCGCGCGAGGATCCTGCCCGTGTTGGGCACGATGCCAGCCGTATTTGGGTACGCCGTCGCGAACTTTGTCATCCTGGAGATTACGGGGTACCCGCACGAGGCTTCTGGCGGCAAAGGCAGAGGCAAGATGTACGAAGATATTCTCGGCCGCCTGCAGGGTCTAGGCGAAAAGCTCGCGCGCAGCACAGGCGCCGATGCGTTGGGCCTGCGTATTCCCGTCACCAAAGACGACGTTGGCTACGTCGTCGAAGAAATCTATAGAGGCAAAAGCGTCGTTAGCGGCCTCGCGACCAGACTAGTGCTAGTACCGTGGATAAAACCCCATCAGGGTTGGACAATAGATACGAGCGTCGAGGGACAGAAGGTGCTACCTTTCGCACTGGGGGATCTGGTTTGTATGACCAAGGAGGAGGCAGCAGTGCACGAGAGGGAGGTTTTGAGGGGGGCAAAGGGTCCGGAGGGGGTGTGGGGAAGGGAGGTGGTGGGGCTGGTGGAGAGGAGGAGGGAGGAGGAGAGGGTGGTGAGGGGGTGGAGATGAGGTGAGGGGATGGAGATGATGGCTTGATGTACTTTGCTTCTATAAGGGGTCCAGAGTAGATGTATGGATGATGCGCATTACGCATCCAGCTCACGAACTAGCAGCGTGATACCGATTCCAGATTCTCCGCTCAGCCAAAAAACTACTACATAAACCCCCCCAAACCACCACCCCAAGGAAAACAAGACCCCTCCCCTCTCCTCTCCCCCCCTCCTCTGCCCAAATTCCTCAAAAAAAAAAAAAACTCCTAAAACCGCACCTACCAACCCTCCCCCAAGCGCGCACAAACGCGCTGCGGCGACTGAGATCGTGAAGGATCTGGGAAGTGGGAGATGTGAATTTGGGGGGGGGGGGGGGGTATGGGGTTCTGGCTTTGGATTTTGATCGGAAGGGGTTTTGTTTCGTGGGTGGATGGTGTGTGGATGGGGTTGGAGGGGAGGAAGGGAGGGAGGGAGGGGAAAGGGGAGTGTGATGATATGGAACAGAAGAGGGGATGGAGTGGGAGAAATATATATAAATGGAAAGTAGAGAATGGTGGCGAAGATGGAAGTAAGCTGGAAAGCATATCTGATTTCAACAGGGTTGCTGGATTGGTGAGGTAAGTTGTAAGGCAGAGAGAATAGTGTTGGTTCGGGATGGGTTTGGTAAACGGACCACCAAGCGGCGAGGTGTTTTGGTGAGGCATAGGGCATAGACTCACCGGGCTCGGATGTGGTTATTGAGATGTGAAAGAACCATTGAAGAAACCTCGAACCAATGCTCATTTTGTTTGATCGATATGGCTTACGCGAGGGAAACTAATGTTGAAGCGCAGTGCGAGCGTGGTAGGTTCTGACCTTTCTTGGGGGGGGACTTGGGCGGGCATGTCTTATGATTGTTCTCAGCGACGATGGGTGATGGAGGTTTTTTTCGACGAATGAATATATCCAGGAGGTTGCCGGTTCTGTACACGAAACATTGACAAGATTGCAATTGGGTTATTCGTATTCGTGAGGAGTACCATGCTGGGTCATGGGGACAATGCGGATGGGTATGGATAAGGTAGGATGCAAATATGTAGAGGTGATAAAGTAGACTTGTTCCAGTGTATTATGAGCAAGTTGATGAACAATCAGCGGTTTGCGTAGTTCTAGAGGTATCCAAATGGACAAACAGACGCTTGAGTAGAAACAAAATCTGACCCGGGGTTTGATTGTAGAGCATATCCGACACGAAGAATTAAGCAAAGAAGCATATGGACCTGATGGATCTCGATTTATCATTCCAAAATTATCAATAGTGACATCCCTAGCTATGGATTGTTGTTCACTGACTTCTCGCACCTCCGCTTGTTTCTTCCTAGTGCCCCGTCGTAAGATTGTGCTATCTGCACGCTTTCCCTTTGCAGGACGCGCGTCCAGTTGAGGGCGTTTCGATCATTGGGAGAGCTCCGTATCTCTGAGACACCGTGCGCCTGCGTGAGTGGACGATTGGAACATAAAAGTGATGCAACAGGGGAGCCGCAAGCGGAGAGAGTGGGGAAGGGTTGACCATAGCGCGTGTGGTGGTCAAGATGCGTACTCTAGGTCTGTGATTGAGTACTCAAGTAGCTCTTGCTAGTATGTATGTATCCTACGGGCAGCATCGAAGGTCAAGAACCAATCGTGCGACGCAAAGGCCTGAATGTAAGAAGAAGGTCGTCAAGGGAAACAAAATAAAGAATAAATCCGCCTAAAGTACCTTAGTTATCCACTGCTAAGGTAGAATAGCAGCAAACCTTAAAAGTGTTGAGATTCGGTACAAGTTCACTAGCACGCCTGGGTCCCCTCGGTCTCTATGATATGATGTGCGCCTTTCGGGGCATTTTCGGAGATCCCGCAAAGCTTGTTTACCGCACATCAGGAACACTTCCATTGGTCGCCATTTCGATACAGATATTGTTCTTCCAGGCCAAGCCAAATCAACAATTGATGGTCGAGGTCGTTGTAGCTGGATACACTAGGGCTTCCTACTTGTCACCGCGCCTCTCCAACTTAATTCCAGCTTGGTAGATCGCCCTCTGTCCTGGAGCTTTTCCAGAGGAGTGGGAAAGCGCTCAACGGCGTGGCCATGCTGTTATCGGATTTTTTGGGATAGTGACTAGGTAGGTACGACACAAAGTGGCCTGGATGTATATTTCTTCGAGCTCGTACATAATGCTGAAGGGAAACGATATCGAATTGAGTTCATTTATATGTTCGCCTAATTTATACTGCACTCCGGGGACCTATTGGACGCCCAGTTTGAGACCGAATTTGTGCTTTGGAACATGCCTCTTGGTGCACTCTGCGCATTTTATCATCGTCGAAAGATCGAAAGCCAGTGGAATAATGAACGTTTGCTTTGGGAAAATGGGTTGTAATAGACTCATAGCGCTAAAACCATTTCAGCCTCATTCGATGCATATCAAACCCAACGAGACAACAAAAGAATTGATGACCGGAATGGAGAGCACAGCAAAACAGAGCTCCATGAGAGATAGGGCAGCAGTCATAGTTGCCCCAAAATATAAAGCAAGTTCAGACCCCAATCTCAATAGCATATGTAAACACGGAGTTTAGAAAATATTGGAAGGCTTTAGCAACATCAAAATTTCTGTCCAGCTTGCTTCTTGATAACTCTGTGATGATGCTTCGACTATGAAATGAGTAGATTTAGCTCGGGGAAACACCTCAGCGTACAACGGGTGACCGAAGATACTCGATAAGAATTAGTTAGTCGATCGTGGGGAGGAATCCCGCACAGAGATCGGTCCGTTTGCCAACCTGATTCTCATGGTACTGACAACAGGGTCCCGAATATAGATCTGGCGTAAAGAGAAGACGGAATCTCACACTTCTGATGCTATCGTAGAATTGGTAAGGCAAGGCAACGAAAGATCTGAATTGATTGCCTCAGGTATATATGGATTAGGTAAGCGGCGCTTGCTCTCGAACAGGCGTACTACGTAAAAGCGAGCACGCCATTTGTGACGACAAATCAACTTTGGTGTTACTTCACCCAAAGAAATCTGACACACCATGTCGCCCTCAAACTGTTCAAGTCCCCAACGGGCTGTCGAAACTACTGATTCCGTATATAGAACAAGACGACCGCGACATGTCACTCCCCCGGAGCGTCGGTGCCGCTGCTCGAACCGCATCGAGAAACATCCCAAAGCCTGCCCTTCGGTCCAAATCTGTATGTTTGGATCGCCAGCTACATCCCTCACCTCTTCGAAGTCTACAGGTCCCAAAATCTCGAAGTCTCCATGCAGGAGCATCCCGAACGGCTCAATCAGCAGTAGCAAAGGCTTTGGATGAAATACCTGAACAAACTACAGATCCGACAAACCCTGCGCTTTCCTTTCCGTGTCTTGATGCTCAAGAAGCAAAAACCGCGTCACTTTCCACCCGCTCCATATCCTCTGGTCCCGAGCCTTCCTACAATATCGGTCAACATCAAAGTTGGCATTCGCACGAGCCCTTACTCCTAGATTGGGGGGGCGTTCTACCCGAATTTAATATCGCATACGAGACATGGGGCTCACTGAACAGGAGTAAGAGCAATGCTGTACTGTTGCATACGGGGCTCTCGGCTTCGAGTCACGCACACAGCACGGAGATAAATCCGAAGCAAGGTTGGTGGGAGAAGTTCATTGGTCCTGGTGCTTCGCTGGATACGGACAAGTACTTTGTAATATGTACAAATGTGATAGGGGGCTGTTATGGCAGCACAGGTCCTGCATCAATTGATCCAGCTGATGGTCAGAGATATGCGACACGGTTCCCGATCCTTACAATGGAGGACATGGTGCGAGCACAATTCAGGTTATTAGATGCTTTCGGAATTGCAAAGTTGTACGCAAGCGTTGGTTCTAGCATGGGTGGGATGCAAAGTCTTGCTGCTGGTACCCTCTTTCCAGAAAGAGTAGGCAAGATCGTTAGCGTCAGCGGTTGTGCTCGGAGCCATCCGTACAGCATCGCCATGAGGCATACTCAGCGCCAGGTTCTGATGATGGATCCGAACTGGTCTCGTGGCTTCTATTACAATAGGATACCTCCACATGCCGGAATGAAACTTGCCCGAGAAATTGCTACAGTGACATACAGAAGCGGGCCGGAGTGGGAGGAGCGCTTCGGACGACGAAGAGCAGATCCGAGTAGACAACCTGCGCTTTGTCCGGATTTCCTGATTGAGACTTATCTCGACCATGCAGGCGAAAAGTTCTGCCTTGAGTATGATGCAAACAGTCTGCTCTATGTTTCGAAGGCTATGGATCTCTTCGATCTTGGACGCGAGCACCAGTTGCAGATGTCTCAGCGTCGGCGAGAAAATAGTTCCAAGCTCTCATCTGGAGAACCGAATGTTTTGGCGGGCCAGTCCTGCAATTTGACACTGCCGGACAGACCGTACGAAGAGCAGCCATCTCAATCATCATCCCAATCTTTTTCGGAGCCTGCCGCTGTCAATTCCAAGAGCCCCCCCGCCGATCTTGTCGCTGGTCTTGCTCCGCTCCGCGACCATCCTACCCTGGTGATGGGGGTCGCAAGTGACATACTGTTCCCGGCCTGGCAGCAGCGAGAGATCGCAGAGACATTGAGATCAGCTGGCAACCGATCTGTCACACACGTTGAACTGGGAGAAGATACATCACTGTTCGGACACGATACCTTTCTATTAGATCTGAAGCATATTGGGGCCAACATGCGGAGTTTCTTGGGGTGAGCGTTGGCCCCCACGGCGAAGCGACATCGAAGGGTTCCAGGTAAGGCGTCCAGGGATTACGGCTAGCTTATGTTGGAGTGAGCACCAGTCAAAGTCATAGCTAGGCGATGGCGAAGATGCAGTGCTCGCCAGAGCACGAGGAAGAGGTTGTGAGATCTAAATGGACAGCCATGGGCTGCATTCAAGGCTGCAAGCTTATCTGTAGATCGAGTAGACATGTTTTGAATTCACCCGATCCCAGACGGTTTTCATTCAGACATTGCATTCCTGATAAGCACAAACGTCGGCGATGAGATCACTTTGAACCTCGGTGGCCGATATAGAATCGGAAAAACACAATGCCGTCCGGAGGATCATGTCGGAGTGGTGCCATGAAACGCACGCATTTTACCGGCCATCCTGCGTGAATATTCCATTGGTTGACCCAAAAAGGAATGTTGAATATGGCGGAACATTGCAATGATTAGCAAAACCCCCCAGAAGATAGACTGGCCATTCCTTGTTTTTTTGTACTGTAGTTCTGTACTCCGTAGTGTCAAATCTTGGGTAGGCAATAATGCTGGTAATGGAGGCTTATTGTCATTATCATTATTGTATTTTATTCTTTCTTAGTGGCATTATTATCAGTAGAATATTATTGATCTTTTTTAGGTGGGGGGCGGGGGCGCACAAAACCACATGCATGCAAATCCTTATCTGACATGTTCCTTGCTGCGCAAAGGCATTTACTTTCTAGGTAGTATTATCATGGATTCTGCGGGCGATACTGCAGTGCAGTGTTACAGTCGATGAATACATATCAGGCTGCCTTCATCTCTTTTACCCAGTTGCTGTCCTCTGTACGGAATACATGATTGGTATTGGTGGTACTGTACCTCCGTAGGCATTCACCTTCCTCATCAACCGACGACCCGGTCTAATAATAATCCTTCTCGCCTTCCACTTTTCGTTATCCCGACGGTCAGCAAAGTTTCACGATACCTGACCTTACTACTTCAAGCGATTTAGTGGTACAGTACCCTAGTAGCAGTAGGAAACGAGCAACGGATCTGCAACGTTACCGATCCATCCCGTATGTACTACCTGTCTCCCCCTGTCCCTACTTTCCTAGCCCCGACGCTTGCAGTCGGCCTTTTCAGTACCTTAGGGTCCAGTACTTCTTAGCAAGTTAGCAGTAATTGTTTGACCTCTTCCATTGTGACCGGATGTACAGGATTCCAACAACAACAACAACAACAAAACAATCGATAGGGGTGCTTTTGCTCCAGCCCCCAATTGTATTCAACGTTGAATGCCACCCCCAGCACTCTCGTACTTCATGCATCACGACTCTTCCATCTTTACCCTTCAACGGCCTTACTCAGCGTTTGCAGGCCTCGTCTTCTAATCCAGCTCGGAAAAGCTCAGTCTGGAACTGATGAACCCAAGCTGTCGACAATTCCACCCTTACCACCTTTCGAGCGCCATTCCCTGTTGCACGCTCGGTAATCGTCCTAACTATCAAAGCTGTCGGTTTGCCTACACAGCAGACCGGCCAACTTCGTCTTTTACGCGCTTACGTGTCCTGCTGGCAAACGATGCTTACCTTTCGAAAAGCTGCGATACTAGCAGCGTTCATACTCACGACTTTCTATTTCCTTCACTCGCCACGCCACACATCATTTACAACGCCGACAAACCCTTTAGAAAGTCCGAAAGCTGACGGCCCCTCTGCTGTCAAAACGACAGGCCTTCCACAACCCTCAAGACCCTATCCTCCGCCTCGACAAAAATCCGATAGCAAATCAAAATCACAACAGCCGATGGTGGATCCTAGTAGTAAGAGTTTACGAGAGAACCTACAATACCAATTCCCCTACGATTTGGAATCAAAGTTTCCCGCCTACATATGGCAGACCTGGAAGTATACCCCGGGCTCGGGCGACTTTGCAGATACGTTCCGAACACCAGAAGCAAGCTGGACTGAGCAACATCCTGGGTTCGTTCACGAAGTGGTGACGGACAAAGCAGCAGTCTACCTGTTGAGACACCTCTACGCATCAGTACCCGAAGTGCTGGAGGCATACGAATCCCTTCCCTTACCGATTCTAAAAGCCGACTTCTTCCGCTACCTCATTCTCCTCGCTCGTGGGGGCATATACTCGGATATTGACACCACTGCACTCAAGTCTACGACCGAGTGGTTACCGGAGGAGGTCCCTCGGTCGACCATTGGCCTTGTTGTTGGTATTGAAGCCGACCCGGACAGGGCAGACTGGCGCGAATGGTACTCGCGCCGGATACAATTCTGCCAATGGACCATCCAGTCGAAACCGGGGCATCCTGTTCTTCGCAATATTGTAGCACATATTACGGAGGAGGCCCTGCGAATGAAGAAACTGGGCATACTCAAAGACAAAAAGATGGACAAGAGCACTGTTGAGTTTACTGGTCCGGCGGTATGGACCGATACAATCTTCAACTACCTGAACGACGCTACATACTTTAATATTAAAATGGACGGGAAGAATATTACGTGGGAAAGCTTTACGGGGATTGAAACCGCGAAGAAAGTTGGAGATGTGGTAGTTTTACCGATCACAAGTTTCAGTCCGGGAGTGCAGCAGATGGGTTCCAAGGAACCGGACGACCCAATGGCATTCGTAAAGCATGACTTTGAAGGTATGTTTATTGTTTACCATGTGTTTTACGTTTTGTGGATCATGTTCGTTTGGTGTTCAAGCTGACGGAGACATTCAGGTACATGGAAGCCCGAAAGCGAAAAGATCCATACTCGATGATCCCGCTATTTTTATCGCTCCGATCCGCTGATCACTCCGTCACACGTCCCGCCGCTCAGGCGTCCGACCGCCAAACCTCTCACCCAATTGACATTCGACCACAACATCCGGAGTACCTCATTCGAAGTTCATCACCGCCTGTGCCTCTTGGGCATTATACAAGCAAGGCGAACTTCCCGGCCACCAAAAATAGATGGAGGGTGGCTATCAAAAGAACACATTACGACACTAGATTAACTTCGAATCCTCCCTATTTATGACCATAGAAATCTTTAGGCCAGTCGCAACCCGGCCGTCTCATACCCGACCTTCTTTATCTTCCGACACAAAGTTTCAAGGGCTGAATACTTGTGATCTCTGTGTTTTAATATCTCGCAAGTGCTCATTTCGGTCGGTTGTTGGTATTAGGCATTGGCTTTGTGGAGAAACATTGCATTTTGGTGGAGGGATATTGTAGGGATTTGGTGTGCGGGAGGTATATACTTAGAGGAAATGAAAGAGTATATTCGATCGACATATTGAAATGTTGGTCCGACGGGACATGCTCGAAGAACCCTTGAACTATGCATTCTATTAACGGTGCACTTTCTGGATATCTCCTAGTAACCACAGATCTATCTGTCGAAGCTAGCAGCCCGCAACAATTCATAACGCTACTCTCTAGCGAAATGCCTCCTTCCAGATATCCATCTGCTTGTCTCCAAACACAACGAGCTACGATATATACATGCACTTTCCACATTTCCATCCCCCAGTGATCTATCGACCTCGACATCTCACGGATTCCCTTACCCAGCCGTTCATCTGTCGGAATGAGTACCCCAGGCAGGACGGAAGGATGGGAGGATGCAATATCACACTCCCTCCCAGCCCCACTTCCAACACCCTCCCTCTTCATCCCTCCCCTCCTCATCCCCCCCCCTCAACATAACCCCCCTACCTATCATAAAACAACCCATCCTAATTTTTTTTGGGGAGCCATAGGAAACGAGTAATGAGGTTTGTTTGAGGTTCTGGAATGGATGGGTTGAGGAGTGGGACGGTGGAAAATTGGAAAGTTGGGGGGGAGGGGAGGGGAGGGGGATGGAAAGGAATGAAGAAAAACCATTTCGTTTTTACACCCCCCCCCCTCCCCCCCCTCCAACCAAATCACCGCTACTACTCTACAAGCAAACGAATCGAGAAAATTACTATCATTTCCGTGATGAGGAAGAATTGATTGATGAGTGGAAAGACTCACGTGGTGGTTGCAAAACATCCCCGCAGTCCAAAAAGTGTGGAAGATTTTTTTCGTTGGGGGGAAAACATTTCGCGATGGATCTTTCTATGTATGCCGAGGAGCGTGCTTTTTTGCTTATGGTTTTGAAATATAAGGAGATGTTGGGCTGGAGACGAGGGATGATGGAATATGTACTCGTACTATTGGAGATAGAAGATAGTAACGAGTGAACGAGAAGAATTAACTCGGAAGCATCAGCATCAAAAGCATCCACAACGTTCCCTTACCAGCATACATCAAGCACCGCGTACTTGTTTCATTCGCTACTTCTACGCCCTCCCACCAACCGATACTACATAGAATAAGCCAAACAGCCTCCCCGGCCCACCAAACGCCCCATCCTCCCACCGGCTTCCCATCACCAATCCACAACATCAACCGCCCCCATCTCCACGAAACACACGCTAAAAACGCCAAGAACACCCTGT
>JAABUH010002814.1_pt1 | contig 16024 bp, 14 predicted proteins | sample 5559121 | NCBI WGS metagenome assembly JAABUH01 (sample SAMN10711871, study PRJNA513364) | rock metagenome | isolation source: Antarctica rocks | place: Antarctica: Victoria Land, Battleship Promontory nord | collected 2015-12-28
GCTGCTCGCGGACGAGCGCGCCTGGGACTGCCCGGGACCCGGGGCCCTGGCAGACCGGCCCGACGGCTGCATGGAGCGCCAGAGCGGCAGCGGCGAGGCTGCATGCCGGGTCGAAGTGCCTGCGGGCGCAGGCCGGCAGGAGGCCGGCCGGCCGGACGACACAACGCCGCACGCGAGCGCCCGCCCGGGCGGTCGCCCGGCGCCGAGCGGCCACAGCGGGACAGGCGCGGGCGGCGCAGCGTGGCGGGGCGGCCGGCGGGCGGGGGACCCCACGTATGTCTCGCGGCGGCTGCTGCGCGCCTCGGCTGCCAGCGTCAGCGCTCAGCCTTTGCCGGCGGAGCCTCCCGCGTGCATGCAGGGCGACGCAGGCATGTCTGGGGCTGCGTCGCTGCGCGCGGCGTCCGCGTCCTCGCCCGCCCTGAGCGAGCTCGTGTACGAGCTGGCCGCGCCAGCGCCAGGGCGGCAACCCAGCCTGGCGGGGAGCTCGGGCGAGCCGGGCGGCAGCCCGCGCGACGACTGCTGGGGCCCAGCGGCGCCGTCGGAGCCCTGGCAGGACAGGGGCCCGGGGTCGCCGTGCAGCGCCGCGGCGCCCAGCCGCTTGCCGCGCAGGCGCGCCGACGGCGCCGCGGCGGAGCTCAGCGAAAGGGCATCGCTCGGGGTTGGGGTAGGGGTAGGGTCCACCTACGACGGCCTGGACCAGCTCGACGATCGCGTGGAGCAGCGCTCGCGCGGCGGCAGCGGCAGCTCCGGCGCGGCCGCGAGCATCACCGCCGGCGGCGCGTGGGGCGCGTGCGCGGACGCGCTGGCCGAGGGCGCGGGCGAGCTGTCCCTGGACGAGCTGGAGGCCCGGATCGAGGCGCTGGGGCGCGCGGTCCCCGGCTCGCCGCAGCGCGCGCACAGCCGCGCCGCCGCCCAGGCCGAAGCGGCGGGCGCGGCGGACGGCACCGCGGAGCGGCGTGGCGCAGGGGACCCGGTGCAGCGGCCGCCGCAGCTGCACTGCGCGGGCGGCGCGGCCGCCTCGCGCGATGTGTTTTCTGATCTGGGCAGCGCGGCGCGCGCGTGGGCGCGCTCGCCGACGCCGCAGGGCGGCGGCGCGGCTGCAGAGGCGCCGGGCGAGGCGGGGCCGCCGCGCTGGGCACGGGCCTGCGCGTCAGGTGCGCCTGCGCTGCGTCGTGGCGTGCGCTGCTGTGGGGCGGCTCTGCATTTTGTGGGCGACACCTGGGGTCATGCGTCGCATGTTTTCAGCCTCTTCACGTCTGCTGAGCAAAACGGAAGATCTCCCGTGCGTCGCCCATGGCAGCGCGCCTGGCAGCCTCCAGGCAGGAGATGCATGCGCATGCACCGTCGCCCATCTGTTGCCCCGGCACCAGCGTGCAGCAGACGCCGCGACGCGCGCACACCGCATCGGGCCATGCGCTCACCGCAGGAGCTGCGCGGCAGGCGGCGCGCTTGGCGCGCGTGCGCCCACCGCGCGCGCTGGCGGCGGCAGCAGCTGGGGCGGCAGCCCCATTGGCAGAGAAAGGGGCGCCCAGGTGCGCTGGCCCTGCTGCCAGCAGAGCAGCCGGCTCGTCACGATGCGCCTGCTTGCGGCATTGGTTAGGCCAGCACCGGCGGCCGGCGGAGAGCAGGGCGCAGCCGAGGCGCATGCATTGCAGCTGCTGCTTACATGGACTTTCAACATCAGAACATCACTCACAGCCCCGCATACCACAGCCAGACTCTGACAGGCAGATGCCTTCGTGCATGCCACTTTGTGCTTTGTGCGTCGACCGCGTGCATGCGTTCGGCAGGGCCTGAAGCCGCGCATGTCGGGCGCCTACAGCGCGCACAGGGTGTACGATAACCCCATGGCCCTCTCCAGTCCGAGCTAGCCCCCCTGTGGCTGCCAAGCATGTTCGCTCTGCGTTTGCTAGCGCATGCGCAGCTGTCCATACCGAGCGCATGCGCAGCTGTCGATACCGAGCAGGGGCCAGTCTAGCGTTGCTAGAGGGGCCATGCGTTTGCAGGTCTGGGGTGGGGGGCGCAGTTGGGTGTGCTAGACCCGTGCTTGTTGCGTGCGTTCAAGCACTCCATGCCATGCTTTGCAGGCTGAGCATGCAGGCCAATGCGGCACCGTGTAATCGCCACGCGCCCGTCTGCTGCCGCGCTAGCTCTCCCTGTCTGGCAAGCCAGCCGCGCTGCCTTCCGGAGCTCCGCCGGTCCCCCTACTGCCGGGCGCCCGCTCCGCCACACCGCTATCTGCCCGCTCCACTCCGCCTTGACCGGCTCGCCTCTCCGCGCTCCTCGCCTCCAGGGGCGGCACCCTGTTAGCGGGCGCTGCTCAGCTCAGGGCGCGCCTCGCCACGCGCCCGGACGGCTGCACCTGACCGCAGAGGTGCAGGACGCGATGCACGCACGCGTGAGCGCGCCTGTACAGGACGGACGTCTGGCCGCGCGGCGCCCTGAGCGGCCCGCCGTTGCCGGGCGCGGCGGTGGACGTGAAGAAGCGGCGCCAGCCCTGCCATGGGAAGAAGCCGCCGCACTCGGGGCACTTGCGGGCGAAGCGGCCCTTCTGGACCAGGCCGCTCCCGCTGCACACGCTGCAGCGCCGCTGGATGACCTGCCGGCGATGGGAAGCTGGGTTGCAGGTTCTGACGCTTGGGGTCAGCCACGCAAGCAGCTTAAGCCTGCAGCGCTGGTACACAGGCCTCTGGCAGCCTTAGGCGTTCTGTCACCTGCAGGCATGCCAGGAAGCAGCAGCCAATACCGGGACAAGACTCCGCGTCATCCTTAGCGCAACTGCAGGCAGAACCAAAGTGTATCTGCAGGAGTGTGGGGCCGCACTATGCGCTTGCCAAACTCCCAGGAGCCTATGGCGAAGGGGATGACGCCCGCCAGCGCGCCGGCGTAGATTTCAGGGCCGACGTGCACGGGGCCGGGCACGTACTTTGCCGCCAGGTCCTGCGCTGCGCAGGCCTGCGCCGCTGAGCGCGCAGTAAGGACGCGTCAGCCGCTGTCGCATGGCCGCTCCACCATCTTGGTCACTATAGGCAGCGCGGTGGGTGTGCCTGGACACCTGGCAGGCAGACGGCGCTGGCGCCCAGGAGCATGAGAGCGCGTTGGGCGCCTGGCGAGGCTGTGCAAGGCTGTGCGCTCGGCGGCGACTGCCTCTCTACGCTGCAGGCCCTGGCGCTGGCGGGCGCACACCGCGCGAGTGTATATGTGCCTCCTACCGCCATTGCGCTGTGGGCATAAAACAGGAAGAGCAGTCCTTGCAAGCTATGAAAGGAAATGAATAGGCTAAGAAAAACGAGCGAGCTCACTCGAGTGCAGCTATATTTACGTCGACCCCATCAGGCCTGTACGGCAGCCAGCTACGGACCACTTTCGGGCAAAGCTTTTTGGACTCACTCTTGCCGCTGGCCGCTGGTTGCAAGCTGCGTGTAGACTGCAAGGAGAGCATTGCGTGCTGGACATAGAAGCGCAGGACTCAGTGCGGCAGTGAGGCTCCCCAACGTGCACTCTATGTCCAAGAGGAAGCCTGCTGCGAAAGCAAAGGCTGTAGCACCGGAACCAAGGGCCCCCAGTTGCGTCGCACAGCCGAGCAGTGCAGCACCAGAAAGCTCGCGCCCCGTGCGCGTGTATGCAGATGGTCCGGCCTAGGCTCCTATGTGCAGTCCTGCCTGTGGAGTGTCTAAAAAAGGGATGTTGGAAAGAAATACGCCGCGCTGCGGGCCGCAGGCATCTTTGATCTTTTCCACTTTGGGCACGCGCGCGCATTGGAGCAGGCCAAGAAGCTGTGCGCGGCCCGCGCCAATGCGCTACCCTGCGCTGCTGCAGACAGCTCCGGCGAGAGGCGGCGCACCCACGCCGCCGGCTTTCGGGCTGCGCAGGTTCCCAAACACGCACTTGCTGGTCGGCTGCTGCAGCGACGAGCTCACGCACAAGTACAAGGGGAAGACGGTTATGACGCAGGAGGAGCGCTACGAGTCGCTGCGGCACTGCAAGTGCGGGCCGCCCGCGGCGCCCTGTCCTGCCGGCAGGCCCCGCGCCGGCGCCAGTGGGCGGCTTCCGAGGAGGTGGCGTGTCCTGTGCGGGCCGTGCGGCTGTGTGCTTGAATGGCAGCAGGTGCCGCCACAGACCTGGGCCGCGACCTCGGGGGCTGGGTGCTGCTGCAGACCGGCGGCTGCGCGCCGGAGGCTGCGCCAGAGCGCGCGCAGGACACGCGCGGGCGTGCGCTGCGGGGGCACGCTTGCGGCCGCGTGCCGCGCGGCCGTAAGAGCCTGGCGGGGGCGGCGCAGGTGGGTGGACGAGGTGGTGGAGGATGCGCCGTGGGTGGTTGACGAGGCCTTCCTGGATGCGCACGCGATCGACTACGTCGCGCACGACGCGCTGCCCTACAGCGACGCGACCGGGCAGGGCAACGACGTGTATGAGACCGTGCGCCCCGCCCCGGCGCCCGCCACTTGGAGCGAGCTCTGCTGCACAGCGCGGCCGGGCCGTGCGCTCGTGAGCACGCGCCACGTGGCCGCACGCTCTCTTTCATCAGCAAGCTCTCGCGAGCAAGCGTGGCGGCATGGTGCACGGGAGCCTGCGGCGCTCCGTGCGGCGGCCGCGACAGCCGGCTCGGCAGCCAGCTCGCAGCGAGCAGCAGGGCGCGCCGCGCCGCGCCGCTGGCAAATCCTACCCTGGCGCCGCGCAGGTCAAGCGGCTGGGCAAGTTCCGGGAGACGCAGCGCACGGAGGGCATCAGCACGAGCGACGTCATCCTGCGAGTCATCCGCAACTACAACGACTACGTGCTGCGCAACCTGGCGCGCGGCTACACGCGCAAGGAGCTCGGCCTGTCGCTCGTGCGGGTGCGCCGCGCCGCCGCCCGCTCAGACCGCGCCCGCTCAGACCGCGTCGACGGACAGTGGCCGCGCCTGTGCTGCCCCAGTGCTGCTGCGGATGACATTCAACGACAGGCGGACCCTCTTTTGCAGGCATGAGCTGCAGCATCTGCCGAACGAGGCGGCGCCCGAGCACAGTGCGGCGCCCTGGCACCCCGCACCTCCCACGGCGCCAGCAGCGAGCAGGTCGCGCGCCGCCCGCGCCGCGCAGCTCACGCCGCCGCCGGCCGGCGCCGCGCGCAGGAGAAGCAGATCCGCGCGCGCGCGGGCATGAAGCAGCTGAGCGAGCGCATGGCGGAGCAGCGGCTGCAGGTCGCCGACCGCATCCGGCGCAACATGGGCCTCGGGCCCGGTGCCGTGCGCATCCTGCCGCGCGATGTGGAGACCGGGCTCAAGGAGTTTGCGTCGGGCGTGGAGCTCATGGTGGACCGCCTGGTGCGCGCTAGGGTCAGGGATAGGGGAGTGGATGAGAACCCCAGCCCTGCTGTCGTCTATCACTTGATGCTGCTCCTTTCCACGGCCGCCAGGTGTTTCCTGCTGCCCCCTCAATTGCCTCGGCCGCCGGTACGTAGCACACGCCCTGTACATGCGCCCTGCCTGCGATGGAGGCGGCGCAGGTCTGCAGCGGTGAGTGCCGCCTGCGCGGTGCTGGCATGCCGCGATGCCGCGTCTTTGCAAGCTCGTGGGTCGGCAATGCAGGCCGTGCGAGGTGTGCGGCCACCGCGCGGGGCCGCAGGTGAGCGGCGACCTGGGCGGCGAGATGGCGCAGCACGCGGATAAGATGGTCAGTGGCTTCATCCGCACCTTCGAGCGCAACTACTCGCGCTTCGAGCAGGCGGTGAAGCAGGCGGTGCGCGGCCTGCCCCCGCCTGCCCCGCTTGCCGGCCGCCATGTAGGGTGCATCTCATGGCTCAACAACCGTCCGCAGCCACCTGCTCTCCTGTCAACGAGTGTGCCAAGAAGATTAGAAGACCTGATGCGTTTGCCGGCTGCCAGAGCGTATCCGTGAGGCGTTCCAAGTCCTAGTGTCATGCACCTGCAGCGAGCGGTCTACCTGTGCCGCGTCTTGCCAGCAAGTTTCTGAGTTAGTTGAAACCCGCTCTACAAACTTTGTTAGCCAGTGCGCATTGCGGTGTGTCTTTGTCCGCTGGTCGCAAGGCCGGAGCGCGGCGCAGGTGGGCCTGCCGTCATCCGCGACGCGGACGCGCGCCGGCCGGCGAGGCAAGACGGCGGGCGCGGGCGGCCTGGGCGTGAAGCAGGGCGGCGTGGTCAAGGCGGCGGCGGCGGCCGCGAGGTAGGCAACGGGCTGGGTCAACGAGCCGACCTGCCTCGCATGGCGGCATCTTGACTCAACCGCTCTGCACGCGCCCGCGCTCGTGCGCAAGCACGACTGGGCTGGGGAGGCCGTGCGCGAGCGGGCAATACGTGAGGCCATGGCGCAGGAGGATGATTCCCGACATAGCGCACTGCCAGGCATGTCTGGACTGCCGCCGGACGCCGTTGTAGCTAGGTCAAACTTGGCGGCTATTGTAACAACACCCTTGTTGTGCAGCCTGGGCGCCAGCTGGTTGTGGTTCTTGAGACTGTAGGCGGGGGCCTCACTGGCATTGCGGGCAAGCGTCAATGTAAGGGTAGCCTTCATACTTCGTTTGAGAAGTACAAGAAGCTTTAGGCCACTTAGTCCAGCACTGCGGCCGTGTGTGGCTCACACGCTGCCTGCCTGCGGTGGGTGCCACTGCGCAAAGGTCGGGTGTGGCAGCGCTTGTGCATCCCGAGGGCCGCACCAGGGCTGCACGTCCTGGGCTGGTGCGCTTGACAGCACACGAAGTATTGCTAGCACATCTCTCACCAACTGGCTCACCGCGCATCAAGCACCTGTAACCAGAGAGCGCACGATCCGAACCCAGAAAGACGGGGCATGCTTCCCCACCTCTACACAAAAGTGCACCCTGATGCGCGCGGCCCAGGCATGCTGCAGCAGCGCCTAGGCTTGGCTGTCAGCTCCCCCGCGGCGCAGCGCCTGCGCGCAGCGCTCCAGCGCCTGCTCCAGCACCAGGTCATCCGGGTCCAGCGACAGCGCGTCGCTCAGGTAGTTGGCGGCGTCCTGCGCGCCGCGGCTGCCACATGAGCATAGGGTAGGGTAGGGTAGGGCATGCTTCATGAGCGCCGCCCCGCATCGTCTGCCTGCCCGCGCAGCAGGCGCGCGGCGCTGCCGGGCGCGGGCCGCCGCCCACCCAGCCACGCCGCTGGCGCAGTGTACGCGCCGAGCGGGCCGCCGCGTGGCAACAGCAGGTACCGGCAGAGCAATTACCTGTTGTGACACGCCACATGGCCCGCAAGTGCAGGCTACGCCTGCTGGGCCGGCGCCCCTCTCACCAGGCAGAGCCGGCCGTGTCACCCGGCCCGGCCGAAACGCAGCAGCCGCCTCCGCCGGCCAATGCCGCGCGGATACTATCACACGGCAACCCGCCCACGCAGCGCCCGTCTCCGCCCGCCCACCGCCGAGAGCGGCCCCGAATGCCAAAGCCCCGAATGCCAAACGCCAGCAAGAGCCTCTGCCTCGCGACGGCCGCCGCGCCGGGCAGGCGCGGGGCGCGCGCCTGCAGGAGCTGGCGCGCCTCGCGGCCGCCCGGGTCGGCCTGCGCGGCGGCCAGGTCAGCGAGCGCAAGGCCCGCCGCGCGCAGCGCCGGCCGGCTGCCCGGGTCCGCCTCCAGCACCGCCTCCAGCTTGGCGACCGCGCCGCCATACAGCGCGCGCGCCTCCTGCGCCGCGCCGCCGCGCACGGTGATAGGGTATAGGGTAGGGTTAGCGCGGGCGCTGCGCCGCGCGTCGCGGGCACTCAGATGATAGAGAAGGATCGGCAAAAGATACATCTGGTGAAGGGGGTGGAAGGAAGATGAGTCGGCAGCCCGGCCGGCCGCGTGGGGCGGCGCGGCCGCGCACCTCCGGGTCGTCCGCCAGCTCCGCGCGCAGGCAGAGCGCGCGGCCCCAGTTGGCGAGCGCGCGCGCGTCGCCCGCATCGCGCGCCGCGACCGCACGGAAGCGCTGCCCGGCCGCGACCAGCGCGGCGCGCGCCTCGCCGCGCAGCGCGCCGGCCGCGCCGGCCACACGGCCGGCCTCGTCGGGCGGCGCGCCGGGCGGCGGCGGCGCCAGCAGCTCCAGGCAGCGCTTTTTCAGCAGGCCGTACGCCAGCAGCGTGTTGCCCCAGTTGCCCTGCCGGCCGCGGCGGGCGCTGAGCGGGGGCTGAGCGAGGGCTGAGCGGGCGCATGCAGGCAGCAGGCCGGGGCGCCTCTCTGCTGCCCATTAAAGCCGCTCTGCTGCCCAGTAGCGCCTCCACCTGCCGGCGCGCCGGGCGGGCGGCGGCGCCGGCAGCGCGGGGCGGCGCCTCTCAGGCGCCCGCGCACAGCGCACATCCAGCTCGCATCTGCCGGCCTGCGAGGCCGCTGACCAAGCACACAAAAGGCACAATGCCTGGCAAACCAAGAGCGCGATTGCCGTGGAGACGCATGCAGGTCCTGTGACACCACACGCGGGAACGCGCGCGCAGCACGTGCAGGCCGCCAGCATGCGCCGGCCCCGCACAGAGGCCACAACAGCCACCAGGGGGGCGCGCCAGCACGGCGGCGCTATCGGGCGCGCGCGCGGCGGCGGCCTCAAACGCGGCCAGCGCGCCGCGCAGCAGCCCGTCCGCGCGGCCCAGCTCGCGGCCGGCGCGCGCCAGCGCGCGGCCCTCACGCAGCAGGCCCTTCCCCTGCGCGACCAGCCCGCCGACCTCCCCGCCCGCCGCCTCGGCGGCGGCGTCTGCCGCGCCGGGCGCGAGCCCGGCGCCGGGGCCGGCGCCCCCGGGAGCCGCGGCGGCGCGCGGCGAGCCGTCCGCGTAGCCGGCCTCCGCGTAGCCAAGCCCCGCGTAACTAGGGTCGGGGTAGCCAGGGTCGGGGTAGCCGTCTCCGCCGCGCATCGCGCCCGGCGCATCCCCGCCAGGCGCGAGCGCGCTCGGGTAGGCGGGCCCCAAGCCGGCGGCCGCCGCCCAGGCGCCATTGGCGGGCGCGGTGTAGGTGCCAAAGTCGCCGGCCTGCAGGCCTGCGTAACCACCGCCGGGCGCTGCCGGCGCCGCATCGCCATACCCGGGGCCCAGGTAGCCCGCCTCTGGCGCCGTGCCCGCGTACCATGCGCCCGGCGCGGCCGTGTCGTAGCCCTCGTAGGGCTCGCGGGCGCCTGCGCCGCCCGCGCGCTCGCCGGCCGCCGCATACTGCCCGCCCGCCGGCGCGGCGGCGCCCGCACCGCCGCCGTCGTACGCGCGGGCCGGCGCGGACGCCGCGTCCGGCGCGCCGCCCGGCGCCGCCTCGGCAGAGTACAGCTGCGCCCAGAAGTCGCCCTCAGGGCGGATGCGCCGGTAGCCGCCCTGCGCCTCCGCGTACAGCTCGCCGGCCTCGAACCCCTGCTCGTAGGGGTCGCGCGCGTCCGCCGCGTCCGCGCCGTCGCCGCCCGCGCCGGGCCAGCCCTGCTGCGCCGCGGGGGGCTCGGAGGCGTAGGGCCCCACGCCCGGGCCGGACGGCAGCTGCTCCGCGTCCGCCACCACCCCCCTGGCTCTGTCCGGCTCAGCATCCTGCGGCACGCCAACGAAGCCGGCGGCCGCCGCCGCCTCGGGCGCCGCCACCGCCGCTGCGCCCGGCAGCGCCGCGGCCAGCGCGCTCACGCCCGCCTCGCTGCCGCCTGCGTCCTGCCCGCGCTCAGCCAGGCCCTGGTCTGGGCCAGGGTCGACACCAGGGTTCCCGCCAGGGTCTGGAGCGCCGTTTGGGCTGCTGCCGGCCCTGCCGGCGGGCCAGCCCGACTGGTCATTGCGGGCAGGGTCCGCGCTTCCTGAGCCGCGGGCGCCGCTGGCCGCGCCTGGGCCGCGGCCAGCGCCATCGCTGCCGGGCAGGTGGGCCTCGGTGTCGCCGCCGCCGCCGCCGCCGCCGCGGGCGCCGGCAGCGGCCGGCGCGCCCGCGGCCAGCCCCGCGGCAAAGTGCAGCTCGCGCGCGGTGGGGCTGCCGGCGACCTCGCCGCCGCGGTCGAGCCAGTCCTCGATGGCCACGCGGCGCTCGGCGCGGCCCGCGCCCGCCTGAGTAGGCTCCGCCGCGCCCGGCGCGGCCGCGCCGGCGCCGCCGCTCGCCGCCGCGTCGCTGCCGCTGGCGGGCGCCCCGCCGCCGGGCTCCTGCCTGAGCAGCGTCTGCCGCACCGCCCCAGCGAAGCTCCACTGAGAGCAAAACAGGCACTCCTTAGACCGTTTCTCCTCAGGCACGTCAGGCTCACAACATGACAGCGGCAAGACGCGCTGCACCACTGCTCAGCCTGCCCGTGCAGGCTGCCAGAGAGCCACCCATGCCACCTGCCCCTGGTGCTCACTCGGACGCGCAGCACACAGCTATGCGGGCTCGTGGCATGGCTACGCTGTCCACCATCCAGCATTACCCACAATCTCGTGGACCCTAGGTTACCGCGCCCTACGCAGCGCGCCGCGCACCTGCATGTGATAGTATGCATCGACCGGGGTGTCGCGCGGGTCGCCCTTGTATGTGGGCGGCGCGCCGTCGTCGGACGGGCCTCCAAGCGCGCCAGGCGGCCCCGGCGCGATGCGCGCTTCGCCAGCGCCGTTCGCACCTGCGCAGGCCGCCCGGGCGGCCTTAGGCGATGCGCAGGAGGTCAGAGGCTGCGCTGCACGCGCCGGGCTGGCCTGGCCCTTCCTGCTCTGCTGCGCGCCATCCTCCAGAGGCGGCAGCACACCACATCCCCTCTGAGGTCTCGCATGCAACGGGCCCTGCGTTTTCAGATGGTGCCATTTGTTGACAGTCATGCAGCGGCGCCCCTCACCATTGCTGCCGGGCAGCGCAGCCGGCCCACCCTCATCCGCGCGCCCGTTCAGCGCAGAGCCCCCACCGCGTCGCGGCGCAGACACAACTGCGCCCACCGCCGCCTGCAGCTGCGCCTGCGAGGCCGCGACCGCCGCCAGGCCCGCCTGCACAGCCGCCAGCTCGGCCGCCAGCTCTGGCGCGGCGGCCGCGCTGGCGCCGGGGACACGCGCCGTGGCCGCCTGCGCGCCGGGCAGCGCCTGTTGGGAACCACTCGCAGCAGGCGCGCGGCAGAGGCTCCCTGCCGCGAGCGCGCCGCCCGGCGAGGGCTGCGTGCGCGACTGTAAGGTGGCCGGCGACGCTGATCCTCTAAAGGCAGCGGGAGAGCCCGGCGTCAGGCAGAATCAGGGAGGCAACCGCCGTGGCATGGGCATGAGGCCCATGGGAGCCTGCCAGCAGCGCGACGGCCACAGACCAGAGCACCCAGCGAGCAGGCATGCGCGCAGGGGTGCGGTCCCTGGCCGCGCGTCAACTCGGGTGCCCCTGCGCACGCGCAGGCGCGCCGCTCCGGTGCCGGCGCCCCGCGCCCCCAGGACCCGCGTTGCTCGGGACTCCCTGGTTCGGGGCGCGCCTGCTCCTGCAGCGCCGCCAGCGATGCTTGCACGGGCGCAAGCGCGCGCTCCAGCACAGCGCCGACGTCGGCGGGCGCCCAAGCCGCGCCGCCATCGTCGCCGTCCTGGCGAGGATCCCTCATCCCGTCCGTCACGACCGCCACGGCGGCGGCGAGGTCGGCGCGCGCACTCTCCAACTGCTCCGTCAGCGCGGCCGCGGCCGCCTTGCTGGCGCCCTCGTCGCGGCGCAGCGCTTCCTGCGTCGGGAGCAGCGCTGCAGGCCCGCGCCGCAAGGTCGCGTTTGAGGTGCTGCCCAAGCGCGGCCACCCCAGTCACGTTCGCTGCCGCCTGAAGCAGGCCCAAGAACCTCCTGCGCTGGCGCTCAGACGCCTTCAAAGCAAGGCCTGCCGGCACTGTCGATCATGACGAGCTAGGCGTGCTGCGCCGTCCATGCGAGCACACGGCCTGCTGCAGGTTGACGCTGTCAAGTGTGAACTGGGCGCTGCTCGCGCATGAGGAGACCGCCGTGCTGTGCACAATCTATGCAGAGCTTGGACTGCATTGCGCCGCCGATACAGAGGCCGGGCTGCAGCGCCCCGGCTGCATGCCCTGCTCGGGCAGGCGTAGGCGCTGCCGAGCGCCACCCCGCCCTGTCTCACCCTACCGGACCCTAGCCCCCACACCTGCACGCCCTGCTCCAGCAGGCGCAGGCGCTGGCCGAGCGCCTCCCACTGCTCGCCCGCCAGCGCCGCCGGGCGGTCCTGCAGCGCCGCCAGCGCGTCCGCCTGCGCGAGCGCAGCCGCGCTTGGCCGCAGCGCGGCCGCCGTGCAGGCAGGCAGGCAGCGTCCGGCGTCGCAGCGGCGGCTCGCGCACCATGCACAGACACCAGGGCCGCTGCACGCGCCGCTTTGCTGCCAGGCCAAGCTCTGTGCGGCGCCCGCTACCTCTGGCCACCAAGGGCTCCTGGCATCCGCGGGACGGGAGCGTTTGGGCGCCCCCCACCCCGAGGCAACTGCTGCCGGGCTTGGCACATGTGCAGCGCGCAGAGGCCTTGCGCGCGCATGCTGCGCCGCCGCCGAGCCGCACAGAGGCGCGAGGCGCCCTCGGCTGCGGCTGCTTGCCCGGCGGGCCGCGCCTGCGCGCCCACGATGCGCTGCGCGGCGGCCGCCAGCTCATCCGCTAGCGCGCCGCGCAGCCACGCACGCTCGCCGTCGGCCAGCGCGGCCACCAGGCCCGGCCCGCCGCCCGCGCCGGCCAGGCCCAGCGGCGTGACGTCCGTCACAGGCAGCGCGGCTGCCAGCGTTGCCGGCAGCCGGCGCACCTGCTCCAGCGACCGCCCCGTCTCTGTGCGCATGGCCGCCTGCGCGCGCCAGCAGACCCACGCTTGCATTTTGTGGCGCGCTGTTCGGCAATGATGCATCTACTCGCTGGCGCGCCAGAGCATAAAGGCGCTGCTCCGCAGGCGGCGGTGCGGCCGCAGGCGCAGCCGCCACTGCGCTGCTACAGCGCGCGCGATCGCCCCAGGCGCGCCGCCGCCTGTATATGCAGCAGCGGCTGCGGCGGCCGCGGCCTGCATAGATCGAGGCTGGGGGCGGTGTGGGGCCGCTGCGATTCCTCTGCAGCCCCGAACCCGCACGGCAACCGCGTGCGGTCCGACTCCGATCAGGCCCGCCTCGCGGCCGCGCCAAGCCGCCGCGGGGGGCCGGTAGACTCGCCTCGCGGCCGCGCCAGGCCGCCGCGGGGGCCCGGCGCTGGCGCAGCGGGGGCGGGCGGGGCGCGCACGAGCAGCGAGGCCTCCGCATCCTCCAGGCCGGCGGTCACGTCGCGCGCCAGCCGCCGCAGGCCCTCGCCCTGCCCCGCCTCGAGGCTGCCCAGGCCGCCCTCCAGCGCCTGCTCACCCCCCGACGCACTCAGCCTCATCACTTTCCCTCCCTAAGTCCGGAGCATACCTGCATGCGAGAGGAAGGGGCAAGCGCGCTGCCCGAGCCCAGACCGCTGACCAGGCGTGCAGGCAGCGGGGGCTGGCTGCAGCACGGCGGGCGGCGCGGGGGCGCAGGGGCACCAGCCTCGGTCCACCAATGCGCCTGCAACGGCATAATGCGCGCGCCGCGAGGCAGCCGCTTACGCATGCGGCCGCGGCCGCTGGCGGCCGCTCTGCACGCAGCGGACACACTGGCTCCCGTACTAACCCCCCCGGAACTCCTGCGCGCACCGCCAGGCGGGCCTCGACGCGGGCGAGCGCGGCGCCAGGCGCGGCGGCGCCCACGGCCAGCTCCGCGCGCACCGCCGCGCCGATCTGCTCGGCCACGCCGTCCAGGCGCGCGGCCGTCGCGCGCGCCAGGCGCGCCGCCGCGCCGTCCACCTCGCGCGCCGCCTCCTGCGCGCTGCGGCCTGCGCGCGCGCGCGCGCGGCGCGCGTCACCCCGCCGGCCAGGGGCGGGAGCGACGGCCGCACGCACGCCGCCTGCAGGCTCGCAGCCCCGACATGCCGTCCACGTCTGCGACCAATGTCGCGGCGGCCTGCGCGCACGCGGCCCAACGCCACCCACCGCCCGGGGACGCGAGCGAGGGGCGGATGCATGGCATCTGCAGATTTGCAGCCCGGACACGCCGATTATGTGTGCAACTGTTGAAAATAGGCTGCGGCTTGCAATCAGGCTCCCCGACTCCGCGCTCCGCTGAGAGCGCTCGCGCACGCGCTCCGTGGGTGACAGCAGGGCTTCACGGGCGCTCAGCAGCTCTGCGCCGCTGCGCATGGCTGGCTCGCCCATCGGCCGAAGCTCATACTGAGGGCTCTCACACATCTGGGCCAACAGCCGGACTGGGTTGAGCGGATAGCCTTCGCGAGGTCAACTCAATCCACAGTTCACAGGCGTTGCTGCGGTTTGATCTGCTGGCAGCTGGCACGACAGCAACCCCATGCGCATGGAGCAGCACGGGAGTGCACGGTGCAGACAGGGGCCGCGCCGGCGCTGAGCACTGAGCCCTCGAGCGCAGCCAGCTTGGCCTCGATCGCGCGCAGCTGCCCCGGCGGCAGCTGCCGTGCCAGCTCGCCGCGCAGCGCCGCCACCGCGTCGACCGCCGCCGACGCCTCACCCGCCACCTCGGCCGCTACGCCGGCGCTCGCCGCGCGCGCGCCCGCCGCAGCCTCCGCCAATGCCGCCTGCGGCCGCACAGAGTCCTGCCTCAGGTGACTTGCTGCCAACGTGTGTGCCTCTAAGACATTGCAAAGCTCGCAGCTGGTTGCCACCGACGAGGTCTGCAGTCGAACAAGTGCGCACGCGCGGGCTGGCAGCCAGGCGTCTTGCTGTTGGTACCTAGAGCGGCAGGCGCAAAGCGATGCTGCCCGAGCCAATCTTGCCAGCCGTACAGTACTGTGCTTGGCGCGCAAGCGGCAGTGTGATACATAGTGGCTGTTCTCACGGTTCTGGCAGGCACAGCCGTGCGGGCACTGCGTCTGACTGCTGCGTACGGCGCAGCAGAAGTGTCACTTGCAAATTCAAGCAAGCGTAGGCAGCGGCCTGCAGCGCTGAGCTGTCGTGCTGGCTTGCTGGAGGTACACGGTCGTCTTGTGTAGCGGCCGCTGCAGTTGTTCCCAAGGCTGACAGGCCTGCTCCACAACACATGCCGCAAACCGACAGGCATCACGCGTGGCGCGCCTCCAGGCGCAGCGCCTCGCGCCGCCGGCTGGCGAACAGCGCCAGCAGCGGCAGCACGACCGGCAGGCCGACCAGCAGCGCCTCCTGCGTCAGGACGAACACGACCGCGCCGCCGATGGAGCCCAGCGTCGCGCCGACGTCCAGCGCGTCCCACAGGCGCTCCCGCCAGCCAGCGTCCTCTTCGCCGCTGCTGTCCTCTGGCAGCCTGCGCCCGCTGGACCGCCCGCTGCCAGGGCGCCAGTCATCCACATCGCTCTGGCCGCATCGCGCAGCCGTGCGGCAGCACCGCTGCACGCCGTGCGGCCGAGCGGCAGCCACGCGCTCAGAAGTGCGCCACGGCCGCGCGGTCCCAAGGCGGGACCTGGCCAGCGTGTGCACGCCATGCTTACAAGTGCACTTTGCAGGTGAGCACAGCCCTGCTGGCCAGGGGTGCAGCCCGCACTCTGCCATACTTACGGCTGCACCACTGCAGTGGGTCAAGCTCTTGCTCTCCCCTGACACCATCCATCTTGCCACATGCACACAGTCACCCTCCTCAGCGCGCCTAACCAGGCTTGGACAGGAGCCCTGCTGCGGAGGGAACCGCCTAGGCAGAAAGCAAGTGTGTTGATCGGTGTACCGAGCCACCTGCGCTACCTAGCCACCTCCGCTACCTGGCCGCTTGCTGAGCTGTGCACCGTAGCATGTCAACAATGCATCGGCCAGTGCAAGCTTGCAAAGTACCGCCCGCGCATGGCTTGCTGAGCAGGCTGGACAGGGACCTGTCGCTGCGGCTGTACCGCGACGTCGGCGCACGCATCCCGCGCGCCGCTTTTATGCTGCTCGAGCACTGCGGCAGCGGGCTGCTCTGGCTGCCCCTGGCGCCGCTGGCTTGGCTGGCGCCCGGCCTGCCCCCGGCCGCGCGGCAGTGCGCCGCCAACCTGGCGCTGGGCCTCCTGCTGGACCTTGCCCTGGTCGGCACGCTCAAGGGCGCCGTGCGGCGCGCGCGGCCCGTGTACAACCACGCCGGCGACTTTGTGGTGGTCGTGGCCGTCGACCAGTTCTCGTTCCCCAGCGG